>Ga0233431_1005207_pt1 | contig 12930 bp, 11 predicted proteins | sample SI_118_April2016_FD_179867 | JGI IMG/M metagenome (GOLD analysis project Ga0233431, IMG submission 179867) | Seawater microbial communities from Saanich Inlet, British Columbia, Canada - SI_118_April2016_200_MG | ecosystem: Environmental > Aquatic > Marine > Inlet | place: Canada: British...
TTTCGGTCATTTTCTCGCGGACCGGCCTCATCGCGCTCACCGCAGATACCGCCTGTGTTACATCCCTGTCACGGATCCTGCCGCTCACATCGACGCCGTTCAGCATTGTCCGCTGGGTGCCGTCCTCGCCCGGGACCAATTCCACTTCGGAAAGCTCAGCCACCTTTTTTACCGCATCCTCATCGTTCGGATCAACGCCGCGGCCGAGGACATCGACTGTTATCGCGCGGTACATTGCGCCGGTGTCGACATACACGAATCCAAGCGCACGGGCCGCTTCTTTCGCGGTCGAACTTTTTCCCGCACCCACAGGGCCGTCAATCGCGACGATCGGTTTTCTTTCTGCCATCTTTTCCCCGTTTCACATTTTCTATTTATAATTAATCATTTTTTTCAGCATCTTGACTTCATTGGAGGTCAATTCCCGGTAATCGCCCGGTTTCATTTTTCCCGCCGTTATTCCTCCGAACGACATTCGCTCAAGCATTATCACCGGATGCCCGAGATGATCGAGCATTCTGCGCACCTGGCGGTTCCGGCCCTGATGGATCGTGAGCTCGACAATTGACTGCTCGGCGCCGCTTTCGATGATCGTCAACACTGCAGGAGCGGTCGGGCCGTCCTCAAGGGTGAGTCCGTCGCGAATTCTACGGATACTATCACCGCCGACGCTGCCCTCGACAACAGCGCGGTAAACCTTATCGACACCGAATGAGGGATGAATCAGACGATGTGTCAGATCGCCGTCATCGGTCAGAAGCAGCACGCCCAGGGTATCATAGTCGAGCCTACCGACAGGCACCACACCCTTCGTTTCCGCGCCCATAAGATCCATAACTGTCGTTCGTCCGTGGGTATCGCCTCTCGAAACGATGACACCCTCCGGTTTATTGAGAATATAATACCGTTTTTCGGGATTTATGACAAGCGGTTTACCGTCCATGAGAACTGTATCGCGGCCCGGCTCGACATTCCGTGCCGGATCAGTTACGATCTCACCGTTTACCTTGATCCGTCCGCTGCGGATAATGTCCTCGCCCTTACGTCTCGACGCGGCGCCGCTTGCGGATATGTATCGGTTGAGCCTCATATCATCCCCGGACAGCCATACGGATAACATTTTTCAGTTTCGGCATTTTTCCCTGTGCGAGAAGGCCGATTCTGAAAACTCTGCCGCCGATCCATACGAATAAAAACGAAAAAATGAACACGCCGGATATTCCTGCAATCTGCTGCCACACAGGAACTATGCCCGGAGCACCCAGCCTAAACATCATAACCAGCGGAGTAAATACCGGAATCAGCGACACCCATACCGCATATGTGCTGGAGGGATCTTTTATCAACGAAATTGCCAGAAACAGCGAAAGTATCAACGGCAACATAGCCGGAAACGCCAGCGATTGAGCATCTTTCGCGTCTGAAGCCAAAGAACCGAGCGCCGCCCCGATCGCACCGTACATAATTGTGGCGAGTATCAGATACGTAAAAAACCACGGGAGAAGATCATACGGTATATACGAACCATGCCCCAAACGAATGACGAGGGTAAAACCACCAACAATATAAACCGTGATAGCAGTCAGCGCGACACCGACACTGCCAATGAGTTTGCCCATCATAAATTCGAACGGTTTGACCGAACCGAGCAGAACCTCGGCGATCCGCTGGGTTTTCTCCTCAATGACCGAAGTAAGCAGTGTTTGAGAGACCAGTATAAGCATGAAATACATGAACATACACAATACAATGGGAATAACGGCCGCTTCGAGCTCACTGCTCCGTTTCGCATCGGTCATTTCACCGGTATCATCATCCACCGAAACAAGGCCCATGCCGTTGACACCGTGCCACATAAACAGATCCTGCACCTCGGACACTTTGATCCCGGCATCTTTCAGCCGAAGTTCCCGCAGCTTATTGTTTATAGGCCATTCGAGCCATCCTCTCATATTGTCCATAACCGCATTTTGCCCATAATAATTGATACTGCCGGTTTTGGGATGGGTGGGATGCACGATATCCGAACCGATCTCGACGAACGCATGAAGATCTCCCTCTCGTACCCGGTTTGACAGATCAAGACGCTGCCCGACAGGATCACTGGCATCAGGCTCGACGAACTCCAAAATATAAGCCGGACGTTCTTTTTTGCCGGATTCCTTGTTGTGTATTTCGTTTTCATTTCTCGCGGACGAGGCATTGAGCAGCGTTTCGCCAAACGCTCCGGACCTGTCGATAACAGCAAGTTTCTTGTCGGATGTATCCATATTTCTCTCCGCGATCACACTCGCGATCAATCCGCCGCTCATCATAATGGGCACAAGAACAAGGATCGCGATGAACGTTTTTGTTTTGACAATTGCTTTGTATTCGCGGGCAGCTACTTTCATCATCTTACGCATGATTCACCTCCACAGCCTCTTTGCCCGCGATCCGGATAAAAATATCGTGCAGCGAGGGTTTCGCGACCTCAAAACTTGTCACTGTCGTCCGCGCCATGATCTCCGAAAGGAGAAGCTGCGTATCGCAGTCCTCCGATATCCGAAGCTCCTGAACCTGACCGTAATCATTAATACTTTCGACACCGGCAAGACCGTCCAGCACCGACGCGCCGCCGCCGGTTCTCACTTTGACCGTGTCGCTGACATACGTATCCTGAATGGATGAAAGGGTTCCGTCCAGCACTTTTTTGCCTTTGAATATCATGAAAATGTAATCGCACATTTTCTCGGCGACACTCATATCGTGGGTACTGAATATCACAGTTTTTCCCTGCGCCTGAAGATCCAGCACCGATTCACGCAGAATATCCATATTGACCGGATCGAGGCCGCTGAACGGCTCGTCGAGAATAATAAGATCAGGCAGCGCCGCAACCGTTGCGATAAACTGCACTTTCTGGCTCATGCCTTTACTAAGCGTCTCGACTTTTTTATTGGCATAATCCACAAGATCGAGCTTTTCGAGCCAGCCGTCGATCTCACTGTCCACATTGCGTCCGCTTTTCAATTCGCCGTAGAACTGAAGTATCTCGCGGACTTTCATTTTGCGATACAGCCCGCGCTCTTCGGGAAGGTAGCCGATGCGGTCGGTACAGGCGCCGGTCATCTCGCTTCCGAACAGTTCGATCGTCCCGTCATCGGGATAAAAGATGTTCATAATCATCCGAAGCGTTGTCGTTTTCCCGGAACCGTTCGGGCCGATAAATCCGTAAATACTGCCCTCGGGGACCGAGAGCGACAGATCGTCGACCGCGGTCACATCTCCGAACGTCTTGGTCACATTTTTTATATCAACCGATATCATTGGACTTCCTCATAGAGAAAAAGAGCTAAAAAGCAGATTATCAAACGAAAAGTGATAACTCGCCGGATTGGATCAATAGATTCTGTTAAAATGATTCTGCGCGCTCACCAGCGCATTTCTCATAATATCTTCCGCTTTTGCCGTTTCGCGGGCGGCGAGATGATTCATGAGCGCGGTCTCGTCGATCTCGTCCGCTGCCAGCGCGCACGCCTCCCAGCTCAGCACACTGCGAACCACACGGTCAATGCCCTGCTCGGCGTTGTCGTATGCCCGTGCCTGCATGTCGTGACCTTTCCAGCGGCTGAATCCGGCTTCCTTGATCAACCCCGCGATCGCGATGTTCATCCCGTTGATACGGGTGCCGTGATCGATGTCGTATTTGCCCGGGCCTCCGAGAATGATACCGTCATTATATCCCTGGCTGTTCAGATGCATGTGAACCATCGCATCGTTGTCAAGCTCCTCAACAGAATCATACACATGATCAAGCCCGATCATTTCGGAGTGTCCGAATTCCTTGTTCACGCCTTTTTTGGCGGAGGAAATTCCGAATTCCTTCTCCAGCTTGTTCCAGAAAACAAGCGCGCTCGCGACTGTCGGGATCAGCATTGCAGGATGGCCCTCGTTCGGTTTCGGCTCGAACCCGATATACATCTCTCCGCCCTTTTCCGCCTCGAGCTTACACAAGGCCGCCACGCTCTCTTTAAGATTCTGATACATCCGTTTCACACCTATCGAGGCAATATCGTATCCGAATGATCCGTTCCACAACACAAGCGACGGCGCTTTGGCGGGATCCGCGTGCCAGGATTTCCTCATGGTTCCGTATGCAAGCTCAACTGTCCTCGCGCCGAACTCGTCCGTGGCTTTCCGTTCCGCCGGATCGAGCGATGAAATACCGCCGTATCCCCAGCGGCTGTGTGCGCCGGGCGTGATCATGGCTAGCGCCAGATTGTTTGCAACGAGAGCATCGGCAATCTCCGGCGCGGTATCGTCACCCACTTCGTTATCATAGTGAAGCTCAATCCCGAGCTCAACATTTTCAGGCATCCGCGGAACGATCCTGTTCGCGACAAGCTCGATCATCCCGACAGTGTCAAGATTCGCCGAGCTCCATTCCGGGCGCATGTCCGAGGGTACAAATCCTCCCTTGCCGGCGTTGAACGTCCATCTGCATATGCTGTGTAATGATTTCATTTCCTTATTCCTTTCGGGTATAATGTTTAATAGTTTTCAAATAAAATTGTGATGATTTTTTAAGAATAACACACTTCAATACGCGCTGCATTCCTGTGTAATATTTCGCGCAGAATGAATATTGGCGGAATTGCCGTCCAACTATAGTACACGCATTCCGGCGTTTTTATTCATCGGATTCGGAAGTATCGCCCGCGGACTCTTCAGCAGCATCAGTATCGAGGGTAAGCTGATCCGGGACCGGCTCTTCGATCTCGGTACCGTCAAACATGGACGCAAGCTCGTCCGCGCCGGGAAGATCTTTAATGTTTTTCAGGCCGAAATACCGTAGAAATTCAACCGTTGTGCCGTAGAGCAGCGGTTTCCCGATCGATTCGCCTCTGCCTTTAATCTCGATCAGGTCGCGGTTCTGAAGTGTTTTCACCGAGGCGTCAGAATCCACACCTCTGAGCGCGTCGATCTCGGCTTTGGAGATCGGCTGTTTATACGACACGATCGCGAGGGTCTCAAGCGATGCCCGCGACAATTTCGGACGGCCCCTCGTGTGGTACAGTTTTTCGACAAACACCCCGTACTGCGGCAGCGTTTCAAATTGAAATCCGCCGGCAACCTCGACAATTCTGAACGGACGCCCCTCTTTTTCAAGATCGTCATTCAGCCCGTTTATCAGAAGGGGAATGTCGGACGGACTCCCGATAATTTCCACAAGTTTATCAGCGCCGACAGGAGTATCGGAGGCAAAAAGAACAGCCTCAATTATTCTCGACTTTGTTATTTGTTCTTCCATATAGCACGATTCTTCCAAATTGTTTTGATTGACGTATTGAGATCTTCGACTCTTTTATAAGTTCGAGCATTGCGACAAATGTTACGACAATGATAAGTTTCGGCTGCCCGGTCACATATTCGATAAAATCAATTTCCTTTTTCTCGGCAAGGATCCCCATGATCTCTTTTTGTTTCATCTCAGCGGTCACATTTAAAAGCTCCACATCATGAATCGAGGCTTTCGGAGCATTTTTGAGAACATCCCTCAGCGCGGTCAGAAGGTCAAAGAGCATATAATCGGGCTCATTTTTTTCCTCCGGCTGAATTTCGGATATCCTGCTTCGCTCGCCGCCTCTCGGAAAAATACCGTGCCGCTCCTCTTCCTTTTCGGCCAGTTTTTCCGCAACGCCTCCGAGCTTTTCAAATTCCATCAGGTATTTTATCAGCTCGTCTCTGGTGGAAATATCCTCCTGATCGCCGTCCGAGCTGTCGGGAGCCTGAAAAAGACTCCGCGCCTTGATTTTCAGAAGCGTCGACGCGATCACAATAAAATCGCCGGCGCTTTCGATATCGATCATTTTTATCAGATCGACATAATCGAGATACTCTTTTGTTATTTTCGACAGCGGAATTTCATGAATATCCAGCTCATTCTTTTTGATAAGATACAAAAGCAGATCGATCGGTCCCTCGAACACCGACAGATTCACCCGGAATTTGTTGTTCACATGATTTCCGGGATCTTCTGCCCCGTCAAGTGCGGCTTTTTCCGGATTTTTCTGTTTTGCTGAATTTCCCGGGTCTTCCTGAAAATCGGCATTATCTATCATAAGGTATTCATTTTCTTTTAAGGAACGTATTCCATGAGTTTTGAACCGGTATCTTATGGGAAAAAAGAAATGATGCAATATTCGGCTTTTTCGGGATTTTCAAAAGCTCCATCCCGGATTCATGCGGCGTTTTGTCATCCTTTTTATTATTGCATCCCGAACATGCGCAGACAAGGTTCGTCCAGCTGTCATCGCCGCCGTGAGACTTCGGCACAACATGATCGACAGTCATCGAGCCGTCCGTTTTTCCGCAATACTGGCAAACACCTCGGTCACGTTTGATGACGTTCTGTTTCGTAAGTTGGACATTGAACCGGTATGATATTTTCACATATTCCAGAAGCCTGATTATGGACGGCACATCGAACCGTCTCGAAACCGAATGAATAAACTTCCCGGTACTCTCCACAATCTCCGCTCTTCCGGTCCATACCATCACAACGGCATGTCGTGCGCTGCAGACTGTCAGTGGGATGAAATTCTGATTTAACAAAAGAACATTGCCGTCAAGCATTTTCACACTCGCTTATGCATTATGAATTCGGAATACAAACCTGCAGACGCCTATGCTTCTTCCGACACCCATCCCCTCTTCGTCACCCATTGTTACCAACACATCGTCTACACAGTAACTATATTATTATTAATTAATACGTTCAAGTCAAGCACGAAGATATTCGTCTCTCTACTTTTAATATCGTATGTTCCGGCTCAATAGTTATTTTCAGTTGAAAAGAGCGCCTCGGCATAGAGATCAGGGTCAAAATCACGCAGATCCTCTATCCCCTCGCCGATCCCGATCAGTTTTATCGGTATCCCCAGCTTGTCGATGATCGATACCGCAATTCCGCCTTTCGCGGTGCCGTCCAACTTGGTCAGCGCAATGCCGGTCACCACAAGCTCGCGGTGAAATGATTCTGCCTGTACCAGAGCGTTCTGACCGGTTGTTGAATCGAGCACGAGCAGCGTTTCCTGCGGGATGTTCTCATCCGCTTTCGTCAGAACTCTTCTGATTTTTTTCAGCTCCGCTATAAGATTCGATGATGTATGAAGCCGTCCGGCAGTATCGACAATAACAATATCCGTCGAACGCGCTTTTGCTCTGGTGATGGCATCGAAAGCAACGGATGCGGCATCTGCACCACTGTGAGCTTTTATGAATTCGGACCCGGAACGTTCCGCCCATATTTCAAGCTGTTCAACTGCGGCCGCCCGAAACGTATCGCATGCGGCAAGAAGCACGGTCTTTCCCTCTGCCTTGAAACGCATGGCAAGTTTTCCGATCGTCGTGGTTTTTCCGGCTCCGTTTACACCGATAACGAAGATCACATACGGAGCCCCATCCGTCGGTGATATTGAGGGAGTACCGTCGAAACGGCAAATCAGGTTTAATATCGTATTTTTCATAACAGCAAAAGGATCGGTTGCGTTTTTGTTGATCTGCCCGGCGTTCTCCCTCAGCTCCTCAACGATCTTATCGACCGCGTGCACACCGAGATCGGCGCCGTAAAGCACTTCCTCTACCTCATCTATGGTATCATCAGTGATATTGGCTCCGACCGGAAGAATTTTTCGAAGAGAATCGAACAGTTCTTTTCGGGTTTTCGCCATCGAATCTTTAATTTTTTTGAATATGTTCAAAACCATAATTTCCGTCTTTCCTTAAATTATTTCATGTCCCGTTATAAAGTAATGTAAAATATGGGCAAATCCGAACAATAATTCAACCTGATTCTGCGCCGGACATGTCATTTTAAAATTATATACCATAGTTATCGGGGACAATTTTTCATGCCGCATAAAAAATAGCCGTGATTAAACAGAACTCGCTTTACGGGGATAAAATGCAATGAATGCGGAATGACAAAGTCCGCACGGAAGAATTTCATAAAACCGAACGTGCCTGCCATGAAAGAGCCATACCGCTATTTATGAACGGACACCTTGTTTCTGCCGGACCGTTTCGAATCGTAAAGAGCCCGGTCGGCGCTTTCAAGAAGATTTTCGGAGGAGTCGATCTTACTCCCCGGCACGGTCGCAACTCCAAGAGAGATGGTACACTTGAAATCATGCCCGTTAACTTTGAAAGGCCAGACCTCGATTTTAGATCTGATACGCTCGGCCATATTATACGCGTTGTCAGAATTTGTCTGGGGAAGTACCAGAACAAATTCATCGCCGCCATAACGGGTGAGAACGTCCGACTCACGCGAAGTTTCGCGAAGGATATCGCCGATCTTTTTAATCACTTCATCTCCGACAGGATGGCCGAAATTGTCATTAATATCTTTCAGATTATCAAAATCGGCGACTATCAGCGAAAGGAACGAGCCATAACGGAGATATCGCTGAAATTCGTTTTCAAGGCGGTCATGAAATGCGCTGCGGTTCAATAGGCCGGTCAATCCGTCGGTCAGCGCGAGAAGTTTTGTATTACGGTGCAGCGTTGCATTCGTCAGAACATCCGATATCCGGCCGGAAACAATATGGAGAATATCTTTCACATAATCGGCATTTTCAATTTTCACTCCCGAAACACCAAGTATACCGCCGATATTGGTTTCGATCAAAAACGGTACAAAAATATGCGACAATTTCCCGTCTTTTGAAGAGCCCTTGCCAGTGTCCGGCTCCGGCACCTCAATGCTGACATTGCAATCCTTGCCGATCTTGACATTTGTCAGTTTCTCAAAATGCTTTTTCATCTCAGCCTGAATGGTACCGATCGATTTTTTGCTTGCCGGTATTCCGGAATTAATGATCATTTCTTTGTTAATATCATCGAAAAACAGAAATGAATAATATTTATCCGGGATCAGATTGGTTATGCCTTTGAGGATCGAATTCGCAAGGGCGTCGATATCAATAGTCAGATTCAATAATTCCGAAAGTTTATCAAGCTGTACAATATCCTCAAAATGTTTCGAGAGCACAGGATCCACTACGCTGATTTGGGATTTGAATTCAAGTGTTTTTGAATTGAAACGGTATTTCGCAAGCGCCTCTTCAGTCTGAACTTTAATCTCGGAAAATGAGATCGGTTTCTGGATATATGAGAATGCGCCGAGCTGAAGGGTTTGGAGTATGGTTTCCTCGCTCCCGTAGCCGGTGATCACAAGAACTTCCGAGAGTGGTTTTATCTCTTTGGATTTTTGCAGTATGTCTATACCGGAGATGGAATTCAGCCGCAAATCGACAAAAAGCAGCTCATAATCATGACCTTCAAGCTCATTAAACGCTTTTTCGCCATTCGTTTCATACGAGGCCTCGTAACCGGTGAACTCGAAGAAATCTTTCAGAAGGTTACATATCTCAATCTCATTATCAATAATGAAAATTTTCGGTTTTTGAACGTTGTCAGTCATTCTACTCTTTCCGTGCAAAACTGTTTATCAATATATAGGAAAAACATTTCGAAGTATATAAAATGAGAATCCTTTCCGCAATAACTTTTCAAAAAATCAACTCATCACATATTTGCACCGCTCTATTTCGTATGATACAAACACAGTATTTCTCTTATGCGGCAATCATTCATTTCCGGAAAACAGCAAAATCAATATCTGCAACATATAGATACCGTACCGAAAAAGCTGTGACACAGGTCACCCGCAGGCATCGCTCAAACGGTAAGCACGATCCCGTTATTCGCCCTTATCGATCCGCATCGGGAACGGGATGATGTCGCGGATGGATTCTTTACCGGTAATGATCATCACCAGCCGGTCAATTCCGTATCCGACACCGCCCGTCGGAGGCATTCCGCATGAAATGGCATGTACAAAATCCATGTCGACAGGATGTTCCTCGTAATCCTTTTCACTCTCGCCCTCATCTCCGGAACGCTGATCCTCAAAGCGGTCAAGCTGTTCGACCGGATCGGTAAGCTCGCTGTATGCGTTGCCCATCTCAAATGTGGCGGCATGCGGCTCGAAACGCTCGACAAAATTGGGATCGCCCCGTTTGACTTTCGTGAGCGGCGAAATATCACGGGGATGATCGCACAAAAAACACGGCTGCCACAGTCTGCCGGACGTCAGAAGCTCATCCTCAACAGCTTCCATAACAAGAGCGCCGAGCTTTTCCTGAGACAGCATCTTGCCGTACTGCTCGCGGGACATCCCGATGAAAGAAAGTTTCTCATCGGTCATCTCGCCGTTTATTTTTTTCTCGAGTTCGGCGCGGTCGATTTCCTCTATCCCGCAACCGAAAATCTCCCGGATGACATCCGGGATACGGATACGCGGCCATGGCGGCGTGAAATCGATTTCTTTATCCTGATACATTACTTTCAAAGAGCCCGTGCATTCCTTAATCACATGACAGGTCAGCTCCTCGAAATTCACCATCTGATCCTCATAATCCGTGAACGCCTCATACCATTCCATGAGCGTGAACTCGGGATTGTGGGTCGCGTCGATCCCCTCGTTACGGAAACATTTTCCGATCGAAAACACTTTCGGGAACCCGCCGATGATATACCGTTTCAGCGGAAGCTCCAGCGATACCCGAAGATACACATCCTGTCCGCTCAGCGCCCAGACCTTTGTCTTGAAAGGCCGTGCCTCGGCGCCGCCGTACACCATCTCAAGCTCGGGCGTATCAACCTCCATAAATCCCTTGTCCTCCATAAAACGGCGGATAAGCGAAATGATCTTTGACCGAAGCTCAAACCGTTTCACAGATTCGGGATCGGTGATCCAGTCGAGATAACGCTGCTGACGGCGTATCTCAACATTCGAAAGCGTGTAGCTCGAGGTACCGTCATGAACCTTGCCGAACGGAACATCGGCAACGGATTTGCCGAGAATATCAATTTTCTCGATCAGAATGGTCGGTTCGCCGGTACGGGTCTTGAAAACTCTGCCTTTCGCGCCGATCCAGTCCCCGATATCAAGATCGGGAACAAGCTCGACAGTCGGATCATCGGCCTCACCCTTACGGACATACATCTGAAACCGGTGCCCGCGGTCGACAGCGTCGAGAAACCACGATTTTCCCATCTTTCTCGTCGAAAGCAGGCGGCCCGTAAACGCAACAGTCGCCTCCTCTGCCTCAAGTTTTTCGAAATCCGCGATCATTTCCTCGATCGTATGCGATGACGAAAACGAATACGGATACGGGTTGACTCCGCTTTCCAGCAGATGCTTTCTCTTTTCTATGCGATGATCCTGAAAAAATTCCGGGGAGCTGCTCATGAATGTATCCTTTAAATAATATTATATTTATGATATTTTTTTGCGTGAGATTTATATCGCAGGACATTAAATGCCGGGCGGGTTTACAATAATATCGTAAATATACGAATAATGTGAAGATTATGCAAGGAGGCGAAAAGAGAAGACAAACTCACCCCCTGCCCCCCTCTCTTTGAAAAATAGAGGGGGAAAAGTACTACATTCTTAAATAGGTGATCCCGCAAGATTAGCGTAAAACGCTCCACGTTTTACAGCGGTCAAACTGTACAAAATTCTCAGACTAGCGTAAAACACTCTTATACTTCTCGATGATCTCGTCCGGGTAGCTCCGCGAAAATCCTTTGGGAATTCCGGCATCCCAGCTTTCGGGAAGCGACGCCACCTCGACCAAGCCGCCGTCTTTCTCATATACCGAATGAAGAAGCGATATGAATATCCGCATTTTCGCCTCGGTGTATTCCAGCGGTTCGGGATGTTCGTTCGTGCGGATCATCCGTTCGAACGCGTGCAGCATCTCGAGATAGGTGTAAATATCGCGGTACCACTGACGTCCGTCCGAGGCGCATGTCACCTCACAGTCGCCCTGTGTACCGTATGCGCGGACTGAACACATGATATCCTGCAGGCTCGGATGATGAATGGAACCGTAAAACGTTCTGCCGCCGCGGGAGTGTTCGAGTGAGGTGAATCCCGGCGCGTTCACCGGATTTTTCGTCCTGTGGCCGATGCGTTCGACGTCGACACCCATGGTTTTGAGCGTGAACCATAATCCGTGCAGGACATATCGATAGACGTCCGAGGCGGAACTCCGCGCCTCATACGCCACAATGTCGCCGATGTTTCGCTGACGGTGCCGCGAGACCTCGACCTCTTTAAGATATTCGTATGCGGACGCGGTCATGAACGGCGTTCCGGTGCGTTTCGAAGTGTTGATCACATTCATCGCCCCGGCCATGCTGCTTGCCATGGGCCGGTCGAAAAAGCAGGGAATGCCCGCCTCGAGATACGGCATCGAAAGATCGGGCATGAACGGCGTGGCAAAGAAATCGTCGATGAACATTCCGTCCACTCTGCCGGTCATGTCGTCGTAGTTCTCGACAAGCTCGGCGTCATAGCGTTTGGCAAGCCGTTCGCCAGCCACGCGGTCAACGCACCAGACATGTGAAATCCGCATACCGGTCGCGCGGGCGTGCCCCTCCGGCGGATTGAGATACCGCCACCACGTCGAACTTGTATGGCTCCAGAGCCCGAATATCCCGCCCACATTCAGCAGTATGTCGTCTTTTTTGCGGATCGCCGCCTCATTGTTCCAGGATTCCGCACCGGGAAGGTTTTCCTGTGCGGATGTTTTTGCGGCATTCGATACGATACCCGAGGCAAGGCCGCCGAGAATAAGCGCCGAATCGGTTATAAAATCACGTCTCCCGAAATTCATTATATCCCTCCGAATTCATCTTTGAGAGTTAATACCCGATTTAAAAATCCATCATATTTTTGTAGAGCTCCGGCCTGCGGTCGTCCCAGTACGGCGCGATCTTCTGCCATTCTTTCAGACGCGCAAAATCGGTAGTGACTGCAAGCGTTCCCTCGGCGTTCCCGAGTTTCCCTTCAAGCGTCCCCCACGGCGT
>Ga0233431_1005208_pt1 | contig 12930 bp, 10 predicted proteins | sample SI_118_April2016_FD_179867 | JGI IMG/M metagenome (GOLD analysis project Ga0233431, IMG submission 179867) | Seawater microbial communities from Saanich Inlet, British Columbia, Canada - SI_118_April2016_200_MG | ecosystem: Environmental > Aquatic > Marine > Inlet | place: Canada: British...
CGAGAAACTGATGTATATCCAGCCCAGCCGGATCAGCCCCTCCTTGGGCTGGTTGGTCTTTGCGCCAGGCGTTTGGTTGCTGCTCGTCCTCCTTGTGCTGGTCCATATCGTGCTTCGCTACACGGTGTTCGGGCGGTATGTGTATGCGGTTGGCTCCAACGAGGATACGGCACGGCTTTGCGGCGTGAACGTCGCGCGCGTGAAGATCCTCGTCTTCGCCTTGAGCGGTTTCCTGCTCGGCATCGCTGGGGTGATGCTATATGGCGGCCTCGCCGTGGGCGATCCCACGAGCGCCGTAGGCATGGAACTGGACATCATCGCCGCCGTAGTGATTGGTGGGGCCTCGCTCAGTGGCGGCAAGGGATCGGCCATCGGGGCCATCTTCGGCGCTCTCATCATGTCCGTCCTCCGGAATGGCTCCACCATGATGAGCTGGGACAACGCCATCCAGAACATCATGGTCGGCTTTGTGATTGTTGGCGCCAGCTACCTGGACCGACTCAAGGAACGGCGCCGCACCTGACACGCGGCGCCCCCTCGCGCAACGCACTCACTGTGGGGTCCGGGGAGACGAGTCTCCCCGGCGGGGTGCGGGGCTGGTCCCGCTTCCGGACTCCACCCTGACTGAGGCATAGCGCCTCACGAAAGCCTGAAGGTCAAGGTCTCCCCCTTCTCCATCGTCGTCACGATCTCGTGAACGCCTTCACCGAAGCTGGCGCCGGTGTAGAGCTCGATCGGGGAGCACGGGCGGGGCAGCGACAGTCTCTTCGGCCCGCCGTCGGCGGCATGGACACTCAGGTAGCTGGTGTTCATGAAGATGAAATCGTCGCTGTCGCACACAATGTGGCAACCGGCGTAGCGGGCAAGCGCCCGGAGCAGCTCAGGCCCCATGAACTGGGTGGCACAGTGCACCGAGCGCCACGAGCCGAAATCGCGGAGCGCCAGGGCGGGCGCACCGTTGGCGCTGAACGTTCCGAGTATCTCGGCTTGGGGATCGGACGCGTGGAGGTTGGGCGCCTGGTAGTTCCGCCCCCCTGCCGGCACGGCTCTCCGCACAGTGTTGCGGTAGATTTCGTAGTTGAAGCGTCCCTGGACGCGATCGGACAAGCACCCGGCAAGCGCCGCGTGAGAAAGGTCGGTCAGGGTGAATGCGGTCTCGATGATTCCGGGATCGTAGGCGAGTCCGATGCCCGTGAGGTCCGTGGCGTTGGCGGCGCTGAAGGTGTCGTCTTCCGGGCGGTGAGCCCCCGCGGCATAGATCCAGAGGGTCACGGCACCGTTCCTGCGAATCTTGCTGGCCACGGCTTGGCGCTGGGCGTCGTCCATCGTGTAGGCGTTCGGGAAGATATAGAACTTGTAGTCGGGCATGCGCGGATGAGCCAGATCCTCGCTGTAGAAGAAGTCGACAGGCGCACCAAGACGAGAGAGAATGCCCATGCGCCAGTTCAGCATTCGGTTGTGCGCGGCGAGAGAGAGACCGGCCGAGCGTTCGTCCATGATCACCGCGATCTCGCTGCAGCGTCGGCAATTGGCGCCCAAGCTGTCGCGGGCGATCCCCTGTATCTGGCTGATGAGGGTCAGTAGCTCGGGCGCGTCGTACCACCATGTGCCGCGTTCGTGGGGCGGCGAGGGGATGGTCCGGGCGGCATCGATTGTGGCGACCTTCGACAGGGCATCGGGATCATACATGTCGAACCACCAGCCGTAGAGATTCCGACACAGATCCCGGCCAAAATCGCGTTTCATCTGGGTCAATGCGTCGGCGGCGAACCGAATGAAGTAGTGCTTCCGGACCACCGGCGGGGAGCGGTGGGTGCGGACATCGTCCTCGACCATGTAGATCTTCTCGTGCAGCAAGAAGGAGTCGCTCACGCAGTGAATGTCGGTGATCTCGCCTGGACGGCGGTTGACATAGATGCCGGGGTTGGCCAGGAAGTCGATATGCTCCGACTCAAGAAGTACCCGCCTGAGCCCGGTGTTGAAGAGCGTGCCATGGAACGCCCCGACCAGCAGGCGCCCGTGGGAGTGATCCTTGACGATCCGGGCGAAATGCTCGATCGACTCGACGACGCCCTCGCGCGCGGCCTCGTGGAAGTCGAGCACGTCGCGATTCACCATCGGGTTGGCGAAGAGTCCGAGGGATTGCTCGTTGCCTGCCGCTTCCCCGGTTCGGGTCAACGTCTCGAGATCGAGCCCTCTGGCCGCCGTCAGACGCGACGAGGGGGGAAGAGGGATGCAGCTGAAGTCAATGGTGGGTTGCTGCCATGCCTTGCGCAGGTTGCCCACACTGCCGTACTTGCCACGTAGCCACCGCGAGAAGTGCCGCCGAAAGGCCGGGCCGTAATCCCCGATGCCACCACGCTGTATCCACTCGGACGTGCCGCCGGCCGCAAGGAAGTGGCCGACGACGGACTCGCCGTCAGGGAGCGCGTCGATCATGTCGAGGAGCTTCCGAAGCTGCTCGCCGGCATCGGTTCGCCACTTGCTCGAGACGAGCGAATAGACCGCCATGTCCGGCCAACTGTAGAAGCACGACGTGTAGTCGGTGCGGTAGAGCTCCCCGCTCTCGCGCCGGAAGAGCTCATCAGGATTCTCTTCGAGCCAGCGTTTCGGGGGGTGCAGGTTCAGGCGCAGGAGGACCTTGGCGCCCGGAACTTCCCGTTGCAGCCTGCCCAAGTTGTGGGCCAGACTCCCGATGTCGAGCCCGGGGTCGTCCAGCCACGGGAGGTCGGCATGGATGAAGAAGAGCTCGATCCCTGCTTCCCCGAGCCGCCGCAGGTAGTCATCCTCCAGATAGGTGCTCGGCCCGAGCGTGGCGAATGCCATCGGGGCATGGGCCTGCCCGTCGATGAAGACCTGCGGCTTGCCGTTGCAGACACGGATCGCGTGCTTGTGTTTGCTCATCGCTCGGCATCTCCTGGCTGCGGACGCTCGGGTACCTCACCGAGACCCGGGAATGGGCGCCTTGTCGCGGGACACCTTGTAGCCGAGCCCATCGTGGCGGGTGCGGCTCCGGGGGCCGTAGTTCGAGGTGTTCAGGTAGACCTGTATCTCGCCACGCGCGTTGGCGGCCCGTTTCCCGACTGGTGCCAGAAGCTGGATGCCCGTCGCCGTCGCGGTGATGTTGCCAGTCGCCTTGACCCCCTCGCTGCCGATCATGAACGGAACGGGTCTTCCGACCTGTCCCTGATCATTGATCGGCGCGCCAGCGGCGGCGGTCGCGTGGCGAAGCGGTACTCCGCTCCGCAACGCACTCACGTGGGGCCCGGGGAGACGAGTCTCCCCGGCGGGGTGCGGGGCTGGCCCCGTTTCCCCTCTCCCCCTGTGGCTGAGGTATCGCCATTTCACCAGAGCTGTCGGTCCAGAGTCCGGTACTGTACGGCTTCGCTGACATGCTGCACGCCCAACTGCTCCGTTCCCTCCAGATCGGCGAGGGTCCGGGCCACCCGCAAGATCCGGTCGTAGGCACGGGCGCTCAGGTCAAGGCTGTCGATGGCGGTCTTCAGAATCGCGGCGGCGGGCCGGTCCAGCACGCAGAAGCGCTCCAACTCGCGACCGCTCATCTGGGAGTTCGTGCGAATCGGCAGTTCCCGGAACCGCTCCAACTGGGCCGCGCGGGCCTGGGCCACCCGCTGCCGGATGGCTTCCGACGACTCGCCGCGCGCCTTGCCCATCAGCTCGTCTCGGCTGATCGGGGCCACCTCCACATGCAGATCGATGCGATCCAGCAAGGGCCCCGAAATCCGGCTGCGGTAGTTGGCGATCTGGCTGTGAGAGCACCGACAGCGTCGCTGCATGTTGCCATAGTGCCCACACGGGCATGAAATAGATGAAATATGCAATCAGCACACCTTTGGTCCGTGGAGCATGGTCGATGACACGGCGGTCTGGACGCTCCTGGAGGGGGCCAGCCATTCCCGCTGGGATCAAGGACGATACTGGCGTGAGGCTGATGATCAAGCCCACGGACTCCTGGCTTCAGTCGGCGATGGCAGAAGAGACGCGATATAGTATGGCAGCATGTCCATGATCCGTACCTCGGCTCGGGCCGGAGTGTTTATGCGATGGTGGGGTGACAAGGTGAAGGTAGAGAGACACAAGTGCGTGAACTGCGGAGGAACGCTTGGCATTCAGCCGCTGGCCGAGTTTGCGGTCTGCGAGTATTGCCAGTCGCTCCACTCCATCAAACGCGACCATCGAGGCGTGCAGGCTGACATACCAACAGTCTAAAGGTTGACAAAATGCAGTTCTCTGGTAATTTGTTCCATCGGTGTCTGGAGTTCCTGAACTTTGCATTCAAGTGGAGCAGATGTACTCTTGTTATTACGGTAGAAAGTAGGTCTATTTCCACATGAGACAGAGCCACCCGAGATGATCCCAAAGCAACTTTCTACATGGTGTTTTGACAGCGAAATAAGGAGAGTTCCGATGATTGAGTTCAAGTGCTCAAGTTGTAGAAAACTATTCAACGTGGCCAATTCAAAAGCGGGTAGGAAAGCTCGTTGTCCAGAGTGTGGAACAGTCCTTACTATCCCTAAGTCTTCCACGACAGATCTGCTCATCTATGAGGAAGATGCAAGAATTTTCTCCAACAATCGGCTCAATGAACTCTACGGGAACTTTCTCAATAACAACGACAACGTGATCCTGAATCACCGAGTCATAGACCCTGAGGATGGGGGAGTTGCCAGACTTGAGATCCTTACAGGCATTGGTAGGTCTCAACTTGTCTTCATCGTCCTGTCGGAAGAAGAAGATGACCAGGCATTCGTTGGTATCTGGAGTCGTGTTGGGGAGATGACAGAGCTGGCACAGTTGGCAGCTGCCCTTCGAGAAGTGAAACTGGTATCACGGTTTAGCCTTTCCTTGGACGAAAAGAACTGGTTACATGTGTCCACGGTTCGGAAACTGAAGAATTTTGATGACGATGAATTCCGAGACGTGATTCTCACTATTGCCAACTTTGCTGATGAAAATGAGGCTGCATTGTTGGGTGGTATAGATAGGACATAATACATCTGGCAACAGGATTGCTTAGTCCTAACCATCAGTATTATGGGTCTTCTCCCGAATGCGTAACGGCAAGGGGAGTGGCGACCACGTCACGAGTTGCCCACAGCCACCGTCTCCACTCCGACGAGCTGGTTCCCATTCTCGCGGAGCTGGCGCCTATGGACAACTCTCGGGGCTTGGGGTGAAGGCAGGTGCATCTTCATCGTGTTCTCGTCCTTCTATGCTTTTCCCCAACGGGGGCAGGATGGTGGATTGCTGGCCGGAATGCCCTCGGAATACTCCTGGAACAGCTCGTGAACGCAGGCCGACCACCTTCCGGTCACCCACTGACCACCCCCTGATCACCTACTGACTTGAGGCCCACCAGCACCTTGCCACCGTTCTGCTGGGCCTGCTCAGCATCATACAACAGACGGTAGGACTGCAAGCAGTGACGCTTCCCCGTCTCTCGCACAACGAGTTCGAATTCTCGCAGCTCGTTCAGATGGGTGCCCATACGGGTCTTGCCCCAGCCGCTGAACTCGCGCAGCTCTCTCCGGGTGAAGGTGAAGAACTGGCGTTCCTGGGGGGATTTGGTCCGCAAGCGAACGTAGCCGTCGATCATCGCGAGTAGGTCACGCGCTGGCACGCTCAGTTCATTGAGGTCGGTGCCGAGGATTTCCGTGGCCAAAGCCGTCGCCAGCCTGATATCGTCCATATCGACCTCGATGTAGTCGAGCTTCAGATTCCCGTCCTGGTAATGGCCCACGGGCTTTTGCATCTGCCGGACGAAGGCGACGGCCTTGCACAGGTTGAGGTACTTGGGCTGGTTCCGCCTTGCCGTCAGGCGGTCGTCATTCCAGAACAGTTCTCCGGCGAACGGGTTCACCACCCTCAGGTCGTCTCGCAGCAGGCGCTGGAAGTTGTGATGCTTGCGGACGAGTTGCTCACGCTGCGCCTTGCGGATGATGCCTTCGAGCGATTGACCGTCGCGTTGGACTCCCAAAATCCTCCGGGTTTGATCTCGGGATTCATCCACGCCAAGAATCCACATCCGGCTTGCCAGCTCAGGATCAATCTCGGGATCAGTCGTGGTGAGGAACACGCTGCATGGTCCTTTGACCGTGTTTTTGGTGGTTGTCATCTGACCACCGGCTCTGGTGACTGATTCCACTGACAGTTCACCCTCACTGATGAGGGTCCGTATCTGATAGGCGTTCTTCATTCCGGCAGCTTCTGCCAGTGCCAGGATCTTGTGCGTCAGATCCTCCCCACGATAGAAGAGTGCCTTATCCGTCAAAGAACTAATGGCAACCACATCCGCCTCAGGACATAGCTTGAGCGTTTTGTCTTGCAGGAAGGACTTCCCAGACCCAGAACTGGACAGGACCAACACTGACAACACTGAATCTGCCTCCAATTTCCGGCTGACTGCCGCCAGGTACGAAAGCAGCTTATTGTGGTACTCGCCGACCAGACCCAGGGCTTCGTAGTCGTCGGCAATGAGGTCGATCAGATTGCCGCTTCTCCCGAACTCAAGGGCTTCTGTTCTCTCCTCCGGCGACATCTCCGGCTCCTCTTCGCGGAGGAAGCGGAGATCCGGGGATGGAATGATGGGGAGTTCAGGCAGTGAGAGGATCTTGGCGGCGGCGGTTTTCATGGAACATCTCCAGAGCGAGTGGCTCTTGTTGGGCATGTTGAGGACTGGGGTCATCACGGGGAAGGAGACCGTTACAAAACCATCACCTTTTTGATCTGGCTCTGTAACAGCCTTTTGGGACGGATACGGGGCAGTGGCTCATTCCGAGCCTTTTGTAACGACACCCCGCAAGAAACGGTGAACGGTGCCGTAGCTGACGCCGACCTGCTTGGCAATCCGGCGCACGCCTAGACCTTGATCGTGCAGTTGCAGGGCAAGGGCAGCGTCGAAGCCGACACGGGGTCTGCCACAGTGGACGCCTTCGGCCTTGGCACGCTGCATACCTGCTTTCACGCGCTCGCGGATGATCTCACGCTCGAACTCAGCGACGGCTCCCAGGAAGGTGAGGACCATCCGCCCTGCTGGGGTCGTCGTGTCGATGGCCTCAGTCACGCTGGCGAAATCCACGTCATGTTCACGGAACAGCGCCAGGGTCTCCAGTAGGTGCGTCACTGAGCGTGCCAAACGGTCGAACTTCCACACGATGGCGACACTGAATCGGCGCTTGCGGCAATCGTCCTTGAGACGGTCTAGGCCGTCTCTGTCGTGCTTCGCGCCGGAAACACCGACATCCTCGTAGGTCTCCACGATCTTCCAGCCTTGCTGGCGTTCTACGTAAGCCTGTATGGCCAGTAGCTGGTTCTCGGTGGTCTGGCCATTGGTGGTGCTGACACGAGTGTAGACGGCGACTTTCTTCATGGGGACATCTCCAGTTTGGTGGTGTGCTCGGGAAAACCAGACATTGCGGGTTAGGGCAAGCCCTTACGTGGCACGACATGGGCACGAAAAGAGAAAGCCCCAGTCCGAAGGCTGGGGCAGGTTGGGGAAAGGCGTATCAGTGGAGCAGGTAGGAAACTTGGCCGACGCTGCTGTCCCAGCAGGCCCGACAGGTACCGCATTCGTTGCCTTGTTTTGCAGCAGGGCAGTAGTACGCTGCTGCACCGAATTCGTTGTCCGTCGATACGGTAGAGAACGTGCATCCGGCAACGGCCTTTGGCGGCAGCTTGCCGACGAAATGCGCCGACAGCCGGATGTTCAGGTTCCCAGGGATCTGCCCGCCGTCGTCCAGGTAGGCTTGCACGGTGCCGTATTCACGAGTGGGAAGCCAGTGGCGCACATGCGGCGTGCCCTCGCAGACGCGCACGATGTTGGCCAGGTGCCACACGCCTTGCAGGTCGCCGGAGTCATGCCACCGGAAGCACTCGTCCTTGCTCGCCGTGATGAGGGTTACCATGGCATCGACCCACTGCGGATCAGTCAAAGACTGGTGGCGTCGGTGCATGGCGTTCTGGACGTTGGGGAAACAGTACCTCCCCTTGCAGGCATAACATTTCGAGCACGTACTCCCCGCGATTTTGCGGAGCTTTGCTCCGGTCTTGCAGGTTTGGGCAGGAAGTGAGTATCCATGTCCAGGCATCTTACTTGGACGCGAAAGCGACCAGGCAATCCCCTTGGCTTCCTGGACAGTCAGACATGGCGTGGTGAGACAGTCGGATACGGCAGACATCGTCGGCCCCCTGGGTTGGGAAGTGGGTTTCCCGAATCCATTGCAGATCCGGTCCTTACTTCCCGGCGCTGAGCACGCCTTCAGTGGGGGCTTCTGATTATTCGTCTATCCGAGTACGGAACAGGGGCACCGGGTGGTCAACGCAGACAATATTGAACCAGTGGCATATATGTGAACACACGTACATGCGCTCCCGCGTACAGCGGGGCGGCAAGTCGAGCGCCCTGGAGGACGGCAAGCGAGGAAGGGATCTCAGGGGTGCGAGCGAGGAGAGGGATGACATTCCCAAGCAATCAATCTGCTCTGGACATGTAGCTCCTCACTTCCCCTCAGCCTGACCCTACAGTCAACCCACTTCCCGCCAGCAGACATGGCGGTTGCCCGTCATTCTCGACAGGCGTCCATCGGTTCTCAGGCGTTCGGCCAGAAGGAAGACGATCCCTCGGTCTTGGGCAGAGGGACTTCGGTGCCTTCCAGTTCTCCGACCTCGGGCATGTAGTCGAGACAGAGGAAGGCGTTGCCGGGAATCCTCTTCTCTGGTTTCCCCTCGACATGGTTGTCTCTCGGCCTGCGTCCAGCCGGGAGTACTCCCAGATGTTTCGTCCTTGCGCACGCCAAGAACCCCACTGCCCACGTTCTGACATGCCGAATACACATTGCCGTCGAGGCAGGGGCATGAATCAGGGCTTTGGTGTCCCCTCGTGCTAACTGTTCCCCTTTGCAGCCGAATGGGAGTGTGATGAAGGCGACGACTGCGCCGACAGACGGCATTGGGCAGAACCGTAGCTGCCCCTCATGGCCTACGCGCAACCGCACTCCATCCACCCAACAGGTCCGCTCTGTCTTCGCTCCCTGAGGCGTACTAGTTAGCGGGGAACGAAGACCTCATCCCCCCGACCGGCCATCGTCATCGCGTATCTCTCGTAGCCACCGTACCTGTTCTTTGCGCGGAAGGTCACGTCCAGCTTCCAGTAGTCCTCTCCTTCGTATTCATAGTGTGTGAAGTTCGTTCCGCGCAAATCCTCAAGGCTGTCTGGCTCGCCCAACTTAGCCCGCAGGTAAGAACGGACCGACCGCTCTGCTTCTGAAGAGGTTACTCGGCGATCGGTCTGCTCTGCCGAGACCGCGTCCCCCCGTTCTGGCTGTTGCCTAGACCCGTCAAGAACTCCCATGTGCTCCGCAATAAACCCTAAGGCACCAAAAGCCACGAACGCCGCGATAACGCCCCTCGGCAGTTCCTTCTGCCCTATCTTCCTCAGTCTCTCCAACATGTCAACCCTCCCTCGACGAACGGAACTTCCGGCTCGTGCGCGTTCCTCAGCTTCTTGCCCAACTCCCTCCTCTTCCTCCTGGAAGTCGGGACCAAGTCGTTCGCTCCGTCCATCATCCGTAGGCAGAACGGCATCGAGAGCCGGGACATATCCACAGTCGGGACAGTAGGCGGATGCTCTCGGAATCACCTTGTTGCACTTGCAGCAAAGCCTGGCTGTGTCTCCTCCCTCGTCAGGCCCGCTCTTGACGGCGACGGGATTGCTCGACAGATTGCCACCGGAAGGCCGTGCTTTCGTACCGCATGATGGGCAGAAGCTGAACGGATCGTCCTGTTGGTGTGCGCAGGCGTGGCACCGCATGTGAGTTACTCCCTCAATCCGCCGCAGAAAAGGGGCAGACAAGCGTTTCTTCCAGACCCAGAGGGTGCCTCGACTTGGGGGCTTCCATAGGAAGACCTCCCGACAGACACCAGCATCGACGGTACTACCAGAAGATTCCTGTGCAACCGTTCCCAGATGACTGGCTCATCCCGTAGGGGCTTCCGCAGGGGAGTCACCGAAACCAAACACCGAAAAATCCCCGAAATCTGAGTACGAATCGGGATCGAGACCGAAACCGCCATCGAGAGGACAGGTAGAGGCGATCAGGCTCGAAGTGGGAAGCAGGAGGGAGGCATTCAACCAACTCCATGTATGTCTGGAGAAGTGTCCCCCTCCCCCCTGCCAAGGCCCACTTCTGAATAGTCGTCCAGAACGCTCAGAGTCGGCATCTGCGGCGACCTCGGCCCGAACCCTCACTTCCTATCGACCGGACACTCGAAGCCGTCCATGTGCCGTCCATAGGCTTCCTGCATGGCTTCTAGCAGCTCATCCTCGTGTTGCGCAGCGATGATGACGGAATCATGGACTGGCAGACAGACGATTCCCTGTTCCGTGAAGTGCATGAGCACATCGCGGATGATCGCAGCGTCCTTGTTCATCAGGCCGATGCCAGCGTCACTACAGAAACGGTCACCGATAGGCTGGTGTGCTTCTCGAATGCGTTGGACGAGCGACATCCATTCAGGCTGGTACGTGTCAACGGCGGACATCAACTCTCTGTCGGCAGCATCCCTACGGGACTTCCCCCTGATCTTGGTCAACTCCCAGTTCATTGCCTTGCAGGCCAATCCCCCGGTCTGTGCGTTGATCGTCATCAGGAAGAGCTTCTTCACTACGGGTCTCATGTCGGGGTTCGCATCGACGGCAGCATAGGGGTCGCCTTCGTACTGCCGCCCCGCCTCAGCGTAGAGCATGTGGATGTGCAGGCCGCTGTAGTCGAGTTCCACCGTGGCTTCACCGTCGATGGTGATGGTGGCACGTTCCTCCTGGCTCAGGCTCTGCCAGCCGACACCACGAGTTGGCTTCGAGTAGAGCCTCCCACCACAGTCGAATTTCGCCCGATTAAAGACAGCCACTAATATGCTCTGGCTAAGTGCCTTATGAGATAACGTATCAGTAATGGTATAGGGGGGTGTACTTGGTGTGGTTGATGGTGGTGTGGTTGGTGGTGTAGATACTGGTATTTGGGGACTTGGTGTAGTTGGTGGTTGGAGGGTGACTTGGGGGATGAGGGTACTGGGGTGCCACTTCAGGGTATGGAAATGTGGTTCGTACTCAACCTTGGTTTGGTGCAGCAGTTCGTTGAACTGGGTCAGATCGCGACGGAGCTTGGTGGTGAACGGCGTGTCGTTGTACTGGATGGGCTGTTTGGCCAAGTCACGTAGAATGACGACCTCACTGTATTCGCGCACCACGTCTTCATCCGGCTCCATGCCGTACAGGAGATTGCCCAGTTTGGCGGTGGCCCAGAAACGAGTGCAACGGCTCTTTGTCGCGTGGTCGTGGTTGAAAAAGCCGATCCTGGACACGATCCAACCATCGGCCTCCAACGCATCCAGCATCTTTCTCATGATGCCATACGTCATGAAGAGTTGGCCGTAACGCTGACCTCGACGGTAGTCGTTACTACGGCGGCTGATGGCTATGCACTCTTGCTTCTCGATGCTCACGGCGAGATTGCAGAGGATGCAGCGTAGAGCGCCCTTCCTCTCCTCCACCTTTCGGCTTGGTTGGGGCAGCGTTGGCCAGATGGTCTTGAAAGCGCCACGTACCTCGGGGTGATCTGACACCTTGTGAACGTCGAAGAGGAGGGAGTCGTCCAGCTCCTCGAAGTACTGGAATGGTAACGGGTCATCGACACCGTTGGAGTGCCCAGCATTTGGGACTTCAGCATCGTCCTCGAAGGGGATTGTCTGTCCCTGCCTGGCCATCATGCGCTCCAAGGTTGGTCGGTGTTCCGAGAGGGCAACGGCTACCATAGCCGACGTGTTGCCCAAGGCCATTGGCAAGGGGATGGGGGCCGATGTGGTGATGGCACCCAGTGGACGTGCCACTACTCCCGTGGAAGGCTGGGATCATAGACGTAGCGAGGGACGCCTCTTCGTCGGGGGATGTGCGGATTCTCGCCAACTGCTCTGATGGTCAAGTTCCCGCTCTCGTACAGCACTGTCTCCGGCACAGTCAGATCCTGGCCAAGGAACTTGCCTTCCTGCTCGCTGTAGTAGCTGCGGTACACATAGGTTACCAGGACTGGAGTCTCGGGATCTGGCAGCTTCCCGATATCCGCATCGAAGAGCACCTTCGGCATAGTGCGCATGGTGCGGAAGGGAATCCTCTCGACCTGGAACGACGTACCATCGCTGAACGTGACTTGGATGAAGTAGGCGCACACGTAGATTCGCTCGACCACTCCCCGAATGATCTGCTGGTACAACGGGGGGTGGATGTCTCCCGCAAGGAGGTGGCTCAGGGCGTCAATCGCTTGATCTTTGTCAATCCTAGCTTCGAGTGAAGCCTGCTTCTCCTGGAGGCCAATTTTCCTCTCCATCAGAACGCTGCGCTCGGTGGCAGCTTGCTTCATGGCGTTCTCAAACTGCGAATCCAGCAGCTTGTCGTCGAGCAGTTTGCTGCCGAGTGTCCTCTCGAAGGCATCAATTCTGACAAGCCTGGCGTCAATTTCCGAGATTCCCAAGGCAATGCTGTCGTCCTTCTGCTCGGTGTGCAGCACTTCCAGCAGCCCTTTGACGCAGAGCGGCATCAGCGCCTCGTAGAGTCCATTTGGCTCCATCCGCTGGGGAGGCAAGCTGAGCTGTTGCCTGTTCCTGATGATCTCCTTGATCCTAGTCATTCGACAGCCGCAGTTGGCGGCACTCTTGGGCATTGCCACCACATTGTCGTGGCACATGTAGTCATCTCTGGACTGTCTGTGCATCGGGCCACCGCAGTACCCGCAGTAGAGGAGGCCAGACAGCGGGTGTACGGTCTGCGTGCGGTAGGTCCGGTACTTGCCGTTCTCGGTTAGCCTGCTGTGGGCCTTGGCAAATGTGACCTCATCGATTAGAGCCTTCCCTTCAAGCGGC
>Ga0233431_1005209_pt1 | contig 12929 bp, 7 predicted proteins | sample SI_118_April2016_FD_179867 | JGI IMG/M metagenome (GOLD analysis project Ga0233431, IMG submission 179867) | Seawater microbial communities from Saanich Inlet, British Columbia, Canada - SI_118_April2016_200_MG | ecosystem: Environmental > Aquatic > Marine > Inlet | place: Canada: British...
CCAGCAATTTCCTTCCGATCCAGTCCGCAGCATAGTCCAATTGAATTTTATCCATAACGCCTCAAAGTTTTTGCTAACCAGCAGTATTTTGCCTTATGGCGTTATGGATAAAATCCTTTACATTATACTTCGACGAATTCTCATCATAATAATCACAAATACCATTGTCGTTGTCATCAACATATCCAGGTCCATGCCAAGCATGACTACCATCTTGTGCGAAATCGCAGATACCATCACCGTTGGAATCAATGAATTCATGTATGTGTTGGTTTGTGCTGTTTGGTATTTGATCATAACCCATTGAAAGAGAAGTTGAAGAATCAGCTTCCGCTAAATGGGTATCTTTTTCAACATAGTCGTTTATTCCATTCTTGTTTGCATCCACGACCATAGGATAAATTTCAGATGTACTATCAGTTATTGAGGTAACTTTGTTTTCAGATATATCCTTACATCCAAACAGAACAAAAAGGCCCATAACAAAAATAAAAAAAACTATCTGGTTCAGATTATTATATTTCATTTCTCAACCCTGATTGGTCTGTTGCTGAATACAAAAAATAAGAACTGCTCCAATTTTTTAGAAGCAGTTTTATGGATCTTAATTGAGTTTAGAATAAAGGGATCTAAAACATTTGACAGTTTCCGCCAAATCCTCTCCCGTGACCTCTACCATGACCTCCTCTAAAACCACGAGGATTCTGGCCCATTCTCTCAATCATAGTATCCGCCTGTGCCTGAGTTATTTTACCATCTGCAACAGCTTGTTTGATTGCAGTGGTTCTTTTTCCGTTCATCTTGGTTTGAAAGACAATAAATTCAACTTTGTGTTCATCAAGAACGGCCCAAACTGGTTTATTCTGCAATTTGGCTTTGATCGTTTCTTCAGATTGTCCAGTTACTTCTGCCAATACTTCAACTCTGGAGTTGACCATTTCGTCTCTCATAAACAAACCGGCCCCTCTAAATCCTTGTTTGGAGAATCCATGACCTTTCCCCCATCCTTGAGCCAGTGCAATTCCTGACGTACCGATCAACATTCCGATGATGGCAGTTACCAATACTTTTTTGAGAGCTTTCATAATGTCCTCTTTAACTTTATTTTGTTAATGTAATCTACAAAGAGACCTCAGATATCGATTCATCTGATTCACAATGAATCATTTTCGATTTATAAATGAATGCTGCATTGTTTGCGCCATACGATTGAACGCAAAATCTGAATTTTGTTCATGCTACTGTATATTTAAGACAATATTTATAAATATTCTTTTTTTAAACGTAATTATTGCAAATTATATCAGTTAACATACCTGTCATGTGGGTATTAAATATCCAGACAACCCTGTGTGAAAATAGTTTGTGGATATTAAATATCCTTATCTAACAAATATTCAACTCACTTAGAGTATGATTGAGACTGCAGGGTCGATGAAAACGAAATCCCCAGAGAGTTTTTTTTTACAGATAGTTGCTGAAAGCACCGTGATTTCAGTTGAAGCAGAAGTTAAATAGTTGGGTAATGAGGTATAACCTGACAAGTTTGTTGCTGAAATGCTGGCAGTTTTGCTTTGCGTGGCTGACGTTGACAGATTTGTCCGGTAGATTGCATGAGAAGCAGCTAGTCAGGCTTCAGCCGCTTTTTCACTTAACCGTTCGGCTTCTATGGTAATACTTCTTTTTAATACCATTTTTAGAATATCATGTGAGGATACATCCAACAATTCCTTGTTTTTCTCTTTAACTAGTTTAACAGTCTCAAATAACTCCGGCTCTTCTACTTGAAGTTGCTACAATATCGATAATTCTGTTTTATCAGCTCCAAAGAGGAAAGTATTTAAAAAGAAAATTGCAGAAAAAATATAAACAACTACAAGTACCTTTTTTCGTAGGGCCATACTGCTCCTCCGATCAATTGTTGGTGATGTATTTCTGTAAATCAGTATCTCATTGAGGAACAGTGTTTTTTGAACCCGCAGTCTCTTTGACCAAGCCAAAATCGCCTAAGATAGTATAAAAGCAGGGAACAGCGACTAATACCAATATCGTTGAGGACATAATCCCAAATGCAATACTGGCGGCAATGGGGACCATCATCTGGGCCTGCAGGCTGGTTTCACTCAACAAGGGTAATAAACCGACCACGGTCGTAACCGATGTTAGTAAAACCGCCCTGAATCTTTCTCTACTGGCCATACAACTCGATACAATTATGGAAAGTCCTTCCTTACGCCGTTTTTTTATAAAATCTACCAGGAGGATGGAATCATTGACCACTATACCGGTTAATGAGATGTAACCGAGAATACTGAGCATAGACATAGGTAATCCCAGTGCAAGATGACCCCAAATAACCCCTATTAGTGCAAATGGTATTGCAAGCATAACAACTAGCGGTTCTGTATAGCTGCGGAATTGGAAACTCAACAGGATAAAAATTCCGAGTAGCCCGATGATCAAGGCCCTCGCCATTGAGGAACCTGTTTCAGCACTGTTCTTCGTTTCTCCTCCCAGGATTAATTCAACACCGGGGTAGTTCTTTTTCATTGTGGGGGCAAATTCCTTCTTTAGTTTTTTCATGATATCGTTCGTATTGCCCACCTGTATATTAATGCTTCCATAAAGAGTAATGGTACGCAGACCATCAACATGGTTGATCGTCGAATATCCTCTGCTTGCTTCAAAAGAGACAATACTGTCCAGAGGAATTTTATCGCCTCTCGGCCCCAAGACTTTAAAGCTGTCCAAATCAGACAGGCTGTCTTTGCTGGCAGAGTCTAAACGTACATCTATCTCATAGGAATTGCGACCGACCTGGATCTCTGTGGCTTTTTTTCCTTTGAAGGCAGCACTTAGTTGGCTTGCTATTGAACTCGCATCTAGCCCCAACACTGAGGCGCCCTTTTTCAGTTTCATTTGAATTTCCTGCTTCCCCAGTCGCAGATCAGTATAAAGATCGTACACACCGTTGAATTGGTATAAGTACTTCTGCGTTTCTTGGGCTACCTTTTCAAGCGTTACAAAGTCATCTCCTCTCAATTCGACTTCGATAGCATTACCTGACGGACCCATTGAGGGTTTGGTATATTTGATACTGATCACATCGCTGATCTTGCCGGTTTCGACTCGCCAGCGGTCCAGAATATCATCAATTCTGCCCTGTCGTAAATCACTTGACAAGAGATCTGCATATACGGTTGCCAGATGTGGACCTGACTCTTCTACGTCTGAGTTGATGGAATATGAAACACGGACTTGTTCCACGAGTTTCATTTCTTGTGGTTGCCTGGGCGTGTAGTGCCTGTCTGTTTTTTCAAGTCCACTTATCAGCAGAGCAACAACTTTTTCTGTCTGTTTAAGGGGCGTCCCTGGAGGAAGATAGATTCTGGCTTGAATTGAATCGTCTTCCATTTCGGGAAAACTCACAAATTTCAGCCAGCCGATGCTGAATGTGCCGAGGGAGATTAGAAACAGGGCAATAATGATCCCAACGGTCAAATAACGGAACTTCACCGCCGCATCAACTGTTTTTCCGACAACCGTTTCCCTGACCCAGTCAACCGTACGGTTGACCCCACTCCTGAGCTTTCCCGGGTTATTAAGGTTGTGGTTTTTCAATGAATGGGCCAGGTGATTGGGAAGGATCAGAAAGGCCTCCACCAGGCTTACGACCAGAACTACAACGATGACGACTGGGATGACCTTAAGTACCCGCCCAATTCGTCCATCGATAAATATCAGCGGGATAAAGACACAAGCAGTCGTGATGAAGGAGGATATGATCCCATTTTGCACCTCCAACACCCCATCGATTGTGGCCTTTAGTGATGTTTTTCCTTTTTGTAGATGGGCCGCGATGTTTTCCGCAATCACAATGGCATCATCCATTAAAATTCCCAGGGTGATGATCAAGGCGACAGTGGTCATCATGTTCAGGGTATAACCGACCTGCTGCATCACAAAGAGAGCCCCGGCGAACGAAATGGGGAGTCCCATTGTCACCCAGAGTGAGAGTCTGAAACTGAAAAACAGCCACAAGGAGAAAAAAACCAGGAGTAACCCCTGCCAGCCATTTTTGATCAGCATATCCAGCCGGTCTTTAATGATGGAGGCCAAGTCTCCAGTAAGTGACAGTTTTACACCGGGTGGGGCCTTTAGTTGTTCCTCGTTGATAAACTTTTTGACTGCGTTCACAACTTCCAGCGCATCCTCGGCATCCGTTTTTTCGATATCAATAACACCGGCTCTTTTGTTATTGAACATCGATTTGATTTCATCTTGTTCAAATCTCTCTTCAATCGTAGCGATATCTCCCAGTCTGATTTCGCCGCCTTTTCCGCCTCCCACTATGATAATATCTTCAAATTCCCTGGGATTCCGCCGTTGATCTTTGAATCGCAGCAAAATTTCTTTTTCCGAAGTTTCAATTGAGCCGGTAGGACGATTAAGACTCTGCCTGACAATTTTGCTGGATATGTCATTGATAGTGAGTCCATAGTTCAATAAGTTATCGGCAGAGATCTGGATACGGATTTGCCGGTCGGAAAACCCCGATATATTGACCTGCGAAACCTCCGGTAACCGCTGTAGTTTTCGCTTGATAGATTCTGAATAGTCTTTAAGGTCTAATGTGTCCATGGGTCCCGTGACGGCGACAGATACAATCCTGGTGCTCCGAGCCATTACCGTTATAATAGGGGCTTCAGCATCATCGGGGAAGTTAGAAATGGTATCTACCTCCGTGCGAATATCGTCCAGGAGTTCCTTAATGTTCCCGGTATCCTCGTCCATTTCAAGGATGACATAACCTACACCTTCCGCTGCGCGAGCTGTGATCCTTTTGACGTTTTCAATTCCTCTCAAAGCATCTTCTAAACGCTGGATAATGGCCTCCTCAACCTCCTCGGCAGTTGCTCCCGGGTAGGAGACATTCACACGCACCTTGCTGGCAACAAATGGGGGAAAGGTCTCTCGATTCAATTCTGGTAATGCTATGTAGCCCAAGAATAAGAACACGATCATCAGCAAGTTTGCTGCCGTGGGATGTTCCGAAAAAAACTTTATCATGATTTTTCTCCCCTGGCATCGATAATCAGTTTCTCTATCAGCTTATTATCAGTAACCGGATCGACCTTCATACCGTCTACTGCAGGAATGATATCAGAAAGAATGACGGTTTCACCTGGACCTATCCCTTTTTTCACAACAACAAAGTCACTTAAGGTATATAAGACTTCGATCTGCTTTTTCACCAATTTTTGCTCTGAATCCATAAGAAACACTATATTCCTAGGATGCAGGGCACTCCTTGGGATTGCAATCATGTCTTTTTGGATTTTCCCTTGAAGTTCAACTTCACAATAGGCACCTGTAAATAAAAAACGTTCTCCACGTTTTCCTTGGGCATCTATATTATTTTTTACAACAACAATCAGCCCTATGGTTCTGGTTTCCTTGTCCAGCGTATCACTTCGGCGATTGAATGAGGCCGGCCATTCCATGGGACCACCGGGATTGGATGCCAACTTGACTTTGGCTTTAATTCCTAAAGCCTCTCCAATTGAAATAGCAACATCTACACTTCGAGCTTTGTCCATTACTGAGAGAAAAATTGGTTTCAGTGCAGACATGATAAATTGTGCTTCCACCTCTGTTTCAGAAATGTCGTTTGCTTCCAAGATCGTTTTTCCTGTTTGTACAAATTCGGATATTTTATTGCTGAGTTCAATCACTTGAATATCAAATGGGGCAGTCACCGTTGTGTAGGATAATTGAAGGTTTGCACTTTCCAGATCACTTTTTGCCTGATCCAATTGCGTCCGTAACAGTTCCAGTTTAGTAGGTACAAGGTTTAACGCATTCTGAATATTCTGCACTTGCACTTTCTGCGATATTAAGCCTCGCAATTGAGATTCGAATTCTATTTTGGAAACAATGTTTTTTTTGTACAGTTCTTTTTGCGTATTCACTTCTTTAATTTTTATATTCAGGTCAGCCTTTTGTAATTCCAATAGCTTGTGGTTATTTTCTTTTTCTACGTTCAACTGCTGAATTTGAACTTTGTAATTTTGAGTACTGGCTTTAATTTTAGCCAAATTTATCCTGTACGCAGTGGGATCAATTCTAAGCAGTTCTTCTCCCTGCCTGATAATACTTCCTTTTTGCAAGCGAGGGTGTGTCTGGATGATTTTTCCGCTGACCTGGGCAATGGCATTCCAGGTCTTCACGGGTCGGGACGTTCCATAGCCGACTGCCCGGGGCACAATATCTATGGGTTTCACTTCCATTACCCTGACCGTGGGAATATCCGATACAACTTCTTTGTGCTGTGGCGGTTTTTTACTCTTCGACATAATCAAAAATACATCGATTCCCAAAACAACAGGAATCGTTATCATGAGCACTTTAAATAAGATGTCGCGTATTTTTTTCTTGTCAGTCATATCGAAACTATGGGTTTTGTGAGAGAGAATCTCCTCTTAATTCAAATTAAAAACAAACTAAGGATATCAAACGTAGAAAATAAGAGAAACAAGATTCTTCTTTTCAATGACGACTTTCATATTCATTGAGGGGTTCTCATTTATTCTTTCAGACTATTTTCAGCTGTGAACTTCGATTACGTTGCTTGATAAAACAAAGAACCTGTTCAAGATACTGATGCAAATTCAATATCCGTCAGCATTCTGAGTGTACATCCATTTTGTTGACGATCAGCCACATAATCATAGGCTCAGACATGATTTTTAATTAACGGCTTGAGCCGAAAACAAAAACTATCATTTAACCAGAACCTTTTCCGCTTGAGCTGTCTGATAAGAACTTTCAACCCTTCTTTGCACTGTATTCTGGCTAGCTTTTTTTGATTGACCCGCTATCTCTTCCTTTTTTAAGAGTGCTGTTATCCACCGGTTCCATATCGTCTGTTGGGCTACCCAGATCGATGATCCTTTTAGTCAAGCGTTCTTTATCATCCTTTTTTTTAAACGAATAACATTGTGCTGAACTGTGTTGGTCACCAGATCATCAATTTTTAATGGTGCTTGGACCTTTCTTTGTGTGATAATTACTCTCGGAAGCTTAATGTGAGGATACGAGAATATCATGTACTTTTTGCATTCAGGGGTTTGAGCTACGGCTAGGATCCCGTCAGCCTTCCTTATGCGGTCTGCCTCACTTAGCTAATCCTAGTGCGATAAAACAGCACGAAGGACTGAAATACATGACATGTTACTGATGATTTTCTGGGGATTGTTAAGATTCAAGGGTGGTGTTTTAAGCATCTTTTCAAAGCCGCATAAAACACAAAAGCCCCACCCGATGGTTCAACGCTCAACGTTTCGCGTTTCACTAGTGCAGATCGAATATTGTATTTGTGCCTTCCAAAAACAGGTAGTTCGATTGAGCAAAAAAGAATGAAATAACAGGTGTGGGTTGGATGTAAAAGCAAGTATACGTGGTTATGCAGAGAAAATATCAAACGAAAAATTAGTTATTTTATTTTGCAGGAAGGAGTATGTTTATTGTTGACTTGCACTTTAAAAGGTGGCCATACAACTTTTGAATAAAAAAATTAGATTCCACTTATTAGTTCTTTTGCGAATACTTTTCTTTAACATCAAATATTTTTGAAGCTATATTTTTACCTTTCAATGGTATATCACCAATTAGCGATATCTTATATTCATCATAATTTATAAGTCTATCGCGGAGAGCTCCAGATATAAGAAGTTCAGCATCATATTCATTACACATCCCTTGTATCCGAGCAGCAGTATTGATAGTGTCACCATGATATGCAATTTCTCTTTTTATTATACCAACTTCTGCAATTGTAATATTGCCTATATTCATACCTGCCTTAAAGAATGGAACAAGTCCATAATTACTAGTGTAATATGATTCTCTTGACAAAAGTTTATCTGAGAATGCGAAATATGCTCTCAGACAATTATTATCCAATATTCCTGTTTTAGGAGACCATATTAAAACAACTTCATCTCCAACATATTGATAGATCTCTGCTTTATACTCTGTAACAATAGACAGGTCATAAAAACAATCTTGCAGCAACCTACTGTGCTTGATATCCCCCAATTTTTCAGCGATGGTTGTCGAAGATTTCAGATCAAGAAACATAAAAATCTTTTCAGAACGAGTTGGCTTATGGTACTTGCCAGTCATCAATTTTGCGAGATTACCAGGGCCAATTTTTAGATTCATTTGCTTAATAAAATTTATCATTACAGTCAGAACTAGCAAATAAGCAAGAAGAACTATAAGCCTTGGGGTAAAAAATCTATTTAACCAGTCATAGAATTGAAATTCATAGTGAGCTGAAATATAGACTCTTGCGTTAATAATAGAAATACCGATTACGTAAACAGAAAAAAAGGTTAAAGACTTAAGGGTGATGAGTTTGCCATAGCTCATTTTAGAGGCAAAAGTCCGGCCAAATAGTTTTTCGGCAAGATAGTATGTAACACCAACAAATAAACCTAAAGCAGTACTTGTTTGGAATAACACACGGCCATTTAGGACCAATGAAGGGTCCCAAGGGGCGTAAAGTTCACCTTGATGGCCAACGAATCTGATAAAGATAAAAAGCCACGCAGCAACAACCCAGACAGCAATATCAATCAGTAGTTTTATCCAATGTATCTTTTTCTTCATTTTTTGACTAACAAGTGGCTGATGATCAACTGAAGATGATATTGTTTTGCTTCAGACGGAATTGGAAAATTTCTCAGTTTGTGTTAGTAAGTATATCCAGCCTTACTGAGGGAATCAAATATGTCAAATACAGATTGGTAGGGACAATCCCCAGAGGGTCGAGAAAAACCTTTCTATCATGTCCATCCTCATAATCCCATCATTCTGTAATTACGATCTGTTATTCATCGCAAATCCCAGTTGATTATTCCCCCAAAAACCCAGCAGTGTCCGGTTAGGATTTTGCACGTTTAGGTTTTGGCTTCTTTTTTCGTCTTCTGCTGCTTTTCTGGCAGCGCTGAGGCTTTGTAGCCAGAGCCTCGTTGAGAATCTGAGAGCGTAGCTCTCGAACACGTTTGATGCTGACTTTTTCTTTGTATTGGTTGTGGCAATAGATCGCCATTAACAGATACGTTATCAGCCCTGTGACGATTTGAACCATCAATCCATATTCGGTTCTTGATATCAGGTGATAGACGTTCAGTTGACGCTTCCACCAGCCGAAGAATTTTTCAACATCCCAGCGCAGTTTGTAGATGAGTGCAATCTCTTAGGCAGTGAGATCGAAACGGTCGGTGGCCACCCAATAGTCAATAGCTTCTACCGTATATTTAACCAGCCGGACCGGTTTTACGGTCTGATTTACATTTTTGGTTCCCAACAATACCAGGGCATCGAAAAACACATTGGAATCGGAGGACGTCTCGTATTCTTCAATAACATCGACCGTAGTGTTGTCCTTGATCTACCACATAAATACATTTAATTACCAAGAATTCACTTTTTTTGGCCCAGGGTAAAAATACCCTCAATGATTTCAGTAGGCACAAGCTTGCACCGGCTGATATGATTAAAGAAATTAAATGTAGAATTATCCCGAATTTAAAAGAGGTGTAAGACAAGCCTATTAGAATAGATCCCTCTGCAAAGGGTGCCGTTTTAAACGACACCCTGAGTGGATAGATTAATATTCCGATTATTGGACAGCAGAAAGGTCGGATTTTAAATCTGACCCTTAAAGATAATAAAGCGAATCGTTCAAATAGCAGGTAATTGGCAGGAACATCCAACTTCGAACACTGGAATGACATGATGGAATTGTTCGATATTTGAGAATCGGGAGTAAATCAGAAATCGAATTTACATTGGCACAGAGGGATCCAATAAACACGAAAATCTCAAATTTCTTTGATTGAGTGTGTCGACCATTTGTGTCGAGTAAATTTTATTTGAACTTGCCATATTTGGCGGAGGTACGTGGGAATCGAACCCACCCAGCACTGTTCTACAGCACCACTCGCGGTTTTGAAGCCCGAGGAGTCGTCAAAACGACCTTTCTCCAATGACAATCATAACCTCTCTGGTATCTTTACATGGATGTTTGAATAATGCGTTTCGATGAGTCGAGAGATTTTAAAAATCGTCCTAATATCGTCCCAGAATGGAGATTTTGAAAAATTTTGAAGAGTATAGGTTTTGTAAGCCATTGAAAAGAAGATCAAAAATAAATTCTGGGATCTTGTCTGGTATTAACTGGTCATATCGATCCTTTGCCATTTTCCTTGCTTGAATCGCCAATATAACACAAATCCGAAGCAAAATACATAAAAGGTACAAAAAAGCCATCCGGTAATTGCTGGTAGGCGCCAATATCCTAGTATCAGTAGCTCACCTGGAGTGAAGAATAGAACAGAAATCGCTATTACAAACCACATTTTGAATCGCGTGTCACCCACGCCGCCCAAAGCGCTCCCAAATATGATCGCAAAACAATCACAGAGCAGAAATGCCGGCAAAATTTTAAATAATGGGATAGCCGCAGCTTCAATGGAATCATAGGAATTCCCGTTATCTCCCCGGAAAAAACTTAGAAAGAATTCAGAGAAAAAGAAAAAAATAAGACCGATAATCACTCCATAAAACACCGCCATCTTCAAGGCTCGATAGGTCACCGTTACAACGATTTCTGGCTTCTTTTTTCCCATGTATTGCCCGACCAGGATTGATGTCGCCTGACCGATTCCTATCATGGGCATAAACGCCAACATACTCACCGATAATACAATGTTGCTGGCAGCTAAAACGTCGTCTCCTTGAAGACCGATTAGGAAAATAAAGGCTGAAAAAGTCGCCAAATCCACAAAAAACTGTAAACCATTGGGTGTCCCAAATCGAAGTAGTTTCAGGAAAATCCGTTTATTAAAACTGATCAACCTCGTAACCGGAAATTGATGGCGATCTTTACTGAGCATAATCAATAAGATATAGGCCAAAACCACTATCCCGGAAGCAATAACTGTCGCAATTCCAGCCCCTTGAATTCCCATACGGGGAAATCCCAGTTTCCCGAATATCAACACATAATTTAAACCGATATTTATGGCAGCTCCCATCACAGACAGGTTCATCACAATCTTGGTTCGGCTGCGACCGGAAAAAAAGGAACCGAGAACAGCACTCATCACAATCAGACCACCCCCAAACATCAGAATATTAAAATAGGCCTTTTCTTCAGCGATGACCGCGATACTGTGGCCGGAATGTTCAATAATGAAGAAACCCAGGGGTATACACAGAATAATAAGAAAAGCGGACACGATCGCAAAATAGATCCCTTGCCAGAGAGACCTGGCCAGATCTTCGTCCTGTTTAGCTCCAAAAAACTGAGCAATCAGAACATTCACATATTGGCCGGTTCCTAGAAAAAAGCAAGCAAAAGTGAAACTCAGAATCGAAGCCGGGACCGCGGCCGCAATCGCCGTGGGAGAGTACCATGACAGAAACACACGATCGGTAAATGTCAGAATGGTATGAGATGCTGTGGATGCCACCAGGGGTAAAGAAACACGTAAGATCTCACCGAAGCTCCCCTCAGACGTCTGATTCCAATCTTGGCTTAGACTTTTGAATAGTTGTGGTTTGTGGCGCCTTTTGATTCTTTCTGCCATGAATATTCTATGATTGATTTGTTACCGCTGCTGAAAATGCATAAGAACACCAAAAACGGATGCGTCATTTTCCTCAAAAAATAGTGCTCTGACAAGTCAGATTTGAGGATAGAGCCTGAGCCCCGGTTACCCGGGAATATGCTGACCAGATCAGTGGAGATGGGTATGTCCACGAAGATATGAGGTTGAAAACGGATGACGAACTATCAAATAATGAATTACCATATCTGTATTAACCAGTTAATAAATTCTGTAATATACTGTAATATTTACCTTATTTAATTGACATTCACACAACGGTGTTATATACATTGTATCAAACATATAAAAATAGATATTCGAGCAGAACATCCAGGTCCGAAAACTATCAACAACTAGTAATGCTGCCACTTACATTTGACAAATGGCATTCAAAAAAGCCAGGGAAAATGCAAAAAAAATATTATGGGGTTTGAATGAAGCAGTACACAGGAGAAAAACAGAAGAGTTTTTACATCCCCTTACATAGTGAACAGGTTTTCTTAGGGATACACTACTACAACGGAATGCGGTTGAGGTTTGTTCTGATGTCGTTCAAAAAAGCTGGCGCCAGTTTCGTAAAAGAGGGTGATGACTGGTTGATGATCGAGCCTATAGGAAATAAATACACAGCTCTACTTAAAAAGTTAGAAAGACTATACCGACATAAAATAATCGAGGCGGAAAGGAAACAAGACGAAAAGCAAGAAAGATTGAAAAAAAAGAAAGTTAAGGAGTCCGTTCTCCATATTAAAGATGCCATGAATTCATGGATTAAAGCGTCAAAAACAGATAGATCGCAAGAGACCCTCGATAAGTTTTATAAACCGATGAAAGAACGTTATCTTGCAACAGTTGGGAACCATTTACTCAACAATATCTCTGATGCTCAAATACAAAAATTCAGAGATAGTTTGTCAGTAAGACAGGATACGCGAAAACAAGCTGAGACGTCGAACACTTATCGTAACATTCATATCAGGCAATTAAGAGTTTTTTTAAAATGGGCATATAAAACAAAAAACAGTAAAGGACAAAGGTATCTGACCGATATCCCGGAAGTCCCATTGTTCAAAGCAGAAAAAAAACTTCCAGATTTGTATAGTGACGATGAGATGCGAAGATTAATGGACCACCTTGATGGACTATTGACCAGCAGCGTCCCTGACAAGAAACCAAACAAGAGACAGAAGCGGTTTATCCTTCTCCATAATCGTTTTTTATACCTATTACTGGGGACTGGATTCA
>Ga0233431_1005211_pt1 | contig 12926 bp, 10 predicted proteins | sample SI_118_April2016_FD_179867 | JGI IMG/M metagenome (GOLD analysis project Ga0233431, IMG submission 179867) | Seawater microbial communities from Saanich Inlet, British Columbia, Canada - SI_118_April2016_200_MG | ecosystem: Environmental > Aquatic > Marine > Inlet | place: Canada: British...
CTTGGAGTCTCTGGCGAGACTCCTGAGGGTGGGCCATAGAGGGCGGGTTGCTTGGAGTCTCTGGCGAGACTCCTGAGGGTGGGCCATAGAGGGCGGGTTGCTTGGAGTCTCTGGCGAGACTCCTGAGGGTGGGCCATAGAGGGCGGGTTGCTTGGAGTCTCTGGCGAGACTCCTGAAGGTGGGCCAAAGAGGGCGGGTTGCTTGGAGTCTCTGGCGAGACTCCTGAAGGTGGGCCAAAGAGGGCGGGTTGCTTGGAGTCTCTGGTGAGACTCCTGAAGGTGAGCCAAAGAGGGCGGGTTGCTTGGTCCTCGACCCCTGCACGAAGATTGCCTCCGTCGAATCCAATCTTCGTTATTTGCTATGATCTATCTGTGCCTAAAACGTGCACGTGACAGGAGGTTCGCATGGTTCCGATCTCCAAGGATTCCCTGATTGCCGAAGGGCGAACGGCAGAGGTTTATGCATGGAATGAGAATCAGGTGGTCAAGCTATTCCATCTTTGGTGTCCTGCAGATTGGGTAGACCAGGAGATTGAGAGCAGTCGGGCTGTGTCTGATCTGGATGTGCCCACTCCTCGGTTTCTTGACGTTGTCGAGGTCGATGGTCGTCGCGGAATTGTCTATGAACGGGCAGACGGGCCTTCGATGAACAGTCTGCTATTCTCGAAGCCATGGACTCTGCTACGGCACGCGAAGCAGTTAGCCTCGCTACATACGAGCATGCATTCGCAGCACGGACAAGGATTTGCCCCTCTTCGGGAATCGTTGCGATTGGACATCCAACGGGTCGAAACATTGCCAACAGATCTGAAGAATCGTGTGCTTCAATTGCTTGACGAATTACCAGATGGCAACGCGCTGTGTCATTTCGACTTCCACCCTGAACAGGTCATCGTTACGAAAGAAGGATCATTCATTATTGATTGGATGACGGCTTGTCAGGGACATCCACTGGCCGATGTGGCCCGAACTGCTATGATCCTCACAGTAGGACAGTCACCGACCGCAAATCGGGCGATGCGGACTGTTGCCAGTTTCTTCAGAGGACCATTTCGCCGAACATACCTGTCGCAGTACCTTCAATTGAATCCGCAGCAGTCCTACGCCGATATCCAGAAATGGATGATCCCCGTTGCTGCAGGCAGGCTGCGCGAAGACATCCCGGGAGAGCGAGGCAAACTGCTGAGCATCATTCAATCACATCTCGCCCTTCTGTGAGTTGGGAACCCAGCCTATGGCTGGGTTCCTTGGAGTCTCTAGCGAGACTCCTGTGGATGAGCCTGAGGAATTGATGATTCACGCACAAGGATGTCTTCGTTCCTGGAACGAAAACTCCAAGCAACCGATGCAAGCATCGGTTGCCCTTGACATAAGCCCCACCGAAAACGTATGTTGTGATTAGTCGCCGCAGAGGCGGCTTTTGTTTTGACTCCGCCTCATCCCTAATTTCCGCACATAACACAGGCGCGCTATGTTGGAGAATCCTGAACATCTTCTCTGGATTCCCAAAACGAACACGGAGCGGCCTTCGGCCGTGTTCACGTGGCTTCTCAGTTTTCATGGCAAGCACATCTCATACTATCCGACAAGGCTAGAAAACCCGATTTGGCACCTACCTTAGAAACACTTACGATTGGGTCAGGAGGTAGTGATCATGAAACGGTATCGATTCTCACTTTTGGTGAGCTTGCTTATTTTGGGTGGTCTTCTCTCTGGGTGTATGGGGCCTACGTCTGTCCCCCCGTTTGAACAGCCCGTGGTTAATGTCCCTGGTGACTACTCTCTTGTTGGCACGACCAATTACATTCCGATTGCTTCGGAAGAAGACCCCTATCCACTCTTCGTGGGGGCTCGGTGGCTTTATCAGAATGCTGCCAAGTATTGGAGCCCGATGATCTCGTCTTCTGGATTGCTAGAGAGCGAAGTTGTTGCTATCGTTCAAGGCGACGGCATTGAATCCTACGTCCTCCGTACGCACTACAGCAATGGCCCAGATCAGCTTCTCTATCTCCACAGAACGAAGAAAGCCATTGGCTTGCGAGGGTCGCGTGAGATTTCTGCAGCTGGCTCGCAGGTAAACTTCTCTCTCAACCCTGGTCTGGCTTTCCTTGAGTTTCCGTTGAAAGAGGATGCGACGTGGGCTTTGCAGACGGGTGAAGGCGTTGGCGTAGCCACTGTCTATCATCGAGACGTTGCAGCGATGGAATCGGGACAGGTGCTCACCATGCTCGGTACCTACAACCCTCTTTTCGTCGGTACGTGGCGTATCCATTATTCAATGCCTGAAATCAGCCCTCGACTTTATGGTGGACCAGTACAGTTCTTGTGGTTTGCTGACGGAGTCGGTGTTGTGAAGCACGTCCTCAATTCCGTGGACTATGAGCTTGCGGAATTCCGCCTTCGTGACGAAATCATCGTTCTCGAAGAGACCAACGACGGGCAAACTGTGGGAGTTCCCAATGGAGGGATCGTCGTTGTGCAACTTCGCGAAGGCGATAGTTGGGACTGGGAATTCGTGGGGATTGACGGATCTGCATTGGAACTCATCGACGGTGAGTTCTATGACGACACACCACGAGTAGCCAAGTTGACTGGCGCGGGAACACGTGCCTTCCAGCTTCGAGCTACAGAAAACGGTGAAGCCACAATCTGGTTCAAGCTCATTGATCGCGAAACCGGACTTTCAGGGGATGCTGTGCAGTACACGATCCGCGTAAACTAGCCTGTGAGGATATCCAGCGGGGCATCTGTCTTTGGACAGCTGCCCCGTTTTGTTTTGCTGTTGAGCCAAGGTGCTAGCCAAGCATTATCCCCCTAGCGGCGTGAGCCGACGATGGGCTGGGATGGTCCATCGAAATTCTGCATGACGCCATCCTGATAACAGGACGGGATTTCCAACTGCTGCAGCTTGAACTCCTTCCTCGCAATCGATAGAAGTAACTCGGATGGCTTGTCGAGAAGAGCACTCGTGAGCACTTGCTCTTTAAACCGGTCTGTGATCTGTCGTGCTGTAACCTCGTCGACTTCGAAGTAGTGAATTTCCTTGAGGAAATAGCGAACAACGTTCCAGCCGGACAATGGCCCCAGAAGAATCTCAGCTTCGGATACACCAAATCGATCGAGTGGGTGTGCTTCATAAGTACTTGAGTCGTTGAGCATCGCTTTCTGGTGAATGCCCGCCGTGTGCGTGCGGTTTGTCAGGCTGACCGGTTCTTTGTCATTGACGAGCATGTGGAGCTTGTCTGCGACGAGGACATTGAGCGGATAGGACTCCGCCAAGCAGTATCCATCGACCAGCTGATGTCCGTCGATGAACAGGTTGAATAGGAGTGCTGTCAGTGATGGGATTCCCGTTCGCTCGCCAATTCCGAGGACCGTGGTGTTCATGTAGCGAACACCCTCACGGATGGCAGCAAGTGCATTGATCATCGCAAAGCCTCGATCGTCATGGAAATGAGCTTCCCACTCTGCCTCTGGATAGCGGGCGACAAGCTGAGGCATCCGATGCTGGACTGCAGCTGGTGTCGCAATACCTACTGTGTCGGGCACGCCGAGTCGATCGACTAGGGGGACGATAGGATCATAGACGCGGCACAGCTCCTCGTAGGGTGTTCTGAATGCATCCTCTCCGCTGAAGCGCAGGATGAGATTAGGATGCTCCTTGCGGATCTGTTCGATGAGGCGGCTTGCGTCTCCAGCAATTGTCTTCAAGTTCCTTCCATGGCTGTGACGCTGCGCTTGGATGGACGTTCCGAAGAACAGATTCAGCCCATCGACGCCAGCATCAATCGCTGCGCCAACATCGTCGGGATGGCATCGAACGTGGGACAGAAGGAATGTGTAGCCCTTCTGGCCGATGAGGGCATCGCGTGTTTCGCGGATGGCTGCCAGGTCCTCGCGTTCCTTGGGATGCACAATAGGCGAGAACAGCTCAATGAACTTCACTCCATAGAGAATGAGAGCGCGCACGATCTCGATCTTGTCGGGCGCACTAAACGCATACTTGACGTAGTCATGAAGTAGCGAAGTTTGTGCGCCTTCACGAAGCGTGGTATCAACAATTTCAAGCGTTCGCGGGATGTAATCTGCGAAGTCGTAATTTGTTTGAGTCATCCAATCCGCCTTTTGTGTCAGCGCCTGCTGACAAAGAAAAACCCTCCGCCCGGTCTTGGGCTAGAGGGTCGCTGCATTCAACAAAGAGAGGTTACGACGTCTAGTCAGACCCGAAGGCCTGCTTTTTTTCCTCTCTCTTCTCGAACTGCACGTGTATTGTCATTTTGTCCTTGGCGAGGAAGGATACCTAGCGTCAACGGCCTACACAAGGGACGACAAAGGTTGTTTTGCTCAATGAGTTCATAGAATTCTCATACGTCATGCCTATCCTGAGCTCATGACTACAAAGAACATCTGGAAGCAGCTCACAGTGCTCAACTTCGTGCTGTGCATGCTGACGCTGGGGGTGTTAGCTGTGGAGCCCATTACCACGCAGAACGCGGAGCGTCTTGTTGAGATAGCCCTGATTGACGAGCCGACGCGTGCGGTGTATTCGGTGGCCTGGTCGCCAGATGGTACGCTTCTGGCTGCAGGCGGAGATGACGGACGTGTTCGTCTGATTGATACCAACACCTGGACTGTTGTGAGTACCATCACCGCACACTATGCGGCGATTTGGGGAGTCGTCTGGTCACCAGATGGGGCTAGCCTCGCCTCTGCTTCTTTGGATGGATTTGTTCGATTGTGGGATCCACTGACTGGCGACAAGCTGCTGGAGCTTCCGGGAAGTCCTGTCTACAGCGTGGCTTGGACATCGTCTGGGGATCTGCTTGCCATTGGACACAGCACGGGAAGAGTCAGGATTATGGATCCAACCTCCGGCAACGAGATTGCGTCTTGGCGCGGGCACATTGAGGGCGGCCACTCGACAGAAGTCATTGCCGTGGCGTGGTCTCCTGATGGAACGACGCTTGCGTCGGGAGGCATCGACTATGCCGCTCGGCTGTGGAATCGTGAAGGTGAGCCGTTGTCCGTTCTGAGGGCCAATACGCAAGAGCGCAACGACATCAACGGGTTGGCATGGTCTCCCGATGGCCTATCTCTAGCAGCCGCCGGACAAGCCGCCAGCGTACGCATCTGGAATGTTGAGAGCGAGAATGAGCAGTACGCGCTTCACACTATCTACGGAGCTTGGACGCGTGGCGTCGCCTACTCGCCGTCTGGTGATATCTTGGCAACGACAGGAAGTGACAAGGGACTCACTCTGTGGGATTCGAGCACAGGCAATAGACTTGTGATGCTGAGAGGGCATGAAGCGCCTGTTTGGTCAGTTGCATGGTCTCCCGATGGAACCCAACTCGCTACAGGTAGTGGTTTCTACTCCTCGGGAAGCGGAGATACAAGCATTCGGATCTGGGGATTGTAGCCGTCATGCCAACAACGTAGATAGGGATCAGTGGACGCGTGTTTCGACTACGATAGCAGCTGATGAGCCCTCCATTCCCCTAGTCCCGCCTTCAATTCTCAACTGCTTCCATGTAGTCTAGCTCTGTGGAAGGGGAGGCGGAGTATGCGGCGGAACTTTCGGATCTCTCAGTGGAAGGGTGCGCTCTGCGTTGTACTGCTCGCAGCTTTTGTGTCGTCGTGTTTGCAGCTTCCAACAGCACTGGGCGATGTCCCAGCAACAGAGATCAACTGGCATACCCTTGATTGGAATGGGCTCGAACGCATCTATGGTATCTATGTTCCTACGACAGCGATTGATCCTGCTCCACTGGTCTTCCTGTTACATGGAGGTGGAGGCAGCGCAGCCAAGACATGGAACCAGGAGCATGGTCGCTCCTGGAAAGCACTGGCTGATGAGTATGGCATTGTTCTTGTACTTCCTGAGGGGCGAGCTGATCCAGGCGATGCCGATGCCCATCACTGGAATGATTGCCGAACCGATCTCGATCCTACGCTCATTGCCACGAATGAGGATGACGTTGGATTCATCGTCCAGCTCATTACAGAAGCGTCTGCAACTGCTGTGATTGATACGATTCGTGTCTACGCAACTGGCGCGTCTAATGGCGGGTTGATGACGTATCGACTGGCCATCGAAGCAGGCGCAAGCTTCGCTGCGATGGCGGCCGTCATCGCCAATCTTCCCGATCCATCCGAATGCAGTACCACGGCTTCCGTAATCCCGATACTCATTATGAATGGAACTGAGGATCCTGTGATTCCCTACGAAGGTGGCTGTATGGCGAACGATAAATGTCAGCGTGGCCGGGTGATGTCGACCATGGATACCGTGGCATTCTGGGTTGACGTCAATCAAGCAGCTACTGAGCCTGCGATCGAGAAGTTGCCGAATCGCGCCTGGTTTGATGGGTCGACTGTCACTGTCTACAGCTTCGATGGCGGGAGTGAGGGAGCAGATGTGATCTACTATCACATCAAGGGCGGAGGTCACAACGTTCCCGGATTCGAAGCGGATTCACTTGCTGCCCGGGCGCTTGCTGGCCCCAAGAACCGCGATATCGACGGGCCGACAGAAATCTGGGCATTCTTTCGACAATTCTGACAACCCGCTCCGAACTTCGCCACCAACTAGCGACGAATACTGGTCCTTTGCTTGAGTGCGCGACTAGGTTAACTCCAGTACGTCAGGGAGCTCGCTGGCTTGCCGAACCCAATAGCGGGTTTCGGCCAGTGTTGGCGGACGATTGCCGACATCCGCAGTCTTGGCTAGTTTGGTCAGATGTTCCAGAAGCTGCTCGGGATCCCAGGTCCGCAGATCGCCCACGGTTCGAATGTCTGCTGCAAGAAGAAACCGACCACGCTTTCCCTTGATGTCCGTGATTCTGCAAAGATCTGAGAAGTAGGCGAGATCGTCGATGGCTTCTTGAGGTACGTCACATTCTTCTGCCAGTCCTCTGCGCTGAGCGGGCGTCCCCACCTGCGGGAGTAGCTGTTTGGTCGTACGAATGCCGCGTGCTTCCAAAGCGCTGATGGCTTCTTCTGATGACGCCACAAGAGTGGACAGCTTGGGAGCAGCACGCCTCTTCTTGTCAGGTTTCATGGCTGCTACGCGAAGTGCGAGAGCATGATCATGCAGGGACTTGTTCTTCGAGAATCTGTAGTAGTTGTGAAGACTCCATAGCAATCCCTTTACAGATTCTCCTTGAGCGGAAAGGTCCTCGACAAACCGCGTGATATCCAGTGTTGATGCGCTATCGATATCGGGAACCCGTTCCTGGCTTTCTTGATAGGCAGCGAACCTACGAACCACGCTCAAGTGCGCTCTGATGGTGCTACTTGATCGACGTTCCTTCATCAGGAAGACCTCGTAGGCACTGAAATCGTTCATGATTATCAGTATACGAGCACCGCGTGTCGTCTTCGTCTCTTCGCGGGCTGTTCCTTCTGAAGCATGAGTCGCTCGCTAGGAGTTGCACATTGATCACAAGATCCTGATTTGCCTGTCTTGTTGCGGAAAAGACACGTACGCAATCCACCACATGTCGTTGGCAGCGAGCAATCCAACGTGTTCCCAAGCGGTGACTGAACCCAAGAATCGAAATTTCTACTGGCCCGCAGAAAGCTGAACGTTCTTCCAACAGCAGTAGCTGCACATCTCTACTAAATCCAACTCATTAATCCTAGCACTGGCACTTAATTGACCTTAATCACTAACATCCGTAGAGTTGATGGGTGTGCAGCTCGCCGATTATCCCTTGATAGGTGAGGGATGAAGCGTGAGTTGCAAGGAGGCTCCAAATGACAGGCCGAGGATACATGAGGATTTGTCAGTGGGTGTTGGTGCTTACACTTCTATCAACGATGGGGTCATTGACTGCAGCAGACCCCTTTGAAGGGGTTGTTGGAAATGATCCCATTACGGTCCACACAATCAGAATGGTAACCGTGCCTACTGACGCGGCAATTCTTATCATCGGACACCTTACGCGGAACGGAAATGCGATTGAGGGAACGAGTTTTTCCCTCGATTGGGATCCTAGTGATCCAAGTGGAAGTACAACGTCTCACGATTTTTCCATACCTGTTGATGATGAGACGGTGATCTGGTTTGCGAAGGCAAATGGGGTGCAAATCGCGTACATTCTGGGGCCGAATGCATTGGTGAACTTCACCATCGCGTCAGATCAGTTTGTTGTACACGCTTTCTCACCGGACTTGTCAGCGTCGTTTGTTGAACACCCTTCCCGTCTGTATACGAATACGTGGATATGGGAGGATTGGTTGGATACGGATCCGGACACGGATATGAGAACCATGAAAACTGGTACCAGATACATCTTGCCGCATCTCCCTGAGGACCCAGATGGTGAGGCTGCAATAGCCTTCTTCTAGCTTCGGTTGCCAGTTTACGGCAGATTTTCATTGAATGTGACGCCTCGCTAGACTGTGTATGGTGAGTACTTTGATCCTTCACGGACGCGGCGGATGCATTTGGGTCCGATCATTCGAGGACGATATGAAGCAGGAAGAAACGCTAGAGCTGAATGAAAGACAGGAATCTCTGGAAGACGTCAACCACAAGCTCCAGCAGCGAGTTGCAGAGCTGGAGCAATCGGAAGAGCGTCTCCATAGACTGATCGACACTGCCGGAGATGGCATCTACATCCTCGACCTGAAGCTCAACTACAAATGGGTCAACGAGGCTATGGAACGGTTGCTCCAGCATCCTCGTAGTGAGATCGTCGGGCAGCATGCAAGCATGTTCGCTTCACGAGAACAGATTCGAGAGCATGGTGAACGCGATCAGAACCAGCTTGTCGCGGGAGGCCCGACCGATCCTCTTGAGTACCATGGACAAGTAGAAGGCAAGCCTGCTTGGCGAGAGGTCAGTAATTGGGTCGTGATGAAGGAAGGCGAACCCTTTGAGATTGTTGGCATCATGCGAGATGTGACCAAGCGCAAGCTAGCCGAAATCGAACTACAGAAGAGTCTGGAGCGAATCCGAACAACGCTAACAGCTACAGTGAGCGCCTTGGCTTACGCTGTGGAAATGAGAGATCCCTACACAGCTGGTCACCAGCGGCGGGTCGCCGACCTTGCGTGCGCGTTGGGCGAGGTTCTCGAACTGAGCGACGATGAACTCGATGGGGTGAAGCTTGCTGCGCTGATTCACGATGTAGGGAAAATGCGGGTGCCTACAGACATTCTTACGAATCCTGGGAAACTCACTGATGCAGAGTTCAGCATTATCAAGACCCACTCTCAGGTGGGGTACGAGGTTCTCAAAGGCATCGAATTCGTGCGTCCCGTGGCCGATATTGTGCATCAGCATCACGAGCGCGTGGATGGATCTGGGTATCCGCAAGGGCTGGTAGGGGATGAGATTCTTTTTGAAGCTCGGATTCTTGCGATTGCCGATGTTGTGGAAGCAATGGCATCTCATCGTCCTTACCGTCCGGCACTAGGGCTAGATGTGGCTCGCCGGGAGATCGAGGAGCACACTGGGACGAGGTACGATTCTCGGGTTGCCGAAGCCTGCGTGAAGCTTCTCGACGAGCTCAACTACCAGTTGCCGCAATAGCTCATTCTTGCATGATCATGCCTTCAAACGGCTCTCCCATGCAGCCAGAACCTCCTGGTACATCATCAAGAACTTGGTCCGAGTATCGTCATTGTGGATGGCCTTCGAACGCTCGAGGATTGCACTATGGGCAATTCGAAGATGATTCTCCGCCTCTTCCTTGCGAGCGTTTGCCAGCAGAACGCGGTAGTGAGTGTAGTGCAATCCGGCGGCATCCGGCGGCATCTTGTCTCCCAATTGCTCCATGACATGTTCGGATCGAACCAGCGCGCTCTCTGGAGCTTCACGAAGCAGATCGGTTCGCGCGAGTGCCGACAGCGCACGCCGGGCAGGTTGATCGAGGCCAAGCTCTTGGGCAAGGGCGAGTGCTTGCGACAACTGAAGCATTGCAGCTCTCCAATCCCCGATAGCTAGGTATGCTGCTCCCAAATTAGCGTGGCATTGCTGCTCACCACGCTGATTGCGAATTTCGGTGTACAAGGCAAGTGCGTTGGACGTGCACTCGATCGATTCTTTCAGTTCGGGAAGCTCTCCATGCACGCGTGACGTTAGCCCTCCTACGCCCAGTTGCATGTGCGCGATACCCGCGTTGTTTAGGCTATCCGCGCGACCGTCTAGGTTCTCCAATTGCTCATGGATCTCAAGTGCTTGCTCATGGTGCCGCAGGCCTTCCGCGAACGCCCCGAGGGCGCAGAAGGAACTACCAATATTCGCATGGCATTTTGCTGATCCAATGCGGTTCCCCATCTCGTGGAACAGCTTCTGGGCCTGCTCTGTGTATTCAAGACTCCGTTCGTGTTCGCCGAGGTAATAGTCAAGCGCCCCGAGGTTTCCCAGGATATCAGCTTCTCCTTTCCGATCATCGAGCTCGCAGAAGAGATCACGCGCGATGTTGAATTGCTCCATTGCCGTGGGTAGTTCTCCGATTCTCGCGCTGATGACGCCAAGCATCTTCGCGCTAGCTGCCTGCACGTCAAGCGCGGTGGATTCAAGGAGAAGCCTCTGAGCTCCCACAACCTGCTCTCGAGACTCTTTGAATCTGCCTTGGCCTTCCAAGGCCTTGCCAGTTTGAAGCCTTGCGCGTGCTTCACCGATTGACTCTCCCGCCTCCTGCATTGCGGCCACCGCTGTTCCTGCCATTGCGAGAGACTCCTCAAATCCCCCGCATCGGTAATGGAAGTCCGACCAAAGCAGTAGGATGTCACCTCGCCGTGCTGCGTTGTTCGACATGAGATCGTCGGCGAGAAGCGATTCCAGATCCGCCCTCTCCTCATTGACGTGGCCTAGGAAGGCAAGGACTCTTGCACGTTGTTGGAGTATTTCGAGGAGCGTCTCGGATTCGATCTGCAGCTTCTTACCCAGTTCAAGTGCTCGAGAGAGGTAGATCTCTGCTTCGGCGTTCGCATACTGCGATGCAGCTTGAATGCCTGCCAACTGACTGTACTTGAACTCCCTGACTAGGTCACTGGCTCCTGCCCAATGGAATGCTAGAAGAGGGTAATGGGGAGCTAGATGATCAGCGTAAGTCTGTTCATACCAAAGAGCCACGCTACGGTGAAGATCTCGAGCTTGGTCGGACGCGGCAGTGTCGTACGCCACCTCTTGTGTCGCAACATGCTGGAATGTGTAAGTCTCATTGAGGTGCTTCTCGTCTTGCATCGCAAGCCGATAGTGGGCCATGTCTGAGAGATGGGTTCTGAGTTCGTCCTCATCGATCTGACCTGGGTGGACGGCCTTCAATGTCTCAAGTGAGAAGTTCTTGCCTAGCACGGAGGCTGCTTTGAGGGTTAACTTCTGGCCTTCAGAGAGCTGATCTTGGCGGGATCGGATTACTCCCTGAATCGTGTCTGGGATTAGCGCAGCAAGGTTGTCTTCTTCTGACAACAGGTGGCAGATCCCATCTTCAATTGTCAGCAGCCCGTGATCCACAAGCGCTCCAGCCAGTTCGATCGCGAAGAGAGGGTTCCCTTGGGCTCTCTCACTGATCAAGGTCCAGACGCTCTCGGGAAGTGCGGATGACTTCACTCCCAGCTGTTGAGAGGCCAGCGCAACTGTGTCCTTGATGTTGAGTGGCTCTAATAACAGGCGCTCTGCCCCTGATAGCTCTAGAAGGCTTGCGATTTCAAGAGCAGGATCATCGAGTGGTTGACAAGTGACCAAGAGAAGTGCGGGGCGATGAACTAGTGATTGGGCCACGGAAAGAAGGAGCTCCCAGGAGACGGAATCGAGCCAATGTGCGTCTTCGAGGATCAGAACGACAGTTCCTGTCAATGCCTTCACCCCAAGGAGTTCGCCAACGAGCATCGCAAGGCTTTCCTTACGTACTTCCGGTGTGTATCTCTTTATGGCAGCTGCTTCAGGGAATTCAAGATCCAGGATGTCCTGTAGAAGGCCAATCCTATCTGCATAGGATTGATCGATCTGTGTGACGTGTTTAAAAACGTGGCGTCCTTGCTCAGCAGGGTCTTCGTCTCTAGTCAACCCGAACAGACCATGCAAGATCCCGCGCCACGTTCGGTACGGCGTATGCTTCTCGATGCTGTCTGCGGCACCATCTAGAACCAGCATGCCGGAATCAGTAGCCAAGCGTCGGATTTCTCCGATCATCCGGCTCTTGCCGATCCCCGCTTCTCCCTCAATCAGAACCACTCTTCGATTCCCGCTCTGAGCCTCACCCAGAGCGTTCGCAAGGATGTCGAGTTCGGACTGACGACCAACCAGGCCTTTGTCTATGCCCATCGGTACCATGATCTACCATACTTCCATGGGTGGCATGGTCACAACTGTGATTTATGGTTCTCCAGGTAGTGGATTCCCGCATCTGAATCCCCAAACGACTGATATTGCGTCAGAACTGACAGGCTCATTGTCGGTGTGCGTGACGAAACCTAAGAAGCGCGCACGAGAGCTCTCACGTGGCGTCAATCGGCGCAACGTGATGCTTCCAGTTGAGCTCTTCGTTCTTACCCGGTATTGTTTGAGCATGTTTTCCAGGACAAGTGGCGGAGCCTGGCTGGAAAGCACCTCGAAGCTAATGGCTTCGTAGGGCTTTCCAAGCGCTCCTAATAACCCCAACCGAGCTTCATTCGTGCTGATCCTTCCCCTCGGGCAGGCATCATCTGATGGCGACGAATACTTCGTTGTCCCGTTCCGTATTTAACGTTCCGATTCAGAGGTTACTCGTGATTTGCCATTTGCGAGGCCCCCCTTCTTGCTAGCTGCGATTGCTGACCTGATTCAGTTCGCACCATCAATCAAGAAGGAGACAACGTGGCAAAGGTTCAATCCGAGAACGTTCCAGGACTTGCCTTGCAACACCTTTGGGCAATCCGATTTGGTCAAGCAACTCACGACAACCTACGAGCGGGGCTAGCATGGCTGGCTAG
>Ga0233431_1005216_pt1 | contig 12919 bp, 11 predicted proteins | sample SI_118_April2016_FD_179867 | JGI IMG/M metagenome (GOLD analysis project Ga0233431, IMG submission 179867) | Seawater microbial communities from Saanich Inlet, British Columbia, Canada - SI_118_April2016_200_MG | ecosystem: Environmental > Aquatic > Marine > Inlet | place: Canada: British...
GCTAAATGTCTCATTCACATATATTAGGCCATCGGATTTCAGCTTCTTTATGTCGAGAGCCTCGTGGTAGTCAGCGAGGTACACTTTATCATAAAACACGAGCATTTCGAGTGCTCGCCTCCTGAGGCGAGATTTCGCCACGGAAGATAGGTAACTCTCGGCACTCGAGGCTTCCTCATCACTTACAGCATCTGATACGGTTACATACCCGGCAGCGTAAGCCGCTCCCAATAGAGCATGAACGTACTCTCCGTCTAAAATCACTCCAGATTGCCCTTTAATGGATTTCATTACCACCACCTTACATTCGTAGATCTTTAGACTATGGCAATAAGTCGAACCCCCCTTCTGTTCCAACTGTAGGAATGAACAAGAGATTTACATGCTAACGCACCATTCAGACGCGCGGTTTTTGCGTTGGCTGAAATGGTGAGGTTAGGTATTTGATATCACATTAGCAAATACGGTCACAATCATAAGGCTAATAAGCCCTATGAAGAAGGCTACTATCTGTCTCTTGACCGGCTGTGAAATACGATCATCGTTTATTGACGGTGGCTTAGGAGCGCCTTTCTTAGAATATACACCTGTTAAGCGAACCATGGCAATAACACCGAATAAAACCGAAGCCATAAGAGATAACCAAGGGATTAAGAGTAGCCCTGCAACTAAAGTTCTTACACCTTCCTTCTCGGGTATGTAGAATTTGGATAATAAAACGGAAGAAGCGAAAATTACTGTACATAAGCCGGTCATGTGTTTAATTGAGCTTTCAGCGAATGAAAATGCTTTTTGTTGCCGCTCCGTAAACTCATCTGTCATTTTATTTGTCCCTAATTACAAAATGGCCAATTACATTCTTTATATTGATCGGCAGGTATAAATCGTAACCAAGACATTCGGTTATCACTGTTCCTAAAGCAAAATTTTATTCCTTCACCATCCTTATCTGCTACTCCCCAGCTATCAAGTAAAGGACCGTCAAAAAGTAAATATGTATCGTTCTCTATAATAAATTCTCCTCTTTCCACAATTCCAGATATATATTCATAGGTATAGTCATCGTAGAGTTGGATTCTTGCGTCAGAAAATACTTCTATCCCACTTCGCATACCTTCGTTAAATCTATATTCCGTGCATTCCTGAGCAAAAACGACCGTATTGAAGAATATGCTTACTACTATTGCAATCTTTATTAGATTCATTTTTTCCTGTTTTTTTAATTACGTTAATGAACTTCGTTGCCTAACAAGTTATTCCATAGTTTCTGTATATCACCAATATTGTAATGATATTCAGAAACGCCAGATTACTACTTTGTGGAAAAGCAGTTCTGAGTCTTATAAATCAATATTTTTGTTTTATTGTAACTTGAAAGTATAAAATAGTTTTTAGTTTTATTATTTGGAAAAAAAAGGAAGACATAAGCGGCAACTTATGTCCTCCGGTTCATTATTCCCATTCACCAATGAAAAAGAATAATATGTATAGATTAGTTAATAAATTTAATTTAGCAATAGAAAAAGCTGCATGTATGAGGATGGCCACCGCCGCCCGCAAGACATGCAGCTTTTTTTATTGGCACGATATTCCTAGACTTGATACTAAGAAATATTTGACATTCTGGTTTTTAAGTTAATGAAATATCGAAACTTACAATGTGACTGTTTTCGGACGTTTTTATAACCTTTTCAGGAGTAAAATTATGTGTAAATGTGCAGTGGAAAATGAGAAAGAAACTAGAGTTGTAACCGTTAAAAATAGCTGGAGACTTAGAGCTCTTTTCCGTATTGAAGGCCTTATTAAGGAAATCGGACAGAAATCCAGAGCTAAAAGGATGGGTATATGTGGAAATACTATTTTTGTGAAGGTTAAGAAAGGAGACCCATCCAATGTTTTGTATGAACCGCAACTACGATGTAAAGACAGAGTTTGTCCTGTGTGTAATTCATACCGTGCATCTATTCTTTCCAGAAAGGTTGAAGAACTTGGTAAAGATATGGCAAACCCTCATCTTTTAACTGTTACTGCGAATGATCAGAACAGGTCGAGTCTGAAAACTGCTTTCAAATGTTACAAGGAATCAATGAGAGCCTTAAAACGTGAAAAGACATGGTGGAAGAAGTACATACGTGGTGGGGTTGAACACATAGAGGTTACATACAATGAGGGCACTGACTGGCATATTCACTCGCATATGCTGGTTGATCTGGCTGTTGATCGTAAGGTTGAAAATATGCAGCTTACAGATAATGGTTATTTTCTAGACCCACTAAAGAAAGACCTTGAGCATGTCCTTTTAAAAGTTGGCCTTGGCACTATTTCAGATATCAGGCCGGTAACAGAGGGATACGGAAAAGAGATTTCAAAGTATTCTATGAAGTTTGGTCTAGATATTGAAGATGACAGGCTTAAAGAGATTATAGTTGATATGAAAGGGAAAAGGATGGTGTCAAGGTTTGGGAATTGTTTTGGACGGAAAGATATAGACGATACTGACGGAGAGAACATGGTAGAGCTTTCACTGAAAGAGGAAGAACAATATGAAACACTAGGAACCATTAAGGAGGTTGTATATAAATGTTTCAAAGAGACTGGTGTTGATAGTGAGCTGGTTGGGTATGCTCTTGGAGCAGTAAAGATTGGGCTGATAAAGATATGTTCAGCTGACAATAAACCATTTCAAGATGAGGAAGTAGATTCATCTTGAATCTTTTAGAAAGGTGACAAGTGATGATAGTAGATGGCATGATTGCAAGTGACGTAAATGTCTCTGATAAAGGTGTCGGGTTTCAGATAATGTGTAAAGACCTTAGAGATACGTTTAGAGTTTTTATTCCCATGGATAATGTGAATGGTGAGCAGTTTTTAAATATGGGAGATTTTGTAAAGGTTGATTTCAACGAGTTCTTCCCGTTTGGAAATGAAGTTCGTATGGAAGTAAAGAGAGTTATCTTAGATAAAGGTAAAAAGAAATTTGATTTTGGGATGGTTTCTTAACAAAGAATGTTGAAATGGTGATTCCAGGCGTTTGATAGGTCTGAATTATGAAAATTGAAATTGATAATGCACAATTAATAAATGATATTGTTGAGAAGGTGGTTGAAAGGCTAAAACCATTGATCAGTAATTCTCACGGCTCTAGAGGTGATGAATTAATGGATGTACAAGCGTTAGCAGACTATCTTAAGGTTAAAAAGCAATGGGTATACGAAAAAACACACATGAATATTATTCCTTATTACAAAGTCGGTAAGTATCCACGTTACAAAAAATCTAAAATTGATGAATGGCTGCTTGAAAAAGAGAATAGAAATATTGCAAGGCGAGTGATATAGTGAGAAATTCCAAGTAGAAATATTTATAATTTAATTTGAGAGAAAGGAGGTTAGAAAAATGATTGGTAGTATTCAGAAGAAAGGGAAGTCTTACTATGCGGTCTTCAGGTTTAAAGACCCTCAGACTAAGAAAATGAAGCAGAAATGGATTGCTGTGGGCAAGAGGAAAAAGGATGCAGAGGAAAAGTTTGCAGAGCTTGTAGCTGATGTTAATAGTGGCGCTTACCGGGATACAAAAAAGGCTACTTTTGCTGAGTTCTCGGAACGCTGGCTTAATATCTATGCAGAGATGAAGACCAAGCCGTCAACATTCAGGAGTTACAAGGATATGATTAACAATCACCTGGTTCCTTATATGGGTGATTACCCTCTTAAGGATGTTGATACTGCAATGTTGCAGGAATACGTTGCTTTAAGGCTTAAGAAGGCAAAACCGAAGACTGTCATCAATGAGCTTGTTCCTGTCAAAGAGATGTTTAAACATGCAGTGAAGTGGGGATATCTAAAGTTTAACCCTGCCGAAGGTGTAGAACGTCCAAGGGTTGAAAAGGAAGAGGTACAGATATTAACACCAGTGGAAATAAACCAGTTCCTTGACTGTGTAACACTGAAATACAGGACATTCTTTCTGACAGCTACATTGACAGGATTGAGGCGTGGTGAGCTTTTAGGTTTACAAGGCCGAGACATAGACTGGAATCACAATCAGATTCATGTAAAGCGTTCGCTATGGAATGGGCAGGTTGTATCCCCAAAGACTAAGTCTTCTGTAAGAAGGGTCGATATGACACCGACTCTGGCGCAGGAGCTTAGAAGGCATAAGTTCTCGCACTCTATTGAGGATTCCGGTTTCGTGTTTTGTAATGCTGAAGGAAAGCCTCTTAGTCCTGATTCTATTGTCAGAAGGCAGTTTCTGCCTGCATTAGAGAGGGCTGGTGTAAAGCGTGTGAGGTTCCACGACCTTCGTCATACTAACGTAGCATTGAGGCTTGAACAGGGGCAGAATATCAAGTACATCCAAAATCAGTTAGGTCATGCGTCTATTCAGACGACAATTGACAGGTATGGACACTTACTCAAGGAGGTGAATACGGAACAGGCGATGAAACTTGAAAATGCCCTTAATTGTACAGAGCATCTTGGTAGATCTTCGGATTCTGTTAGAAGATTGTTAGAAGATCATAAAAAAAGGACTCAGAGCAAAGCCCTAAGTCCTTTAAAATTGGTAGCGGGGACAGGATTTGAACCTGCGACCTCCGGGTTATGAGCCCGACGAGCTACCGAGCTGCTCTACCCCGCGTCTCCAACACACCTATAATATAGCAGCATACATAATCTGTCAATCAGAAATTATAAATGATGAAAAATAGATTCCCGATCCCGACTGAGTCTGGTCTATAAGCTACATCCAGAGGCGCCTTAGGCGACAAGTCGGGCCCGCCAAACAACTCGTCGGGTAAAACAATGTGTGTGTGAATTACATACCTTTATTCTGATAAATTTACGTAATTCCGCTTTTCTCAAAAAAGTTAATTATAAGGAAGGCAGGAATACAGAAAAAACTGATGGGTACTTTTATCCTTTTTCGTACGCTTTAAAAAAATCATTCCGTGAAATACCAGATTGAGTACAGATAGTTCTCAAGGTAGAACCTTTGAGTCGATTATGATTAGGCATGGTAAGAGGGGGGGGAGCCATCCGTATTTGTTCTGGCCATAGCTATGTGTTCTTGTTCTCGAACTAATTAAAGACGAGTAGTTTAATTACTTTTGCTTTGGGAGCGTCTACGGGAAATTTAGACATTAGACGGAGATACCCGTTTCTACTACGAATGTTTCTAGTACTGGCTCATCTACATCAAAAAAATCATTCCCGAATTCCTTCATCGGGTATCTAAGTGACTTATTCATCCTAGATTCCCGCTAAAAACATGCGGGAATGACAGCTTTGGAGTATTAATTTGAACACGCAAAAACCTAACCGGATACTACTGATATTTATTTGAAAAATCTGAGTAATGTATTGTGCCAATGGTAATGATTAGATACACGGACAAATAGATTCTGAATCTAGTTCAGGACAGGGCTTGTCTATGCCACCCATTTAAATTTGTGTTACATCTTCTCGGGCGCTTTGAGTCCAAGTATGGTTAAGCCATTCTTTATCACCTGTCTGACGGAATCAACTAAAAGAACCCTTGCCTTTTTTAACTCAGTGTCATCAATAAGAATTCTGTGGTGCTGGTAGAATCTATTGAATGTACTGCAGAGGTCAAGCAGATATTTACTGACAATCGACGGTTCACAGTTTTTAGCGGCACGTATTATTATCAATGGGAAGAATTCAAGTTTCTTGACTAATAACAGTTCATCATCTTCTTTAAGGACATCGTACCCTATATCATTTGTCGCTGTTTCACCGCATTTCCTCAGTACACTGCAGAGCCTTGCATGAGTGTATTGTACGTATGGGCCGGTCTCACCATCAAAATTAAGAATTTCATTCCAATCAAACAGTACATCCTTTACCCTCTTCGTGCTCAGTTCTGAAAAGATGATGGCTCCAATGCCAACGTCGTTTGCCACTTCTTCTCTGTTTTCCAGATCGGCATTTTTCCCTTCTATAATTTCCATGGCAATCTTACACGACTCTTCCAGTAAATCTTCCAGCAAGATAACTTTACCTTCCCGTGTAGACATTTTGCCACCCTTAAACTTAACCAGGCCAAAATCTACGTGTACGCAATTTTTTACCCAATTATATCCCATAAGCTCCAGGACTTTGAAGAATTGATTAAAGTGCAATCTCTGTTCAGAACCAACTACGTAGATCAGTTTGTCAAAATCATACTCCCTCTTTCTATATTCGGCAGCACAGATGTCCCTTGTCGCATATAGACTGGCATCATCCTTCTTCCTCAGTATACAGGGGGGCATGTTGTACTCTTCCAAGTCAACGATCAGGGCCTCTTCGCTTATTTTAGACAAACCCGCCTCTTTGATCCTATTAACGGTATCATCAAGCATATCGTTATAAAAACTTTCACCCGCATACGAATCAAACGTGATGCCTAGCTTTTCATATACTCTTTTAAACTCAGACAAACTGATATCTTTAAAATATTGCCATGTCTTTTCTGCCTCTTCATTTCCGTTTTCCAGCTTTCTAAACCAATCCCTGGCTTCATCTTCCAGAGCAGGATTCTCCTTCGCCTCTTTATGGAACTTAACATACAACTCGTTAAGTTTACTGATGTCAAGCCCTGTCTCCTCTATCGGACCTTGGTCCTTAGTATCCGGGCCCCATCTTTTAAAGGCGACGATTAGTTGCCCGAATTGTGTGCCCCAATCACCCAGATGGTTTATGCCAATACATTTATACCCAAGGGTTTTGTATATATTGTGAATAGCATTACCGATCACTGCAGAACGGAGATGATGAACAGCCAGATGTTTTGCTATATTTGGGGAGGAGTAATCTATTACGGCAGTCTTACCCACTCCGGAATCAGAACATCCGTAAGAATCAGATTTAGTAAAGACTTCATCCAGAATTGTCTTGAAAAACATTGTCCTGGAGACATAAAAGTTCAGGTATGGTCCAACCGCCTTGATGTCAGTTATTATGTCACCAGTGGGCAGTTTTTGAGCAAGTTCGGCCGATATTTTCGCAGGGGCATTTCTTAACTGTTTCGCAATGGCAAAACAGGGAAATGCATAGTCACCCTTTTCCAGGTCGGGAGGAATCTCTATGAAACCCTCTATCTCCTCCTCAGAAAGAGGGACTTCAGCCTTTAAAATATCTACTATGTTTTTAATAAATATATCCATTTTGTTCCTATTTGAATGTGTGTTGGCGTTGTAATATTATGTATAGGAAATTCGAAGTCGGCGGGTAACCTGCCCGACTTCGCTATTCAGGCGGGAAAACCCAACCTACAAAAACATGAAATTATTACGCGTAGGTCGGGTTTCTTACCCGACATTTATAACTATACTTTGTTAAAAAAAGTAATGTAACATAAGGCTGCATAATGTTACCAACATTTTTAAATAAAAGTTACTACTCTTTACTCAAATGTTTAGCCGGTCTATCAATATTCGGTAGTACCAAAACCAACATTCCTGCTATTGGAAGCATGAATGCTGCAACTCTTAGAGATGTTTCCATGTTATAATGATCAGCAATATGCCCGATCACGGGAAGCATAAGGCCTGCAGTGCCCCAGACAAGCCCCATCGAAATACCTGCAATAGAGCTGGCCATGTCAGGGCACAATTTTTGAACGATCAGTACATTAACAGCAGAAGCTGCAAATATAATCGTGCCGCTCAAACCCAGTAGTACCATGGAAAAAGTCCCGTCTGCATGTAAAAACCACAAAAGCAATGGACAGGCAAAGATTGAAGAACCTGCAATTATGATCTTTCTGCTTATTTTGTCTGCCAGATACCCTCCTATCAAACCGCCAATACTTCCACAAATCAGAAAAGTGGATATGGCGATCCCGCTATCGTGCATGGTAAGTCCTCTTTCCGCAAAGAGGATTGACATGAAGCTCATAAAGCTCGTAATGACTACCGAACGAGTAAACATTATTAAAAACATAATCCATAGCGGGCGTGACTTTCTGACAAAAAGTATTTTAAAATCTGACAGCTTTGCACTACTTTTGTTTTCGTGTTCTCCGGTTAGCACTTTAATCAATATTAATGCCAGGATTACACCGGGTAAAGACAACAGCCATAATTTATTGAATCCGCCTGATGAAACAATCGACGTGATAATAAATGGCGCTCCGGCCAGCCCTATGCACCCGACCATAAGAAATATAGACATCATAAATGTGGATCTGTTCTGGGTTAATCTGGCTACCGTTGCCGCCCCATTAGGATGAAAGGCTGCTACGCCTGAAGCGCCGATCATGAGCATAAAGATAAGGGTAATGAAGTTTGGTGCAAAACCTATGCAGCTCATAAACAGTGCAGAACAGAGAACACCGGATACAATAAAAAGTTTTTTATTAAACCTGTCACCAAGAAAGCCGAATACGGGTTGTAAGATCGAACCAAATACGGCCAGTACTGCGGGTAGTATTGATACCTGTGTTATTGATAAATGGAGATGCGACTGGAAGTAGGAGAGAAGAGGCATTAAAAAGCCGGCATAAAAATCATTAAAGAGATGTGAAAATGTTAAGAGGATTATTGATGTAGATAGGAATTTACCATTGTTTTTTGTCATTTTATTCTTCTATTTAATACCTTTAGTATAATTCCTGAGCTAAATTACTATGCTGGAGTATTTTAAAAGATTATTTCTATCTGTATAGTGCATTTGGGAATGCTGGAAAAGTTACAATAAATCAGAAGGAGGTAATGATGAAGAATATTTTATCACATTCGACCGTTTCACGGAACAAAATCTCAAATTAAAATGTGATTACTGATAGATGAATATATTGTCCGGCCAGTATGATGGGTCCTGTTGGGATGTGACTGTTTTTTTATAAATATAGTCATGGATGTTGACATTTTTATTCAGTTTATACAACCCCTTTTAAGTTTGAAATAGTCAGAGAAGAGAGTAGAATTTACAATTGATATGATGGCAACAATAATGATCCGGTAAGGAATAATTTTACTGAACTCCAAAGAGAAAGAGAGAATAAATTGTGACTAATCAAAGAGAAGATATTGAAAAACCAACAATGCCCTGTGGCAAAAATCCGGGGGTTCTCCATATTTTTATACCTCTCTTAATACTTTTTATTTTGTTACTTGGTTTTATCGGGTATCTTGCCGTCTCGCCCGGATCAATTTCCGATTTCAAGCCTCAGGTAGACAATGCAACCAAATATCTCATCGATACAAATCCGCAAAGTACAAACAATTCACCATTAGTGATTTCCAAATGGATTTTGATACTTCTTGCAACATTCGGGGCATTACAAACATTCCCCATTCTTTATGCATCACATAAGACAAAGAAAAAACGATTAAGTCAGAAAGACAAGAGAGAGATTATATTCTTATGTGAGATGCCTATGTACCTTGGCTTGTTAGGATCTCTATTGGGAGTCTGTTTAACACAGTTTATGACCGGAACGCTATCCGCTCCATTGGCATATATTACAACTATAACCGGTATTTTATTGCATTTATTTGCGAAATTTACCATTATTGTTCCCCTGCCGGAGACGTCAACTCCGGATCTTGTTGAAGAGGTATAAATAATTATGAGAATGTTTCTTGTTGGCATGTGTGACATTTTTTTGATTCTTTACCTGACTACGCTTAGCCAGGTAAACCCGTTCCATAACAGCTTTTTAACCGTTGATGATTATAATAAGTTAAAAGAGTCGAAGGTTCAGGCAGAACAAGATTCAGAAAAATCTCATGCACAGGTCCTTGAATTCAAAAATGAAATTTCCGCTTTGGATAAAGAAAAGGAAAAGGCCTTGCAATCAACGTTGTCCGCTATAGCTGAGACCGAAAAGATAATGCAATTGGTAACGATTGAGAAGGAGAAGGTTGCAAAGATTGAAACTGAATTGTCAACGGCTATCGATGAAAAGGAGGAGTTTAACCGGTTGTTACAAAAGGCTCAGGAGGGTGAACAGAAAACGCTGAAAATTGTTAAGGAGTCACAAACGGAATCGGAAAAGACGAGAGAGAGAGAACAGAGTGCGTTGGAAACATTAGAAGAGACACGAATCGCACTGGAAAAATCCAGGGAGAAAGAGTTGCATACATTGCAAATTGTAAAAGCAGTCAAAAAAGAGGTTGAAAGAAAAAGGGAGGATGAGCGGAGAGCCCTGGAAACTGCTGAGAAGTTACGGTTAAAGGTAGAAGATGCCAGGAAGAAAGCAGAGGATTCCAGGAAGAAAGCAGAGTTTGCTAAAAAGAGAGAAGAGGATGCTAAAAAGAGAGAAGAGGATGCTAAAAAGAGAGAAGAGCATGCACTTAAGTTAGCAAAGGAAGCCGGATTAAAAGAAGAAGAGGCGAGAAGAAGTGAAGAGATTGCTCGTAAAGTTGCTGAGGAGGAGAGATTAAACGCGGCAAAAGCCAGTGAAAATGAGACGATCGCTCTCAATTTAGCACAATCTGCCAACAACCAGAAAGAGATTGCATTAAAAAATGCTGGTTTGGCCAGAAAAGCCGAAGCAAATGCTTTAACGGTTGCTCGTATTGCTCAAGGAGAAACAGCAAAAGTAAAATCAAAAATCCAGAGCATTATACGACCTGCTGACAGCGCCTATAATGAAAATATAATTGATAAACTGGTACAATTTACCATAACAATTGACTATAAGGACCACTTACAGCGCATTCTCAATAAAGTGATAACAATGCAGGGGCTTCCCGTCAGGATGGAGGATGAATATGTCCTCTTTGCCCTATTAGACCAGATTGGATTAGACCCTTCGAAGAAGCATGACAATTATGTTACCTATAATATAACCGTCAATGACAAACCCGTTACAAAGTTTTTTGTTAAACCAGGTGAGGTTAAGGTTGTTGGGTTGGTAATCAGCGATGAGATTGAACATTGTCTGCCTCTTGCCAAAACAGCTGTTTTTTCTTCATACATGCCGGTATTGTTTTCACTACGTAATCATAAGTTATTAGGTGTTATGGACAGGATTCGTGGTGTCAGCAGTGATTATTTTATATTCAAAAGAGATCGACTGTTGATGATAACTGAGGATGAATTCTATTTTGATCATGAAGGGTTTCGCGGTACTGGCAATTATGCAGAGTATATTGTAAAAGGCGATCAGATTGTTGATCTGGGAGGTAATTTTCTCGGGTTAGCTTATAAGAAGAATACCATTGTGCGCATTGATGATCTTAAAGAGTGGCGTTCAATATCAATACGTGATATGACCGCAAAACAACTGGCAAACCATATTTACCATGTAAATAAGTTATGAGAATATAGATACCTATATTATGGTTAAATGGAGATGAGGTAGAAAGCAGGATAACTATCAATTCATTTTGTTCAGAAATGTGGAGTGTACCATTCCCGTCCGAACGGGTGCGATGATGTGTATTATAGCAGTGACACCAGGCTAACTGACTGGCTCACCACAGCGAGTACTGCCTTAGACGTGGCGTAGACAAGCGGTCACGGCACTCCCAAACAACCTATCTCAATCCCATGAGTGATCTTACTTCACTCATTGTTTCTTCAGCTATCTTTTTACATTTTTCTGCGCCTGCATTAAGGGCCTCTTTTACCTGGTCAGGGTTGTTAATTAATTCGAGACTCTTCTCTCTGATTGGTGCAAGATCTTTAATCATGTTGTCTGATAGTATTCTTTTACAATCGACACAGCCTATCTCTGCAGACCTACATTCTTTGTTAATTCTCTCCAGCTCTGTATCAGTGGAAAAATATTTGTGCAGGGTATAGACATTACAGATATCAGGGTTTCCCGGATCGTCTCTCCTTTTCCTGTTTTCATCAGTCACAGCCCTTGACAGCCTTTTCCAGATAGCTTCAGGTTCTTCGATTAGAGATATGTAGTTATTCATGCTTTTACTCATTTTATTCTTACCGTCTAATCCCATGATCCTGGGTGCGTTTGATAGAAGATGTTGGGGTTCAGGGAAGAGTTCGCCATATCTCGTATTAAACTTCCTTGCTATTTCACGCGAAAGTTCAATGTGTTGTACCTGGTCTTCACCAACGGGTACCGCTTGACCCTTATACAATAAGATGTCAGCCGTCTGAAGAACGGGATAGTCAAACAGTCCCACATTGATATTCTTTTCGTTCTGTTGTGCCTTGTCCTTGAATTGGGTCATTCTTTCAAGAATTCCCATAGGTGTTAGTGAGTTTAGTATCCACGTCAACTCTGTATGTTCCGGGACTTGAGATTGTACAAATATAATACATTTGTCAGGATCCAGGCCAGCAGCAATGTTTGTCGCGGCGGCGTTGATGATCCTCTCCTGCATTATGCCTGGGTCATACTCTATCGTGATTGCATGATAGTCTACAATTGAGAAGATACAATCATAGTCGTCAAGCAGGCTTATCCAATTCTTGATTGCACCCAGATAGTTTCCTATATGAACTTCTCCGCTAGGTTGAATACCACTGAATAGTCGTTTTTTCATTTTAATTTTTTTTGACACGAATTTTACTAATCACTTTAAGAGGATAAGTGTAGTTGATTAACAAGTTAGTTCTCTTGCTACAGAAAACTATCCTTCGACTCCGTTCAGGATGACGTCTCCCTGAGCAAAGTCGAAGGGTTATCAACATTAAATTAGCTTCAGATACTAAATTATTTTAAATTTTCTTGTAATCTTTTAACGGCTTCTTTGATGTCACTGGTATTCCCAAATGCTGAGAATCTAACAAATCCTTCACCAGCTTTACCAAACCCTGCACCAGGTGTTGTTACAACATGTGCTTTGGTCAGGATATCTTCAAAAACATCCCATGACTTCTTGCCGGGAAATGCTGCCCAGATGTAAGGAGAGTTAACTCCTCCATAAGTTTTTATACCCAACCCCTCTAATCCGTCTTTGATAATTTTAGCGTTCTCCATATAATAGTTCACT
>Ga0233431_1005217_pt1 | contig 12917 bp, 11 predicted proteins | sample SI_118_April2016_FD_179867 | JGI IMG/M metagenome (GOLD analysis project Ga0233431, IMG submission 179867) | Seawater microbial communities from Saanich Inlet, British Columbia, Canada - SI_118_April2016_200_MG | ecosystem: Environmental > Aquatic > Marine > Inlet | place: Canada: British...
CTGTCTATCGTGATGCTGTGCATGCCTTTTTTGACAACATCTGCCCGTACTATAGAGTAGGGATATAGTCAAAAGCCACCTAACACGGAAGACAGACAAGTTTGCGGTTGCTGTACCCCGAAGAACTATGCTGAATCGCCCTTTTGACTGAAACCTCTATTCGAAATACAGCCGGTTTATCAAAATTAAGATTCGTGTCACGCCTAGCTCCTCTTATATATTCCCTCTTAGGCCGTTGTGCAGCAACCGGTAAGCCTCATTTGTTGTGCAAAATCCGGAAGTCGACCGTTACCAGATGAAATTCGTGGTTTAGCCAATACGCATGCCGGTTTTTTTGTCGAATAAATTGAGCTTATCCATATTAAAAATCAGGCCTATATTTTCGCCTTCTTCGATACCTGTTTTATCGGTTACCTTTACTTTCAGGAGAGTTGAGTTGATCTCTATTCCTATAACCGTATGTTTTCCCAAATACTCCATGAATAAAACGTTACCGTGAATGGGGCATTTTTCGAGTAGCCCAGTTGATATATCGGTAGGTCTTATCCCGACGGTTACACCGGTTACGTGGCCGGCCTTTACCAATTCCTTCCTTGCATTCTTTGAAAGAGGAAGCGTGAAGGATTCAGTGATTGCACACAAGTCCCCATTAATATCTTTCAACGTGCCATCAAACAAGTTCATTGGGGGATCTCCGGTAAAGGCAGCAACGAATGTGTTTGCAGGAGAATCAAATATCTGTTGTAAATTTCCGGATTGTTGAATCTCTCCATCTTTTAATACCGCAATCATGTCCCCCATGGTCAAAGCTTCAAGCTGATCTGGTGTTGCGTATAAGAAGGTAATTCCCAGTTCTCTGTGAAGCCTCTTTATTTCTGTTCTCATTTGGTGTTTTATGACGGCGTCAAGATGGGAGATGGGTTCGTCCAGGAGGAAGATCTTCGGCTGTCTGACCAATGCTCTGCCTAACGCTACCCGTTGTTTTTGTCCACCGGATAGCTGTTTCGGAAAGCGGTCAAGCATCCCCTCCATCGAAAGGACCTTTGCCGTTTTCTTAACAACTCTTTCGATATCGGCTTTTGAGTAACTATGCCTTCTTTTGGGCGCCCTCAAAGGAGCGGCCATATTGTCAAAAACAGTAAGAGTAGGATAAAGTGCGTAATTCTCAAATATCATTGCGATGTCCCGGTCCTGGGGACTGACTCCGTTCATAGGATGGCCGTCAATGAATATTTCGCCAGAAAAGACCTCTTCTATTCCCCCTATCGTTTTCAGCAAAGATGTCTTGCCCGCACCGGAAGGACCTAATAGACAAAAAAGATCTCCTTTTTCACAGTTCAGGTTCACTCCTTTCAGTGCTTCCACCTCGCCGTATTTCTTCCATAGGTTTTTTATGGTGATTCCCTGCATAATACCCTTTCCTACACAAGCGTTGTCTCGGTAGATTTATCAAAAAAGTGGATTTGGTCCATTTCCGGTCTAAGCCAGATCGTGTCGCCTCTATGCAAATTGAGACCAAGAAGATCCTGTGCGGGAGGATCAACGGTAACGATCTCATCACCTATCTTGGCGTTTAGAATCAAGTTGTCTCCCCTTGGCTCGATAATATCGATTTTTGCCCTATGGGCGTTGATCCCTGCGTCTTCGGCAAAAACTCTTATATCCGTAGGTCTTACTCCTACTAAGACCCCCCCGGGAACATCGATTTTCTCTATTGCTTTTTTTGCTTGTGGAGATATAGCCAACGATCCTATGGGCGATATTAAATACAGTTCTCCATTGTCTCTTTCAATCTTACACTCCCAGAAATTCATTGGGGGTTCGCCAATAAACCCTCCGACAAACTTATTCGCCGGCGCAGTAAATACTTCCGTTGGTGTTCCGATCTGTTGTATAACACCGTTCTTCATGATAGCGATTCGGTCCGCCAAAGCCATGGCTTCGACCTGGTCATGGGTTACATACACGTAAGTTGCGCCGTTTTTCCTCTGAAGCCTTTTGATTTCCGCCCTCATTTGCGCTCTCAGCGTGGCATCAAGGTGGGAAATAGGTTCATCCATTAGAAATACCTCGGGGTCTCTCACGAGGGCCCGGCAAACGGATACTCTCTGCTTCTGCCCATCTCCCAAATTGGAAACTTTGCTGCTTAAGAAGTCCTCCATTTCTAAAATTGCAGCGACCCTTTCGACCTTTCTGCGGATTTCCGAGCTGGGAATTTTTCTTATTTTCAGACAAAAAGCTATATTTTCATATACTGACAGGTGGGGATAAAGGGCGTAGGTTTCAAAAACCATTGCTATGTTTCTGCCTTCAGGAGGGATGTCGTTAACAATGCGTTCACCAATTTTGACAGTGCCGCCAGATATTTCCTCTAGACCAGCGATCATCCTTAAAGTCGTCGATTTGCCACATCCTGAAGGTCCTAATAGACAAAAGAACTCACCGTCCCTTATGGTCAAGTTTAGGCCTTCGATTACAATAAGATCCTTCCCATATTTTTTCGTTACATTTTTTATTTCGATTCCAGCCATAGAAGTCTCCTAAATTTGGCAGAAATTAATGAGTAAAGTGCCCTTTGCTTTGTGGAAGTATATAGCGCATGGTGCGTTCGATTGTAACCCAATACCTATAATAAATCCGACTGTCTCGGTGATATGTTTAATGAAGGCCTGATCGTTAAAATTTTTTCTATGAAACAAACAGCGCTTAAAGACTTCAAGAAATGGATAACCTAATTAAATGCTAGCTTTTTCCTCCTGATATGTTGTGATTTTTTTCTTGACAACATTTTGAAGTCAGCATCTTCCATATATTTCAAATTATGAAACATAATTCAAAATAAGGGCGAAATAAATTCTTATCTTATGGTTGTTGAATTGTCAAGAGGTTTTCGAAATCTCTGAGAACAATATTTTATAAAGAATAGAGTGTATATTTTTATGTAATTATATCAAATTATTAAAAACACTATGGGTGAGATTATCTCTATGTTTTTTTTCTTGACAAAATGAACATAGATAGAATATACGTCTCAATAGGAAATCGTATTTCGTTATTTGAAATCATTTTTTAAAATAAGATTTCACCATAAAAAATTGTGAAGCTCGTAGTGGGATACCTTTGGAAAACACGATAATTTAAAGCAATTCTGATGCACTCGTAAAAAGTCCGATTTTGGCAATTTTCAGTGATTTAACCTGTTGATATTATTAATGGCGATTTCGTCAATTTTGACTTTTTACGAGACCATCAATTCTAATTATGGCTGTTTTCTCATGGCCGCAGTTCCATGAAATCCATATGTGGACTTGGTGACAATTTTTGGCCAAATGAGGGTCTTGCAAAGGTCTCAATGGGCAGATGCCGGTTCGGGTGGTGCATGCGTGGATTTGCTGGCATATCGAAAATTTTTTGAATGCCATTCAGATTTCGGCAAGCATCTGGGTGGATCAAATGGATTGTAATATTTCAAACCTTTAATATGTTTCATATTTTTAGGAGAGTTACTATGGGCAAAAAGAAGTTGATGATTAATGATTTGTACCAAATGAAAAAAAGAGGTGAGAAGATCACCTGGTTGACATCCTACGATTTTCCTACTGCACAGTTTGCTGAAAAAGCGGGGGTAGAGATGATCCTCGTGGGGGATTCTCTGGGCATGTGCGTATATGGCTATGAGGGCACAGTCCCCGTTACAATGGACCAGTGTATTGTGCATTGTGATGCTGTTCGTCGGGGTGCACCAAACACCTTTGTGATGGGTGATATGCCCTTTATGAGTTATCATACGTCAAACGGGGATGCCGTGGGAAATGCAGGCCGATTTATGAAGGAGACCGGCGTCGATGCCGTTAAGTTGGAAGGTGGTGTTCGGATTGCAGGGCGGATACGCGCCATCGTGGACGCGGGAATTTTGGTTTGCGGACATATTGGCCTGACACCCCAGAGTTCCGGTCAGCTCGGTGGACACAAAGCCCAGGGGCGCACAACAGATTCGGCTCGTATGGTGATTGATGACGCCCTTGCAGTCCAGGAGGCGGGTGCACATCTGCTGCTTCTGGAGGCGGTTCCGCCTGAAGTGGCGCGGTTCATTACCGAGAAACTCTCTATTCCGGTTTTGAGCATAGGCGCAGGCATACATTGTGATGGACAACTACTCATCGTTTCAGATATGATCGGTCAATTCAAGGCTTTTACGCCCAAGTTTGTTAAGAAATACGCTGCGGTTGCAGATGTGATAACTGATGCCATGAAGGAATATGTCAAGGAGGTCAAAGAAGGTCAATTTCCTAAAGATGAGCATTGCTATCATATGATTAAAGGCGAAGAGGAGGGATTTGAAGCACTCCTGAAAGAATATGATTAGGAGAAAACGATGGGCGTACCCTGTAACTTAACACCCAATAATCCGCTCGGAATGTAGATACAAAGCTTTAATTTGCGGATAGTTGAAGGGATTGCCCTCCCCGGGGAAACGGTTTAAAACCATGCGCCGATGGGCAGATTGGGCCGGGATTTCCAAATTACATGGCATTCATGTTTTTTAAGGACACCGCCTGAGGGTCAAAAATGGGTTCTGGCGCTACCGAAGCATTCCGGCAAACATGCGTTGGAGATGATTAAATGAAATTGACTTCCATAGACAAAGGCTTTCAGATTATCGATCTTTTGAATCGAAATCAACAAGGCCTGACCCTCTCAGCGGTTGGTGAGCGATTGGGCTTTAACAAGAGCACTGTCCATCATATTCTCAAACTGCTCATCTCTCATGGTTATGCCAAACAGCACCCCGATACAAAACAATATGCTTTAGGTTATAAGTTTCTGGAAGTGAGTTCAGGGATTTTGGCAAATATTGATGTCAGAAAACTTGCAAATCCCCATATGCGGAAGCTCCAAGAGGAGGTCCAAGAAGCAGTTCACCTGACCATCTTAAGGGGGGGGCAAGTGATCTATGTGGACAAAGTGGCTCCTCCAGGTCTGGTGGTATTGTCAACGTACACCGGTTTTGCGGTCGATGCCTATGCCCATGCAGGCGGTAAGACGCTTCTTTCAGATCTTTCACCGGAAGAAATAAGGCGTTTATATCCGGAGGAACCTCTAAAATTGCACGGAAAGAACACGATTGTCGCCATAGATGATTTACTGGATGAACTGGAAAAGATAAGGCAAAATGGATATGCCGTTGATGACGAGGAATTTCATGAAGGCATACGATGCGTTGCCGCCCCTATTCGTGTCGGCGGAAAGGCGGTTGCAGGGCTTAGCATTTCGGGTTCTATCTTTACCATGACACGTGAGAGAATGAATCGGGATCTGATTGGGCTGGTTATGAAGACATCAGAAAAGATTTCCGCAGAAATGAGCGGGTAAGCGCTATATTTAAATTGGGGGTGTTCAGGGCGAAAATTGTTCTCCCTGTCGCGAGTTTTAACAAATTATGGGAACCAGGAAGGAGGCTGTAATGATGGCTATAAAAGGCGGTTATTGGGGGAAGATTGCATGGGTTGATTTAACCAATGAAAAGGTCACCATTGAGAAATTCGAGGATGATTTCGCCAAAAAGTACCTTGGGGGGGTAGGCTTTGCCACCAAAATAATCGGGGACAAGGTGACAAAGAATACCAACCCGCTCGGTCCTGGAAATGTGATTGTATTTGCGTCGGGCCCGTATCAGGCAACGGCAATCCCCAGCTCCGGCCGGTCGAGTATCTGTGCAAAGTCGCCCCTTACGGGATACTGGGGAGAATCCTCAGGAGGTGGGTATCTGGGCCCACAAATCAAGCGGGCCGGATTCGATGCCGTCGCTGTTACTGGAAAGGCCAAGAAACCGGTTTATCTATGGATCACTGACAACACATTGGAAATCAGGGATGCAGGAGAACTTTGGGGTTTAGACAATGTGGAAACGGTGGACGCCGTGAAGAAAGAGACAAACAAGAAGGATCTGGCGGTAACCTCTATCGGGCAAGCCGGCGAGAATCTGGTGCGGTATGCCTGCATTGCCAATGAAAAACATGGCTTCCACGGTAGGTGCGGTTTGGGGGCTGTTATGGGTTCAAAGAACCTTAAGGCCTTGGTGGCCCATGGGAATCTGGCACCCCCCATCGCCGAGCCGGAAAAGCTGAAGTCCTATGTCAAAACCCTTCAGAAAGCCATGCTGGAGAACCCCTTTACGGCGGAGATGAGACAACACGGACAGGCGGCCGCCGTAGCCCCACGGGAAGAAAACGGTTTGTTGCCCATGAAGAACTGGCGTATGGACAATTGGCCGGAGGCAACAAAAATCAGCGCGCCGGTTTTTACCGAGCAACTTGGCGCCAAACCATGGGGGTGTCCCAACTGTATCATTGGTTGCCACCGAAAGATAAGCAAATCAGAATACTTTCCGGCGGATACAGGGGGCCTCGAATATGAGACCCTTGCTATGATAGGATCAAACTTGCTCATAGACGATTTACCGGCATTATCAAAGGCCAATGAAATCCTGAACCGCTACGGGATTGATACGATTGAGGTTGGGGGAGTACTGGCCTGGGCCTTTGAGTGTTACGAAAAAGGCTTAATAAACAAGGAAGCTACTGATGGAATTGAGCTGACCTGGGGAAGCGGGGATGCCCTTGTGACCATGTGCGAGAAAATCGGGAAGAGGGAAGGAATCGGCAATCTTCTGGCAGAGGGGCTGAGGGCCTGCGTTGATGCCTATCCTGAATCGAAACCGTTTTCGATCGAGGCCATGGGACAGTCTTTTGCGGCCCACGATCCAAGGGCTTTTTTCGGCCAGGTGGTGACCAGCATTGCCTCTACGCGGGGGGCATGTCATTTGCATGGGTTCGCGGAGGCCAACGAATTGGGTGTCCCTTTGCCGGAGCTCGGATTGGATGAAGGCAGTGATCGATTTGACAACACGCGGAAAGGATATATTGGCGCTGTTTTCATGGACCTTGCCAAAATCTGGAATAGCCTCAACATGTGTATGATATACTTTTTTGCCGGTGCGGATTTTTCTGCAGAGACCGAAATATTAAATCACGTTACGGGATGGGATATTACCCCTCAGGAACTTGGCAAGATTGGGGAGCGGATAACATGTATGCAGCATCTTTTCAACATAAAGATGGGGCTGGTACCTGAAGTGGAAAATGTGTTGCCGGAACGGCTTACAGTGCCTCATGAAGGCGGGGGCGCCGCGGGAATGATGCCGGATTGGAAAGGAATATTGCAGGAATTCTGGAAAGAAAAAGGTTGGGATGAGAGGGGATATCCTACAGAGGAAAAGATCGTCGAACTGGGCCTGGTTGATTAGACTCCGTCGACACCCCTGTGAAGGCGGGACCGGTGGTGGGTACCCAACAGGGTTGAGGTACCCACCGTCTAATATTTAATCGGGTAGAGAAATGGTAAAAAAAATCCTTGTGCCGGTGGATGGTTCGGAACACGCAACCAAAGCGGTGGAATTTGCAGCGAGTATGGCCAAGGAATACGATGCAACGCTTCATATTCTCCATGTGGTTAAGAAAAGGGAAATACCGAAAGGTCTTCAAGACTATATTGAGAGAGAAGGAATAAAGGAGTCTCCATGCTTAGTTCGCCTGGAGCTAATCGCAAAAAAAAGTCGTCAAAATGGCACTGGAAACAACCAGAAGCAGTGGAACCAGAGATGCCACAGTCGTGGTAAATGAGGGCGATCCCGCAGAGACGATTATCACTTATGCCAAAGATCACGGGATGGACATCATTATCATGGGGAGCCGCGGCCTTGGGAAGTTCAAGGGGTTGGTTCTCGGAAGCGTGTCCCATAAGGTCTGTCAGATGAGTGGGTGTACCTGCGTCACCGTCAAGTGAAGGCTCAAGATGTCCCTTTCTCTGAGTCCGATTTGACACCAAAGGACCCTTTTTCGTGTACATACCATCCCTTAAGTTTAATGATTTCAGCTAGAGGAGAAAAGATATGGGGAAGTTTACTCACGTGATGATTGCACCCAGTAGGTATGTTCAGGGCCGAGGGGCGATCAGTGAAATCGGGGAACATGTCGCTTTGCTGGGAGACAGCGCACTTGTGGTGGGTGGAAAAACCGGTCTTGCCTCTACCTCTGAAGGCATGAAAAAAAGTTTCGGCGAAAATGGCATTTCCCATGTAACGGAACCGTTCCAGGGGGAATGCTGCGACAAAGAGATCGATCGTTTGATGGGAATCAGCAAAAAGGAGCAGTGCAACGTCATCATTGCCAGTGGAGGAGGGAAGGCCATCGACACGGTAAAGGTAGTGGCGGCAGAGACAAAAGCATCCACCGTTATTGTGCCAACGACAGCTTCAACCGACGCACCCTGCAGCGCCCTATCGGTAATTTATGACGATCACGGTGTCTTTGACCGATTTTACTTTCCACCAAGGAATCCGGACCTTGTTCTGGTAGATACTGAAATCATTGCCAGAGGCCCGGTACGATTATTGGTGGCCGGGATGGGAGATGCTTTGGCCACCTGGTTTGAAGCAGATGCTGCCGCCAGATCTTGCGCCTTAAATCTTCCCGGCGGACAGATGACGGAAACTGCATTGGCCATTGCCCGACTCTGCTTTGATATCCTTATGGAGTATGGATTGATGGCGAGGACAGCGTGTGAGAACCAGGTCGTTACGCCTGCCTTGGAAAAGGTCGTCGAAGCTAACACGCTCCTGAGCGGGATAGGGTTTGAAAGCGGAGGGCTTGGCGCCGCTCACTCCATGCAGGACGGGTTTACCTTGCTTGAAGAGATCCATTCTTTTTACCATGGAGAAAAGGTGGCCTTTCTTACGTTAGTTCAGTTGATCATGGAGGCTCGGCCGAAAGAGACGCTTTCGCAGGTATTTGATTTTTGCGTCAAAGTGGGTCTGCCAATAACCCTTGCAGATCTCGACATCGACAAGGTTGGCCCGGACCGGCTCATGGAGGCTGTGAAAGCATCCTGCCTGCCGGGAAAAATTATGCATAACCACGCCTTTCCCGTGAACGAGGGGATGGTTTATGATGCGGTAATCGCCGCGGACGGGTTTGGAAAAAAGGTAAAAGCAGGGAAACCCATCGTCTGACGGCGCCAGCTCGATATGAAAGCACGCCAAAAGGGGAATGCCAGGTGTAGAGGCCTCTAACAGATGCGTTTGTGTCTACTCTAGATCTCCACTTGAATCCAGCTGGCTGTACCAGGGTTTGATTGCAGAGGATGGTTTCCCTTAAGGTGCTTTTTTTTGTCATATTATCGAAGTAAGGAATAAGGTATGCAAAAGGACACCCATGGACAAGTCTATTAAACAAGCGTTGATTAAGATCGTAGGAGAGGACAACTTCACGGACAAACTGATTGATCTCATCAGTTATGGATCTGATGCTTCAGACGTTTATCACCCTCCGGATTGTGCTGTTTGGGCGCGAAACACGGAACGGGTTTCAGCGATTATGAAGCTGGCGAACGATCGTAGGATTCCGGTTACCGCGCGCGGTGCCGGTACCGGTTTTTCAGGTGTTGCGGTTCCATTGAAGGGTGGTATTGTCTTGGATATGGGCCGTATGAATAAAATTCTCCATATCAGCATAGAGGACCGCGTGGCCGTCGTTGAGCCGGGCGTTGTATATGCTGATCTGCAGGCGGCTTTAGCACCCACTGGATTCTTCTATCCACCCGATCCGGCCTCTGGAAAGGTTTCAACCCTTGGCGGCAACGTTGCCACCAACGCGGGGGGTGTCAAAGGGGCAAAATATGGGACCACAAGAGATTACGTGCTCGGACTGGAAGTTGTTCTTGCGGATGGTTCCATCATGCGTACAGGATCTGCCTGCCTCAAATGTGTTTCCGGCTATGACTTGACACGGATTTTTGTCGGCTCGGAAGGCACCCTTGGTATTGTCACAGAGATTACCCTCAAGATTAATCCCATGCCCAAGGTCACGGCTACCTGTTCGGCAACTTTTGATGACATTTCCGATGCCGGTAAGGTCGTGAGTAGAATTATGCGGTCTGGAGTCATACCAAGCGTGATGGAACTCATGGATGAACAATGCATTTTGTCTCTGAACCAGGTGACGGATCTTAATCTTCCAGAAGCAGCTGCCATGCTGTTGGCCGAAACAGATGGGTTCACCAAGGAAGAGACAGAATACCAGATGGCGGAGGTATTGATGGCCTTTGAGGCCTGTAATGCAAAGACAATTTATCGCGCTCCCTCGGCAGCAGAGGCGGAGAAACTCTGGAAAGCACGTAAAGCCATTTATGGGGTGGTGGCTCGAATGAACTACAATACAATTGTTGAAGACGTCACAGTGCCAATCACCAAAGTGACAGAAATGCTTGCTGGTATTAGGACGATCAGCCGGAAACATGGTGTTCTGATCCCCGTATTGGGACACATCGGCGACGGCAACCTTCATCCATACATAATCTATGATGGTAGAAATCCGGAGGAGGCCCATCGCGTTGTGCAAGTTGAAGAAGACTTTTACAACCTGGTTGTTGAGCTGGGAGGGACGTTGACTGGAGAGCATGGCATAGGGCTTTCAAAAGCCAGGTTCCTTCCCCTTGAGCATGATGCAGTCGCCTTAAGAACCATGCAAAACCTGAAAAGAATGTTCGACCCCAATCATATCCTCAATCCCGGAAAGATGGGCCTGGAGGCATAAATGATAACCACATCTGAGTTTGCAGAGAAATACGGAGAAGAGATTTTAAAATGTCCCCAGTGCGGATTTTGCCAGGCGGATTGCCCTGTTTTTGGAGTGACCCAGCGCCCGGCTTACAATGCTAGAGGCAGGATATTGGTTCTAAAAAAGTTCCTGGATGGATCCATCAAACCCTCAGGGGAACTGGCTGAAGCCTTTTATACCTGCACCAACTGCAAGGCCTGCACGGTGTCATGTCCGGGCATGGTGAGGGTTGATGAAATTGTGAAGGAGTTTCGAAGGATCCTTTACGCTTCGGGCTTTACCCCGGAATCGGCGCTTGCCATAAGGGACAACATCGCCAATACAGGGAATGTATTTTCAAGCAAACAGGAAGACAGGACCGAGATCTATCCCCGCACCCCTAAGGCAACCTTGCTGAAGGAGGGGCCAAACCCCAAGGCTGAAACGCTTCTTTTTTTTGGATGTGTACCGAGCTATCTTGATATGAAAATAGTGCCGAGCCTTTTCAAATTGGCGGAAGCTGCTAATTTGGATTTCACCACACTCGGCACGGATGAGATCTGTTGTGGGTTGCCGATGATGCTTGTAGGATCCGATGAATTCGAATCTCACGCAAGAAAGATGGTGAAACAGATTGAAGGGACGGGAGCCTGTGAACTTGTAACCCCGTGCGCTGGATGTTACAAGATGTTCAACGAACACTATTCGCATATTGGGGGTGTCGGGATACCCGTTTATCATTCTATAGAATATTTGGAAAAGTTGATCAATGACGGAGCGCTCACATTAGATCGCCCTTTGGAAAAAAAGGTGACCTACCATGATCCATGTGATCTCGGGAGGTCGTCTGGAATCTTTGAACAACCCAGAAATATCATCAAAAAAATCCCCGGAATAAAATTTGTGGAGATGTCCAAAAACAGAAATGAGGCCCGTTGCTGCGGCGGTGGTGGAGGCGTGCAGGCCTTCAATCCAGATCTGTCCGTAAGCATGGCCGCCCAGCGGGTGAGAGATGCCCTCGAGGTAGGAGCGGAAATTATTGTATCCGGCTGTGCTGCGTGCAAGGATAATCTGAAAAAAGGCAGTCGATCTATCCCTAAGATTGAAAGAGGTAAACTGAAAATAATGGATATCACAGAAATTGTGAGCCAGGTGATAGGATGACTTGAGCGTTAAGAATCTGTTTACATATCTGTATCCACAAGGATATTTTGGTAATTTGATATGTAGGTATGCGGTTCAAGCGGTACTAAGCCCCTCCACGATTCCATGGCAACATGAATAATGTGAGGTGCCATTCACAACATGGATTCAGAACTCGAATACAGGTGTATTAGCCCGGTAGCTTTAGGGAATCATATTATTAATGGTTCATCCCGTTTTTGCGTACTGTAGAGTTGAAAAAAATGGACAATGAAGGTTTCTTTTTTGATGAACAGGAGATTTAACTAAGCAATGAAAGATCAAGAAAAAATTATAAAAATCGACAACATGGAAATCAACAAGGAAGATATTTGCGCCATTGAAGAAATTGAGATCGAGGAAATGGCCATTGATGGGATCTGCGGTGTTTATTAGCGGCTTTTCAAACCCCTGAACCATGAACCGAATAGGCAAACCAAGATATGTTTTGGCTCCCGGCACACAGGTGCGAAACGAGGATTTCGGGCTGCTATTCTATACCATGAAAGGGCCGCGACTCTACTTTCTGTCCTCCGGAACGTTGCTGGATACTTCCTTTTTTCAAGGTGAACTGACCCTGGTTCAGTGGATGAGGATGAAAGGGGAAGGAGCTGCATCCGAGGGGGATATGGAAAGGATAGAGAAAGTCCTGGGACGGCTTACTGGAAAAGGAGTCATCATTGAGTGCTAAAATGGCCAGAATAGGGCTACGGGCACCGGTGAATGTGACCTGGGAAATCACCCTGAAGTGCAATCTCCATTGTGTTCACTGCCTTTCCGACGCCGGTCTCCCCGGTGAAAACGAATTGACCCATGGGGAATGCCGTGCACTGGTAGATCAACTGAAGTTAATCCGAGTATTCCAGGTTAATATCGGCGGGGGAGAACCCTTTATTCGACCTGATTTTCCGGATTTGCTGGCCTATTGTCATGAAAAGGGACTGGTTACCTGCGTGAGCACCAACGGCATGCTTATTGACGACGGCTTGGCCCGGCAGTTGTCCCAGCTGAAAATGCTCTATCTGCAGGTAAGCCTCGATGGGGCCACGGCAGACGTTAACGATCCCATCCGCGGCAAAG
>Ga0233431_1005219_pt1 | contig 12912 bp, 11 predicted proteins | sample SI_118_April2016_FD_179867 | JGI IMG/M metagenome (GOLD analysis project Ga0233431, IMG submission 179867) | Seawater microbial communities from Saanich Inlet, British Columbia, Canada - SI_118_April2016_200_MG | ecosystem: Environmental > Aquatic > Marine > Inlet | place: Canada: British...
CAGGATTTACCGGGATGTGAGGGCGCTTTCAATTTTCGCGGGTACCAGTGAGATCATGAAGCTGATTATCAGTAAAAATTTAGGCCTCTCACCCCTATGATCAGGTTATTGTGATTTCCGATTAATATCAAATAGTTGCGTTGGAAATAGATTGCTTCAAGAAAAAGACTCGCAACATAATAATAATCCTTTAAACATACTTCTGCGTTCTGATCCAGGGGTTAAACTGCTCTGGAGGAGTGCTATTGGATCAAGCGAGCGGGCCTACGCTACGTCTTCATAGAGTCTCATATCGCATAACCTCCTATAGAGAAACGATGATTAAGGCCTGAGGTGTGAACCGACAACAGTGAACAGTTTCAGTGATAAAGATTCGACTGACTCGGAGAAAGGACGAGTGAATTTCAGGATTTGGCCCCGACCATTATTTTTGTGATATCCTCCTTGTTGAACCCGTAAGGGGTTGCGCAGTGATGGCATTCTATTTCCACGGGAAAAGGTCCGTTTTCAATCATATCCATCAGGTCTGCTTTTGGAAGCATGCCCAGCATGTTTTCCACCCGGTCATGGTTGCAGTGACACATGAATTCAATCCTGTGATCCCCCAGAAATTGAGGCTTTAGACGCTTGAAGCTCTTTGCGACCAGCTGTTCGGGGTTTTCCCCCTCGGCAAATGCCGTGCCGATGGAAGGCAGGTCGGATACCATGATTTCGAGGTGATCCATGTCCGCTTCACGAGCGCCGGGCATGACCTGCAACATGAGGCAGCCAGCCCCGGTTGCATTCCCTTCAGGATCAAATTTAATGCTCAGGTTAAAGACGGAGGGAGTCTGTTCAGAGGTCAGATAATAATAGGCCAGATCTTTTGAAAGGCTGCCGTACTTGAGTTCCACCTGCCCTGTAAAGGGCTGTTTCGCGTCCCGGAAAGTTTTGGTCACTGACAGGAAGCCGGCCCCGAAAAATGGGGAAAGATTGAAATTTTCAAGGGGTTTTTCCACGGGAATGGGAACATTTTTCAAGTAGCCCCGGACTTCACCAAAGGCGTTGGCCTCCACGAATAGGCCTTTGATGGGTCCTGAACAGTCTATTCTCAGACCGATCCGTTCATCTCCCTTCAGGTTGGCGCACATTAGCGCACTCGCCATATAGGCGTGACCCAGCACCAGGGTTTCCAGGATGCCCAGTTCGTGGTTGGCCCGCATTTCGTTTACCATGCGGGTTCCGTGCAGGATGGCCCCCCGGATCAAGCCGTCTGCCAGGGTAAAATGGTAAAGCTTGTCTCTGGCGCCGGCCTTCAGTTGCGCTTTCAGGTCATTTCCGTAGGGTTGTTTCTTGATCATTCATTATTCCTTATCACCAAGGGCCTCCCAAACGGAATCGACGGCATTGTCGCCAGTTCATGGTGCGCCGTCTGATGAAGGATCCTCAACTGTGTCGCCTCTATTGAATTCAGACGGGCCGGACGACCCGGAAAGGGTACCGTCCTTCCACGACTCAAAGGCGCGTTTGAAGTTATTAAATATCCGAACGGGTGCGGATGGTTCGGTTTGAGAGGCCGCCGCCGGTTCCGGTTTCGGCTCCGATACCGGGGGGAGAGGCGCCGCAACTTTAGGTGTTGGTTTGGGGGTAGAATGAAACGTTTCGACCGGTTTTTGAAATGGAGACAATTTGATGTTAACGTGCTTTTTTTCACCGGTTGACAGCTTGATCCATTGGTCCCGGGTCATATAACCGGGTGCGGACACATTAAGACGGTAACTTCCGGGATCAAGCGCTATCCCCTGGTGAAATTTCGGCCTTATATTGAGAATCCTTACTCTTGCATCTCTCGGTTCGACTTCCACAAATAACTTGGATTCTAAAACCACAGGTGCCGTAGCGGCGGCCTCATTTTTTTGTTTAAAGTTATCAATCTTTCGTTTGGCAATAAGGGAAAAAATGCCGTTCGGAAATGCTTTTAAATACGCATCATACAGTGCCGGGTCATCGCTGTCTTTAACGGACTGCCAAAAGAGCATGTCCTTGTTAAGGGTGCTTTGATGAACTTTGGGAATGGTCGGTGGTGGTTCTTTTTTCACAGATGCCACAAACACAAATTCACCGCCTTGATCTCCCGTATTCAAGATGGGCCGACAAATCGGTGTTTGCTCCGCATTATTTGCAATAACAGGGGCTATCCGGGCGTAGAGCTCATGGGTACTCAGAAAAGGTTTATCGCTTTCCCCCAATTCCTTGATCAGCTGGTAGGCAAACACGCTGTGCCCACCAGTGCCCTGGTCAGACACCGGTGTTTTGTTGCCCGAAGTCATGCCCCACCTGCTTTTTTCGTTATACAGACTCAGGTAATATTTATCGTCAATTACGGCAGGCAGGCTCCGGGCCTCTCCAAAAAGCGTTCCCGAATAACAGGCATCTGAAACCAGCAGGACATGTCTGGCCTTCATACTCCGCATCGCTTTTTGAACCTGAATGTTGTCAAGATACGTCACAGGGTTTCCGCCTATGGCGTCTGCCGGGATCCACCAGCCTCCATCGTAGGTTCGATCGAGATCTCCATGCCCCGCAAAATAGATCAATACGCTGTCATTTGGCTTTGTCGATCCCGTCAGGCGCCGCAATTCCCTGTATATGGCTTCCTTAGTCGCTTCACGGTCCAGAAGCAGCTTCACTTCGAAGCCGTATTTCTCTTTAAGGACCTTGGCAAAGGCTGTCGCATCGTTTGTGGCTGTTTCAAGGTCAGGAATTTTCGGACCTTCATAATCGTTAATCCCGATGATCAATGCCTTGTATTTTCCCAGTTTTCCACTTTCATGGGTGAACTCCTCGATTCTTTTTAGCTTCACCGGTTTTTCAGGGATGCCCCTAACCTTTTTCGGGCGTTTTTCATCCTCTTCTGATTTCAACAAACTTGTTATTCGGTCTGTGATAATCTTCACTTTGTCAGCGGCCACAATCTCTCCGTTAGCAACATTGATGGCCCGTACACTGATTTTAAGCGTTCCCTGCCCCCACAGAACATATCTGCCCGTCACAACAAAGTCTGCCCCGACAAGTTTTCCGAATTGGGCCACCCGGGCCTGATCAAACCATAGATCCGTAGATTTCTTAATCTCCTTTTGGATGACATCCTGAATTCTTCGTCTCTCAATAACCCTGTATCCATTCTTTACGAGCGCGTCCACAATCCCGTCTTCGATATGAGAAGAGACCTCCCATTTTTTCCCCGACTTACTTTCAATTATTCCGAAAACGGCTATCTTTTTGTTTTTCAAGATCCCCCTGTTTTCTGAAACAAGCCCCCTTGTAAGCGTCTCAAGCCCTTCATCAAAGTCATAGGTTTGGGCCGAAACGTTTGGCGCAACAGATAACCACAAGAGTGCCGTTAACCCCCAAAGAAGGTAGTTTGCCGAAATCTTGCCCGATCTGTTATTTGCACTCATGTTCCTGCCCTCGCATTTATTCGAGATATTGTTATACGGCTCAAAAATCCCAAAATTAGAATTGCTGATTATCCGTCGCTTCGGGACCGCACCGCAAAGGCCCGGAGGTTGTCGGAGGTGCTGCGGTCGAGCCAGTAGCCGTAGCCGCCGGAGAAGTAGAAAATCCAGGCATAAGAGGCATTCTTAGTCTCACTTGACCACACCCACCATGCGGTGGTCTTGAAGAGAGGTGTCATATTACAGGTGCCGGTCCTCGCCTTGTAAAGGCTCTTGACCTCGTTCTTAGTGGGCATTCTCCACCTGCCACCGTCAAGATTGAGGCGCCGCACCCAGGCTCTCGCTTTTTCCCAACTTGTGTTTTTGTCCGGACCCGCTTTCCACTCAAGACCTGTATTTGTGTTTTTTACGATCCCATTGGAATAGACCACATAAATTCCGTCTCGGCCTGAAATCTTTTTCGCAGGCGAAGGTATAACAGACGTCGAACGTTTCGGGGTTTGTTTGATTGAGGCTTCTGCTTGTGGCACGGATTTCCGCTCAAGGCTGAACAGCAAGGTCGCGTTCTTGCCCGGTTCCAGTTTTACCCACATCTTCTCAGTCTTATAGCCACTCCTGGAGACCTCCGTGTGGTAGTTGCCCGGATCAAGCGCGATTCCCTGGTGAAACTTCGGCCCTATGTTGAGAATTCTTACCCTTGCATCTCCCGGTTCGACATCCACAAATAACTTGGATTTTATCGCCACAGGCGCAGTAGCGGCTGTCCCCTCATTTTGTTTAAGGGCCTCAATCTTTCGTTTGGCAATAAGGGAAAAAATTCCGTTCGGAAATGTTTTTAGATAGGCATCAAGTAGTACCGGGTCATTACTGTCTCTAACGGACTGCCAATAGAGCATGTCTTTGTTGAGGGTATTCTGGTGAACCTTAGGAGTCGTCAGTGGTCGTTCTTTTTTCACGGATGCCACAAACACAAATTCCCCGCCTTGATCTCCGGTATTCAATATGGGACGACAAATCGGTGTTTGCTCCGAGTTATTTGTGATAACAGGGGCTATCCGAGCGTAGAGTTCATGGGTGCTCAGAAAAGGTTTATCGCTTTCCCCCAATTCCTTGATCAGCTGATAGGCAAACACACTGTGCCCATCAGTGCCCTGGTCAGACACCGGTGTTTTGTTGCCTGAAGTCATGCCCCACCTGCTTTTTTCGTTATACAGACTCAGGTAATATTTATCGTCAATTACGGGAGGGAGGCTCCGGGCCTTTCCAAAAAGTGTGCCCGAATAACAGGCATCTGAAACCAGCAGGACATGTCGGGCTTTCATGCTCCGCATCGCTTTTTGAACCTGGACGTTGTCAAGATAGGTGACAGGATTTCCGCCTATGGCGTCTGCCGGGATCCACCAGCCTCCATCATAGGTTCGATCGAGATCTCCATGCCCCGCAAAATAGATCAATACGCTGTCATTTGGCTTTGCCGATCCCGCCAGGCGCCGCAATTCCCTGTATATGGCTTCCTTAGTCGCTTCACGGTCCAGAAGCAGCTTCACCTCGAATCCGTATTTCTCTTTAAGGACCGTTGCCATGGCTGTCGCATCGTTTATGGCCGTTTCAAGATCAGGAATTTTCGGACCTTCATAATCGTTAATCCCGATGATCAACGCCTTATATTTTCCCAAACGTCCACTCTCATGGGTGAGTTCATCGATTTTCTTCACTTTGACCGGTTTTTCAGGGATGGCCCTAGCCTTTTTCAGATGTTTTTCATCCTCTTCTGATTTCAGTAAGTCCGCTATCCTATCTGTGAGAATCTTCACTTTGTCAGCTGCCACAATCTCCCCATCAGCAACATTGATGGCCCGGATGCTGATCTTAAGCATCCCTTGTCCCCACAAAACGTATCTGCCCGTCACAACAAAGTCTGCTCCGACAAGCTTTCCGAATTGGGCCACCCGGGCCTGGTCAAACCACAGATCTGTAGATTTCTTAATCTCTTTCTGGATGACATCCTGAATTCTTCGCCTTTCAATAACCCGGTATCCATGATTGACGAGCGCGTCCACAATCCCATCTTCAATATGCGAAGAGACCTCCCATTTTTTCCCCGATTTACTTTCAATTATTCCGAAAACGGCTATCTTTTTGTTTTTCAAGATCCCCCTGTTTTCTGAAACAAGCCCCGTTGTAACCGCCTCAAGTCCTTCATCAAAGTCATAGATTTTGGCTGAAACGTTTGGCGCGAAAGATAACCACAACAGTGCCATTAACCCCCAAAGAAGAAAGTTTATGGAAACCTTGCCTGATTTGCAATTTGCACTCATTTTCCTGCCCTCGCATTTATTCGAGATATTGTTGTATGCCTCAAATATGCACTGATAGCCAAGTGAGATCTGACCCCATCATCCACTTCAACGGCTCAAACATGATTTCTGAGCTTGATGGCAAAGATGTTTTCTATGAAATTTTCCCTTATCCCGGGATCGTGAAGGCGGTTTTCGTCTTCCGTGGGCAGCAGGGGGAAGTGTTTCATAAAAGCACGGGCAAAAAGCCCCACCCCTTTTTTCACGGGTATGCCCTTTTCATTGTGAACCTTGACCCCTTTTATGCCGCAGGAGGGGGAGCTGCTCTTGAAAATATAGCCGTAAAGTCCTTCCGATTCAAGTTCACGAACACGGACGGCGGCCCAGTCGAGCATTTGTTTCGTCATATCTTTCCGGGATCCAATGGTGACCAGTCGCGGCGATTCAGGGACGCTCTCCAGTCGCATGGCTTCCCGGGGGACAGGCATGCCGCATTCCACCTCAGGGCATACGGGGACGAAATTCACATACTCGCCCAGGGTATCCCGAATGAAACGGTCCAGTCTGTGGCCGCCATCGTAACGGATGTTCTCTCCCAGAAGACACATGCTCACTCCCAGTTTGATTCGGTTTTCCAAGCGGTGTCTTTCCCCCTTCCATCACGTTGATTGAAATACAATATCAACTTTTAGTGATCAATGCAAACCCTGGCAGCAAGGTGACAGGGGAACTTTTCTATGGTAGAGAAAAAAGAGATGCGGAAGGAACGACCTGACCCATGTCAAAACCATTGTCGAAAAAACCAGAACCAGGACCTGGACTGCTGCCCTATTTTCTGCTGCTGGTCCCGCCCCTCTGTTGGGGTGGGAACGCCGTGTTGGCACGTGGGGTGGTGGATGTGGTGCCCCCTGTTAGCCTGGCTTTCTGGCGGTGGGTTGCAGCGCTTGCCATTCTGCTCCCCTTCACGTTTCGCCATGTGAAACGGGATTGGAAAACAGCCATGGATTCCTGGCCGTGGCTGCTGGTCCTATCCTTTTTAGGGGTTTCCTGTTTCAATTCAATGCTGTACTCGGCAGCCCACACCACCACCGCCATTAATGTTTCGCTGATGCAGACGGCCATGCCGACGATGATTATTCTCATATCATGGGTCGTTTTCAAGGAAAAAATTTCATCTGTCCAGTTGATAGGGGTTATGGTCTCCATGGCGGGGGCCTGTTTCATCGTGGTTCGTGGTCAGTGGCGAATTCTGCTGACCATGGAATTGGTGGAAGGCGATGTTTTGATGCTTATTGCTGTGTTCATTTATGCCCTTTATTCGGCGCTTTTCAGAAAGCGCCCGTCTATCCACCCGTTGAGCCTGCTGGTATTGACCTTCGGCTGGGGCGCCCTGATGCTGTTGCCCTTCTACATTTGGGAACTGGTGGTGGTGGGCCCCTTTTCCATCAGCCTTGTTGCCCTCATGAGCATTTTGTACGTGGCGATTTTTCCGTCCATTGTCGCCTATTTCTGCTGGAATCGGGGCATTGAACTGATTGGGGCCAATCGGGCTGGACTTTTTACCTATCTCATTCCGGTATTTGCCTCCACGATGGCCATCCTTTTCCTGGGAGAGACGCTGCACCCATATCATGTGATCGGGATGGCGCTGATTCTGGTGGGGATGGTGATATTTAACCGCCGGGGCTGAGGCGGTTTTCCCGGACCCATCCGCCTTAGCCCCGAAAGGATGTTTGCAGGTTAATCAAAGGCCATGTGGGTTTATTCAATCACATGGATATTCTTTTTGGCACACATGGTTTTGAGGATCTTGGGCCATACCGTGGCACTTACTTCCCCCAGGTGCGCTTTTTTGAGCAATGACATGAAGGTACGGGATTGCCCGATGCCGCCGCCGATGCTCAGCGGAATGTCATTGTTCAACACAGCCTGGTGGTAGGGCATTTCCAGAAAATCCATCTGGTTGGTGATTTTGAGCTGTTGCTTGAGTGTCTCGGCGTTTACGCGTACCCCCATGGAGGTCAGTTCGTGACGGCGTTGGGTGACCGGGTTCCAGAGCAGGATGTCGCCGTTCAAGCCGTGCATGGGTCGGCCGTCCTCTGAGGTGGTCTCCGTGACCCAGTCATCGTAATCCGCAGCCCGCATTTCATGGGGGTATCCATCTTCAAGGGTCCAGCCGATGCCGTAAATAAAGACCCCTTTATGTTCTTTAACGATTTCCGTCTCCCGCTGTTTGCGCGGCATGTCCGGGTACCGGGCCAGGATATCTTCCGCATGTAGAAAGGTAAGCTCATCCGGCATGTCGGGGTATTTGTCGGTTTTGAGCTGGGGGAAAAGATCCTGAACATGGTTTTCTGCGCCTTTCAGGACCTTCCATATCTTTTCAACCACCTGTTTTAGAAGCTGCAGGTTGCGCTGTTCTTCGGTGATGGCCAGTTCCCAGTCCCACTGGTCCACATAGGCGCTGTGATCGTGATCCAGAAAATAATCTTTTCGTATGGCGCGCATATCCGTGATAAGCCCTTCGCCCGTCTTCATGCCGAACTGTTTCAGGGCGACCCGTTTCCATTTGGTCGCGGCCTGAACAACCTGGGCATCAATGGGATTCTTGTCGTGATCGTTGGTGATATGAAACCCGATGGGGGTCCTGGAACCGTCCCGATCCAGGTAATCATTCACCCCACTGTCCACATCCACGATGAGGGGAACGGTGACCCGTATGAGATTCAATTCCCTGCAAAGATTTTCCTCGATGTAGTCCTTGGCAGCATAAGTGGCCAGCTGCGTTTCCCTGGGGTTCAGCAACGAGGAATAATCGTCAGGTAAAATGCTTTCGATTTCATTATAGTCGCCGATGCCGGGACCTGCCAGGTCCGCTTTCTTGTCTTCCATCGATGTTCTCCTGTCTGGGGTTTTTGAATGATCGTTTGGGCGGCACGAAAAATGAAATGGTATTAAATAGTTCAGAGTGCCACAATTTTGTTTTGAAGGGCAATATCACTAAATGAGCTATTCGTCAATCCGTTTAAGAAATCCCTGTGCCGGGAAAGATCACGAGGCGAGATAGAAATGGTCTTTGTCGGAATAAGCCATTTCTTTTTTTATAAGCCATTCCAGGTGTTTTTTCATCATGGCGCGCTCGGAGGTGGACAGGTCCCAGCCTGAGAGAACCCTCGGCGGACCATAGATAATGCCGTGTGCCGTGATCGCTTCCAGGGTCTTTGGGCCATCAGCCAGGAAATCCAGGAGCTTATCCTCACGCGCATAGACCACTTTTGCATACTGGCGAATACGATCGGGATCACCCTCATGAATCCCTCGACCATGACTTGCCAGGTATACATCCACATCAATGCCGGTCAGACGTTCCAGGGAATCAAGGGTATCTTCAATACTGGAGTTTATATCGCCGTAATAGGGACCGGCTTTTACGAGATCCAGATCGGATGTATGCAGGACCCGCTCTTCGGGGAAATGAAAGGCGCAGTGGCCGGGTGTATGGCCCGGGGTATGAATGACTCGGCAGCGGGTGGTACCGAAGGTCAGTTCGTCTCCGTCTTTTAAGAGCCGATCCGGATCACGGGCTTCGTAATGGCATGATTCTTTTATGAGTTTTAGCCAGCGGTTTCGTTCGGAAGGTGTGGGGCCATAGCAGTCAATGAGTTGATTGATATCCCTGAACATGGGGGCATCGGCCTCATGGACCCACAATTGCGCTTCAGAAAAGAGGTAGTTGTAGATAAAATGATCCTCATGACCATGGCTGTTAATGAGGATTCGGATGGGGTTCTTGTGGTTTACAGCCTTGAGAATATCTTTCTTGCTGGCAGCGTCGATGAAGGCCCCTTGGGCATCATCAACAAAAAGGGTATGGCAATGGGGGTATTTACCCCCGCGGATGAATTTGAGAGACCCTCTTTCAAAATCAAACATCTCAGACTTTCCTGGGATTCCACATTTTGATGCATCACCCGGGTTTCAGGGCCGGGCCTTAATTTTCCCAGCCCTGAAAGATGCTATTTTTTATCTATGATATCAATTGTTTTGGGTTGTTTGTCGCCGACCTGGCAACTGTTACTCATTCATGTGGAAATGCCCATTTTGGGCAGAATGTAGGCCTGCAACAGAATCCACACGGCAATGACGCCTAAAATGATCCAGATACTCATGTCTTTCCCTTTTTTTTGAGTGTTTGAGGTTTCCATAATTCTGTATTCCTTAATATGGTGAGCAGGTGCAGCACACGGCCGCATGTATCATCCGGCTCACGAAAAACCGCCGCTCGGCGCGCACGAACCGGAAGCCGAAGCACCTCCCAGATCCAAGCCTGAACCGGATCCAGCGGATGAAAAGATGGATAATTGTTTTTCGCTTTCATTCCCCCCGCAGGTAGGGCAGGGGCCCTTGTCTTCGCCGTTTGAACGAAAACAGAGGGATTCGTAAAGATTCCCGCATTTTTTACACTTGAATTCAAATATGGGCATGGTTTTCCTCCCTTGAATATGTCAACTTTCTGGGACTATAGAGTCCTGAACAAAAAAAAGGTTACAAAATGTACAGGAAGAGTATACCATACGCGCTTTCAAGTCAAGATTGGACAGGAGGATAAATCGCCCATGAGAGGACAGAAAAAATATGTCATGCGGACTTTGGTGAAGCGTGCAAAGACTGCTTTTGTGGCTTTTTCCATCCTGGGGATAACCGTACCCTTCATATCCTGCGCGGATCTTCGGGAAGAATTTGATCCCTCAAAATGGCAATACCGTCCGGTTCCCGATGGGCCGCCCTCATGGGAAGAAGATTTTGGCCGACCGGATATGGACGGCGGGCAAACACCTTTTCAGTAGCGGGTCGAATATTTAATGCCCTTCTCGTTGAACAGACAATGTCCGAGGAAGCTGGGTGTGCTGTTCCTGTTGGCCTTCATGGTCATGGGGCAGGGATGTGCAAAGGCTTCCAGAAAGCCGGTTACAGCCACCCCGGTTGAAACGGTTCCCGCCTTGATCGGCTACACCGTTCAGGTCGGTGCGTTTCGTGTCCTGGACAATGCTGTCACTCTTATCCAGTCTCTCGCAAAACGGGGCATAGATGCCTACTATTTTCGTACAAAGCGGGGCTTGATAAAAGTCCGTTTCGGTGATTTTTCTTCCTCGGTTGAAGCCCGAAGAGACGCCGGTCATCTGCTTCGTGCCGGTGTTATTGATGATTATTATGTGGTACCTCCCACCGCCCATGCGGTTTTTCGCAAGAAAGAAGAACCCGCAAAAAATGGGCTTAGAAACGAAATAGTAGAAACGGCCCGTAGGTTTATCGGTCTTCCCTATCGGTGGGGAGGGACGTCGGCGAAAAAAGGATTTGATTGCAGTGGGTTGGTCATGGCTGTTTACCATCTGAATGGCATTACCCTGCCGCGGACCTCAAAGGAGCAGTATCGCATCGGAAAATCCCTTTCACAAAATGCCCTGGCTGAAGGGGATCTGGTTTTTTTTGATATCACCGGCAGAAATCGGGTTTCCCATGTGGGTATTTACGTGGGTGCCGGAAAATTCATTCATGCACCGGGAAGAGGCAAGACTATTCGCACGGACTCCCTTACCAATACCTATTACGCGCCCCGCTACAAAGGGGGGCGGAGTTGCCTGTGATCAACACGCCTTTTTAGTGCCTCATTGAAGTCGCTTTCAGCATTCCAAAGCATATGATTCCAACGAAACAAAATCCCATGTACCGGTTCCTGATGGTGCTGACCATCAGTTCCACCGTGGGCCTGCAGGCCTGGATGACCCTGTTTAACAATTTTGCCGTGGACCAGGTGAACTTGACAGGCGAACAGGTGGGCATGATCCAGTCGGTGCGCGAGATCCCCGGGTTCCTGACGCTCCTTGCGGTTTTCGTTATGATGGTGATCCGGGAGCATCGGCTTTCCGCTATTTCTATTCTTTTTCTGGGGACAGGTCTTGCGCTCACGGGACTTTTCCCTACCTATACCGGGTTGATGGTGACCACCGTGGTGATGAGTTTCGGTTTTCACTATTATGAGACCACCAACCAGTCCCTGACGCTTCAATATTTTGATAAACACACAAGCCCCATGGTGTTTGGAAGACTGCGCAGCATTGCCGCCGCATCCAATATCGGCATCGGTATTTTTATCTTTCTCATCTCGAGCTTTCTGGGGTTCAAAGAGATCTACCTGATCATCGGGGGATTGGTGATGGCCGTGGGGTTCTGGGCGTTCACTCGGAACCCAGCGAGTAAGAATATCGTTCCCCAGCACAAAAAAATGATTTTTCGCAAAAAGTATTGGCTCTTTTATTTCCTGACGTTCATGGCCGGGGCCCGGCGGCAGATTTTCATGGCCTTTGCAGTGTTGTTGCTGGTCAGAAAGTTCGGTTTCTCTGTACAGGAGGTGACGGTACTTTTTGTCATCAACAATGCCATTAATTATTTCCTGAGCCCCTTGGTGGGAAGGTGCATCGTGCGGTTTGGCGAACGGAAGGTCTTGTCCCTGGAATACTTCAGCCTCCTGTTTATTTTTCTCGCCTATGCGGTCGTTGATTCGAAAATCCTGGTTTCTTTTCTTTACATCCTGGACCATATTTTCTTTAATTTTGCCATCGCCATTCGAACTTATTTCCAGAAGATCGGTGATCCGAAGGATATCGCTCCCAGCATGGCGGTGGGGTTCACCATCAACCACATTGCCGCGGTGTTTTTGCCGGCACTGGGAGGGATCCTCTGGATGGTGGATTACCGGATCCCCTTTCTGGCGGGAGCGGGATTGAGTTTGATCAGCCTTATGGCGGTTCAGAAGATCCGTTTGCCTGCTGCTGATACTAATAATACGGGAGTGCATTCAATATGAAAAAAATGGTGGGTATCGTTTTGGTTGTTTTCGTTTTTTTAGCTCCGTACAATACTGTATTTTCTGATGATACAAAAAATGATGAAGAAACCAAATCTCATTTGCTTCAAGATATTTTTTTGTTAAATAAGCAAATCAGCAAAATTAATTACATCAATAAAAAAAGCCGCAATATCTTAAAGAAAACCAAAAATAAATACTCTCTTGAAATATATTTATCATTTGTTAATGTTTATAAAACGTTTTTATGGTGCAGTGACTTATCGCATTGGTTGAGTCAAACATACAATAATAAAAATAATATGAATTCACA
>Ga0233431_1005220_pt1 | contig 12908 bp, 11 predicted proteins | sample SI_118_April2016_FD_179867 | JGI IMG/M metagenome (GOLD analysis project Ga0233431, IMG submission 179867) | Seawater microbial communities from Saanich Inlet, British Columbia, Canada - SI_118_April2016_200_MG | ecosystem: Environmental > Aquatic > Marine > Inlet | place: Canada: British...
TTTCAAAAATTCTGTGGTTGCGAAAACATGAGCCGCAGGTATGGGACAAGATTTATAAAATTGTGCAGCTTCAGGATTTCACACTCCATGCCTGGGGGGTTGACGGCTATTACGACGACCTGTCGGATGCCGGTTTTTACGGTCTTTGGGACCCCTATGAAATGGACTGGGATGACGAAATCCTGGGCCTGTTCGGAATCGACAGGGAGATACTTCCCGAGCCCACCCCCTCGGGAACGAAAGTCGGTGCCGTATCCAAACGGGCTTCCGAAAAAACCGGGTTTTTGGAGGGCACGCCCTTGTGTGTGGGTGCCGGGGACCAGAACTGCGCAGCTTTGGGCGCCGGTGTGGTGGAAAACGGCCTTTTATCCGTATCGCTGGGTACGGCCGGAGCCACCGTGGTTTATCTGAACCAGCCCTTCAGAGACCCCCAGAGAATGGCCATGGTGACCCATCATGTGGAACAGGGTCGCTGGCAGTTGGAGGGTTATCAGGCGGCTGCCGGGAGCGTTTACCGGTGGTTCAAAAATGAAATGACCGGCTTGGGGGATGCCCCTGAAGGTGTTTCCGGGAAAGATGCCTACGGGATTCTGGATGAATGGATTTCACAAGTCCCTGCGGGTGCAAAAGGGCTGGTTTTTCTGCCTTATCTGGCCAGCGCGGGCACGCCGAGGTGGAATTCCGAAGCCAGGGGGGTGCTGGCCGGGCTGACCCTGTCCCACGACAAAGGGTGCGTGGCCCGCAGTATCATGGAAGGCATTTCCATGGAAGTCAGAGACATGATTGAAACCTTTCACCGGGCCGGCATCGGCATTGATCATGTTCGGATTATGGGTGGGGCAACCAAATCACCCGTGTGGAATCAGATACAGGCTGACATATACAACCGTCCTGTGCAAACCCTGAAGACGTCTGATGCGGCGGTGTTCGGGGCGGCCATATGCGGTGGGGTCGGTGCGGGGATTTTCAAGGACATGAAAGAGGGGGTGTCGGCGTTGGTTTCCATTGATAAAGAATACCGGCCCCTCAAGGAAAATGTGAAAATATACGATGAGCTCTACCACAACTATTGCCTGGCCTATGAGGGAATGGATGAGAAAGGGGTCTTCCATTCCATGGCCAAAATGCAGGAGCAGTATTGAAAACGATTTAATTTACGGGCAAGGGCGGGTGATCCGTTCGTCGCCGGTGTAGATTTTCATCACCGGTTCCTGAATGATGCGTACCGACATGTCCGTATGAATTTTCATGCCGGTATCGCGGACAAAGCCGATGAGTGTCATGCCGCAGGCGAGCGCCGTTTCCCGTCCCCTGTCGGTCACGGCCGTCTTGGTGGCGGCTACGGGAAAACCGGCCCGGCACAATTTGGCCACCATTTCGGAGGCCATGCGGCCCGTGGAAACCAGAAAGTGATCGCTCAAAGAGACGGTGTGGAGCAGGGCATAACCGATGGCTTTGTCCAGGCAGTTATGACGCCCGATGTCTTCAATGATGCACACGGGTTCGGCCTCCGCATTGAAAATACCGGCGGCATGCGCCCCTTCCGTCTCCTTGTAAACGCTACCCCCGTCAAAGAGTCGGTTCATGGCTTTGAAAACCGTATCTTTCTTAAGTGTGAGGTGGGAATCTATTTGCGGCAGGCGATCACCTGTAAAAGCGGACCGTCCACCTCCTGAGACAATGCGGTAACTTGTATCTGCGGGAAATGGGACCGTAGAGTCGGTCAGGGTTACTTCAGCTGTTCCACCCCCAACCACAATGGATGAAATTTCCCCCGGTGTTTTGATAAACCCCTGGCCGAAAAGGTATCCTGTCACGAATTCTTCCTCCAGCCCGGGCAAAAGCGATGCGGTGGCCAGGTGGTTCCCGTTTAAGATGATACTCAGATCGGACTCAACGATAACCGACGGGTTTGAGGCCGAAAAATGGCCGTTTTGAAGCTGCCGGCAGGACATTTCAACAGATATGGGCCGAGGTTTCATGAGATCCGCTCCGGGTGAGAATAGACAGTCATCCGGGTTCCCCGTACCAATCCCGCGATGGTGATGTTATTTTGTTCCGCCAGGGACACCGCCAGTGATGTGGGAACGCCCTTGGTGGCGATGATGGGAATGCCGGCATTTCGGCATTTATGGATCATTTCGGTGGGCTGACGGCCGGTTGATGCAGCCAGAACCCTCGTTAAATCAATCCCTTCAAGCAGGGCGGCGCCGATTGCCTTGTCCAGGGCATGGTGCCGGCCCAGGTCCTCGGTGATGGCAACGGGTGCTTCTCCCTCCAGGAACAGACCAGCTGAATGCACCGCTTCCGTTTCGGCGAAGACTTTCGATTTGAGGATGGCTTTGACGCAGGCAAACACCTTATTGCGGTCGACCACCAGGCTCGATGTCACCGGGTTTTCGGATCGTTTCGCATTTTGGGTAAGGGTGATCTCCACCGTCGTTTCGGTGATCTCGAGGGATGTGACCTGGGCCATGTGAGAGATGATGCCCTGCGCGTACAGGTGCCCCAGGGCGAATTCCCGTTCCATGCCGGCCGTGATCATGGCCGTTGCGTAAACGGTGCGGTTAATGCGAAGCGTCAGCGCCGTCTCGCGGATGATACGCTCGGTAATGCGCTCGCGACCGCCGTTTATGCGGGTCAGTTCGACCGACTGCAGGATTTTGTTATCCCTCATTGTTGCCTGTTCTTGGTTGAAATTAAGGAAGCAATCACAAGACCCGTGCCGATTCCTATGAGAATAGATGCCATAAACAGCAGGGCGGATGTTTTGAGGAGTATGAATCCGATACCGGTCCCGATGAGTGTCGTTCCACCAATGATCCATGTGCTCTTGTCGTCTTTTTTGTTTGTGCTGTTCATTTCATTCTCCAAAGGCAAAAAAAAGTGAATTCTTAATGGCCTGGACATGGGGTAAAGATACCGGAATTCCTTGCAACAATCAACCGTAGACTTGACCCCTTTCCAGCCATTGTTTCATGATTTCATATACTTCCGGATGATTAAGAAGGTCCAAATGGTTCATATTGCGTCCGACCCATTGATGGGATTCAGGGAACGAAAGATTCAATTCCGCATTTTTGTGACGCCCCAAAGCGCTTTCCAGCGTAACGAGGCCGTCTCCCATAAGATCATCAGCAAGCTTGTTTGATTCCTTGCCGGTGGCAGCAGCGATTGAATAACACTGCACTCCTTCGGGCAGCGGTACGGGATTTCGCCGGTCCCCTGAAAGACCGAATCTGTCGCATCCCGTCCAATCATCGTCCACCACATTGCCATACCGCAGATCGGTAATACCGCAGCTCCTGATTTTTCCCAAACGAGAAAAGGGGGCGCTATAGGGGCTGATTTCCAGAATGGTATCAATCCAATTACCGCCTTTCTCCAATGGCGCCCCGTGATGGGGCGTGCCGAGGAATACGATCTTTTGAAGATAATTCATCCAGAGATGGCCCGATTTTTTTCCGTAATGGCAGGCACTACGGGAAACAAGTCCTCCCATGCTGTGGGCGATGATGAAAATGGTTAGGGGTGCAGGTGATCGATCAAGGGTTGTTTCAAGGAGATCAGAAAATTTTCTGCCGTTTTCCGAAATGTGAAGTCCGGTATTATAATGGACATAAAGGGGCACGAATCCCAGATCGCGGGCCAGGGCGGCACCATGGTCGTGCCCCTGCCTGTTCCATTGCAGATCATTCATGCACGACCCGTGCATCATTATGGCGAGTCTGCCATTGGATTTCTGAATGGTTTCTAAGAGCCCTTGTTTGCCCAATGGTTTTCCATTACGGCGAAACTGCATGGGAATGGCAAGGGGATTGTTCCTGGCCACAAGATGATCGCCGAGGACACCATTCAATGCGGAAAGAACGGCTTCACGACCGGGGGATGAGTCCTTTTCTCCGAGCTTGGAACCGAGCCGGTCGAGGATACCATCGATTCCGTCCCCCACCAAATCGGTAATCGAACGGATATTCCGGTAAACCATTCCCGTGATACCCTTTGTCCGTCCCTGATCTGATGTGCCAAGTCTCCCTGAAAGACTGGCGATGGTGTGATGTAGTGATTCTACAATATCGGTAATGCCGAAAATGGCGTCAATGGTTAAACGCCCAGCGCCGCGGAGGTCTTTCGAAAGGTTGCTGGGATTTTGGTCCAAGATCTTTCCTTATGTTTAGATTTGATAACCCCTATTGTAAGATTCACACAGAATCTCAATTGGATGATGTACCGGGTAATGGGTCATCTGGTTGAACTGCAACCGGCAGCTCAAGCAATCGGTGGTCAATTGGTCTGGATCCAGCTGCTTTATTTTTGCCATCAGCCGGCTTCCCATTTGTATTGAGGCGTTATAAAAATTTTTCTTGAAGCCCATGATTCCCGCAATACCGCAACAGTAGAAGTCACTTTGGATTGATTCCATTGAGATTCCTGGAATCAGTGCCAACAGGTCCAGATACGGCATACCGATGCTCTGTTCCCGTAAGTGGCAAGGCGGATAATAGACCATCTTCCCCGGGACCGGTCCCAATTGGGTGTCCAATTCACCACCTCGGTGCAGAGCCAATAAATATTCCCCAAGGTCATATGTGCTCTCAGCGACTTTGATTCGTTTCAGCGGGTCTATGTCTGAGAAATATCCATCATCCTTTAAGATCTTGCCGTAAATGGATTTGTTGAGTACCCGAAACTGCAACTCGTCCACAGAGCTCTTCGGCGCATCTTCCATATTGGGTGCCTCCCCCGTCTTGAGCTCTTTGAGGGGCATCTTTTCGGGAATTTTTATGCGCCGCTTGTCGCCACCGACAAAGTCCTGGTATTTTTTTGAATAGTGGGCGTTTTTCGAAAGGACGTTTTTGAGCATATAACCACAAGTGGGACAGGAGCAGACAACGTCATAACCGTCTGCCACAACTTCGGCCAGATGTGAGGCCGTTCGTTCGGCAAACGTCAATGCCAGTTTTCGGTCGCCTTCCAGCAGACTCGGCATACCGCAGCAGTTCTGTTCCGGATAGTAAACTTCAATATTGTTTCGCTTAAGAACATGAATGGCCGCTTTGGGCACTTCCGAGAATAGATACCGGGCGGTACAGCCGGCAAAATAGGCGACTTTGCGCTTATGTTCCACAGGGGATTTCTTATGCAGATTCCGCCGTTTGGCCCATGATGGAAAGTTTTCTTTGGGAAATACCGGAAATTTTCGTTTCGGATGTATACCAACAGCCGTTTTTATCAGGCTGCCGGCATGTTTGTTTTGGAGGAAAAAATTGGAAAGTCGGGGGATAGCGCCACACAGCTTGCCCATTCGCTCGACATCCTCTAGGGTTCGCACGTATGGATCAAGTCCGTCCCTGTCTATGAAGAGGGTTTTGGCGGTGACAATGTCTTCACGGATATTGGGACATGGGCACAATGCGCAGTAGTTGCACAAATCTGCCAGGTTCCGCAACTCCCGGGAGGTAATCTGCTCCCCGGTCTCTTTTTCCCTGTCCCACAACTTGTATACCTTGGGGAAAAAAAGACAGCTTGTGTCCATAATGTAGCGGCAGCAGTCACAATCGGTGCATGCGTCTACGACCTCTCTCATTAAGCGTTCCGCGTTATCCAATTCACATTCCCTTAAATGACCTCTATTTGGAAAGGTGAGGCAGTAAAATTGGTTGAGTGTCTTGAAAAAAAGGAGAGTGAAAAGGGGCATAAAATCGTATGCCCCCTTTTCCACATTACATATTTTTTTGCGACGCGGGTTCTTAAGAAGATAATGCTTTGGTTAAAACGAACGCTGCCTGGAGTGCTTCCGTGGGGCAAAGGGGAAAACATTCTTTGCAGTCCCAGCACTCCTTAGCGGCGATTTCCGGAATGAAACTGATCTCTTTGCGGGTTCCCCTGTCAACAAACCCCACAGCGTGCTTTTGTTTGACCTCAGCACAGTATCGGACGCACAGACCGCAATGAATGCAGAATGACGCCTCTTTTTCAAACCGGTTTCTGTCCGCGCCGTATTCTTTGGCTAAATCCTGTAATTCAAACGCATCGGGCGCGTGGGCCATCTGCAGTTCCAGGATCATTTTTCGGATTCGATCGATCTTTTCGGATCGGGTCGTGACGACCAAATTCCCTTCCGCCGGATAAACGCAGGAAACAACGAGGTTCGTTCTACCGCGGTTTTCCACTTCCACAATGCAAAGCCGACACCCCCCGTAAGGTTCCAGTTTTTCGTGGTGACAGAGCGTGGGTATATCTATCCCCGCATTTTGGGCGGCCTCCAGTAGGGTCATCCCTTCCGTTGCTTTAACTTCTCTTCCGTCAATGTGCAAAAGAATTTCGCTCATTTTTTCTTTCTCTTTCTGATGATTCTTTCTTCTTCAGGGATAGGATCCGGTACCGGTGCGCCTGAAATCCTGGTTACCGCGCCAAAGCGGGAAGGGCAGACTTCATAACAGGTGCCGCATTTGGTGCATTTGTCCTGGTCAACCATATGGATTTTATTCTTTCCGCCATCGATGGCATCGGCAGGACACTTCCTGGCGCAGATCATGCAGGCTTTGCATTTGGCCGGATCGATATAATAGGCGGTGAGCTCTTTGCAGGATAGCGCAGGGCACCGTTTCTCTTTGATGTGGGCTTCGTACTCATTTTCGAAGTAGCGCAAGGTGCTCAAGAACGGGTTTGGGGCGCTCTTTCCCAGGGCGCAAAGGGCGGCGCCCTTGGCGGTCTCGGCCAGGTCTTTCAAAAGCGCGATGTCGTCCTCTCTTCCCTTTCCTTCGGTAATCCGGGTCAGGATTTTGAGCATCTGCCGCAACCCTTCACGGCACGGAACGCATTTACCGCACGATTCATCCGTCAAAAATGCAATGAAGTACCGGGCCACGTCCACCATGCAGGTATCTTCATCCATGACAATCATGCCGCCGGAACCCATCATGGATCCGGCCTTGGTGAGTTCATCAAACCCAACGGGCAGATCCAGCAGCTCCTCGGGAATACACCCGCCCGACGGTCCACCGGTCTGCACGGCTTTGAACGCCTTTCCGCCGGGGATGCCGCCGCCGATTTTGTATATGATGTCTTTTAAGGGCATGCCCATGGGGACTTCCACAAGACCGGTGTTGACAATCTTGCCCACAAGGGAGAAGATTTTCGTTCCTTTGCTCCCCTCCGTCCCATACTGCGTAAACCAGTCCGCTCCCTTGTTGATGATCAGGGGAACATTTGCCCATGTTTCCACATTGTTCAGGACGCTCGGTTTTTCCCAGAGTCCTTTGATGTTGCTTCGGATATACTTGGGTCTGGGTTCACCCACCCTCCCTTCCAAAGCCGTCATGAGCGCCGTCGATTCACCGCAGACAAAAGCGCCGGCTCCCTGGTGTACGATCACTTTGAAATCAAAGCCTGATCCGAGAATGTTCTTTCCAAGGAATCCGTATTCCCCAGCTTTTTTAATGGCCAGGAGCACGTTTTCAACGGCCAGGGGATATTCCTGGCGTACATAGATGTACCCTTCGTGGGAGCCGATGGCGTAGGCGCCGAGGGTCAACCCTTCCAGGATGGAATGGGGATTCCCTTCCAGAAGACTCCGATCCATATAGGCGCCCGGATCCCCTTCGTCAGCGTTTACAATCACATATTTTTCCGGTTCAGGATCGTTTCGGGACCCTTCCCACTTTCTTCCAGCGGGAAAACCGCCACCCCCCCGGCCTCTGAGGTTGGATTTCTTGACTTCCTCAACCACCCCTTCGGGGGTCATGTCGTAAAGCGCTTTTTGCAGTGCGGCATAGCCGCCAATGGCCAGATAGTCGTCGATGCTTTTGGGGTCAATACTCCCGTTGGATCCGAAAACGAGCCGTTCCTGGTGTTTGTAGAAGGGGATTTCGGATTCTTTGACAATCTTTTCCTTTGTATCGGGGTCGGTATAAAGCAACCGCTTGATGATCTTCTTTTCCTTGATGGTTTCGGAAATGATCTCAGCTGCATCCTTGGGCTGCACCTGGAAATAACTGATTTCCTCGGGGTGGATTATGATCATGGGTCCCCGTTCACAAAAACCGTGACAACCCGTCCTTCTGAGGTCAACCTTGTCACGCAGACCCTGTTTCACGAGTTCCGCCTCGAGGCTCAGTCCCACATCTCCGCTACCGGTGGCAATGCAGGCAGATCCGGCACAAAGTGTGATACAAGGTTTATTCGGATCTCTTTCAGACAGAATATTTTTTCTGAATTCTTCCAATTCAGCTGGTGAGTTTATCCGCGACATAATTTTGCCCTATTCATAGTTTTTTAACACTTCTGCTGTTTCGCCCGGCGTCATTTTACCATGGGTCTTCCCATCGATTTCCATGACAGGCCCCAAAGCACAGCAACCGAGACAGTTCACAACCTCCAGGCTGAATTTCAGATCCAGGTCCGTTTCACCGGGTTTTATGCCGGTTTTTTCCTGTACCGTATCGAGGATGCGGCTGGCACCCCGAACATGGCAGGCAGTCCCCACGCAAATGTGAACACCGTGCCGGCCCTTGGGAACCAGGCTGAAAGCTTTATAGAAGGTGGCGATGTGCAGTATGCGGGCCAGGGGAACGCCAAGCCTTTCGCTGGTCCTGTCCAGTGTTTCCTTTGGCAGCCAATTGTTTTCGCTCTGAATCTCAAGCATCACTTGAATCAGCGAACTGGGTTCAGCCTGATGTTTATCAATGATCTGATCGACTCTATCGTTATCCATAGACGTTGTCCTAATATTTATATTTCCACCGATCCACTAAGCGAGGGCGTAGCGTTTGGCGCTTTCGTCGTATTTGACAAGCCCCTGCCTTGATGAACCGTTGATGTATTTTGCGATTTCAGACGGATTCAACTTCAAAGTTTCGGCGATTTCCCCTGTGGAGAGGGGTTTTTCCTTGAGGAGTGACAGCATCTGGCTCACTGCCAATTGATCGCCCACCAGTTCATCAAACAATTTGTCAAACCTGTCACTGGTGAAAAATTCCTCATACGCTTCCTTGCTCTTGGACGGTATCCTGAGCCGTTCCCTTTCCACCAGTTTGATGTAGGGGACCAGTTTCCTGGCGGCTTTGAGTTTGAAATCCAAATCATCTGCTTCCATGCCTTCGCTCTTGCCCAGCGGCCCCAACGCCTTCACCTGATTTGTGAAATCATTGGTAACGTCGGCCAGAAGGCCGCCATCGGCCCCGGACATGAATTCGATTCTTAATCTTTCCGGGTTCAGGCCGATACGCGCCATTATTTTCCGGCACAGGTGCACATTGGCCAATGCATCGTAATTGCCGTGTGTGATATAGTTACATTCATCTAACTTGCAACCGCCCACAAACACGCCGTCCTGCCCATTTGAGAAGGCCCTGAGTATAAATTCCAGGTCGACTCTACCGGAACACATAACACGAATAAGCCTGAATTCGTCTGTATATTGCAGTCTGGAAACTCCAGCCAGGTCAGCAGCACCGTACGCTCACCAATGGCAGACAAAACCCAGTATCCTTGGTTTAAATTCAAAACCTGCACTCATTCGATTTCACCTCCTCTGTCAATCATTCCGGCTTCATTTGATTGACCATATCTAGACATCTCCGACCGCCATATCCATTTGTTGTATAATTTCTTCATCTGTAACCGCCGCATCAATCTGGCTCAAGAGCTCTTCATCGGTAAAGTGCTTCAAGACAATAGCATTGGTGGGGCATTTTGCATTACAGAGGCCGTCCCCTTTACAGAGAACCGGGTTGACCCAGGCTTTTCTGCCTTGTGGGGTCTCGCGAAATTCGATGGCGCCATAGGTGCACGCTGTAATACAGGCCCCACATGACACACAGTCGTTATCATTCACTTCGCAAATAGAGCCCGAGGCAACGACCGTATCTCTCGACAGAAGTGTCAAAACCCTCCCGGCAGCGCCATAGGCCTGGTTGATGGACTCTTTGATATGTTTGGGATAGTGAGCCGTTCCACAGAGATAAACGCCGTCCGCAGAAAACTCAACCGGTTTCAATTTGACGTGGGCTTCTTTAAAGAAGTCATCCGGGCTCAAGGTTACCTTGAAGTGTCCGGCTATTTCCCTGGTTGATGCTGAAGGGATCACAGCAGCCGCGAGAGAGAGCACGTCGGCGTCGATGCCAATCTTCTGGCCCAGGACGGGGTCGGTCGCAGCAACCCGTATCACAGGCCTCCCTTCTGCGGTGGTCGCTTCCACCTGGGGCTTGTCATCCAGATCGTAGCGGATGAACTTTACGTCTTTCTCCGATGCTTCCCGGTAATAATCCTCGCTGAAGCCATAGGTCCTCATATCCCTGAAGAGGATGTAGATGTCCATTTCGGGGTTGACTTTTTTGAGACTCAGGGCGTTTTTAACGGCATGGCTGCAGCAGACCCGGCTGCAGTAATTTCGGTCCTCATTCCGGCAGCCGACGCATTGGATCATCACCAGGCTCTGCGCATTCACAACGCTTTCTTCCCCCTTGGCGATCTGTTCCCCCAACTCAATGTGGGTGAGCACCTTTTCATCCTCGCCGTAAAGGTATTCAGTCGGTGTATACACATCGGCACCGATGGCAATGACGGATGCACCGTGTTTGATCTCTTTGACACCGCCTTCATCTTCCACCGTGGTGATGAAATTCCCCACATAGCCGGATACGTCCTTGATGGAGGCGCCATGGGACACATGTATGAGGGGGTTGTTATAGACCGCGCGGATCAGTTCTTTCAGGTGTGCCTGAACATCCAGACCTTCAAGTGTTGTGTGAATTCGTCGCGCCATCCCCCCTAATTCTTTATCTTTTTCGATCAGATAAACATCATGATTCTGGTTGGCAATGGAGAGCGCACAGGTCATGCCGGCGATACCGCCGCCCACTACCAGGGCCGCTCTGTTAACGGGCAGATCAAATTCCTGCAGGGGTTCCAGATAGCGCGCCCGTGCCACCGACATGCGGACGATATCCTGCGCTTTTTCGGTGGCCTCTTCCTTCTGCTTGGAATGGACCCAGGAGCAGTGTTCCCGGATATTGGCCATATCACAGTAATACTGGTTCAGCCCCGCCTCCCTGAGGGTGTCTCGGAACAGGGGTTCCAGGGTTCTGGGGGAGCAGGCCGCGATCACCACGCGATTGAGACCTTTTTCCTGGGCCAGGTCCGTTATTTCCTGAGCGGAATTGGTGGCACATGAAAAAAGCTGTTCCTGAGCGTAGACAACATTGGGCAGGGTTTCCGCATATTCCACAGTGGCAGGGACATCCACCACACCTGAGATATTCGCTCCGCAATGACACACGAAAACGCCTATTCTGGGTTCTTCCTGGGAGACATCCCTTTCCGGAGGATAGACCCTTTCTTCAGCCAGCTTATCCCGCCGGTAATCGAGGAATTCACCCACCTGGGCGCCGGCCCCGCTGGCGGTAAAGACCGATTCGGGGATATCCGTGGGACCCTGGAAAGCGCCGCTCACAAAGATTCCGGGCCGTGTGGTTTCGATGGGATTGGTATCCGTGGTTTCGCAGAACCCGTGTGAATTGAGTTCGATGCCGAACTTTTCAGACAACTCCTCATTCTGGACCGGCGGATTCAATCCAACGGACAATACCACCATGTCAAATTCTTCTTCCTTGACCCCCTCGTCGGCGGTGGCGTATCTCAAAAAGACATTTTTGGTTTCCGGGTCTTCTTTGACAATTGAGGCATAGCTTCTGATGAATTCAACGCCGGGGAGCTGCTCCGCTCTTTGGTAGTATCGTTCAAAGTCTTTGCCAAAAGATCTGATATCATTGTGGAATATGGTGCATTGCGCTTCGAAGTTATGATCTTTTGTTAAGATGACCTGTTTCTGGGTGTAGGTGCAGCATACGCCGGAGCAATAGCTGTTATCGCCAGGCGTCACCCGCCTGGAACCGACACATTGAATCCAGGCCAGTTTCTTGGGGTGCTTTTGGTCGGAGGCACGCAGCACCTGACCTTCGAACGGCCCGGTGGAGGACAACAGACGTTCATAGTCCATGCTAGTGATGACATTCTGCATCTCTTTGTAGCGATATTCATCCTTTATCCCGGGATCAAATGGTTTTATCCCCGAAGAGAGAATGACGGCGCCCACATTTACCGAAATTTTCTCCGCTGTCTGATTCAAATCGATGGCGTCGTTCTGGCAGACGCCCTCGCAGATCTTACATTTTTTTTCTTTGAGGTAAATGCAGCTTTCATCGATGTATGAGATCAGGGGAATGGCCTGGGAGAAGTAGACATGGACGGCTTTGTTCTGCGATATCTCCTGATTGAATTTATCCGGGTATTCCACCGGACAGTACTCCACACAGGTGGTGCAACCCGTGCATTTGTCCTCTATAATGTATCTCGGTTTTTTGACGAGCGTTACATGAAAGTCTCCCGCTGTTCCCTCCACACGGTCAACTTCAGTATACGTCAGGACCTCTATGTTCGGATGCCGGCCGACCTCGACCAGTTTGGGTGAAAGTATTCACATGGAGCAGTCATTGGTGGGAAACGTTTTGTCAAGCTGGGCCATATGACCGCCGATGCTTGGCGCCTCCTCAACCAGGTAAACCTTAAACCCCGCAGTGGCAAGATCAAGGGACGCTTGGATGCCGCTGATGCCTCCGCCGACGACCATCACATCACCGAAGTTACTGTCCGTGAAACTTCTGCAAAGCTGTTCAATCTGTTCTTTTTCCAATGCTTTATGTCCTTATGAAAAAAATCTAAGGTTCTTTATAACGCTTCCTGAATAATCTCCGTAATATCCTTGATCTCTATTTTCTCGTCCGCACCCATGGTAATTCTGCTGTCTTCAAACATGGTAATGCAGTATGGGCATGAGGTCACCAGCAATTCAGCCCCCGCCTCAATGGCCTGATCAATCCTGAGGTCGCCGAACCGTTCACCCTTCT
>Ga0233431_1005221_pt1 | contig 12903 bp, 14 predicted proteins | sample SI_118_April2016_FD_179867 | JGI IMG/M metagenome (GOLD analysis project Ga0233431, IMG submission 179867) | Seawater microbial communities from Saanich Inlet, British Columbia, Canada - SI_118_April2016_200_MG | ecosystem: Environmental > Aquatic > Marine > Inlet | place: Canada: British...
GTAATTGTGGTTTTTAGATACTAAATCTTCTAAACAGATCATCTCTACTTGTTGCATAACGTTCTCCTTTGAAAAAAGAGAATATTATAAACTATTATTGAAAATTAGACCAGTTCTAAACAGTCCGCTTATATCTCAAAAAATAATCCTATCACTATTCTAATTTTAATATTTTTTCTTTTCTTTTTAGCAGCTAGTATTCAAAAATATGTAGAAAAACATAAAATATTTAGTAATTGAAATTACGACTATCTTACTTACAAAGGTATTTTTTCGAAATTCCTACGTTGTTCTTGCAAATGCTCAAAATTAGTTAATTTAAATATATCTATAGGTGTAGCTGTAATATATCCCTTAGATAACAATTCAACATCACTTTCATGATGTTCTGACAAACCAATAAATCTTCCATTAATTAATTTAGCCGAAAAATTATTTTCTTTAATCATGTGAACCTTAATGTCATCAACCCATAATCCGTTTCCCTGCTGAGTTAGCCGATATCCTTTTATATCTCCTGGAGGAATATTAACATTTATGTATGTGCCTTTAGGGGGCACATTATGAACAAAAAAATCAACAATAGACTTTACATATGATAGATATTTACTTGAACTATCACTAGATGCATAAGAAATCGCTATACTAGGAACCCCTTGAATAACTGATACTATCGCCGCTCCAATCGTTCCGCTATATAATACACTTCTACCTGCATTAGACCCGAAATTAATTCCGGATAACACCATAACCGGAGGGGTATTCAAAAGTACATTAAACGCTAAATTGACACAATCCGCGGGTGTACCATTTATACTCCATGCTACTGTTTGATTGTCGTACCATTGAACTTTCTTATATTGAATTGGTTTAGAAAATGTAATGCTAACACTACTACCAGACATTTCTGAAGAAGGAGCTACTACTATTATTTCAAAATGATCTTTAAGTATTTCCCATAAATTTTTAATTCCTTGAGCACCAATTCCATCATCATTAGTTAACACAATGCAAGGCTTTTTCATAAAATCAACCATAAATTAAATTGTATGTTGTTCAATTAATTCTCCATGTTTCTTGTTATGTAAAAAGAAATAATTTTGTTTTGAAAAATTTGTTCCAACATATTTGCATACCTTTTTTAATTTACCCCTATTAGGTAAAAAAGCTTCATATCCTAATTTAAAAAGAATCTCAAATACAGTCATAGGATGATAATTATAGAATTTTGACCATTCATGAAATAATTCGAAAAATAATATAGGTTTAAATTTCCTTATTGATTTTAAAGCACCTTCTAATACTTTTAATTCAGATCCTTCTACATCACATTTAATAAAATCAATTACAGAAATATTATATTGATCTACAAAACTATCTAAAGATTTAACCTTCTGAGAGCATTTTTGCATATTTTTGTATTCAATAATATTTTCAGTTCCAGTTAAAGCCGAAGTCTCTTGAGAAAAGAAAAATACTTCTCTTCCATCTTTGTTCGATAACCCATAATTATAAAGATTGATATTATATAAATTATTCAAATGAATATTCTCTAAACAATAATTATAAGAATACTGAATAGGTTCAAAAGCATAAATTTGTGAATACGGATATTTCTTTCCAAATAACAACGAATACCACCCAATGTTTGATCCAATATCAAAAATAACCTTAGGTTCTATAATAATTTTTTCTAATACCGTCTTCTCTTCTTTTTCATATTCCCCCCAATTCAATATTTCAAATGGAATGCCTCTCATATCTATACCATCAAATGAAAGCTTTATCTGATCTTTCTTAGTAGTATAGATTACTTTATTATGTAAGATCTCAATTCTTTCCATATCTGTATTTTTAATATATTCTGAATATTTATGTAATAATTTATTATATGTATTCATTTTCGCTATAAATTCATAAAAGCCACACTTTTTTTTCTTATATTGCAAAACAAGCATCTGAAGAGGATTAATACCTTCTTTCAGATGAAATTTATTAAGAATTTGACAATATTTAATTAATTTCGCTTTTAGCTTTCCCTTCATATTCACTTCAACCTTTTATTGTAAATTAAAAATTTACAGTCGCCTTATGCTTAACACTAATATATTCAATTTTTATAATATTTTTTTAAGTGAAGGAATTATATCTGTTAATAAAGAACAATAAGGTTCCAAATTTGGATCTTTTATGGGAAATAACGAATAAATAGGTATTCCTAAAGCAATTGCATACCCTATTTCCATTATAGCAGCTTTCCCCAGATATTCATTAATATTAGCAACAACTAAAAAACTCGACCGACGAATTTTAGCAAAAACCGAGTCTTGTAAGACTCTTGGATGATTAATTATATCTGAATCTAAAAATATAAATTCATCTTCAGGATTAAGAGCATAATTACCACTAGGTGATAAAACACAAATTTTATGTTCTTCTAAGGCTCTTTTTAATATAATGATATGACTTAAGTGTTTTCTAAAAGACCCACTTATTACTGTATAAATAGATGCTTCACTATTACAAGAATGATTTAGAACATTTATTTGCTTAGACATTTTTCTTATCCTTGTAATTTTAAGGTATTAACTTTGTAAATGTTTTTTAATTTTTTTTCAACAAAACGATAAGCTTCTTTTTGAGCCAATAATAAATCATATTTTTCAAACTCTTCTAAATAAACCCATTCAAAACTTAAATGTTCTTCATAATTTATCGATATTTTTAAATTTTCAGGAATTTGCATATAATATAAATAAAGCCCATAATCCCCATCAGAAACTGTTTTACTTCGTGTAATACCAAGTAACTTAAAATTTCGAGGAGAAAAATCAAGATTAAGTTCTTCTTTTAAGTCCCTAATAAGCCCTGTTAATGGAGATTCCCCTTTATCCAGCTTTCCCCCGGGAATTCCCCATAATTTATATTGCAAATCTTTTCTAGCCCTCTGTAAGATTAGGATTTTATCACCTTGCTGAATGAAGCACGTAACCACGATTTTTGAAGGGAAATGACAGTTTATGTCTCCAGGATCCCATGAGGACAAATATTTACAGGTTTTAAAAAAATTAATACAGTTATCTTGCATCATCAGCCATTATTTAACCCTTTTAATTTTTGTGATATATTATTATCGCAGATATAATATTATTTTTTCTATTTAATTTATTTTTTAAAACAACCACTTATATAACAGATCATTATAACCTAAGCATTAATAACATAAATACAATTAAAAACTGTCATTAAAAAATTAATTTTACCGTGAACGCAAAAACTATTCTACACATTTCAAATTGCCAGATGCCAAGCTACAAAATGAATAAATGGATGCAAAGCATAACCGAATAGAACGATAAGCATAAATTCAGTGTAATAACAAGCGCTGAAAAAGAAAGGAAGAGCCAGTGCATAAAAAATACCAGAATATATAGCCAATAATATTTCTGAGGTTGGGAAATTCCAACAACAATGCCCAAAAATCATTTTAAAACTAAGAATGGCCAATGCTACAATAAGTCCAATCAAGACTTGATAAAAAGCAACTCTAATAGGAGGATCATGATAGACGATAAGAGGAGTCATTATGTTAATAATTGATGTCGTACAAGAAAAAATAACACCTAAAGCGACTCCTAAAACAGCTTTAGACAGTCCAAGAAGATTAATATCAATAAGATAAAACATAAATAGAAATGTATATCCTATTATGCTAGCTATTACCACAGAAGACTTGAGTTTAATTGTCCTATTTATAACTAACCATGGAAGCAGAAAATAAATAACTCCATCAATAGAAAATACTATAGGAACACCTTGAGCTCTAGTATTAAATGTAGATAAAAGAAACATTATATATCCAACAATAGCAACAAAACCCCTGATAAAAATAAGGATATATCTTTCTCGGTAAGTAAGAATATATTTTTGAGTCAAAAGATTAGCTAATCTACGATTATTTCTAACCTTTAAAAAATTATTCTCTTTTCTTTGACTAATGATAAATAATACTACAGAGCCTATCAAGAACTGTATAACAAGATTTATCTCAAGACTCATTACATGATTGCTTTTCGAAAAAAAAGTAGAAGCAAAATCTACAAACAAAAAACCAATACAAGTAAATATAACTCCTACAATTCTTTTTTTAGAAAAAATAATATTTTTCTGTTCATTGCAAGAATCAATAACTGTCTGAATAAGATTTGTCATGTTTACAACAAAATAAAACTAATATAAAAAGTGTCACAAGTTTTAGGTCATTTAATGATTAAAAACAAACAATAAAAATTAACAATTGATTTAAAAAATATTTTTATAAAACTACTCTATCCCCTCCAACTCATCACATATCTCAGAAAACAGATCTTCTTCTGTTTTCACTTTATCCCCAAATTCCATATACATATCTTTTTCGCTATCATACAAACTCCAATTTTCTAAAGCATTTCCTTTAGCAAAATCCACCCAATAATTTTGCATAACCTCAGACAGATCAAAATCAACCTTGTCATACCCTTCTTTTTTATTAATATTACCAAAAACATACCCTATTTCCAGACCATGATAACAACCTAATACTTTTGCTTTTTCAGTCTCAGGTTTTCTTGTGAATTGATAAAGATAAGAATTATCAATATTTTTTGCTAAAAATTTAGATGGAAAAGCAAAACCACCAACGGTTATTAATCTGTTTAACTGAATAGCGACTTCTTCGCTGTCTTGAGCTGGAAAAACCTTCAGAAGAACCTCTTTATATTTTCCAAAAAGTTTTCCTACCCAATAGTGATAATCTTCAACGTTCATATCAATGATAAATAAAGTTCCTTCATCAGCATTAGAACCTGTAATAATTGGCACTTTATTATACTTGCCTGATAAAAGAAGATTTTTAGGTTTATCCTCTAATAAATACTTATCTACTACAGGACAAAAAAACATTCCTTCATTGAAAAAACCTTTTCTAGAAGGAAAAGCTTTTAAAATATCTTCCGTTGATTTTCTATAAGCTCTTTCAAGAAGATTCTTATTATTATAAATCTCTAAAAGACGAAAAAATTTGTCCCCTTCTTCATAAGTATCTTCTTCTTTTCTAAAAATCTCATCAAAACCAATAGGACCTCCACTTTGCATTATTGCTTTTGAAAAAAGCCCTTTAGCTAAATTAGAAACAAGTAAAGAGCAAATACTTGTAGAACCCGAAGACTCTCCAAAAAGAGTAACGTTATCTGGATTTCCTCCAAATTGATGAATATTCTCTTTAACCCATTTTAAAGCTTGAACAACATCTAAAAGACCATAATTACCTGAACTGTTAGTAGAGCTGTTTTCTTTTAAAACATGATTTGTTAAAAACCCAAACACCCCAAGCCTATAATTTAAAGTTACAACAATAACATCCTTTAAAGCTAAATTGTGTCCCATATATAGATTTAACATGCTAGATCCATATGTAAAACTGCCACCATGAACCCACACCATTACAGGAAGATCTTTCTTTTCCTCTACAGCCCATATATTCAAATAAAGACAGTCCTCACTCATAGGACCTACATCCATATGATGAATATGTTGAGGGCAAGCTTTAGGAGGCTCTAAACAATCTAAAACACCATTCCATGGATCTTTTTCTTCAGGTAGTTTCCACCTTAAATTATTTATTGGAGGTTTGGCATATGGTATAGATAAAAATTTCATTATCTTTTTTTCTACTATGCCTTTTATTTTTCCTTTATTTGTATCTATTATTATTTCTTTTTTCATTTGGCCCTTGGGTGTGCTTTATCATAAACTTCTTTTTTTAATTTTGTGGATACATGAGTGTAAATTGTTGTAGTTGATAGAAAGCTATGACCTAAAAGAAGCTGAATACTTTTTAAATCCATTCCATTTTCTAGCCAATGTGTTGCAATAGTATGTCTAATAGTATGCGGAGTAATATTTTCTAAAAGTCCACTTTTTTTAAGATAATATTTAAATTTTCTATCAATAGAACGGGTAGATATTCTTTTTCCCCATTTATTCAAAAAGATAGCTTTCCCATCTTTTTGTTTTTTATGTTCTTTACTATCTACAAATCTCATTTCATGTAAAAGATAATTTTTTAGCCAGGAAGCTGCATTTTCTGTAATAGGGACCATTCTTTGTTTTTTACCTTTACCAAAAACTCTAAGTAAAAAGTTCTCTTCATCAAAATCGTTTCTATTTAAAAAAGCTACTTCACTAAGTCTAAGCCCTGAACTATAAAAAATCTCCATTATACAGCGATCCCTAAATCCTAAATAACTCTCCACATCAGGTTGATTAATAAGATGTTTAACCTGATCATAAGATATGGTCACAGGAAGTTTTTTCTCTCTTTTAGGACTTTCTATATCTTCTAAAGGATTTTCTAAAATTATTTTTTCTTTCATTAAAAATTTAAAAAAAGATCTTAAAGAAGATAACCTTCTCATAATTGATTTGTTATTATATCCATTGGTGTTCATAGAAGAAAAAAAACTTCTAATTAATTTTTTATCGATATTTTTTAAATCTCTATCCTTTACTTTTTCAAATTCTCCGAAAGTATTCAAGTCTATTAGATAGGCTCTTACAGTGTGATTCGAAGCATTCTTCATAATCGACAAATACATTAAAAACTTATCTTTAGCTTTTGAATAGTCCATCAACAATAACTTCTCTTGTTATACTTTACTTTGTATGTTATACTATTTCATTGTTTCAATAAAAATTTTTACTAAAAAATGATTACTTTAGATTCTATTTCAAAAAAAATACTTACAAGAACTCTCTTTGAGAACGTAAACTTTACATTCAATGATGGATGTAGATACGGATTAACCGGACCTAACGGTTCCGGTAAATCTACTCTTTTAAAGATAATGATGGGAGTAACACCTGCTACAACAGGTTTTGTATCCCTCCCTGACAAAGTAGGCTTTTTAAAACAAAATATTGAAGACTACAAAGACTATAAAGTTATCGATACCGTTATTATGGGAAACGAAAAACTTTGGAAAGCTTTTGAAGAAAGAGACGCTCTATACGAACAGGATATGACAGATGAAATCGGAATGAGACTTGGAGAAATAGAAGAAATAATTGCTGATGAAGATGGGTATACCGCAGAATCAGAAGCAGAGATGCTTTTAACAGGAATGGCTGTTGAAGAAGATTTTCATCATAGTACACTTGGAAATATTCCTACAGACCTGCAATTTAGAGTTCTTTTATGCCAAGCTCTTTTTGGTCATCCCCAAGCTCTTTTATTAGATGAACCAACCAACCATCTTGATATGGACTCAATAGGATGGTTAGAAGGTTTCTTAAAAAATTATCAGGGAACTTTGGTAGTTGTAAGTCACGATAGACACTTTTTAAATTCCATAACAACTCACATATCTGATATTGACTATGATACTATTATCGTCTATCCAGGCAATTATGATGATATGATAATAACAAAAACAAGCCTTCGTAAAACAGCAGAACTAGAGAACAAATCCAAAGAAAAGAAAATATCTCAACTAAACGAGTTTGTATCAAAATTTGGAGCAGGAACAAGAGCTAGTCAGGTAAAATCAAGATTAAAAGAAATCGATCGTTTACAACCTCAAGATCTAAAACAATCCAATATTCAAAGACCATATATCAGATTTGTACCTGAAGAAGCTCAACCCGGAAAAATTATTTTCAAGGTCAATCACCTGTCTAAATCTTATGATACAGAAGTGTTTAAAGATCTTTCTTTTGAAGTGATGAGAGGAGATAAGATTGGACTTATAGGAAATAACGGACTTGGTAAAACTACTCTTTTAAAACTTCTAGCAAATCAAATTGAACCAACAAGTGGAGAAGTAATCACAGGCCACAATGTAACTCTAGGTTATTTTTCTCAAAATCATAATGACGTAGTTGATAAAGAGAGAAAAATCTCAATATTTGATTGGTTAAAAGAAAAAAAAACAGAGATTTACGATCAAGAAGTTAGAAGCGTTTTAGGGAAAATGTTATTTAGTGGAGATGATGCTTTCAAAGAATTGAAAGCTTTATCAGGAGGAGAAACCGCAAGACTAATAATAGCTTCTTTAATGTTAACTCAACCTAACACAATTGTTTTAGATGAGCCTAATAACCACTTAGATCTTGAAGCCGTATCAGCACTCGCATGGGGATTAGAAGAATTTAAAGGAACATGTGTCTTTGCAAGTCACGACAGAGACTTAGTATCGAAAGTAGCTAATAAACTAATTGTTTTTGAAAAAGATGGTCCTAAATTTTATCAAGGTAATTTAGAAGAATATATAAAGTCAAAACAATGATCTTTAATAAAAACAAATTCAAATCTTTTTGTGTAAAGAAAAAGCATAAAAAATGTGCTGAACTATTAAAAATCATCTATGAAAAGATGCTTATAAAAGAATCTTTTCAAGAAAACATTTCTCATTACAATGAACTTCTCTTATGGATGCAATTATCGATATATGAAGAAAAATCGATTAACAACATAGCTGACAGATATCACTGGCATTTAAACCAAACAGATCTTTCCCTAAAAGAACATAACCTTCTTCCTTCAATCCGTAAAATTGACAAGCCTTCAAAAGAAGAGTTTTTATCCAATCTTATCTACTTAGATAATCTAAGATCTGCTTTTAATGTTGGAAATATTCTAAGAACAACAGAAGCTCTAAGAATCGGGAGCATTTGTTTTGGAACAAATACTCCTTTTATCGATAACGATAAAGTTCAAAAAACATCAATGGGATCTTATTCTATAGTGCCTTGTTATAAAGAAATAGATCTAGATAGTTTTATATCACCTGTTATTGGAATAGACACTGGTAATGAAGCAATTCCTTTATATGATTTTATTTTCCCTAAGCAATTTACACTAGTTTTAGGAAATGAAGAATATGGAATTTCTGATACAATGCTTAAAAAAATTGATTATCTAATAGAAATACCAATGCCAGGCTTTAAAAACTCAATAAATGTTGCAAGCGCTTATGCCATGGTTGCATCTGAGATAAAAAGACAAAAGCGCTTACAAACACAAACTTAATTAAACTTGTAAATTACAATCTTGAGCGAATTTTACATTATCATAATCTCCGTCTATTTGAGGATACTGCATTTTTGTTTGTACACATTTCCCTCCATTAGACAAACTATATAATTCAGCTATAGTTAAAGCCGCCCCACTTAAAGCTACCATAAAAGAGATTGCTTTACCTTTTAATGTTTTTGCTTTCACCGTTTGCTTAAATCCTAAGTAAGCCGTCATCACACCAAATCCTGCGATACCCAAAGTCAATATGTTATCTTTTATAGACATAACTTCTAAACCTGTGCAAAGATTGCTAGTAATCTGTTTTGATTTACCCAAAGTAATTTTAGCTTGATTTTCAATAACAGTAAAAGTTTCTTCTTTAGACGGTAAGGACTCCATTTTTTCTTCAATATAAACAGTAGATCTATCTCCAGCTTTTTCAAATACACTTCCAACACTTTGCATTACTTTACCTAGAACAGAAATACTCTTCCCTCCTACAAATACAGCGCTTTTTTTAGTTAGCTGAAAAGTCTTGTCTGCTAAAAATTCACCCGCGTCCCCGATTCCTTCTAATGCTTTACTTGCAGCATATTTACATCCATTACCAATGCTATTTGTAGCTTCTGCTGCAAAGCTTTTAATACTTTCTATAGCAGGTTGAATTACTTCTGACTTAGAGACATCTGCACTCCATTTTGCCATAGAGCAAGCACCTCGCCAAATTGCTTTTGCACCCATCTCAATATATTCACCTGAAGGTTGAACGCATTGAACAACTTTGTCTTTTAACGGACCCACTTGATCTTTAGCATGGCCATAAAATTCCCCAGTATAATTTTTAGCATATTCAGCTACATTTTGAGCTATAGAAGTATTAGATATCTCTTGCCCTATTACATTTAACTTATCCAATATTGAATTTACTACTCTATTAATTATCATTACAATATCTCCTTGAAATCATAAAAACGAGCAGTAACATAAGATAAAAACAAAGAAAAAAGCAAGCAAAAGAAAAACCTCTCTCTTTTTTTTAAGAGAGAGGTTTTAAGATAATATAATTAATATATTAAAGTGTGTTTTTTAGTTACGATAAATATCTACTCTAGATTCCTCAGCACCTATTTTAGCTAAACCAATACCTTCCATGGCAACCAAACCAATACCTGTAAGACCTACAAGAGAGCCTGCCACGCGGCCTTTTAAAGATCTACCTTTTCCTAAAGCATAATTAAGCCCTAAATATGCTGAAGCAAGTCCAGTTATAACAACACCTGCTGAAAAAGACTGCCCCTTAACACTCAATCTATTAAAACCTACAAATATATCTTTTGAAACATCAGCAGTTTTTTCATATAACAATACAGCTGTTTCTGAACTTTTTTCTGCCACTTGCTTCAAAACATCTTTTCCTTTTTCAGAAACGCCTAGTTTTGTATCTAAAGAGGCAGCTTTATCTAAAACATATTCACCAGCACGACCAACAACTTGAGCACTTTTCGATCCATAATGTACAACTACTTTTCCTAAATCAGAACCTTTATCTAAAGCATATGAACTAGCATTTGCTATAGCTTCCAGCCCTTTTGAGCTATACTTTATAACAGACTGTCCAGCATTAGAAGAAACAGCATCTTGTCCAAATTTATATAAACTTTCTGCTGTTGAAATTATTTTTTGACTAATTAGCATTTTATTCTCCAAATTTATTCACATCTGCAATTAGGTTACAATAACAAGGCAAACAAAACAATATAAACTTATATGTAAAACAAAAACTATTATTATAATTAATATAAAAACAAAACAAAGTTACAATTAAATTATTAATTATAACAAACACCCTCTTTCCAAGAGAGAAAAGAGGGTAAGACTTTTTAATAACCTTTTTGAGCTAAAACACCCGATTCAATTACACACACACCCCCCATCTTCCAAGAAGAGTTACTCCAACTAATAAAGCTACACTTCCGATAACACGACGTTTGTTAGAAGATTTACTTGCACCTTCTAAAATATACTTAGTACCTACCGCAGTAGCGCCTATTCCCAAGATAATATGACTTAAAGAGAGAACTTTTTGTGTAGTATCCATACTTTTAAAACCATCACAAGCTAAAATAGCCGCATTAGAAAAACCCACATTCTCATCCAAAACAACAACATTATCCCATACATATTCAGCAGCATTTTTTGCACACTTGATACCTTCTGTGCCATAATCTGTTACAGTTTTTAAACCACTAGCAGCTATATTGCCTAAATTATTTAACATAATTAACCTCCTAATAAAATTTTTATTCGGCACAGACTATAAAAAATAAAAAGAATAAAAAACAATATTTTTTAATAAAGTAATAATTTTAATTAACAAATAAAACAATTAATTAGATTAACTATAATAAAATATTAATTATATTAATAACTCAACAATCAAAGACATCTTCAACTCTATTGAAAATTAAAATATGAAAAAAGTTTGATTTAATATAAAAAACTATTTTAATGAAAATATATGGACAAGAAAAAATATAAAGAAAATTTTAATTTCCCTATAGCCGGTGGAGAATGGGATATAACCATGCCTCCAAACATCAAAGGGAAAGTTAGTAAAATATCTTCCAAATTAATTCAGCTTAATAAAAACCCTCAGCTATTAAATAAAAAACACTGGTTAAACAGCTTCATAAATACAGCTTCTGCTCTAGAAAAAGACATTGATATATCTATAAGAATTCCATCTTTATCGAATAAACACATCAATCAAATAAAACACACTTTTTTTACAGAGAATATTTCAAATAAGAGTTTAAGTAGCATACTAGAGCATTTGAAAAACAAAAATTTATCATCTTATGATGAAATAGAAAGTTTTCTTTTTTCTCTTATCAAAAACACTGATAAATTAAATCGCATATTAAGAATATTAAAAAATTTCACAGAAGAAGACAGATTTATTTAATCTATTCTCTTCTTTATAAATATCTACTTTGGCAATTCCACCCAATATCCATCTCTATAACCATATTCGTTAATATACCCTTCTTCATATAGTTTTGCTAAAATAGCTCCTATCCAAAAGTATTTACCACCTCTAAGAGCAGGTTCCCTGCCCATTTTACATTCTGGTGGAGGTGGAACAGATATATCTTTAAATTCATCTGTTTCACAAGACTGTCTAGTCGGACGTTTACATTCAATATTAGTAATTGCTGAAAAAAAAGGTGAATAGCTTTTCAAAGAAACTATTCTATCCTCAGCATTATACCACCTTAGACAAGAATATTTAACCCTTTCATTTATCAATCTGACAATAAATTTAAACGCAGTTTCAAATGTTATCTGAAGGCGAAACCCCTTGAGCAAACTCTCTTTAATTAATGCAGGATTTTCTTCTAACAACTCTAAATAAAAATCTGGTCTCAATTCAGCCCTTGATAATTCGTTATCTAGCAATCTTTCCATATCTATAATATCGCTTTTATCTAAAGGCCATTCAACGCCTACTTGAGATAGTGATATTCCATAAACACCTTCTCTTCTGAATTCATCTAAATCAACAACAATTTCATCTTTTTTTTCTTGTGAAACAAGACTTATAGGTGGCACTGGATAACCACATCTATCTACTACACTCATGTTTTTTTTGCCTCTGTTTTGATATGTTTTGATCTTTCAGATAGATCAACTTGACAGCTCCCCATGGCTAAAGCCAGGAGATTCCTAATTCATAGAGAACCGCTCAAAATCGAATTTTCGATCCTAAGTCTTCCATTCTCTCCAAAGGCTAACCCCGCCAGCCCGACGGTTAAAATATTTTTTGCTGCATTGACGTCTCTGTCGTG
>Ga0233431_1005222_pt1 | contig 12902 bp, 14 predicted proteins | sample SI_118_April2016_FD_179867 | JGI IMG/M metagenome (GOLD analysis project Ga0233431, IMG submission 179867) | Seawater microbial communities from Saanich Inlet, British Columbia, Canada - SI_118_April2016_200_MG | ecosystem: Environmental > Aquatic > Marine > Inlet | place: Canada: British...
TCTTTTGCTTTGAGTTCATATTCAGGTATCATTATTTCGGGCCTCTTCGGATTTAGTTTTATCTTCTAACATAACTTTCTCCGAAGTTGCCCGCTTTGTCAATCAAAATCGTGAACTACTGAAATTAGAAAAATACCGTAGTTAGATAGAAATATCAATCACACCTTGCTCTCATCTGGACTGTTTAAGTCCAGATTATCTGTAATTTGTAGCTGTTTTGCGTGTGTTTTAGTATTTTTAGGAGACAGAAATTTCTGTTAGAATGAATGTGAAATTTTTCTTTAGGAGCTAATAATGACAGAAATAGAAAATAAATTACCTACAGCGACTCCGCTTAGGCCAAAAAAACGTGCCATTCTTGTGGGTGCATCCAGTGGGATTGGTGCCGCACTGGCTCATCGTCTCGCAGATGAGGGCTTTCAGGTTGCGCTTTTAGCAAGACGCGCCGAAATGCTCGAAAAGTTGACCAACGAGATCAACTCAAAACACGGAGAGACTCGTGTTATTCATTATATACATGACGTAACAGATTACAAATCAGTTCCTGAATTGCTTAAAAAGATCATATCCGATTTAGGCGGGCTTGATACTTTCATCTACAATGCAGGCGTTGCCATTAGCGTAGGGCTAAAAAGCTATGATTTTGAGAAAGACCGTAAAATGATGGAGATCAACCTTCTCGGCGCACTTGCCTGGCTTAACCCTGTTGGCGAACTCTTCCAAAATATGAAAAGTGGGCAAATTGTGGGCATTTCATCTGTTGCGGGCGAGCGTGGGCGCGTGGGCAGCCCCGCTTATAATACGTCGAAAGCCGCGCTCACGACCTATCTCGAAGCCTATCGAAATCGGCTCACGCGCTATGGCGTAAATGTGCTCACGGTGAAACCAGGTTATGTGCGCACGGATATGATCAAAAATGTCGAAAACCCCTTTTGGGCGATCCCCGCAGAGCAAGCAGCCAAAGATATCTTTAAAGCCATGCAGAAACGTAAGCAAGAAATTTACACGGCTGCACGTTGGCGTTGGGTGATGTTCATTATTCGTAATATCCCCTCTTTTCTTTTCCGAAAACTGACTTTCTAATGAAAAAATTGACTCTTTCCCATTTGGGAAATTTTAGCCATTCGCTGGATACGGCTGTTTACCACATCCGACCAAGGTTTGTTGAAGAAATCACCGAGATTTTCGCCTTTGCTCGTGAAAATGATCTGAAGATCGCGCCGCGCGGTGCGGGACGAAGTTATAACGACGCTGCGCTAAAAGGCGGCGGGATCGTTCTTGATTTGAGCTTGCTGAGATGCGTCCAAGCGTGGGATGCGGAAACTGGCATCCTCCGTGCTGAACCCGGGCTAACACTGGAAACGCTCTGGCAATATATCCTGCCTGATGGATGGTGGCCTCCCGTTGTGTCTGGCACAATGAAAACGACCCTTGGCGGCTGTTTGGGGATGAATATTCATGGCAAAAATAACTTCAAAATGGGTACTGTCGGTGAAAATATCCTTGAATTTGATGCGATATTGCCCAATGGCAAAGAAGTGACTTGTTCTCCGAAGAAAAATAGTAAACTTTTCCATGCCATGATCAGCGGCATGGGCATGTTGGGTGTTTTTACCTCCGTTACGATGCAGATGAAACGCGTCTACTCTGGGCTAGTCAATGTGAGAGAGTGGAATGTTCCTGATCTGGAAGCTCAGTTATATGCCCTTCTTGATGGCGCACCAAGAAATGACTATATCGTTGGCTGGCTGGATGGAACTGCTCGCGGAAAAGCCTTGGGGCGCGGTCAAATTCACGCTGCCAATTATCTCGCAAAAGATGAAGATCCCGATCCAGCCGAAACCATGCGCGTTGACTTTCAAACGCTTCCCGATACTTTCTTTGGTGTTGTTCCGAAGTCAAAATTGCACTATCTGATGAGTCTTGGGCTAAGTAATTTGGGTGTTCGGGCTGTGAATACCGCGAAATATCTTGTCGGGCGCAATAAAAGCTACCAGCAACCCCACGCTGCTTTTCACTTTTTGCTTGATTATGTGCCAGATTGGGAGAAATCCTATGGTAAACAAGGGTTGATCCAATATCAATCTTTCTTGCCCAAAGAAACTGCCCTTGATGCGTGGACAGAGATGCTCAAACTCTCGCAAAAGCGTGGGCTTCCGACTTATCTCGGAGTGACCAAGCGTCACCGCCCCGATAAATTCCTTATCTCTCATGCGTTGGATGGCTTCTCTTTGGCTTTCGATTTTAAGATCACGAATAATAATCGCGCTAAATTATCTGAAATGGTGCAAGATTTTGATAAGATCGTTCTTGATGCAGGTGGACGTTTTTATTTTGCTAAGAATAGCGAAACTGCGCCAGAGATTGCACGTCAATATCTGGGGAATGAAACCATTGAGAACTTCCGCAAGCTGAAAGAACGCTGTGATCCGCAAAACTTGCTTTATTCTGATTTGTACGAACGAGTATTTGCGCCTTTGAATTAGGCATAAAAAACGTATTAACTTGAGTTTTGGATAAGAATCTTTTACGAATCTGTGCGGGCTAAAAGCCCTTCCTTAGTACATGGAAGCCCTGCGGGCTGGGTCTTTTGAGCCCCAAAGGGGCTTTCATGTCTTGAGGAAGGATTTCACGAGTGCCCTTTAGGGTAATCCGCACTTGTTAAATATAACTCAAGTGATTAGATAGGCGACCCCGTGAGAGAATTTCTCTACGGGGTCGCCTTTTTTGTTTTGTGGGAGAGGGGAAAGAGCAGAATTCAGGTTTTTATGGTGGAAAAGCAATAACGCTTGCGTAAAAAATCAATAAAATTAAACTTGACTTCAGTAAAATCAAACAAATACTTGACTTTATTTAATTTTTGTGTATAATGTGGTCGTATTCGAAAGAACGTGTTTAGGAAAATGAAGGAGAACTAAAATGTTTACCGAAAATAACCACTATCAATTGCACAATGCTCGCCAAGCTGAACTTGAAGCGACAGCCGCAGAATATCGCCTGCGCTCTTCAGTGCAGAAAGCAGGCCCTAATGCACTTCGCAAGCGCGTTGGGATAAAACTCATCTCTCTTGGAGAGAAGATCGCTCAACAACCAAAACAGGAAACAAAATTAGCTTTCTCTGCACGACAATAATCTCAACTTTTATAGGCGACGGATATTATCCGTCGCCTATTCCTTTAGGATAAAAAATGATCAGTAATCAAATCGAAAGTTGGAAAAAAATATATAATGAATATCCCAAAACATTTTGGGTATTGATCGTTGTCTCTTTTATTGACCAATTAGGCGGGGCTTTGCTCTTCCCTTTTTTTGCGCTGTATATTACCGCGAGATTCAATGTCGGAATGATCGAAGTCGGTATTCTTTTTGCGCTTTTTTCCATTTCTAATTTTGTCGGCAGTATTTTGGGCGGAGCACTAACAGATCGTTTTGGGCGAAAGCAAGTTGTGATTTTCAGCCTTGTTGCTACATCTATTAGCAGCGTTTTTATGGGGCTTGCAAGTGAATTGGAAGTTTTTTACCTGATAGCCGTTCTCTCAGGAATATTTAGCGTTGGGGGACCTGCGCGACAGGCAATGGTCGCTGATCTGCTTCCTGAGAAGAAGCGCGCACAAGGATTTGGAATCTTACGTGTTTCGCATAATCTCTCTGTTGCGATAGGTCCTGCGCTCGGCGGTTTGCTTTTAGGTGTCACTTCTTATTTGAGTCTTTTCATTATTGACGCGATTGCCAGCATAACAGTAGCTCTCTTATTTGCTATTTTCATTGCAGAAACAAAACCAGAGAGAGATGAAGCTGAAGAAGAAAGTGTTTCTCAATCCTTTGGCGGTTATATCCATGTTATGCGCGATGTGCTCTTTATGCTCTTTGTCGCTGTTTGTATCTTGATGGGACTGGTATATGTCAATCTGAATGCTTCGCTTGGTGTTTATCTACGTGACGAGTTTGCTGTCGCCGAAGCTGGCTATGGATTGCTCCTAAGCTTGAATGCGCTGATGGTTGTGCTTTTTCAATTCGCGATTACACGACGTATTGAGAATCGCCCGCCATTACTTGTTATGGCAGCAGGGATGCTACTCTACGCTATCGGATTTGGCATGTATGGTTTCGTCTCAACAACAGCCATGTTTATTTTAGCCATGATCATTTTGACCATTGGAGAAATGCTTATTGCACCTGTTTCTCAAGCATTAGTAGCTACTTTTTCCCCAGAAAAAATGCGCGGGCGTTATATGGCGGTCTTTGGTATCTCTTGGATGGTTCCCTTCGCCGTTGGTCCCTATCTGGCGGGGCTGATCATGGATAATATGGATTCTCGTATACTTTGGTATATTGTTGCCTTGGTAGGAATAATTGCTACATTCGGTTTCCTTTGGTTGCATACAAAAATGAAAGAAAATAAACCGGTCGTAGAACTCGAAGCAGCGATCTAGAGAACTGAAAGAAAATCGCATTCAAATAACTAGGGCTTTCACTTTTAGAGAGTGCGTCGCAGCAACTTCGACAAAAAGATGCTGATCGATAAGTACTTTGCCCGTTGAAGGGCAGATTCTCATCGTTTTGGTGCGACGCACTCCAGCCTGAGCGAAAGTCCTAATAACTAAAAAAGGAACTATTTATGAACCCCTTACTTACTCAATGCCCTGTTTGCAAAGATGAACTCAGCATTACGCGCTTACACTGCTCTTCTTGTAATACTTCAATAGAAGGACGTTTTTACTCAGGTTCTTTTGCCAATCTCTCGAAAAAGCAAATGGAATTTGTCGAAGTTTTTGTTCGCAGTGAAGGCAAGATCAAACGCGTAGAGGAAGAACTAAGTCTCTCTTACCCTACTATCCGTAACCGCCTGCACGAAGTGATCCGTGCAATGGGATATGAACCGGGCAAAGAAGAGAGTACCGGCGTAGATGAAGAAACCCGCCGCACTATCCTTGAAGACCTCGATGCAGGGAAAATATCTGCAGAAGATGCCATGCGTATTCTAAATGGCGAGGAAGGCTAAGATGAAAAAAAGTATATCGGTTGGCAAAGCGCCCCATATAGAGATCGGGGAAATAGCAGGAAATTTGCGCGTTACCGGCTGGGAGAATAATGAAATCCATGCCAAAACCAACGGAGAATCTTTGCAACTTGTGGAAACTGATGAAAAAGTGACCATCTCCTGTGACGATGATCTAACCCTTTCTCTTCCCCAAGCAGCACAGATCAAAATAGCCGCTATAGCAGGCGATGCGACTTTACGTACCCTCAGGAATTACCTCGTATTAGCAGAAGTTGGCGGCGATCTGACTCTCCGAAATATAGGAGATGCAAAGATCAGCAAAATCGGTGGCGATTTTATGGCACGTCAGACAAGATCTCTAAATATCACGGCTGTAGGTGGCGATGCTTCCATTCGCAGCGCAGATGGAAATGTGAATATCGCCAATATCGGCAACGATTTGCACTTGCGCGATTTGCAAGGCGATCTTAATGCCAATGTCGGTGATGATGCGCTTATCTACATCTCTCCGCAAGAGGGCGCAGATTACCAACTTAGTGCGGGCGATGATATTTTGCTTCGTTTGCCTCTTCATGTGGATGCGGAATTGAATCTCTCTGCGGGCAGTGATTTGATCGTCAATATCCCTGATCTTGAAAAATCGGATGAGAACCCGTGCGCTCTTAAACTTGGGCTGGGTACCGCCAAAATAACATTATCTGCAGGTGATGATCTCCGCGTTACAACAGAATCTGACCATTGGGCAGATGCGGCATCATTCGGCATCCCGGATTTCCCTGATGATTTTGCCGATCGTATTACCAGTAAAGTAGAAGAAAAACTTAAACTGGCAGAAGAGAAAATATTCCAGGCTGAAAAAAGTATAAAAGGCTTTAATTTTTCACCTGAAAATTGGGGCAAAAAGAGTAAAGGCTCCTCTTCGAAAAAGGTATCTACAGATGAGCGCTTGCTTATCCTGAAAATGCTGGAAGAAAAGAAGATCAGCGCAGCAGATGCAGAAAAGCTGCTTGCCGCATTGGAGGCCTAATGTCTGCTGAAGAGAAAATAGAAATTCTAAAAATGGTAGAAGAGGGCAAAATAACTGCCGAAGAAGCAGAAATACTTCTCGAAGCCCTCGAAGCGGATGATGCCGATTTTCAGGAAGATGTTTTTGAAGCGGAAGCAAGCCAAAATTCTGCGAGCGAATCGGACGAAAATCTAAAGGCAATTGCTGATAAAGTCCGCGGTTTTTGGCAAATCCCATTATGGGGTGGGATCATCATCACAGTTCTAAGTGGATTATGGATGCAGAAGACCATGCAATCGAATCCTTTTGGATTTTGGTTTTACTGTTCGTGGCTTCCTTTGATTATCGGTATTTTGGTGATCGTACTGGCAGCCGGAAGCAATAAAATGCACTGGCTTTTTGTGAAGATCAAGCAAGCGCTCGGGGAAAGCCCCGAAAATATCGCTTTTGGTTTTCCTCTCCCTTTACGTTTTGCCGCAGGAATATTACGTAGTTTTGGGCATATGATCCCTGGCACAGAAAAGATAGCGGGTGTGGATGAGATTTTAGAAGCACTTGCAGATACGCCCGTTGGTGATACTGCGCTGATCGTAGATGTGCATGAAGATGATGGGGAAAAAGTACAAGTTTTTATAGGCTAAGGAGAAGAGAAAATGATGGCAACAACTGAAGAACGAATGAAAATATTGAAAATGATAAGCGAAGAGAAAATCACGGCAGAAGAAGGGGCGAGGCTTTTGGAAGCGCTAAGTCAGCGAGATAAAGCCCCTGCGCCACTCCCCAAAGCGGGTGCGCCACGTTGGTTGCGTGTGCGTGTAACCGATATTAATAGCGGACGCTCAAAAGCAACCGTGCAAATTCCGCTTTCACTGGTAGATTCCGGGATGAAAATTGGCGCCCATTTTGCTCCCGAAATTGGCGATATGGATATGTCAGGGATAATGGAAGCTTTTCGCTCTGGCGTGAGTGGGAAAATTGTTGATGTTGTTGATGAGGAAGATGGCGAGCATGTAGAGATTTTTATTGAGTAGATGTTGCTGCTTTGCCCTAAAGGGCATCTCCCCGAAATACCAAAAGCATGGGATTTAGGGGAGAAAAAAGTAACAGTACGTTTTCTAAAAGTCCCCTTTTTCTCCGTCCCCCTAAATGCGAAACATTTAGGGGGACGCCCCAGCGCAGCGAGGGGGCAGGGGGGCTAAATGTCTAGCTCAAAAAATGCATCTGCATAACATCAGAAAATAAGTTATGAATTTTTTAATGGTAGAAAGGATATATACATGCACAACACAAATCTAAAGAAAACCACAGCGGGGATTCGAATCATCTTATACGTAGCCAGCTTTTTAGTTTTATCAGTTGGTCTTTCCCTATATTTCTTCTCCGAGAAAACTGATATTTATTTTTCATGGACGATCAACCCGCCAATGACGGCAGCCTTTCTTGGCGTGGGATACCTCGCCAGTTTTTTGACAGAATTTTTATCTGCTCGTGAAAAAATCTGGGCGCGTGCACGAATAGCTGTTCCCGGAGTACTGGCTTTTACGATATTGACTTCTATCGTGACCTTACTTCACTTGGATCGTTTCCATTTCGATAGCTCTGTTTTCATCACCCTGGCCGGAACATGGGTCTGGTTATTTATCTATATCAGCGTGCCCATCGCGTTGAGTGTATTATGGGCGCTTCAAGCCCGCCAGCCGGGGATTGATCCGGCTCGCAAAGAATCTCTGCCCGTTTGGATTCGCAGCACCCTGATCCTTCAAGGCCTAATCATGTTTTTCTTCGGTGCAGCCATGCTTCTCATCCCAGAAACAACTATTCCTCTCTGGCCTTGGAAACTCTCAGTGCTAACATCTCAAGCCATTGGCGGGTGGGGCGTGGGGATCGGCATAATCGCATTACACGCTTCTTGGGAAAATGATTGGGCACGCCTTTTCCCCATGATGGCAGGATATACCGTCTACGGCGCACTCCAAACCATCAACTTATTGCGCTACCCGGATGTACTCGATTGGACTCGTTTCTCTGCCCTGTTCTACACTTTTTTTGTAATGACCCTTTTTCTGACAGGTGCGTACGGCACTTGGAAAGCACAGCAACAAAAATAGGCGAAAGCGATAATGAGCTGTAGGATGAAGGGATTGATGGCTTTTACCAAGGAGATACTCAGATGAAATATAACCAGAACAAAGTGGATGCAATGACTCTCGCCCTCCTCTATCTCGTCACAACGGAAAATGAATTCGGCACCAGAGCAGGCAGGACATTCGACTCAGCTACGATGAAACGCCTCCACGAAAAAGGCTGGATTGATGACCCAAAGACGAAGGCGATTTCCATTCAGGTGACAGAAGAAGGCTTTGAGAAGTCGAAGACATTGTTTATGGAGTATTTTGGGGCAGAGTGAATCTTGGATTGGTAAATAGAAAGCGACTCGCACGAGTCGCTTTTTCTTTTCAGATACTTTGCATACCCTTGCGATGAATATAACGACGCAAGCCATATTCTTTTGCCAGCATGATCGCTTCTTCATATTCTTTTGCTGTGATCCTGCGATTCAGTTGAGGGGTCTTATGTGCTTGATAGGCTGGATGATATTGCGCCATTATATTTAGATAGGTACCTTTCGATATTTCCTCTGCTAAAAACGTGATCACCTTCTCTGAGTTTGCCAGATTGTTGGGCAAAACCAGATGACGAACCTGAAGTCCCCGTGTTGCCAAGCCCTGCTCATCAACGACTAGATCTCCGACCTGGCGATACATCTCGTGGATAGCCGCCTGATTAATTGCCCAATAATCGCGGATACGTGAATATTTTCTTGCGATCGCAGAATCGCCATATTTCATATCTGGCATGTAAATATCGACCACGCCATCGAGAAGTGCCAAAGCTTCCATGCTGTCATATCCCCCAGTATTGTAGATAATCGGTAGGCGTAAGCCTTTACCTGCGGCGATCAAAACTCCGGCAAGGATTTGGGCAACCACATGGCTTGGGGAAACAAAGTTGATATTATGACAGCCACGTTCTTGCAGGTTAAGCATCATTTCAGCAAGTTCTTCCGGCTCGACTTCTCGCCCGATTCCCTTATGGCTGATCTCCCAATTTTGGCAATAGCTACACTGCAGGTTGCACCAACTGAAAAAGATCGTCCCCGAACCCCTCCTGCCCCGCAAGGGATCTTCCTCTCCATGATGCGGACCAAAGCTGTGCACTACTGCCTTTTCCCCTGTACGACAGGCTGCGCCCTGAACGCTTTCCTGCCGATTGACGTGGCAAGTCCGCGCGCAAAGATCGCAGTTTTCCAAATGCTCAAAAGCCAACTTGACACGCTTTTCAAGCTCCCCGTTTTCGAGTAAGGCAAGGTAGGCTGGTTGAAAATTCTTCATCTTTTTATCTGGTTAGCGAATGTGGAAAAGAGTGTGCGTTTAGAGTATAGTGAAATAAATAAAAGCATTCAAGCAATGTACAACAGTGCTTGATGCTCAATTCTACACTCATAATTCAAAAGAAGATATGCGCATGATCTGGAAAATACTACTTTTTGTCTTAGCGGGATATTTAGCCTTGTGTGTCCTTGTTTTTGTGTCTCAACGGAAAATGCTTTATTTGCCAACTCAATTTCAGTTGTCAAAAGAGCGCGCAATCAATGAAGGTTTGCGACATTGGCCTGATTTTGAAAATTTTCGCGGATCTGTCGGTTACAAAGAAGCCGCGAATGTAAAAGGGACTGTCATTGTCTTTCATGGCAATGCCGGGGTAGCCTATCATCGCTCTTTCTACGTCAATGCGCTTTCAAGGCAAAATATGCACGTTATTCTGGCTGAATATCCCGGCTATGGTGGTCGCGGCGGTCAGCCAAATGAAGATATTTTAGTTAAGGATGCGCTTGAAACGATCAAGTTGGCCTACCAAGAGTATGGAGAGCCGCTCTACCTTTGGGGTGAGTCACTGGGATGCGGCGTCGTCGCCAGCGCCCTTCGAAAAACGGATATTCCTATTCAGGGCGTGGTGCTCTTCCTCCCTTGGGATTCGTTACCCAACGTGGCACAAACCCACTACCCATACCTGCCAGCACGCTGGTTGATGCTGGATAAATTCAACAATGTAGAAAACCTGCAAGGTTATGAAGGGAAAATAGCCGTCCTTCTTGCAGGAGCCGATGAAGTTATCCCGATCCAGCACGGGATGAATCTCTATGATTCGATCTCCACAGAGAAGAAGCTTTGGGTATTTGAAGATACAAAACATAACGAAGTCCCCATAGGACCAGAACTTCAATGGTGGCAGGAAGTGATTACATTCATTTCGCAAGACTTTTGAGAACATTCACTTGCAATGCAACTGTAGCAATATCAACTGAAGAATCAGCTTATACTACTTTTATGAATAAAGAAGAGAAAATATCTCTCCTGCAACTTGTCTATAAAGGCTTAGAAGATGAAAGTTTGGCAGAAATCGCCGAACTCTCTCATATTCGTGATTACCCTACAAACTATCTTTTGTGCCGCGAAGGAGAGCACGAAGATGTTCTTTATGTGATCGCCGAGGGGAAAGTCATTATTTCTCAGCAATTAGGTGATGAAGAATCGACGCGCATCTTACGAGTTGGCGGCAAAGGCGATGTGATCGGCGAGATGGGACTCATTCAGAATGCGCCGCGCTCTGCTTCCGTACATACTACTACACCATGCTCCATGCTGGAAATGGACAAAAAGGATTTCGAGAGCATCCTGTCTAAAAATCCACACATAGCATTAGACCTGATCGGTATTACCCTCGACCGTTTGCGCGAAAACGATAAAAAATCAATTTCAGAATTGCAAAAAACAAATAAAGTCTTGCGCCAAATGGATCGTAACAAGATGGAATTCATTCAAGTCACAGCGCATGAACTCCGCACACCGCTCACGGTGCTAAAAGGCTACGTCAATGTGCTCCAAGCTTCGCTCGATGCTGAAACAAAAAGCGGTCTTGGCGAAGTGCTCCAGGGCATTGACAAAGGCACGGATAGAATGCACGGTATTGTGAACACAATGCTGGATTTGACACGTATTGATGCTGACTCATTCAAAATTAGCCCCGTTATAGTGCCAGTAAAACAGATTTTAGAAAAAGTCGCCTATAAACTTTCGACAGCGGCGCAGGAACGCAATATTGATGTAGTTATTGAGCATAATGCTGATACACCCAATATCAAAGCCGACCCTGCATTGATGGAAAAAGCGCTCCATCATCTCCTTGTGAACGCAATCAAATATACACCGGATGGCGGCAATATAACGATCACCGCGAGTCCATCTGTGCTAGAAAACAACACGAAGAGCGCGAAGATATCCATCCAAGATACAGGCATCGGGTTGGATGCCGAGCACCACGAATTGGCTTTTGAAAAATTCTATCAAGTAGCGGATGTGGCGACCCATTCATCGGGCAAAACATCTTTCAAAGGCGGCGGCTCAGGGTTAGGATTAGCGATAGTCCGCGGCATCGCAGAAGCCCACGGCGGAAAAACATGGGTAGAAAGCGAAGGCTACGACGAAGAGATTTGCCCGGGTAGCACTTTCTATCTGGAAATCCCTGCTAGCTAAAAGATTACTAGGCCAGCAAATCTGGTCAGCGCAAATAAATAAAAAAAAATCAATCCAAAACGAACTTGAACTTATATATAAATCCTTCAGACTCATCTTCGCCTGCTTTCGAGATTTTTTTAGCTTTCGGGCGAACAAGATTTTGTCTTTGGATTCCATAAGTATTATCAAATTTCATAACCCAAAAAGTTTATTTGGTTGGTATGTCAACAATTGAGCAGGAGATCGACTTTACATAAATGCGTCTATGTACTTGTTTTTATATCGTTTTACTGCTAAAGTAAAAAACAAATAACTTCATAGTAAATATGTATTAACATTACTTTTGTTGATGAGATGTCATATTGAGGATAATAAATGGAAGGTATGGATATTTCGCGCTTAAAAACCCAATCTCTAGTAATTAAAATTTTAAAAAATATTCCATCGCACAAGGATACCCCAAAACATCCAAGTGACATTCTTACAAATGCTGATTTTGGTACTAACAGTGAAATCAGAACCAGTATTACTTATTCTGTAACAACCTTTCTAAATCTCTTTGGAGTTTTGGAGTGGAATGGCGAATTGTGCAGATATAAGGGAGATATCCCTGAAGGCTTCAAGGATAGTATTATTTGGTTTTTCTACAATAATATTGAGATATTTTCTAACTGGAGACGAAAAGGAGCATCACGAGACATAAGCGTATCTAATTTGTTGGATATGGCGCCTTATTTTCTAAGGATAATTGAAGAGAGGCGATTAGAGTTGAGTCAGCAAAACAATCTTGATATCGGGGCGTCCAGAGAGTTATTGGTATCTACGCTAATAATCAAGAAAAATCAAAATAAAAAACCTTGCCTTCTCTTTCAATGGGATCAATTCTCTGAGGGCTATCAACTTATTGGAGGAAAAATTAGAGGTAGTGAATCTCCTATGATAGCGGCTCAACGAGAAATGCAAGAGGAAATTTCACAACACGATCTTGTTTACGAACGCGACTATTTTCTCCGTCCTTTAACTGAAGCCCCCATTGAAGCAATAGATATTTCAAGAACAAATGGCTCCCTAACAAAGTACAAATTTTGGGTTTTTTTTGTTGAATTCAATCTTCCAGACGTTCGTTTATCAAATATTGATAGATGGATCTCTTTTGAAGAATTTTTTCAGGGGCATACCAGTAGCGGGCAAGATGCATAAAACGCACCATGTCGCACACCTTAAACGGTTCAAGTCGCACAGCTTAAACGGAGTATGCCGCACAGCTTAAACGGCTGATGTCGCACACTTTTTATCAAGGGGGGGGGGAGAAGGCTGG
>Ga0233431_1005224_pt1 | contig 12900 bp, 11 predicted proteins | sample SI_118_April2016_FD_179867 | JGI IMG/M metagenome (GOLD analysis project Ga0233431, IMG submission 179867) | Seawater microbial communities from Saanich Inlet, British Columbia, Canada - SI_118_April2016_200_MG | ecosystem: Environmental > Aquatic > Marine > Inlet | place: Canada: British...
GCCGGGGCCGCGAAAAGAGCGTTCTCGCCGGGGCCACTTCGACCAGCTTGCCCAGGTACATCACGCCTATCCAGTCGGACATGTAGGATACGACGGCCAGATCGTGGCTGATGAAGAGATACGTCAGGCCCAGCTCGCGCTGCAAATCCTTCATCAGGTTGAGGATTTGCGCTTGCACCGAGACGTCCAGCGCTGACGTCGGTTCGTCGCAAAGCAGAAAATCGGGTTTGCTGGCGATGGCCCGTGCGATGGATATGCGCTGGCGCTGGCCGCCAGAAAATTCGTGCGGGTATTTTTCGCCGTCGGCGGCTGTCAGCTTCACGGCATCCAGCAACCGGCCAACCTCGGCGATGACTTTATCCGGCCCATCGGCCAACCCGAATGCGCGGATCGGTTCGGCGATGATATCACGCACCCGCCAACGCGGATTAAGGCTGGCGTACGGGTCCTGGAAAATCATCTGCAGACGCCGCCGGATGGGTTGCATTTCGGTGCGCGAAAGGCCCGAAATATCTTGTCCCTCGAATTCGATCTTGCCGGAAGTCGGCGTGTAAAGGCCGACGATGAGCCGGGCGACAGTGGACTTTCCGCAACCGGATTCACCGACCAGACTGAACGTTTCGCCCGCCTGAATTTCGAAATCGATACCGGCCACCGCCCGCAGGTGCTGCTTGGGCAAGCGTTCCAACACCCGGTTCAGGAAGGGCGGAGAAACATCGAAGTTTCGGCTCAGGCCGGTTACGCGCAGCAATTCAGGCATTTTCTTGTTCGTCCTCGAACAGCAGACAGGCGATCTCGCCGCCGGTGCGTTTGATCAGTTCCGGCCTTTCGGCGCGGCAGCGATCAACCACATTCGGGCACCTTGGGTGAAACGAACAGCCGTTGGGAATGTCGGTCAATCGCGGCATGGACCCTTCGATCTGCACCAAGCGTTCGGCGTCGTGGCCAGCCACGGGAATGGAGCCCATCAGGCCGTGTGTATATGGATGGCACGCCTCCTTGATGACCTGCCTTACCTCTCCCACCTCAACCAGCCTTCCGGCGTACATGACGGCTACCCTGTCGGCGGTTTCGGCAATGACGCCCATGTCGTGGGTAACAAGAATGACCGCCGTACCGTGTTCACGGCACAGGCGTTTGAGAAGCGCAATAATCTGGGCTTGAATAGACACGTCCAGCGCCGTCGTCGGTTCGTCGGCGATGATCAGGCGCGGGTTGGCGCACAACGCCAGCGCAATGACCACCCGCTGGCGCATCCCGCCTGAGAACTGGTGCGGATAGTGGTCGACCCTGCGCTCGGGAGCGGGAATTCCCACCTCGGCCAGCAATTCCACGGCACGCTTTGCTGCCTGTGCGGGCGTCATATCGAGGTGGGTCAGCATGGTTTCCACCAACTGCTCGCCAACCGTATAAAGCGGATTAAGACTGGTCAGAGGGTCCTGGAAAATGGCGCCGATCTCGTTACCGCGAATTTTCCGCATCTCCTCGTAGGGAAGATCGTCGATCCGCCGCCCGTCGAGAATGATCCGGCCGTCGGCAATGCGCCCCGGCGGTTCCAGCAATCCAATAATGGCCGCGCCCGTCAGCGACTTTCCGGCGCCGGACTCGCCAACCACACCCAGAACCTCGCCTTCCGCCACCTCGAACGAAACGTCGTCGACTGCCACCAAAATTCCACGCCGCGTGGGAAATTCAACTCGTAGATTGTGAACCGAAAGAAGAGCCATGATCTTACCTCAACTTCGGGTTCAGGGCGTCGCGCAACCAGTCGCCCAGCAGGTTAACTGCCAGCACCAGCAACGCCAGGGTGACGGACGGGAAAATCACGACCCACCAGATGCCCGAGAACAAATACTCGTTGCCGATCCTGATCAACGTTCCCAGCGAGGGTTCGGTTGGCGGCATGCCGACACCCAGGAACGACAGCGTCGCCTCGGTCAGAACCGCCATGCCCAGATTGATGGTCGAAATCACCAGCACCGGACCCATAACGTTGGGAAGGACGTGACGCAGCATAATTGCCAGCGGCGCAAGGCCGATGATCTGTGCCGCCTGGACGTATTCCTTGCCCTTCTCCACCAGGGTCGAACTGCGCACCGTGCGCGCGTATTGAACCCAGTGGGTCAGGCCGATGGCCATAATCAGCACGAAAATAGCGACGTCCTGATGATACTCCGTGGGCAGCATGCCGCGCAGAACGCCGTTGATCAGCAGGGCCACCAGGATGGCCGGAAAACTCAGCAAGACGTCGGCCACACGCATGATCGCCGCGTCGACCATCCCGCCGACAAAGCCGCTAAGCAACCCGAAAAAGACGCCGACAACGGTGGCCAGGATGACGCTGGCAAACCCGACCAGCAAAGAAATGCGTAAACCGTGAAGAATGGACGACAACACGTCGCGGGCCTGGGTGTCGGTCCCCAGCAGGAACCGGGGGTCGCCGTCTTCCTCCCACACCGGTGGCAGTTCGCTGTCCATCAAATCAAGGGTGGCGATATCGAACGGATCATGCGGCGCGATCCAGGGTGCGAGGCCCGCGCTGAGAAAAAGCAACACGAGAACCACAGCCGCCGTGATGGTGACCTTTGAGCGGGTGAAACTGTAAAGCAGATCGCTATCGGTGAACCTGCGCCAGTGGTCGACAAGAGTTGCGATTGTCATTGTTGTTATTCCCGCCCCGCCACTAGCTCGAGTGTCCGTTCGCCGCCCCGCGATCCACCCGCAAGCGCGGATCGATAAAGGCGTACAAAAGGTCCACCGACGTGTTGATGACGACGAAAATCAACGACACCAGCACCAGATAGGCTGCCATCACCGGAACGTCGATGAAATTGACCGCCTGAATGAACAGAAAACCCATGCCCGGCCATTGGAAGACCGTTTCGGTGATGATGGCGAAGGCGATCAGGCCGCCAAGCTGAAGACCGAAGATGGTGATAACCGGGATCATCGTGTTTTTCAGCGCATGACCGAAATGCACGGCCCGGTCGGTCAGACCGCGGGCGCGGGCAAACTTGATGTAATCGGTTCGCAGCACTTCCATCATTTCCGAGCGCACCAGCCGCATGAGCAGCGTCATCTGGAACAAACCCAGCATGATGGAAGGCAAAATCAGGGCCTTGATACCGCTGATCGTCAAGAATCCGGTCGTCCACCATCCGAGATCAACGGTGTCGCCTCGTCCGAAGGACGGCAACCAATTAAGGTAAACGGAAAAAACGAGAATCAAAAGAATGCCGGTGACGAAGGTTGGCAGGGATATGCCGATCAATGACGCCATCTGCAAAAACTGACTAAATGCCCCGCGAGGATTTAGCGCCGTATAGACGCCTAGTGGCACGCCGACGACAAGGGCCAGTGTGGCCGCCACCAGAACCAGTTCCAGCGTCGCCGGAAGACGTTCGGCGAGCAAGGCCTTAACTGGTCGCCGATTACGGTACGAGGTCCCGAAATCGCCCTGTGTGGCGTTATAGACGAACCGTCCGAACTGCACGACAAACGGATCGTCCAAACCCAGCCGCTGGCGCAATTCAATGCGGTCCTGGGCGGTTGCGTCTTCCAATGAAAGGCTGTCAACCGGGTCGCCAAGATACCGAAACATCACAAAAGCGATTAGCGCCACCGCCAACATGACAGCAAACGCCTGAAAGATACGCCGCACGATAAACGCCAGCATGAAAAATTCCTCGTTTGATTTTGCCGGGTTTCGGTATTCGCGAATGCGCGAAGAAAAGGACCCCCGGGGCGGCCCTATTGTAGCCGCCCCGAAGGATTTACCCAATCACGATCAGTCGATGTTCGTGTACCACAGACGGATCTTGTTGTCCGGCGACTGCAGAATGTTGATGCCGTCGCGAACGGCCCATGACAAAGGCTGCTGGTGCAGCGGGAACCACGCGATTTCGTCCTTGGCGATTTTCAGCGCCTCGGCCATCTGCGCCCGACGCTTGGTTTCGTCCAGTTCGGAAACCGAAGAGGCCGTCAATGCGTCAACACGCGCGTTGGAATAGCCGCCGGGGTTCCAGGTGCCGTATTTTCCACCCGGCGTATGAAGCAGGGCAGAAATCGGGCTGAAAGCATCCATCATCGGCAAGGTTGCCCAACCGAGCATGAACATATCGGTCTTGCCTTCGCGGGCCTTCTTGAAGTGAATGGACTTGCTTTCGGTGGTCAGTTTCGGCTTGAACCCAACCTTGGAAGCCATCGCCGCAACCGCCTGACAGATTTCTTCATCGTTGACGTAGCGATCATTCGGGCAATTCATGGCAAAACGGAAGCCATCGGGATAACCGGCTTCGGCAAGAAGCTTTTTCGACGCCGCCGGATCATAGGCGAAGCGCTTGTTGTCAGCCTCGACGAAACCCGGAATTTCCGGAGCCACCATCAGGGCCGCGTTGCGAGATTTGCCGCGCATGATTTTTTTCTGAATCAGATCCATGTTGACGGACTGATAAAACGCCTTGCGAACGCGCACGTCCTGGAACGGGTTCTTGCCTTTAACGTCGGAATCGTTGAGATCACCCTTGAGGTTGAAGCCAAGGTAGATGGTCCGCAGGCTCGGCGCTTCCAAAGCCTTGGCGCCGGCGGCCGCATTGATGCGTTTGGCATCTTGCAGTGGCGACGGGAACATCATGTCCAACTCGCCCGAAAGCAGGGCGGCGACGCGCGTGGCGTCGGACTGGATGGGCGTGAAGACGATCTTCGTCAGGTTATGCTTTGGCTTGTCCCACCAGTTCTTGTTGACCACGAGAACGGTCTTGGCATCAGGCTGGCGACTATCCAGCATGAACGGGCCGGTCCCGTTAGAATGGGTCGACGCGTAGTTTTCCTGACCCGCGTTGGTGTCGATGGGTTCAACGCAATTGTTCTTTTCCAGCCACCCGGAATCGAGAATGAAGGAATTGCTGAGGAAGTTGAACAACAGCGGGGTCGGCCCCGTCAGCGTAAGATCCATGGTGAAGTCGTCGACCTTGGTCGCCTTAACGACAGTCGGCAGATTTCCACGGATCGGCGATTTTTCGTTGGTTACGCGGTTAAGGGACATAACCGCATCGTCAGCCGTGAAATCGGCGCCGTCGTGGAATTTCACACCCTTGCGAAGGTGGAAACGAATCACCGTCGGGGAAACGGTTTCCCATGAGGTGGCCAGCGCGGGTTCAATCTTCAATTCTTCACTGTAGCGAACCAGCGGTTCATAAATGTGGTGAGTGAACGCAATGGAAAAGCTTTCCGTAAGCGAATGCGGATCCATCGCCAAAACATCGCCCGCATACGCGAAACGAAGCGTTTTCGCTTGCACCGGCTGCATGACAGCCATTGCGATTGCGACAGCCGAAGCGGCTGCGAATAGCTTGGATTTCATAGTCCTCTCCCTGAAGGTCTCGCCAATATTCCCATTTTAACCCTGGACCGCGCGCGGCAACGCTTGCTCTCCGCTTTTTCAGATCGTGCGTCAAACTGCGTGCGAACAAATAAACCTTCCTTGATTTTCGGTATTTTTGTCAACAAATTATTTGACGAACATTTTCATTTGTGTTTTCAATTTTCCATCAGATTTGTTTACAAAAAAAAACAGGCGGACAATGGTGGCGAGAAAATCAAATTTGGACGCTCATATCCTTAGGCCGGATTTCCACGGCGAGCCGAAACCGCGGAAGTCGAAGGAAGACAATTCGACAGTTTCGCCCGAGGAATATATCTATGGCCGGATATGGAGCGCGATCACCGCGCGCTCGCTCGTCCCGGGAATGCGCCTGAAAGAGGAAGAGCTCGCCGAAATTTTCGGCGTCAACCGGCCTATCGTTCGCCAGGCGCTTAGTCGCCTCGCCCATGACAGCCTCGTCACCTTGCAACACAACCGGGGCTGCTACGTTGCCAAGCCGACCGTCAAGGAAGCGCGGGATATATATTCCACGCGCCGATTGATCGAGGATCAACTCATAAGGCGGCTTATCGAACAGGCAACGAAAAACGACATTAAATTGCTGCGCGATCACCTTGCAGCGGAACGCAAGGCGCATAAGAACCGCAACTACGAAAATATGGTCAGGTATTCGGCGGAATTTCATTTATTGATCGCCGAACTGGCGGATGTGCCGGTCATGAAGCACTTTCTTCGCCAACTGATGGCCCAATCATCGCTTATCAAGGCAATGTACCAACGCTGGGTGCATGTCGAGCGTGGCGCCAGTGACCATGCGGCTCTCGTCGAATTGATCGCAAAGAGAGACGTAGACGAGGCGACTCGGGTCTTGAACGATCATCTGTTGGAACTGGAAACCGAGCTGGATCTGGACAACCCCATGGGTGTCGAGTTTGACCTCAAAGCCATCTTCGGAGAAAAGCCGGTTTGATATTGAGCGGCCAGCCATTTCGCCGTTTCGGATTTCACATTTATTGATTGAGTAGGCAGCCAGACCATGTTGGACATTCTTATCAAGAACGCGACGATCATCACCATGGACAAGGACCGGCGGGTTCTCACCAATGCCGATATCGGCGTAAAGGATGGCCGGATTTCCAGCGTCGGCGGAGAAAGCGACGGGCCGGTAGAAGCCAAAGAGACCATTGACGCGGGCGGAATGGTCGCCATGCCGGGAATGTTCGACGGACACGCCCACGCGGGACACGGTTTGGTCAAATCAATGGGCGCAGGCGACACCAAGGCCTGGTTCGGCGCCTGTGAGCAAATCTACACCTCAGGTTCAACCGAGGCGTTCTGGCGCGCCGAAGCCCGCCTGACCCTGCTGGAACGCCTGAAGTGCGGTGTCACTACCGGCGCCATGCTTCTGGGCGGCGGTGCCAGCATCATGCGCACCGACGATCCCGCTTATGGTGACGCCCACTGCGAAGCGACGGTAGAAACGGGCATCAGGACCTTTCTGGCCGTCGGCCCCAATCCCCTTCCCTTCCCCAAGCGCTACGTCCAGTACGACGGCGGCAAGGCCCGCGAGACCGAGGTCAGTTTCGGCCAACAGATGGAAACCTGCGAAACCTTGATCGACCGCTGGAACGGCAAGAACGACAAGCGAACCAATATTTGCCTGATATTGCCCGTGTACGGCCGCGACGGGGACGAAACGGGCAACTGGTCGGATGTCGAGGACGTGGCCCGCGAGATTGCGGACCTACGCCAACGCAAAGGGGTCCTTTTCACCCAGGACGGCCACCGTTCGGGGTCCATCGCAATTGCCCGCGATCTGGGCTTGTTGGGGCCGCACGCGTTTCTTTCGCACAGTGTCGATCTGACGGAAGACGATATGCGGGCAGCCAGGGAAACCGATACGCGGATCGTCCATAATCCAAGCGCGATCATGTCTGTCCTAGGGCGTTGCCCGGCCCCCGAGCTCATTGATCAGGGCGTAACGGTCATTCTTGGTTCGGATGCTTCGGCACCGGATCGCGGATACGACATGTTCAGGCATATGGCGCAATGCATGCACTACCACCGGCGCCATTTCCGCGATCCCGCCTACATGCCGCCCGGAAAAGTCATGGAAATGGCAACCATCGATTCGGCCAAGGCCCTCGGCCTGGATGATGAACTGGGTTCATTGGAAACGGGCAAGCGGGCCGACGTGGTGCTGGTCGACATGCGCAAACCTCACCTTTATCCGGCAAACATGCCGGTCACGCGGCTGGCCCATTTCGCCAACGGCGCAGATGTGGATACGGTTATTGTCGAAGGGCGCGTTTTGATGAAGAGCCGCAAGGTTCTTTGCGTCGACGAGGACGAGATTCTCGACGAAGCCCAGCGGGAAACCGAAGCCGCACTGGAACGCACGGGCCTCGGCCATCTCATCATCGAACCTGATGATTACTGGGGCACGACACGCCGGAATTTCGGCTAGGGTTTTTGCGTCCCGGTTGGGATTGACGCGGCGCGCGCCAGTGCGGCGCATTCCCTGGCCGTCGTGATGCTGGCTCCCAGATAGTTTGCCGGGTCCAAGGCTGATTTAAGCGTCGCCTCGGGGACGTTTTCCCGGACCGTTTCGTCCGCCCACAATGCAGCGAACAGATCGCATTCGCCTTGTTGGACGCGCACGGCCGCCGCGTGAACCAGATCATGCGCGCTGTGCCGCCCAATGACCGGGGCCAGGGTCATCATAACGTGTTCGGCGACGATCAAACCGCCGGATCGATGCAGATTTTCCATCATTCGGTCGGGTTTCAATTCCAGCCCGGCCAGCAAGGAAACCATTTCAGCGGTCATCTCATAGGTAGCGACGCAGGTCGTCTCCATGGCCTCGCCCATCATTCTGCTGGGGGCAGCGTCGCCTTCGTGAGAATGCTGCATGCCGTCCAGTACCAGGCCCACCTGTCCCTTGATACGCGCGGCCAGCGCGATGACGGCAACGGCGGCCTTGGAGTTAACCTTTTGCGGCATGGTGCTGCTGCCGACCACCGACGCGTCCTGACCTTCGATCACTTCGCCGATCTCGTCGGTCATGAGGGTATAGATTTCCTGCGCAATCTTCGCGCACGTCATGGCGTACAAGGCCATTGTGGTGACGTATTCGGCGAGGTGGTCGGCTGTTGAGCGTAATTGCGTTCGCATGACGCTCAGCCCCAGTTGCGAGGCTAAGCGGCGGCTGATTTCGGGGCCATGATCGCCGAACGACTGCATGGCGCCAATGGCGCCGCCGAACTGAAGGCTAAAGAAACGCGGGCTCATTTCATCAATGCGTTGCAGGTGGCGAAGCATCTCGTCGATCCACCCGGCCACCTTGAAGCCAAAGGTGATGGGCAGGGCCTGGCGGCGCAGGGTGCGCCCGGCCATTGGCATATCCGCGCCACGTTCGGCCAGATCGGCCAGGGCGGTCATCATGTTTGCCATGCTCTGGCGAGTCAGCGCGTGGGCCTTGCGGATTTGCAAAACGCGGCCGGTCTGCGAAATATTTTGGGTGGTTGCACCCCAATGAACGTAGTGGCCGTGATCGCCATCGCAGGCGGCAGCAAGCATGTTGGTCAGCGATAACACCGGCGCTTTGGTGCGCGCGATATCTCGCGCCAGTTCGTCAGCGTCAATGTGCTTGAAGTTTGCCTTCTTGCCGATTTCGGTGGCGGCTTCTGGCGGGATAATACCCAGATCGGCCTGAATTCGTGCGAGCGCCGCTTCCACATCCAACCACGATTGCCAAAGCGCTTCGCGGCTGAACAGGTGGCTTACACTGGTTTCGCTCGCGATGGGTTCAGGCATTGGCCTCTCCTTTATTGCCGAAAACGGCTTTGCAGACTTGCTCCACCTTATCCAGGTCAAACCACTCGTTGGTACGCACGTGGCTTTCCATGTCGATCCAGAATTCGCCGTCACCTTCAATTCGTGACAAATAGTCAACCACCGTATCAGGCCCCATGCCGCCCGCGTATCCAACCAACTGGCCAGGGAGCAGCAGCGGCACGCGATCGGGAAGAAGCCCCCTGCCCGCCGACACGTCGAAGAGTTGCACCGTATTGGCATTGGCATCAAACGCGGGGCATTGGAGGATGATCTGGGATGGCCCGTAGCTGGAAAAATTAATCGTGCGCACCTTGTTAACCTGAAAACGGCCGAATTTTTGAACGCGTTCCGAGCCTTCGAGGTCTGCGGGCAAGGCTTTGCTTTCGGCGAATTCGCGGGCCGTGTCGGCGCAAAGGTGAAGCGCCTTGTCGCCAGATATTTCCAGAACCGCATCAATGGTCGGGATCGATGGGTAACGGGAGAGGGGATCCCCCTCGCCAGGACCGTACAACATCCCCCACTCGATGGGGTAGCGCCGCGCCAGCGCGTCGGCCCTACTCAGATCGGTGCGATCATCAATTCCCGTGAAGGTGACGAATTTTGGCAATTTCATCGCGATAGCATCTCCGCAATCAAGTTCGATCCTGCTATACCAAGGATCACCGACAAAGCCAAAAAGAAGAAAACGATGGACACGCCCAAATCCGATGGGGAAAACCGCCCCATCAGGTTCCTGCCGTGGTTGATTTGGTTCCTCGCTGCCCTGTTTTACGGCTACGGCTATTTCCAGCGTGTGGCGACCAGCGTCATGGTCGAGGACCTGATGCACGATTTCGCCGTGGGCGCGGCCGTTCTCGGCAACCTGTCGGCCATCTACTACTACGCTTACGCCAGCCTGCAAATCCCGGTCGGCGTTCTGAACGACCGCTTCGGTCCGCGCCGAATTCTGACGGCCGCGGCGTTTCTGGGCGGTTCCGGGGCCGTCATATTCTCCTTCGCGCCGACCATCGAGATGGCCTACACGGGCCGCCTTCTGGTCGGCATCGGCGTCGCCTTCGCCTGGGTCAGTTCGCTCAAGCTTATCGGCATCTGGTTCGCGCCACACAGGTTCGCGACCATGACGGGCCTGACCCTGGTGGTCGGCATGGCGGGTGGCATTCTGGCGCAAGCGCCGCTGGCATTGGCGATTGCCGAATACGGCTGGCGAACGAGCCTGGCCGCATCATCCACAGCCGCCTTCATTCTGGCGGCAGCCATCTGGTTCGTTGTGCGTGACGCCCGCACGGATGTCGCCGAGACACCCAAAACCCGCCTGGCCGACGTTCTTCGCGGAGCCCTGCCGGTTCTGGCCAGCAGGCAAACGTGGTGCGTGGCGCTTTTCGGAATGTCGACCACCGTCGTCGCCCTCGGGTTTATGGCGTTGTGGGGGGTTCCGTTTCTGAGCGAAACCTACGGCCTCGATCGGCCCAGTGCGGCCTCGGTCATATCCGTGGGATTTGTCGGTCAGGCGTTCGGGGGCGTGTTTCTGGGATGGCTGTCGGATACCATTCGCCTTCGCAAACCCCCTATGATCGGCAGTCTGATTGTCATGATGGGGCTGTTCGTACTGGTCGTTTACGGGCCAACCTTGCCCCTTCTCATTCTCAATGTCGCCATGTTCGTCATGGGGGCGACAAGTGCGGCGTCCATCGTCGGCTTCGCCGCCGTGCGGGAACATGCGCCAAGTGCGGTGTCGGGCGTTACGGTCGCGTGTGTCAACACGTTCCTCATCTCCAGCGGCGCCATCATGCAGCCTGTCGCCGGTTGGATTTTGGACTTGTATTGGGACGGAACCCTGATTGAAGGCGTTCGCGTCTACGGACTGGACGTCTGGATGCTGGCATTCGCCCCGTTTGTCGCGTTCTGCACCGTTGGGCTGGCCGGATCATTGTTCATTCGCGAAACCCACTGCCGACCCCTGGAAGAGGGCGACGCGCGGTAATCGTCAATCAACAACGGATTGGAAAAAAGCGCGCGTCATGGCATTGTCACGCCATGGATATAAATTTTTTCGTTTCCGCATTTTCCACTCTGTTCGTCACCGTCGATCCCATCGGACTGGTGCCCATATTCATCGCCTTGACCAGTGACATGGCACCCGCCGACCGGCGCAAGGTGGCATGGATATCCTGCCTGATCGCGTTCAGCGTGCTCGCGCTTTCCGCTGTCGGCGGTAAGGATCTATTGGGAATTTTGGGAATTAGCCTTGATGCCTTCCGCATCGCTGGCGGACTGTTCCTGTTCTACACCGGCTTCGAAATGCTGTTCGAGATGCGCCAACCACGACGCCAACAGCACGTCGACACCGCCGTCGGAATTGACCGCATCAAAAATATTGCCGCTTTTCCCCTTGCCATTCCTCTGATGTCCGGGCCGGGCGCAATCACCGCGACGATCCTGCTGGCATCAGAGACCGAAGATCATTGGGTTAATTTCCTGGGGATTTTCGCAACGATCTCGCTGGTGGTGGCGATTACCTACATCTTTTTCATACTAGCGGATTTAATCACCCGCGCGCTCGGTGAAATGGGCCGGATCGTCGTAACCCGCCTTTTGGGACTGCTGCTCGGAGCCCTGGCCGTGCAATTCATCGCCGACGGCATCACCTCACTGGCCAACGGCGGCTAATAGATATACGGGATCAGATTTTTGGTTTGTTTGGTAAAATCGGTGAATTCTGCGCCGTACTTTTCGGCCAGGTAGGCTTCCTTGCGGGGAATGACGAAAAAGATGAAGTTGAGGGTCATAGCCACGGGAATGACCAGCATCGTAACCTGGCCCGTGACCAGAGCCAGCCCCGAAAAGAGAACCGTGTCACCGAAATAATTGATGTTTCTGGAAAGGCTGAATAGCCCAAGGGTATAGAGGCGGCCCTCGTTGGCCGGATCGGCTTTGAATTGCTGGCGTTGGTGTTCCGACCATGTGTTGAGATACGAGCCGCCGAAATACAGAGCCAAGCCGATAACTTCAAACGAGCCAATCGATTGCGGATTAGCCCCTCCCGTTCGGGCAAATGCCAGTAAAACAAAAACCATGAAAGCGGTGACCATGACCGATTCAATCCAGATGAACTTTCTTTTCAGGAAGACCACGATGGTCACTGCGACCCTCAAGACGTAAACGGCCAGGCAAAAATACACCAAGGCCCGTCGCGTGGGATCCCCGTCAAGGACGTACGGCTCAAGCCATCCCGGCACCGAGACGGTCAGGGGGAACATCATCCACCAGACGGCGATCATAACCGCCGAGACGCCCCCCAGGAAAAGGCCCTTGGGGGCGAAGGATGCATCATTGTTGCCCACAAAAAACATTTCTCAGTCCTGCACGTCTTTCCGGATCTTCGCTCCGCTAACCCTTCCCCATTTCCACCAGCTTGGTCGCCGGGATCATCTGTTGGTTCAGCGCGGCGTCGGTCGTGGGGTCCAAACCAAAGGCGACCGCCATAAGCTGGCTGTAGAAGACAACCGGGATTCGGAAATCGGTACCAAATTCCTTGTTGATCAGGTCCTGGTACATTTCCAGGTTTTGCTGGCACAGCGGGCACGGAGTGGCCACGCAATCGGCCTCCCTCTCCTTCGCTTCGTCGAGGATCGTCTTCATCAACTGCAATGATTTTTGCGGACTGATGACGGCAACAGAAC
>Ga0233431_1005225_pt1 | contig 12889 bp, 9 predicted proteins | sample SI_118_April2016_FD_179867 | JGI IMG/M metagenome (GOLD analysis project Ga0233431, IMG submission 179867) | Seawater microbial communities from Saanich Inlet, British Columbia, Canada - SI_118_April2016_200_MG | ecosystem: Environmental > Aquatic > Marine > Inlet | place: Canada: British...
TTTTTCCACCTTTTACGATTCCTGTTATCGGGTGCCCGGAGCCCGGTCCATGCTGGAACGGTTGAAGGATGATTACCAACTCGGTCTGTTGAGCAATTTCACCCATTGGCCGGCCGCTTTGGAGATCGTAGACCGCCTGGAACTGGCCCCTTTTTTTAAGGTAAAGCTCATATCCGGACAATTGGGGTATCGCAAACCCCATGGAAAGGTATTCCGCGAGCTGATGGGTGGATTTGATGCGCCCAATGATGAAATCATGTATGTGGGAGATGACGTGGATGCGGATGTGAACGGGGCCCTGGCGGTGGGGATCCAACCGGTCTGGTTTACTTATGTCCGGGATAAAAAACCCCCCATTCCCATGCACATGGCACCCAGTGAAACGGAAAATCCCCCTGAAGATGTGCTCCGTGTTTCAACATGGAATGAATTTCTGGCGCTGTTAAATGCGTCATAAATCAAAAACAGGTGCTGCAACATGAAACTTAAACAGACCTTGCTCGTAGTTTGGTTAACTTTTTTTGCTTTAATGCCGTTTTGTGAAACCTCATGGGCCGAGGACCAAAGTACCGAAGAGGTTCCCACCCGTATCGGTTTTGCACTCAGCTATGGGAACACTTTTCATCCCGACAATAAGATCGGATTTGTTCAGGCCAACTATCTGGTCATGTTTGACTATGATAAAATCTGGCCCCACAGCGCGCCGGAAAATCTGCGGTTCAAGCTGGAATTCAGTTTGGGGTCCACCACAACCCCTGACCATTGGGCCATGGGATCCGCTGGGATGTTGGCCCTTTATTATCTGGATTTCCTTGAATCAAAAGCGGTCCGGCCCTACATTGAGGGTGGCATCGGGCTTATCTACACAGGGTTTCGCGTGGAAGGTCAGGGGTCCCATTTGAATTTCAATCCCAAGGCAGGGTTCGGGCTTGAATTTCCCATGGGACAAGAATCGCTTTTTGCGTCTTTGCGCTGGGACCACCTGTCAAACGCTTATCTGAACCGGGATAATACGAGCGTCGATTCCGTTATTCTGATGTTTGGCGTGTACTTTTAAAAGCCGGGTTTCAAATAGTTGAAGGAGAACCCTTTGACGTGTAAGATCCTGATTGTTTACCACTCACAAAGTGGAAACACACAAAAAATGGCCCAAAAGGCTGCCCAGGGTGCTCAATCCATAGGGAATGTGCAGGTTTTCCTGAAAAAGGCTTCGGAAGCAACCCTCGAAGATCTGTTGTTATGCCACGGGTTGGTTATCGCTTCGCCCGAATATTTCGGTTATATGGCGGGGCTGGTCAAAGATTTTTTTGACAGAACCTATCATGAGGCGCGGGGAAAAAAGGAAATATTCAAAAAACCATACGCAGCCCTTATCAGTGCCGGCAATGATGGTACAGGGGCTTTAAACCACATTGAACGAATTTGTCTGGGGTATCAGTTTAAGAAAATTCTGGCGCCTGTGGTGGCAAAAGGTGTGGTTGACCGGGAAGTCCTGGCACAATGTGAAGAACTGGGTAAGACCATCGCTGCAGGATGCCGCGAGGGCATTTATTGAAGGCGTATGACCCTGCTTGGGGTCACATGAATTTCAGCTTTAAAGGAAACAGACAAATCCATTTTTGGAAAAACCAATGCCGCCTAATTTGAAGAAAGTGTTGTTCGCAGAAAACCCTGAGACCTCGGACGGTTCCGTCCGTGGCCTGCTGGAAAGGCAGGGCGTGGAAGTTGTTGCATGTGACAATGGCATTGACGCCGTTCGGAAAGTCTATGGGCAGAAACCGGACCTCATTGTCCTTGACGTTCATCTCAGAAGAATGAACGGACATCAGTGTGCGCGGGTGCTGAAACAGGATCCCTTTGTGCGTGATGTGCCCATTCTGCATGTTGCAGCCTCCGGAAGTGCCCTGGACCGCTATTGGAGCAAGGTCTGCCGTGCGGACGGCTACCTGAAAACGCCCGTCACCGAAAGAGCCTGGGAAGCCGCTATTGAGGAGTTGGTCTTCAGGAAGAAACCCTCTCGCCAGATTATCAGCCATTTCAACGTCATACCCGAGTTAGAGGACCCGGCCATTTTGATGATGGCCACCACCCTCCTGGAACAGGATCTCCTTCGGTCCAATATCCTTAACGAAATCAATATGATGGATACATGGGAGACCAGTCCGGCCGATCTCGTTCAGGCGCTCATGGCCATCATCCACTCCCTCTACCCGTTTACCCTGGGTGCAGCGCTGTTGATTTCAGACAACCATGGCGAGATGTATCTCAGCAGTGAAGGCGTCTTTGAAACGGGAAGGATCGATGAAATCCATAAGCTGGTTGTGGCCCATTTGTGGCAGACCCATTCCATGCTCCTGAAGCCCGATGACATCACCCATTTCATTTCGGATGTGCCTCTGCTGGAACTCCTTGACGTTGAGGAGGAGAGTGGTGATATATACATCCATACCAAAGAGGATGCGCCCTTATATTCAGCCCTGTATTTTGAAAACATCCATGTGGGGGAAATGACAAAAGAAGAACAGCAGGTACTGTGGCTTGCCCTGGACCTGGCGCATAACGTATTGGAAAAGAAGAGCCTGGCGAGAAAAAGCCAGGAACTCTCTGTTATCGATATGGCGACCCAGGGATATTCCATGGCGTTTTTCATGGAAGTTCTGGGAAGAGAGATCTCCAATGCCAGAAGAAACAAATATAGTCTGACCCTGATTACCATTATTATTTCGAACTTTGATGAAATCACAAAGGATTTGCAGCCCGAAGAGGAAATCCAGATCATTCGAATTATTCAAGACGCTATTTTTCGAACCCTTCGAAAGGCGGACATCATCGCAAGATGGAACCGGGCCAATTTTGCCTTTCTACTGACCCATACGTCTTTTGAAAACTCAAAGATTCCGACCGAGCGGGTGCAAAAGAATGTACTCCAGGATATTTCGGTGCAAATGCCCTCCCTGGGCCCTTTGATTCCCCACATGGGTATGTGCGAATTTGACCCGGAACAGGATCAGGCGCCCGAGTCCTTTTTTGCGGATGCCATGCCAAAAAAAGCAACCCCCAAGTTGAAGGAAGTCAAAAATCCTCAGACGAGTATCTCCCCCCCACAAATGGAAAGAAATGAGGCTTTAAGTCAATGACAGCGCCGAGCAAACTCAGGGTCGGTGAACTGCTCATCCAGGAAGGCGCCATTACCCCGGAACAGCTTGAAAAGGCGCTGGCCAAAAAAAAAGAGGGAACGGCATACAAACCGATCGGGGAGGTTTGTGTTGATCTGAAATTTCTTTCCAGGGCCCGCCTGCACCAGATACTCAATCGATACCAGAAAAGAATCTCCGTAGGGGACCTGCTTATCAAACTGGGGCTGATCACGCCTCAGCAACTGGATGAAGGGTTGACCCATCAAAAGAAAATCGGCGGGAGGCTGGGCGATATCCTCATCAGCAAGGGCTTTATTTCGGAGAACGCCCTTGTGGATGCTCTATCCATTCAGATGGGAATTTTAAAGGTTGCGCCCGATTTTCATCTGATCGACAAGGCGCTTTTGAAAGGGATCAACGAGGAATTCCTCCTCACCAATGAAATTATCCCCGCCTTCAAGGAAAACGACGTGTTGACGCTGATCATGAGCAATCCCCTTGACCGGGACATGATTCAGAATCTGGGCCGTGTTTTCAAGGTCCGCAAGATCAAACCGGCCATTGCCTCATCCACCGACATTCGTAAAGCCATCCATCAGCATTTTCAAAAGGTCACTTTTGACAAAAAGGCAGTTTCCAAGACAGAAAAAAAGGACCTTATTATTGGGGATAAAAAAATCTCCACAGAGGGGGGGGATACCACTGCGGGGGTGGTGGACTACATCTTTACCAATGCCATCCTTGAGGGCGCCAGTGACATCCATATTGAGCCGAAGGAAGAAAGTATCCGAGTAAGATACCGCATCGATGGGATTCTTCACCACAAAACGGATTTGCCGGTTTCACTGGCCCCCAGCCTCGCTTCCCGAATCAAGGTGCTATGTAAACTGGATATCGCCGAGAAGCGAAAACATCAAGACGGCCGCATTCACGCCCAGGTCATGGATAAAGATGTTGATTTGAGGGTGTCGGTCTACGCCGCCGCCTTTGGGGAAAATATTGTTATCCGGGTTCTTTACCGAAAAAGTGCTCTGATTGATATCGACCAGCTGGGGATTACGCCGCAGAACAAGGTCCGGTTGCTTAAAATTCTGGATCAGCCATCGGGCGTGATTCTGGTGACCGGACCCACGGGAAGTGGGAAGACGACAACCCTTTACGCGGGAATCAATTACCTCAACGACGGCAAGACTTCCATTATCACCGTGGAAGACCCGGTGGAATACGTCATCGACGGCATCGTTCAAGGGCAGCTCAACCCCAAACTGGGACACAGTTATGTGGATTTCATCAAGTCCATGATGCGCCAGGACCCGGATGTCATCATGGTGGGGGAAATCAGGGATTCCACTGCGGCGGAAGCGGTCATCCAGGCGGCGCTGACCGGGCATAAGGTTCTGTCGACCTTTCATACGGAAGATACCACCGGCGCGCTTTTAAGGCTCATGGACATGGGCATTGACACCTTCCTCATATCGTCCACCGTGGTCTCCGTACTGGCCCAGAGACTGGTCCGCGTCCTGTGTTCCGAATGCAGGTTGTCATACACCCCCGATCAATATGAACTGGACGCTTTGGGGGTTCGTGCCGAAAACATGGAAAAGTACAAATTCTATAAACCCGTGGGATGTGCCCGCTGCAATCATATGGGATATCGCGGACGTACAGGCGTTCATGAGATGCTCCTGGTCAACGATATGATTCGGGACGCCATTCTGGCCCGCAAAACATCCGGCGAAATCCGGCGAGCGGCCAGGGAAGCGTCGGATCTTGTCACCATGCGGGAAGATGGCTTTTACAAGGTTCTGAAAGGGGTCACGTCCTTTGAGGAAGTGAGCCGTGTGGTTCCCTGGCAGGAAATTGACGAAGGATTTCTCCGTTCTCCCGAGGAAATCATCGCCCTGGCCGAAGTGGATACGGCATTGGTGGAAAAAGAGCCGACGACACCTGTAAAACAGATGGACGTAGAGATAGGTTCGGGTGTGTCCCGTGAAAAAAAGGTTTACCGGAGTCGTTTCAATACGCGAACCATTGCTGAGGAACGGGAAAAAATGGCCCGGTTTTTTCATGCTTATTGTGAAATGATGGCGGCCATGGGCCATTCATTGGAGCCCGCTCAATTGATGGAAGATTTCATTGATTTCATGGTGCTGACAGCCAGGCGGGTGGAACGTTCACTACACGGCCGGTTTGTTGAATTCTCCCTTCGCGAAAATGCGGATAGGGTTGTCATGGAGCTGGAAACCATGGTTCCCAGCCAGGCACCTATCCCTTCCCGAGGGAAACCCCGCAAAAAAGGACCGAGACTGGTGGATTTTCTCCTGCCGCCCCGGACACCCAAACCGGCAACACCCGAAGCAGACTCCATGTTGAGCCTGATTGAAGGTAAATCCGATGACAGGGAAAAAACCGGTCTATATCAGAAACATATTGAAGAGTTGGAATGGAAGACTACTCGTGAGGCGTAACGCCACGGGCCTTCCTTCCCGGCGATCCAGGCGGTTATATCCATCTTGGAGCCTTTCCGTTGATTCCCTGCACCACTTGACAACCACTTCTCCTTACGATATCATCGATCGGTAAGGAAATAAGCGGAGGGAGGGATGAAAAATGAAGTCGGTCGTCACGTCGAAATATCAGACAACCATTCCTAAAAACATCAGGTTACAACTTAAACTTTCAGTGAGCGATACGTTGGAATGGAAAGTGGAAAACGGTAAGGCGGTGGTCTTGCCCGTCCACAAGAGATTTTTTGATCACAGAAATGCCATTAAGACGGGCAAAGGTGACATCGCTCACGATATTGATCTCGCAAGGGAGAAGCGGATCGGAAAGTACCGATGAGGAAGCTGGTTATCGATACAAACGCACTGATTTCTTTTGTGACGGATCGGAACCCGGCCCAGCAGGAGAAAATTGCAGCAGTTTTTGACGATGCCGCTCAACTCAAAGTCGCCATCCTCTGTCCGCAAAACGTACTGACCGAATTTGTATATGTCCTTGAAAAAATATACAAACAGCCCAAAGGTCAGATTCATTCCATGATCACTGATTTTATTTCCCTGCCCGGGGTCCGGATGATCAATACCGTGGAGTCTGAAGTGCTCCTGAAACTCTGGCCGGATAAAATTTCCGATTTTGGTGATGCGATCGTGGCAGTGGTCTGCAAGGCGGAAAAGGGGGCCCGGATCGTGACATTTGACGAAAAATTTATCCGTGCCCTCCACGCCATGGGATTGAACTCCGCCAGCTTGTAATTCTACCCGTCTTTTTCCCTATTTCCCGCCCGTAAGATCTTCCACACCTTTTAAAACAATATCGAACAGCTCCTGGGTATCCCCCTTTTCCAGGCAGGAAAATGCCACCCGAAGGTCCGTTTTCCCCAATGCAATCAGCCCCACCCCGTATTGATCCAGAAGATGGACCCGAAGGGGTTCCGCATCAACTGTTTTCAGCTTCAGGCACATGAAATAGCCGGAATTAAAGGGGTACACATCCCAGGCTTTGGCGTACTTCGGGTCTGAAAGCACACGTTTAACTTCCAGGGCCCGCGCTTTCATAATCTCAAATTTTTCTTCCTTTTCAGACAGGTAGTCTTCCGATTTCAGCGACTTGAGCACCAGTTCCTGGCTCAGGTGCGAGGCGTTTGATATGGACCCCCTGACGGCGCCCGCGGTTTTCCTCTCCAGTGCATCGTAAAAGGGTCGCGATTCTCCGCTGACGGGACAGCCGTACGTTACAAAGCCCACCCGCAGTCCCCACACAAAATTTTCCTTGGTAGCCCCGTCCAGTTTGGCAGCCAGAAGATTGGGATCACGGTCCATAAGACGGGTGAAAATGGATTCCGTCGCGGCCGTTTCTTCATAAAAAAGACCAAAATAGGCGTCATCCGTAAAGGCCACCACATGGGTTCCGTTTTTGGCGATGTTTCCCAGGATATCCGCGATGCCGTCCGCCTCCTGTGATGAAATGGTGTATCCGGTGGGGTTATTGGGGAAATTGAGCAGCACAACGATCTTATCCCGTTCCCGGGCCTCATTTTCAACCAACGTTTTGAAAGCGTCCATGTTGAAACCGCCCTCTGGATCGAAAAAAGTATAATTCTTGATGACAGCCCCTTTTCTGACACCGAAAATCAGGTTGTAGTTGCCCCACATTTTATCCGGGAGGATAATCACATCACCCGGGTCCACCCACATATCCGAAACGACGCTCAAGCAATGGGTAATGGCATTGCAGGTCACCGGCAGGCTGATGTCTTTGCCCGCCAAAGACGGATTCTTACGAACCATTTCCTCTTTCCAAGCCTCACGAAGGGGCATGATGCCGAAAGAAGGCGCATAGGTCAACGCTTCGGCGGGGGAGATGTCATTAAGCATGGCCATGACGGAGGGGAGAAACATGGTATCCCCTTTTTCCGTGGCCATTCCGATGGTGGCGTTGAATCGATGGGCTTTTCCCTTGGCCTCAGCACTTTGAGAAAGAATGCCTTTTGGGAAAAACAGGTTCTTGCCCACGCTGCTCAGCATGTCATAAACCTGTGGGTTTCCGTTTTGTATAATTCCGTTCAGTTCTTCCGCGATGGGGTTCATTTTTCAGCTCCTGGTTATTCCTTGTTTTTCAGATTGTTTCGACTATTCCTAATCGTTGAATTTTGGTTTTGTCAAGTAAATTTCGTGATCGCCTTTTTTCACATGTCACTTGTCATTTGAATCAATCCTGTTCGATATCCACGGTAATTCGCTGCCTCAGTTGACGGTCTCCCTTGTAGATGATCAGATCAATACTGTTTTTTCCCTTGGGAAGGGGCCCCGGGTAGAGTCCCCGTCCTTCTCCATCCAGAATCTCCTTTCGCATGGGGGCAAAGGCCACCAGTTTCAGGGGAAAAACTTCTTTGGTGAAAGTGCCGTTTGCTGGAATAATGGCCGGTGGGATCGATGTTTTGATGGTTGCGGGATCGATATCCGGAAACACAAACGGACCGTAGGCTTTTCCATTTGCAAGATACCGTGTCTGGTTCCAGTCAATTTTCAGTTTCTGGTCCGTCTTGTTGTCAATGAAAAGCCTGAATGAAACGAAGTGTTCCTTATCCCGTTTGAGGGGGGTTAGTCGAGCGCTGAAATCGCTATTTTGCACCTGTTGTGTAGAAGGCCTGCTGATCCATGTCTTCGAAGGCACACAGGCAGCCAGCAACAATAGCAAACAAACAATACTTCCAATTCTCATTTTTTTGTCCTCCAGAAAAAATATTTACCAGTATATTGATTCATCCTCTTTATCTTTGGCCTTTTCTTCCGCTCCCACCAGCGGTTCAACGATTTTTACCGGTGTTTCGAAGGTTCTCTTAAGTATTCCCCACACGCCCGATCCGATCTCGGAAAGGGGAAGAATACGGACTTTCGGATCTTTCATGGGGCCATCGACCTTGACGGGAACGGAAATCAGCGTTCCGCCCAGAATATACCCCGCCACGGGAATAAGTTTGATAAGGCGATCCGTAAGCGTAAACGGAGAGGCGAGCATGTTGAGATCAAGCTGTTCATTCAATAAGTCCAAATCCCCATGAAAAACCAGGTTCATGGCGGGGCTGTTCATGATCCCCTCCCGTATGTGAATTTTTCCATCCTTAAGGTTCGCCTTAATCTCTACCAAATCATAATGGAGCCCTTCCTTTTCAAAGGCGGGAAGCTTGCCTTGGAAGATATCCGTGACACTTAAAACCGATATGATCCCTGCCAGGGCGGGATCCTGTTGGACATGCCCATCCGCAGCGGAGAACAAAATGGGTCCCTCCAGGTTGTGGAAAAGAGTGTCCCAATCGCCTTTCCCCTGGATTTTTCCGTCCAGGTCAAACGTGCCCTCAGCGATGACCCGTTTCTTTGTGAGACAGGTCATACATTGATTTAAATTTCCTTTCTCAGCCTTCAATCGAAAATCGAGCGCAATGCCATCCCGATGCACCCTTAAAATGCCCGGCGAAGAGATGCCGCAAAGTCGGGCGTTTTCCACGGAAACCTTGACGCCATCCGGGTCTACGGTGATTTCTCCTTGGAAAGGTTGCCAGGTGTACCCGCCGATTTTCAAGCTGTCCCACATCAAATGGGCCGTCCCCCGGACGGGAAAATGCCAGGAGTCTTCATCTTTCTTGTTTACGGCGTTGTCGTCTGATTTTTTCAGGAATGCAATGATTTTGTCAAGATCAACATTTTCTGTGGAAATGTCCACATCAAACCTGGGGTCCTGCATGGAAAGATCCGCATCCCCGCTCATGACGAGTCTGTTTTGATCCAGAACCATCCGAACCGAATCGACGCGGAGCATCTGACCTTCGGTTTTGAGGGAAAATTCCTCAATATTTGCGGGCATCTCCATCCCGTAAAGGGGGATGTCCTCCCCTTTTAGAAACCCTTCGGCAGATGTGGAAAATGATTGTTTGGGCAATATCCGGGCGGATAAATTCCCTTCAATCCACCCGTTCAGAAACTGGTTATTTAAGAACAATCCGTCCAGGGTCGATTTCTGGAATTTTCCCGAAAAATGAAGGTCCACCAGTTCTTCGTGGGCCAACATGGAAAACGAAGCTTTCGCGGCATGGTCTTCCACCACCAGCTTTCGAATATTCAATTTTGCCGGGCCCTGAGACACATCCATGGAAACGTTCGGCCCATGGGGAAAAAGCACGTCGCCATTTAGGGACACGCCCCCGCTCTTTACCCAGCGGAAACGACCCGACTGGATCGTCAAAGGCGTTCGCAGTTGAAAGTCCTCCGGCATCTCCAGGGTTTCATAGAGATATTGCATCCCTTGAGACCCCAGGGTTCCCGACAGGGTGGTTTCGAAACCATTGGGGCTGTCTGGGGAACCTTCCAATTTCCCGGTCATGCCAAGTGCTGAATCCAGAATGCGGATTTGAGCATCGCTGAAACGAAATCCGTTTGTGTCCGCCCTTACCCGAGCTGTTGAAATGTTTACGGGACCCGGAAAAAATGACGACTTCAGGGTAAAATCCCGCACTTGGAAATCCGTCTGATATTGCCAGGCGGCCGGGTTTTTCAAAGGACCTTTCATGGCAAGGGAGTGAACGGACACCAGCCCCGTTATCCCGTCTAATTTTTCTAACCACTGATTCTCCCCCTTGGCGGCGGTAAACAGCGGGAATATCTGTTCCAGGACAACCGTACCCCTTGCCGAACCGATGTCTATCCGGGCCTCATTTTGCCAGTCAAAAAGACCTGATTCCAGAAAAAATTTCGATTGTCCGAAGGTGCCTTTCAGATGGCGAAACGCCACGTGATTTTCACTGTAATGGGCCTTTCCCTTTTCCACGATCACGGGATATGGAAGTGACCGGTACGCGGCCTTCAGGCGGCAGGAGGAGCAATCCACATCCACCAGAAGGCCCTCCTGTTTTTCATTCAGAAGCAGCCTTCCCGTGGCCTGTCCCTCTATAGAGCGGATATGGCGGAGATCATCAGCAAAAGCGCCTTCCGTAATCAGCCTTTTCAAAATGGGGTGAACTTCGGCAAGATCCGCATCCACCTGGATGTCCAGGCGGAAAGGAGTGGCGCCCTGTGTCAGCGCCACCGCCAGTATCCCTTCTGTGCCTTCAATATGACCGAGCTTGGCCCGCAGTCTTTGCCCGCTGAGGATCCCACGTGAAATCAGGGCGGTGCCGTCCACATCCGTCAGGAGGAACCCCAGGTTTTCGAGGGAAACCTTCCCTCCCTTCATTTGGCCTTTGATGGTGTAGCTATCCAGATGGCCCAGGTCCGCCAAAGATTTCCCCGAGGCGCTGACCGATATGGATGGGACATTCCCGTCTGTGATGATTGCAAAAATATCCTTAACAACCGAAATATCGCCCGCCAGATCCAGCGCCCGGGAACGAAGCCCGGGCACATCAATGTCTTTTCCTTCCAGGTGAACGCTCGCCAGGGGTACATCCTTATCCATTTTGAACGCTCCGGATACGCTCATGGCGGGTTCGTCGAGGGTCATGTCAGATAAAGAGGCAACCAGTGAACCTTTTCCAGACCGGATATTGCCCGCCACATGAACGCCTTTTATCGTAATTGTTTTTGGGCCGCGGGACAGTTTCAGCGAAGGGGCGGAGAGATTAACATGGGCTTTCAGGCTTTCTAAACCCATCCCTTCAAAGTTTATTTGAAGGCCTGTCACGCCACCATCGAGCCCGATGGCGCCGGGGTGCAGCGGGTTGCTCAGTAATGGGCCGGGTTTGAACCCAGAAAGGGTCAAAGTCCCTTTTGTTTTGGTGGAAGCCAGTTTCAACTGGCCCTTCAGATCCATGTGCTGAAAAAAATTGGAGGTGCATGTGACATCGAGGGTAATAATACCGCCCGCGTGTCTGGCCGAAAGGTCGATGTCACTGAACTGTAACGACGGAGTTTCCCGGGTGGCCAGATTCAATCGGCCGTTTTCCACCTGGATCACCAGACCATCGGTTTTGTTCATCCACTTGCTGAACTCGGAAGGTATTTCGAACTCCAAGGCAGAGCCGGGAAGCGGGGTTGGGATGGATTTGCCCTTTTTGCTTGATGCAAGGTCAATGTCCGTACGGGGAGAAGTAAGTTGGATTCGGGCTGGAATAAACGCACCTGTCAATAGCGGCAGGAGCTTGGGATAAACCGTCAGGGCTTCAAAGGCCAGGCTTTCCCGGCCGGGAAAAGAGAGCTTGCCGCCGCGGATGACCGCATGGGGCCGGGGAAGAAAGTGAAGGTCCAGTTTCTGGAATGTGCCTTGCCCCCCCGTTTCCTGGTGAAACCGGGCCTCAATCCGCCTGTGTATGCTGTCGAGATTGATGAACAAAGGCGCCGCCAGGAGCAAAACACCCAGCAAGAGAAGAACGCCACCCGCAACGCCCCCGATCCAATAAAAAACATTTCTGCTACGCATCATGAAATTGAAACTTTCCCAACCTGGATAGCATTTTAAAAAATCCCATTATTTGCTCCTATCAGGAGGAAGAAAGATACCCCTCGCCCCTGACGGCGATGATCACTTTGTAAAGTGCCGTCACCAGGAGCATGCCAAGGCAGTAAATTCCCAAAGAGACGGTCAGTTCAACCCAGGATGGCGGGTATTCCATAATCCGGCCGAAGACATTGGGGATAAATGCAGCGGGCACGAGCAGAAACCCCTTGTCGATCCAGAGACCGACCAGCGCAACCACACACGCTTCAGAGAGTCGGAGATGATTGCTTCTGACGCCGGGAAAAGCCAGGAGGGCGATGGCACCCAAAATGGCCAGATTCATCACCCAGAACCATGGCACAAAGGCTGTATTCCCGTCAATCCCGAAAAAAAGATACCGAAAGGTTTCACTGTAGGCGGGCACATGACTGTAAAACGCCGTGAAATATTCCACGGCCAGAAAAAACGCGTTAATAATCAGGGCGTAAAACATAATGGTCACGAGCTTCTGGATCGCCTTCTCCCCCGCATCAAACCGGGCGAGAGGTCTGAGTACCAATGAAAGAAGGATCAGTATGGCGCATCCTGCGGCAAAAGCCGTGGTCAGAAATCGGGGTGCCATGATGGCCGTCATCCAGAAGCCCCGCCCGGGCGTCCCGGCAAAAATAAATGCGGTGACCGTATGCATGACCACCGCCCAGGGAAAGGAGACATAGATGAGGAATTTGACCCAAGGCGGGAGGGACGTGTGCCGTTTCTCGACCCCGACGGCGGTCCATCCGATCACCAGGTTAATCAACATGAATCCCGGCAGGAATATG
>Ga0233431_1005226_pt1 | contig 12877 bp, 12 predicted proteins | sample SI_118_April2016_FD_179867 | JGI IMG/M metagenome (GOLD analysis project Ga0233431, IMG submission 179867) | Seawater microbial communities from Saanich Inlet, British Columbia, Canada - SI_118_April2016_200_MG | ecosystem: Environmental > Aquatic > Marine > Inlet | place: Canada: British...
TATCAATTTTTATTTTCAAAAAATAATTTGTATTTTTCAAATTTTTCTTGAACATCAAGGTGGGTGTCCGCATACGCTTATGCTGGGCACACACAATGTGTCATAGCACATAACAAGCCCTTTAGGTCTTGCAACGTGCCATACACTGACCGTTACCTGCAAGGTTAAAAAAAGAAAAACTAAACTGTAATAGACAAATAAAATAAACCAAAAATGACCAATTTAAGTGCTTCGAACAAGATTTTGTTTTACCAACGCGCTCTTGCCCTATGGGGCAATTGGGGAAGCCAACACACATTGCACACATTTGCAAATCACACATGCCGACTCACAAACCGAAATTTGCAAAAGAGTGCAATTTTTGCCATCGCTCTAAACTTATCAATATATTCAAACTTCATAGAACAACCTTATGTGGAAAGACAGCGAAACCAATATTGACCTACTTGACTTCGATTACCTTGTAGGTGTTACCAAAAGCATAATTACGAATGATGAATTATCTCCTTCCAGTATTGGAGTATATGGAGATTGGGGAAGTGGAAAGTCAAGCCTTATAGAAATGACATTGAATGAATTATCAAGTAATGAAGATTATTTGTGCTTAAAATTCAACGGATGGCTATTCGAAGGCTATGAAGATGCAAAAACTGCATTAATCGGAACTATTCTGGATGAAATAAATAAACAGAAGAAACCTACTTCAAAAGCGAAAGAAGTACTAGACGACTTATATAAAAGTATAGACTTTTTTAAACTCGCTAGTAAAGGTGCTAAATATGGGCTTGATTTTCTACTTACTGGAGGTATTGGTACTGTTGCTGATATTACTATGCAGTCTATTGTTTCAAAGGTGAAAGATAAAGCTGAAGGAGTTTCAGAAGATGACATAAAAGGAGTATTAGGGAAAGCCCTCAAAAACGATGAAATAAGAAAGAACCTGAAGTCCTTTAATAAAGATTTTTCTAAACTATTAAGGAAAACAAATATAAAACGTCTGGTTGTTTTTATTGATGAATTAGATAGATGTAATCCTGAAACAATCTTGGAAACCTTTGAAGCAATACGCCTATTTTTATTTACAGAAGGAACATCCTTTATTATTGGAGCAGATGAACGTCAGGTAATGTATGCTGTACGTACTAAATTTCCAGAAATCAAAGGAAACCAAATTGACATTGGTAAAGAGTATTTGGAAAAGATAATTCAATATCCTGTAAAAATTCCTCAACTAGGAGCTAAAGAGGTTCAGTTCTACATAATGTGTTTATTATTGAACCATGAACTTAAAGAAGAGTCTAAAGATGTACTAAGATTTATCCATGAGGAAAGACAAAAAGATTTTTTGAATTTCTCGATGACATTTGGTTTAATTGAAGGAAAGTTTCCTGCGATAGAAGAAAAAATAAAAGAGGTCATAGCTCTTTCCAATCAATTATCCATAGTGTTATCAAAAGGATTAAATGGAAATCCAAGGCATTGTAAGCGATTTCTAAATACATTATCCATGCGTATAACAATGGCTAAATTAAAAGGAGTTGTTTTAGATAAAAAGATACTTTCTAAACTAATGCTTCTTGAATACTTTAAAGACAATCTTTTCAAGGTATTAGCTGAAATGCAGTCAAATGAAAGTGGTCTACCAGAGGAACTTAAATCCATTGAAATTGATGATTGGGATAATCTGGAAAAGCTTAAACTTTGGAAAGATGATGAATGGTTTAAAAACTGGGTGAAAATTGATCCTAAACTTACTGGCATTAATTTACAGCCTTATTTCTATTTTTCTAGGGAAAGTTTGCAGTTAAGAAATATTTCCGAAGTTGCCCAGTTGAGTGTTGTAGCTGAAAGTATTCTTAAAGGTTTATTATCAGGAAGTGATTCGACAAGAGAAGAATCCTTAAAAAAAGCAAAACAAGTTAGCGATTATGAAGCGACACAAATCCTTAAAGAAATTATAGAAAAAATTGAAACCTCTTCAGATATCTCAGCAAATTTGTTTAAATCATTTATATCGTGGAGTTCCACGAGAGCTGAGCTTTATACAGAAGCTATTGTGTGTTTAAATGCTATTCCAAGCAATAACATTAAAATTTCTTTTATTCCTCGTATAAAATCGTTTGGCGATTTGGCTTCTAAATCAATAGAAATAAATGAACTATTTGAAAAATGGAAAAAAGAAAATAAAAAATTAGAATCTGCTATCAATAATGAATTAAAAAGTTAAAATATGGGAACTTCCAACATGTACACAGGACCTTCCAAAAGTCCGCTTTTGCCTGATGATTTTGAGGAATCACCTTCTCCTGATTTTCCAGATGGTGATGGAGATCAGGAAGAGCCAAATTCAGACAGTCAAAACGATAACAATAGTGACGTTGGGCAACAAAATTCGAATGAAGATACGAATTGGAGGAATGCCAAAAATTTTATGTCCAGATTTGCATCGGGTTCATCAAGCAATCATAAAAGAGCAGTTTCTAGCTATGTAAAGGCTCATGGTGGTGCTAGAAACGCAGCTAAATCTGCCATTGGAGGTGTACGTTCAACTGCAGGTTTTGGACAATTTCTGACAAACAGTTCGAGCCAAGGTGTTAGAAAAACTTTATCTCAATACCAAATCGAGTACGAAGGTAGAACTGCTAAAGATATTCTAGCCGATTTAATAAACCACTTAGCTCCGGTACCAATAACTAAAGAGGATTCCGTTGCAAGAAAGGCTCTAATAAGGACGATGGAAATTCTTTATGAGAAAATTGATGATGAAAACAAGGACATTTCCACACTAGATAAAATTGATAAAGACTTGCTAAATGAAATGATTCCAATTCAAATTGAATCATATATCTATGAACGTATTATTAACGATTTAGGAAGTCGAATTGAAACAAAATCTTCATCGCCGTCTGATGCTCTTAGCAAAGAAAATGAAATAAAAGAATACATTAATTCTAAAGTTGAGACCACATTAAAAGATAAAGACTTCTCTCAAATTAACTTCAGTGGAAGTATGAATAAAGACGTTGAGAACTTATACAAACAATGCTATAAAGTAATGGAGGACATGTTATGATTCATATAGTTTGTAAACTAAACAATTCCGATAACTTCTCATTAGAATTATCATCACGTGAAGTTAATCTTAATGATAAGACACAATACCATTGGACATTCTATCAAACCATCCGTAGACTTAGCCAGTTTCCCAATTTCTTTTCAAATGAGGCTCTCGATTTATTTTATATTTCACTGATGGTATATTATGCTGACAGAAAGCATTTAAGACAAACCTCTTTTGATGCATGGACGAGACATTTTAAGATTTATATGCCGGTCTTAGAGCTTGATAAATGGAATCAAAATAAATCATTGTTAGAGCAAATGATTTCATTTCTAAGTGGCGATTTATGGGAATTTGATTTTCGAAAAAGAACATTAAACGAAAATGAAAAGAAAGTTGAAAGTTGGGCATTAAAGTCAAGGAAGAAATACTCACCTAATGCATTTTGTATGTTATCTGGAGGTCTAGATTCATTTATTGGTGCAATTGATTTGCTAAGTGAGGAAAAAAATATTGCTTTCATTGGTCATTATGGTGGAGGAAAAGGTGTTCTGGAATACCAGAAAATTGTCAAGTCCTTACTTATGCAGGAATATTCTTTAAATGATAGACAATTTTTCAACTTTCATGCGGCAGTTGTTGGAGGAATAGAAGACTCGACAAGAACACGTTCTTTTATGTTTTTTACACATGCAATTATACTTGCATCAACGCTTAGAAAAGAAACATCCCTCTTCATACCTGAGAATGGATTGATTTCCTTGAATATTCCACTTACAAATACACGTTTAGGTAGCAGTAGTACTAGAACTACCCATCCCTATTATATGAAGCAATTGCAATTATTATTAAGTAATCTAGGGATACAGGTTAAGTTGGAAAACCCATATCAATTTTACAGTAAAGGTGAAATGATTGAAAACTGTAAGAATCTCAGTTTTTTAAGAAATAACATTAATAACACGATGTCTTGTTCACATCCTGATTTAGGACGCTACCAAAGCGAAAGTTCACCATCTCATTGTGGAAATTGTCTACCTTGTATAATAAGAAGAGCTGCAATTGAAAAAGTTTTTGGAACAGATAACTCTAACTACAGGGATAAATATTTTAACATTGGAAAATCAGTAAGCGAACTGAACTCCTATAAACTAGGAATCCTTAATTATAAGCAAAACAAAGACAATGTATCATTTAAAATACAAGAAGCAGGTCCTTTAGATTCCAACCTAAACGAGTTTGAACAACTATATAAACGGGGGATGGATGAACTAACTTCTTTATTAGATAAATATAATGGATAATCATTTATACGACACTCATTTACATTTAGATTTATTTAAATGTAAGGATAATATTATTCAAGAAATTGAAGAACATCGTATTTATACAATTGCCGTAACAAATTTGCCTGTTCTATTTAAAAAACTAAAAGACAATTTATCTAGCAAATACATTCGTCCAGCATTAGGTTTTCATCCAGAATTATTATTGCAATACAAGCAACATATTCCACAAATGTGGGATTCTTTAAGCGAAACTAGATACATTGGTGAAGTAGGCTTAGATTTTAAAACTGGTGGTGAATTCAAAGAACTTCAATTTTCTTTTTTCGAAGAGCTTATTGAACGCTGCGATAAATTAGGGCAAAAGATACTGACGATACATTCTAGACAAAGTGCTAATGAAGTTGTGTCAATTATCGGAGCATCCTTTAATGGGAAAGTAATTATGCATTGGTATTCTGGAAATAAAACAACGCTGAAGAAAGCAATTAATAATGGTTATTATTTCTCAGTCAATTATGCAATGCTAAAATCAAATTCTGGCAGAGAGTTGATTAAGTTAATTCCATTAGAAAGGTTATTACTGGAAACAGATGCTCCATTTATTAAGTTTAATGACAAGCCTTTTACACCAGTTGACATTCAGCATATTATTAAAGGATTGTCTGAGATCTTTAGCATTAACCAAATTAATATGACCTCTATACTATGGTCAAATTTTAAGATGCTTATAAAATGAATTATCAATCAGTGCAGAAAAATATTTACAACTTCAACAAACGAAATTATTTGAAAATTTTATTTACTAAAAATTCAATACTATGTGGAATTTAGCAATCCCATTTAATCGACTCTTTGCTGGGATTTTGTCTTATTTTTGGATGTTTCAACTATTATTAACAATTCAGAAAACAACCATTCAACATACTCTATCTCTGTTGTTAGAATATAAGGAGTTTTTTCTTCCAATTGTTTTCATATTAATACTTCTTTCCTATCCAATTGGGGCTGTTATTCAACATTTAAGTTATCAATTTGCTGACAAATTTCTTTATAAATTTTTCGTTTTCAGAAAGAAAAACTACGATAAAGACGAGCATAAAAGACAACTTCGCCATATAAATGTTCATTGCTCTAATAGAATTTATAGTTCATTAGTTTTGAAGGAACAAGAATTATCAATTCTAGGGACTTGCTCTATACATTTTTTATTAATCTCTTTTACAATTTTTTTAAGATGCAAACTCAATTTACCTCTTGTATTCACTTTTATTGGCATGGTAATTTTTTCAATAATGGTTATTCGTAAATACATGTCTTATATTACATATGTTAAAAGAATGTATAAATACCTTGAGCCCACTAATTAAGAGTTTAATAAAGAACTTTTTGTAGAACGCAAAAACAACTATCATCAAATGGCAATAAAAAATTCAATATTATTCTATGATCTATCATTTCAAACAAGTGCAATAAAAGATATTTTTCACAGTAGATTAAGCAATGTGCTTGACTGTAATGGCTTTATAAAAGGTAATTATGTACATAAATTTGAGAATCAATTTTCGAAATATCTAAATGTAAAAAATGTTATTACAGTTAATTCAGGTACAGATGCATTGTTTCTTGCTGCGCTTTCACTTAAGTTGAATAAAAATGATATCGTATTCATTCAAACAAATACATATTTTGCAACTGTAGAGAGTATTGCTCGATTAAACTGCCAAATAAAGCCATGTGAAATAGATTTGGAATCAGGTCAGATTAGTCTTAAATACTTAGAAGCTCAGTTGTCCAAAATTAGATCAATTAATCAAACTCAAAGGATTATTGTAGTTGTTGTTCATTTATTTGGTAATTGTCCAGACATGGATAAATTGGTTAAACTATCTGAACAATACAATTTTACTATAATAGAAGATGCAGCTCAGTCTCATGGTTCTTCTTTTGACGGTAAAAGTTTGGGATCATTTGGACTACTATCATCCTTTAGTTTCTATCCTGCTAAAAATCTTGGGGCAATGGGAGACGGTGGTGCTGTTGTAACAAATTCTGATAACATTGGGTCAAAAGTTAGAGCCTTAGCTGATCACGGGCAAGTGGAAAAGGATTTACATGATTCTATAGGAATTAACTCAAGGCTTGATGAAATACAAGCTTTAGTTTTATCATTAAAAATTGAATATTTGAATGAATGGAATCAGCAAAGAAGACATATTGCAAATATTTATAAGCAAAACCTTCAATCCTGTGCACAAGTAAAACTCTTGCACATACACGAAAAATGCATTCCTAATTATCATCTATTTGTAATAAGAGCTTTGAAAAGAGATGAATTAATTAGGTTTCTTGAAGATGAAGGAATTCAATGTAGAATACATTACCCAATTCCAATGTATAAGCAAAAGGGATTTATAGAATACCATAGCGAACAAATAGATTTTATGGAAACCGAAAAATTCTGTTCGCAAATTTTAAGTCTTCCAATGTATCCAGGCATGGAAGAAAGAGATGTTATTAAGATCTCGTTATTGATTCAAAGCTTTTATCAAAATAATTAAGAGATGAAAAGAACAGAATTTGACAGAATCTTTAATGAGTTTAATAATGAAATAAATAGGCTTCATCCAACTATTTCAAAAAATAATAGTGTTAAAACTAGATTGAAATACATTTATGACTCAACGAAACAAAATTTTGTAAATGCTATAAATGAAAATAAATTTAAAAATATCGAAGAATTTCGGATTTATTTGAATAATTATTCATGTTTTCTGCAAAGGACTACTCATTATTTTTTCAAATTGAATTGTTTAAATAAGCACATGGTAATTGGGATTTCTGGTTCAACTGCGAAAAATCTATCTGATATTAATAGTGATTTGGATCTTGTAATATCACCAATCGATTTGAAATCAAATATTGATGGATTCAATAATTCTATCATATCAGAATTGACTGATTTTTTCTCGACCAATATTGATTTAGTCCAAATAGAAAAAGATAAAGCTGGATTAAAATTAACAGAAGATATTATAGATAGATTGATTGCGTTCACGCCTCAAATTCTTTTCTTTGGTGATTCATCATATTCAAGCTCAAACCTTTCTCTTAATGTAAATCAATTAAATCAAACATTCTTTGATCAATTGCTATTGAGTTTTATGCCAATTCCACCAGATAAAAAGAGCAATGATATTAAATATCGTAAGGGTGGTCTAAGAGATATCATTTTCTTGCTTGAAAATATTGGGCGATTAAATATTGAAAATAAGGATGGAGCTAGTAAGAGGATGAGGCAAATCGAATTCAATTCAACTAGGAATTATTTACTTCTTAAGATGAATGGTATTGCGGGTCAACTGTCAAATGAAGAAACCGAAAAAATAATTTCTCAAACTATAGATTATAAGAATGAAATAATAAAATTCTTTCTTGAAAAGCGATTAAATATTCCATATTCATTTTATACTGAACTGCTTCTTAGAAATGAATCTAGAGATTACTATAAATCAGAGGAATGTAAAAAAATCTTAATATCTCAAGAATATCAACCACTTAAATTACTTATTCTTTCCACGACAATGGATGCTTTCAATATCATAAAAGGCAGTGAAAAATTATCAAAGAGGGTTGCATATTCTCTTGTTGCAAATAGATATACGCCTTCACACATTTTGCATGAGCTAACGTTGAATAAGGGATATGAATGGCGTAATGTACGAGATCAAGTATTAAAACATCAAAATGTTTCCGTTAAAACAATTCATTTACTTGCAAATGATGATATGGAATATACAAGGAATAGAGCAAAATCATTAATTAATTAATATATGCTATTTGATATTGAGAACTATAATGAAAGAGTTAAATCTGCAATGGATTTTGATAAAAAATATGGATTAGCTAAAAAGTTTTGCGGATATGATTTAAAGCTTAAAAAGATAAAGGACTCCCTATTTTCTTATGAAAGTCTTCATGAATTTGGAATAATACATATCACGGCAGATGTATTTTTACTACTACCTAATAGTACTGTTATTGTTCAAAAAAGGTCACATTCTGTTGATATTCCAAATACATATGGACCATCTGCTGGTGGACATTGTGAATTTGATCAGTCTCCTAAAGAGACTGCAATCATAGAATTAACTGAAGAATTAGGATTAACAATAAGTAGCGATCGATTACAAAATATCTTTTGCAATGAAAAGCCGATTAAAAATTACTTCTTTAGGAAGCAATTATGTTCCAACGAAAGTACAAATATCATTCAGAAGTTTGCTCCCAAAAGCCAATGGTATTCTAACAAAGGCATTCCCATAGTAAATAGAGTAAATGTTGCGCCAAGAAATGAAACTAAATCTCATTTCTTTAACCAGGAATTAGCATATTTCTATTTTGCATTTATAGACTACAAAGAACAAAGAGAAATAGGTTTCACGGAAAATGAGATCGATTCAATTGAAATGTTAGATATTGCAAGTTTTAGAAGTTTAATCAATGAATTAAAATATTCATCTGACTCATTGTTCTTAATGAGCGAATATAAAATATGTGATTTATTACAATATGTCTAAACTTATTTCAGTCATAGTTCCGCATTATCCTACCGAAACTAGGAAACAGCTTCTAATAAACAATTTGAAAGCATTATTAGCTCAGAGTATTTCTAAATCACATTATGAAATCATAGTAGTAATTGATGGTTTCGCAAATAAACTTGTTGAATTCTTAAATGATAATTTCTCAGAAGTTACTGTTTTAACTAAAAAACAAACGGGGGTATGTCAAACAAGAAATCTTGGTTTAATTCATTCACAAGCAAAATATATTGCTTTCATTGACGATGATTGTGTTCCTGATAAAAGCTGGTTGAAAAACTATTTAGATTTTATTACAAGAACCCCTGATGCCTTTGCAATAGGTGGTCAAACACTAAGTTCTTCTAACAAATCTATCTTCCAAAGGTATGCTACAAAACGAAATCTATTAGCAACTCCAATTTTTTTAAATGGAAACATAATTTCATTAATAACGGCTAATGCTCTAATTAAACGCGATCTTCTAAATAAACTGGGAGGATTTGAAAGAAAATTTGATGAAATTTTCAATTCATGTGGAGGAGAAGATGCTGATTTATCATTTAAACTGAGGCAAGAAAATATTGAACTTTTTTATTGCGAATCAGCAAAAGTATACCACTTTCATAGGGAAGGTTTATACAGCTTCATAAAACAACAATTTAGAAATGGTCAAGGCATTATTGTTCACTCACTTTATAGGAATATTCCAATTGAAAAATTAGGTTTTCCAGAACCAAGATTATTAAAAATAATTCACCATTTGCTACAATACATTTTCATTAACAATGATGGAAGTCCAAGTTTGATATATCGAACTAGTTCTTATCTTTTTGATTCAAACTTATCATTAAGAGATAAAATTGCATTTCCATTAATTGATTTATTAAGAAGGGGATGCTATTATTTTGGCATTTATTTTGGTAATCGAAAATTTAGAAAGTATGATACCACAAATTTGTAATAGCTTGTACAATGTTGGGGATCTTTTAGCTCCAATTATTACTGAAAAAATAACCAATAAAGAGGTAATAAAAGTGTTTAAAAGTATTCCAAAAGAATATAAAGAAGAAAGAATTTTAGCAGGATTAGGCAGTTTTTTGGGATATTATGGAGATTATCCTATATCGGTTTGGGGAACTGGTTTTGAACCAGGATATTTGAACAGAATAGCAAGACTGAATCCTGGAAGTCGACAAGACTGGGAATATCATGCAGTAAGAGGACATTTGACAAAAACAGTATTAGGCATTAAGAATGATGTTGTTATTGGGGATGCTGCACTTGTAATGCCTGTTTTTTATAATCCCACGGTTTTAAATGAAAATCCTAAGCGCTACTTCCGTCATTATAGCAATAATTCAAATCCAAATATTACTAATGAATTTATAATTCATTCTACTAGAATGGATCCTCTTAAAGCAATTGATTTAATCACAAATTCCCAATTTGTATTTACTGAAGCCTTGCATGTTGCCATTTTAGCTCAAGCATATGGGGTGCCTTGGGCATGGAGTTTAAATAAACACAAAAGAGCAATGTTTAAATGGTTTGACTGGTTTTCTTCACTAAGTATTGCATCCAAATGGTTTCATCCTCAAAATTCGGCACAAGCAGAAATGTGGTTTGAAAATAATTACAGAAGTATGCAAAAGATCAATCCAAACGATTTATTAAATGCCTTTCCTTTAGAATTTTTAGACTAACAAAATGATTGTAACAGAAACTAAATGGAGATATATTAATCGTGACAAATGGGATGAACTGATAACTAAATCCGGTAATTCATCTATTTACAATACATGGGGGTGGATTCAAACTATCACAGAAGCTTATGACAATGAAATAATTGTAATAATTGAAGAAAAAGAGAATGCCTATCATAGTGTACTTCCCTTAGCTCTAACATCGACTCCTTTCATTGGTAAAAGATATATCTCATTTCCATTTTCAGACCATTTTCCAATCATTTTTTCACCTTCCAGCAACTATAAGCTAGTAATAGATTATGTTCTTAATAACTTAAATAAATCTATACAGATAAGAGATGAAATTAAAGATATTGAAAAAATGTTTGTTGGATTCTATCATACATTGAATCTTTCAAATAATCCAGAAGTGGTTTTCCAAAGGTTTAATAAAAAACAGATACAACAACGTATTCGAAATTTAGATTATCAGAAATTAACAATAGAATCTGGAACTACAGAGTACTTTACTTCTAATTTATACAGCTTGCTATTGTCATCAAGAACAAGATTGAATAGTTTTCTTCCATCTAAAAAATATTTCAGATCATTGTATAATAATTTACTAAAACAAAACAATGGGTATATTAGCTTAGTTAAATTCGAGGAAAAAATAATAGCAGGAGGTTTGTTTTTGAAACACAATAAAACCATATATTTCAAACATGGTGCTTCATTAAATAAATATTGGGGTCAACATCCTAACCATTTTTTGATATGGGAAATGATAAAAAGAAGTTGTGATGCACACTATGAGTATTTTGATTTTGGAAGGACAGGATTAGGCAATGAGGGTTTAAGAAAATTCAAACTAAATTGGGGGTCGGAAGAGAAAGAACTTTTCTATTCTCTAATTAATGGACCAAGTAGCGAGCAAATTAATAAAGCAATAAAAATGAGAAAATACATGTCATTGGCGGGAAAATACTTTCCGGGCTATAGTAGGTTATTTAATCACAAATTTTATAAATACTTTCCATAAATGAGATTAGGCGTAATTGGAGCAGGTGGTTATTGGGGTGAAAAATGGGTAAGAAACCTCAAAAGTTTAAACGTATTAGGTGGAATATGTGAAATAGATGATTCAAATTCACAAATGATAACATCAAAATATGCATTAACACCTAATAATGTAATAATTAATAGTGATGTTGATCTCTTCTTGGAGAATAGATTTGATGGTATTGTAATTGCAACTCCACCATCAACACATTTTGAGATTGCTAGAAAAGCACTAAGTAAAAATCACAATATTCTGGTAGAAAAACCATTAGTAATTGATCCCACCGATGGTCTTGAATTAGAAAGCATGATGATACGTAGGGGGAATATATTGATGGCTGGACACACTTTTGTTTATCATCCTGCGGTCAGGGCATTAAAAGAAGTTCTAAATTCATTGGGCGATTTACAGAAACTGAATATAGTTCGTGCAAACTGGGGTAAGTATCAAGATGTCGGAATATTATATGATTTGTTCCCTCATGATCTTTCATTAGTAAACTATTTATTGGGCTCTTTCCCAAAGAATTTAAGTGGTTACGTTGATCCTCAAGAAGACTTTGCTTTTCTCACCTATGTAGTAAATAATATAAAATGTTCTTCATACTTGTCCTGGTGTTCATCAAAAAAAGAACGAAGAATAGAAATTGTGGGCTCACGAGGAATTACCTCTTGGAACCTTGATGATGAAACAATTTCTGTTTGCTATTCTCATGAACATTCTGATAAAAATGATTTGTTTACTGAAAAGAACAATCTTAGGAAAATTAGTTATTCAAAAAATGAAGCTTTAACTGAAGCAGCAGAACACTTTCTTAATTGCATTAAAAACAAAACAAAACCAATGACTAATATAGATCATGGTATTCAGATAACTAAATTAGTGCAAGGAGTTCAAGAATTTGCAAGCACACACAGCCAAGCACATTTGCAATTCGCACAAGCTGACACTTAACCCAAAATTGCAAAAGAGCTTGTCTGTCTGCCATCGCTTTTTTGCTGACCCAGAAACAAAATCGGGTTGGTTGTAAATATGGTAGTGAAGTAGCTCGAATGAAAGGACAAGAAAACCCAGCAGGTAATCGAGTAGGCGGCTGATGGCAAAATAGCCACCAGTACACCTCTCACACCACTAAGCGTACGGGTCTCGTACTTAGCGGTTCATTAAGCAAAAGAATTATCGAAATAATTTCTTTG
>Ga0233431_1005227_pt1 | contig 12875 bp, 21 predicted proteins | sample SI_118_April2016_FD_179867 | JGI IMG/M metagenome (GOLD analysis project Ga0233431, IMG submission 179867) | Seawater microbial communities from Saanich Inlet, British Columbia, Canada - SI_118_April2016_200_MG | ecosystem: Environmental > Aquatic > Marine > Inlet | place: Canada: British...
CTTAGCGGACATGATAAAATTGTTGTCCATAATCATTTCTTTATTTTCTTCATCAATTACTTTATACTCTCTTCTACAAGGTTGGAGACATTCTCCTCTATTGGCAGATTTGTTAAACAATTCTTGGCTCATAAAACAACGGCCAGAATAAGAGATACATCTTGCTCCATGGACAAACATTTCAATTTCCAGGTTCGTTTTGTTTTTAATCTCTTGAGTATCTTCAATTGAACATTCTCTAGCCAGTACTATTCTAGTTATTCCTAATTCTTTCCATTGTAAAGCTGCTTGTGAATTTGACACAGATGCTTGTGTACTCAGATGAGTTTCTATCTCTAACTCTTTACATTTTTTAATAACAGCGAGATCCCAACAAATCACTGCATTAATCTTAGCTTCTTTTAATGTTGTAAGAACTTCATCTAGCTTTTCTAATTCTGATTCATAAATAATTACGTTAATTGTACAATATGCTTTAACATTATTTTCATGGCAATAAGAAACAACTTCCTTAACTTCTTCCAAAGAAAAGTTATTTGCGGCAGCTCGCATATTAAATCCTTTAATTCCAAAATAAATTGCATCTGCTCCAGCTTTAACTGCTGCAACTAACATTTCTCTATTTCCTACTGGTGCTAATAATTCCATTTTATCATTTTAATAAACTAACAATGTTAATTTCTCGTTTTTGACAAGAGTAATTTCTACCTTGATATTCCCAAGAACCTTCTGACTTTAAGGGATCAATATTTGCAATTATTCTTTCTTTATGGTTGTATTGGCATATCGAATAAAGTGGACAGTCCAGTTCTATTCCAGTTTGGCATTCTTTGTTCATTTTTTAATTCAAATTGAGGTTTATCTAAAAACCTTTTGTCTATTTTGGTAGTTAAAAAGATTTATAAATGAAGGTTTTTAAATTTCTGTTATGGCAGATGATTTAAACAATAAAAGACCAGTAAGTGCAGGAATTGATGATACATTGACTGATAATAATGCTAATACAACTAATACCAGTGGTGGCAAAGAAGCTCCATTGAAACCAGAATACACCGGATTTTGTGGTAGTGCCAGTTTTGGTTTTCCTCCTGGAGAAGAAGGTAGTGATCCATTAGCTGCTCCCGGTCGTGAAGATTATATGTCTAAAGATCAACTAAGACGTTATGGTAATTAGAACTCAAAAATCTGACCTTTTCTACCCACATTAATCACTCTAGTAGCACCGATCTTTTCTTCAATACCTTCAGTTTCGTGAATATGGCCACAAATGTGTATCTCTGGACTAAATTCAGTGATGGCTTTCTTAATTCCACCACAGCCTGGAAACATACCTAATCCCATAATACTATCTTCTGGATGTGTATGGGTAATCATAATTTTCTTCTTTACATCTGTTAATGAATCATGTGCTTTCTTTAATGTGTTAAATACATCTTTTTCACTTAATTGATGGATTCCAATGTTACTATAACCACAGCCAAATATGCCTACATCTCCTTTCTTAAATGTGTACCCATGTAAGTTTTTAGCGCCATATTTCTCTACTAGAAAGCCAATTTCAGCCATGCCTTCATGATTGCCCGGGAGAACACCAACTTCTAATCCCTTAGCTTTAAATGGGCCTACAATGCCTTCTACTGAGTTTTCATCATTCACTAAATCACCTGCTAAAACAACCAAATCTACTTTTTCTTGAAATGCTCTTTCGGCCATCTCTTTAACAAGATGTTTATCTCCATGGATGTCGCTTAGGGCTAATATTTTCATAGTGTTATAATTGGGGATTTTCTTTATAAATGTTTTGGTTTGTTACTATGCAGTGGCGAACAAACAGGAAGTTTTATAAATGGTTATTCTAGTATGCTTTTTAATGACAATTCGAACATACAATTTTGCTGATGTTACTGGAGCAACCCATAAAGAGTTGGGAGTAGGGGAAATTGTAGATGATGCCCTTAGTAAAAACTTAGAAGGTATGGTTGTAATCTCTTCAGGAAACTTTTCTTATGCTATTCAGGAAGAAATAACTCGTAGAAAATTAGGCTTGAAATTGTTTAATCTAGTAAATAACAAACCTCGATCTCAATCAGATGTACAAATTCCTAATGGTGAAATACTTAGAACTAATGATGAAAGGGTAGATGTTGTCAAAGATTCAATTGATTTAGATTTAAGATTACAAGATTATACTGACTTTATTCCTATCGCTTATGATAATCATGCAGAAAGTATTTTGCAAGGAGCTCCCCAGTATGTTGTTTGTCCAGTTGGTTCTGGAAAGTTATGGTTAAGTGTTGTAAAAAAAGTTCAAGAATTAAATTTAGCTACATCAGTTATTGGAATTACTCCAAAAGGGAAGAATGGTTTTTTTTCAGATAGTTTGACTGGAGACTTAGATTCAATTGCAGATAAATTGACAGCACCTTATACTCACTTAAGAGGTGAGGTTTTGGATCAAGCTCCAACTCATATTGTTGCTGAAGTTTCTGAGAGACAATTAAAGAAAGCTTACAAAATTGCTCAACGCGAAAATATAACTTGTGAACCTAGCGGGGCTGCAGGACTTGTTGTTTATGACGCTAGATTTAGATCAAAGTATAGTATTAGTATGGAAGACAACATTGTTGTAGTTTCTACTGGCAAAGGATTTAAGCAAGAAGTTATTGAAGCTAAAACTAGAGAGTGTAGGAGAAAAACAGGAATTGGTGCTGTAACTTCAATGTTTCTGGGCGGGGCACTTTATCTTGTTGCACAAACTCTTGGAGGGATCTCAGATCATAAAATAGCCCTGGAATTAATGGCTAGTATGAACACTCCAACGGATCAAAGAGCATTACAATATATGGTGGAAAAAGAAGGAGTTAATTCTGTAATGGGTTTAAGTGCTGATGCAGTTTCAATGGCCGGAACTCTTTCAGTAATGGATTCTGATGGACTAGAATATGTTCGTGGAATGGGAAATCCTAAGAAAAGATAAACATATGAAGATTTTGCAAAAAGAGAAGTTTACCAAGATTTTGCATTTAGATGTCCTAATTTTGGTCGATCTGATTTTAAGTATTGTAAACCTCATCATGTTGGTCCAAAGAGAGGATTATGATGAAAGATAGAAATATTTGTTCTTTAAAATCAAATTAATTATTTTTCAATCTTCTTCAAGCTTCGCCACCAATCATTTGGATCAGAATTTCTATCTTTTACTTAACTTCAAATCTAATACCAAATCTTCTAACTTTCTTAAGTCATACTTAATACCATCAACTTTTCTTCTGATTTCATTATCTCGGAAATCAAATTTTAATAATTGGCCATAAAGATCATCAACTTCATCTTTGATTTTAATAACTTTGTCAACTTCACCTTTTCCAGCAAGATAAACTGCTTTACGAACTAATTCTCCTGGTAAGTCTGCAACACCTAAAATAAAATGTTCGGGAGCAACTTTCAAATCAATTAATTTTCCGTTCTTAACAAAGTTAAAGTAAAGGATTGCTTCAACATACTCTTGAATTGCTACTTTATAACTGCCTTCACAACTCATTTTAGCGCTTTGCTTAGCCATTTTATCAAGTGTGGCTTTCTCTTTCTCAATCTGAGTAATTAGCTTAGCAGCTTCTGCAGTTTCATCTCTATGTACAGCATAGATAATTTGTTTGCTTAACTTTAGAACATCTCTTGATTTCTTAATCAAAAGTTCTCTTCCAGAATCGTAATTCTTAATATGTGTAATTAATTTTGTAAAATTTACCATTTTGATACTCTAAACTATATATTGTTTTATAAGGGTTTCTACCAGAAGTTATTTTCTCCCCTAAAAATTATAAAGTCAGCCGTTTCTGAGGTAATTAACATGGCTGAGAAGGATTGTAATTATATTAGTAGAGAACCATTAAAAGATTGGGGAAGCGAGGGCGGAATTTTTCGTGATCGTGGTGAGCCTCCAAAAGTTTATTATTGTTCCTTGACCGAAGATTTATGTGCTTTTGATCATGGGGGTTGCTTTTCACATTCTAATCATTTCTTAAATAAGGATAAATTAGAAAGATGTCCCTCTAGAACCATAGAAACAACAGTAACGAAAGATTAATTTACTCTTAAATTTCCTTCTTCACACAGAAACCTTTATATATGCCTCACATTCTTAAGAGCATAATCACTTAGGGGGTGTATTAATAAAATGGAAGAAAGTTCAAGACCTTTAGATACTTTAAATCAAGCTCGTGGTAAAACAGTAATCATAGATTTAAAAAATGGATCAACTTATGTTGGTAAATTAAGAGCGTTTGATATTCATATTAACATTGTTTTAGATGAAGCAGAAGAAAGAAGAGACGGAGAAGTTAAAAGAAAATTGGGAACAGTTTTTATCCGTGGAGATACTATCACAATTCTTTCACCAGCATAATTTAGTTGAGGTAAAATAACAAAATGGGAACAGGAACAGCAGCAATGGGAAAGAAGTCTGGAAAAAAGACGCACATCATTTGTAGAAGATGTGGCGGACATACATTCCACGCTAGAAAGAAAAGATGTTCTTCTTGTGGTTACGGCGACACTTCAACTCTGCGAAAATACAACTGGAACAAAAAGAACGCTAAATAGTTCTTTTAGTTTCTTAATTTCTTTTTAAATTATATGCTGAAAATGGCTTTTGAACAATTACCTTATTCTAATGATGGATTACGTCATCATGAAGATATGGTTTATACATTTGATTCTAGAATTGTTTTTGATAATGTAAATCCTTTAGTCGTAGCAGTGCATCCTTTTTTTATTAAAGATAATTCTTTTGTTGATAATTATCCTTTAAGGGCAGACCATTTTCTAAGGAATTATCAAGGTCCTGTATTTATTTTGGAGGAAGATGTTTCTGTCGGACTGGAAAGAATACCAAAAATAGATCAAACATTGGAAAGGATTCATCGTTTTGGGACTGTACCTGAAAGGTATTTTGTTATGACAGAAGCTTCTGATCCTGAACCACAGGAAGTAGATTGGATTGCTTTGTTTGACTTATTAAATCATTTTAAACCATCAGAAATAAAGTTGATGGGTGGTTTAAACCGAACGCATAGATCTGCAAATGAAAGAGGATGTTTGGGATATTTGCGTTATAAATTAAGAAGAGAAGGCTTTAATGTTACTGAATTACCTGATTTGATCTTTACTCCTGAAAGCTTGGAATCAAAACTTAAGATTGAGTTTCAAAGTTTTGTTTACAATTCTCTTTAATCTCTTTATAGCTGATTAAATCACAGTATTCTGAATTCTCGCTTAATCTGGCAATTTTTAATCTACAAGAATCTCTGTTGATCGGTTGTTCTAACATTGTACATAATTCTACATTCAGGGTAGCTTTAGCAATCTTGTAAACACATTGATCTTTTTCTACTGGGCCTAAATATTCACATAATAGAGGGTCATTTGTAGCTAGGGCAATCTCTTTTCTGCAGTCTAATTGTTGTTCCCCATTCATAACAAAAGAGCAGAAATCATTTTCATTATTATTAATCGCTAATTGAAAGTTACAATTATCTACCCAGTAATCGTCTTCGATGGTATTACACATTTCTTGATTATTAATAACAACAGCAACTTTATGCATACAATTAGCTTTAACTTTATCATCTTTAACTAAATCACAAACAGCTACGTCTTTTTTCATTTCTGCTAGATTTCCTACGCAAGAATCTCTAAGTAAGTCATTTGAAACCTTACTACACTGATTAGCTTCAAAATAACAGTTATCTTTTTGTGCTCCTTCAAAATCAGAACAAGTATCTATAGTTGTATCTTCAGTCGGGCTGATTGTGCAACTTGCTAAAAGTAAGGTTAAAGTGATTAATATAATAATTGCTGTTTTCATACTTTCTGGGAACAAAGAGTTTGTTTTTAAGCTTTATGAAAAAGCTACTGTTCATGTATTACTACTAAAGATTGAGTTCTATCTATGCCTGGTAAACTTTGGAACTTCTTTAATAGAAAGTGGTCATACTCTTGGACATCTTTTACTCGAACCTTTACCACCATATCAGTTCCTCCCGTAACCACATCAACAGATTCTACTTCTGGTAATAAAGAAATTTGTTTAGCTATTTGGTGTTGATCTTTCTTAAGTTCTCTTAATACTTTATAATCCATTGATACTAACATTATTACTAGGAAGTTCTTACCCAGTTTTTGAGGATCTAGGTCTAAAGTAAACTTTCTGATTATCTTTTCTTGTTTTAGTTTTCTAATTCTGTTATGTATTGTTGTTGCTGGCAACAATGTTTTTTTAGCAATTTGTCTTGTAGTGTAATCTCCATGTTCTTTTAAGACTTCAATAATCTTTTCGTCTTTTTCGTCCAGCTTGTAAGTCATAATGGAACAATTGTTCCACTTTTATATAAATGTTTCGCAATTATCGCCACTTTGACCACTATTTGTGGGGTGAGTATATATACTTCTTCGTTCATTATAACAATAAGAAAGAGAGAATTTGAGATGTTAAAAAAAATGAGACACCTGAAAACATTACCGGAAGAGGACCTTGGTTTTGCCGAGGACGGACAAGTGGGGATAAACATCGAACTACTTTGGGAAATGACTCAAAAAGAGGAAAAGTTCGCTGAAGAGTTCGCTAAAACAATGACTCACGAATTGATGCACATGCTTCTAGCGGAAGCATTGGGGAAAAAGTTGAAAGATGTTCCCGTAATTGTTGAAGAAGCAATTATTAGGGGAATTTTAGGGGAAGAATGGACTGAGGAAATTGCTGCTATGTATTCAGAAGCAAGCTAAATGGAGATGAAAATAAAATGAAAAAAGTCAGTTTAAAAAGAATATCAGATGAAGCAACGGACAAAGTTGCAGGTATGAAAGTAGAAACCATTTTGTTAGATTATGATTTGTCTGCTTGCCCTGGAGTTTATCTGGAAGCATATGAAATTTTGCTAGAAGCAGGCCCTAGACATTTAAAGTCTTTGATTGCAGACCGTTTAATGAACTACGGACTTTATGATCAAGCGATTGAATTATATGAAAAGATGTTTCCTAAATCTCAAGGTATACTGTCTCGAATAGCAGATGAAATTACTTGTGCTTTTCCGTCAATGACCATAGAGAAGATTATGGGGGAATACATCGCTGAATACCAGGAAGAAGGGAAGCATGAACAAGTTGTTGACTTGGTAGAGGCTTTACAAGTTAGTGGATATAAAATGATCGTTGAAAGGTTAATGAGAGAACAGAAACCTATTACTGAAGAAGTATTAGAAGAAAAACTAATTGGAAGTAACTAAAAAATGAAAGGGGATGAAACAAAAATGACACCACTAACTGAACCAACTAATATTCATGAATATCGAAGAAAGAGTCTAGAAGATAGAGCAGTTTGTGGTCTTACTTTACTGCATTTGAATGAAGATTACTTTCAGAAGAGATTTTTGGAAACGGGAGCAAAAGCTTTGCTCTACGCGGGAAGTGAAGAAGTAAAAGGTTACGATAGTTGGGAAGATCTCTTAGATGATTGGTCGAGAGCAGAATTACGTATCCTGAATCAAGGTAAAGTTCCTTACAGGATATTTCAACAAGTGATTGTTACAGATCAAGAATTAATATGTTAATGGAGGAAATAAAATGAAGAAAACAGCAGTGACGTTAGCACTATTGGCGGGTCTCTTGGGGACCGGTGGTTGTGCTCCGAGAGATGGTTGTACTATAGAGGAAACTGTTGGAACTGAACTTACTTTAAAAGTGGGTGAATTTGGTTCTTGTGGAAAAAGTGATTCTGGGTTAAAAAGGGGTTTTATCTATGCAGGAATGTCTGATGACGACATTTTTACAGTTGTTAGGCCTAGATTCCATCAAGCGTACACTCTTTATTTTCCTGTAGAAACTAAGGAACTTGATGAGGGACTAACTGTTCTAGAGGTAACTCCGGAATATTTGAAAGTTGAATGTGAATAAATAATAAAAATAAAATGGAGGAAATAAAATGAAAAAAACAGCAGTGACGTTAGCACTATTGGCGGGTCTTCTTGGAACCGGTGGTTGTGCTAGTACTTTAGAAGAAACGGTTGGAACTGAACTTACTTTAAAAGTTGGTGAATCTGGTTCTTGTGGTTGGATGGGTCCTCATGGGTTAAAAATGGATTTTATATATGCAGGAATGCCTGATTACGATACTTTTGTAGTTGTTGAGCCTAGAACATATAACCCGCACATTTATCATTATTTTCCTGTAGAAACTAAGGAACTTGAAGAGGGATTAACAGTCTTAGAGGTAACGCCGGAATATTTGAAAGTTAAATGTGAATAGAAAATAGAGGAATAAAATGACAGAATTAGAAAAGAAAATAGAGAAAGAACCAACTCGCAGAAAATTCCTTGGAAAACTGGGAATGGGATTAGCAGGATTAGCTTTAGCGGGAGCTTTGGTTGGAGGCTGTTCTGGAAAAATAGAAGGACAAGAAGTGCCAGATCATCCAATTACGATGACATTAGGTGTTGGTGAATATGAGAGTTTGACTGGAGACAGAGGATGCCAATTTGGATATCTTGGGATGTCTAGTAAAGACTTCTTTAAGGTAGATGGTTGTTATCACGGTGGTGTGATTGATGGTGCATCCTATTCTGTAGAAGCGGAGGAGATTTGTTTTGGAACAGAAGTTTTCAAAGTGTTGGAAGTTACTCCAGAACACATTTCTTTGAGATATCTTCCTAGTGAACATTGTGATTAATGTTAATTGAGGTAATTAAAATTGAAATAAAATTGAGGAGAAATAAAATGACAGCGGAAAAAGAATTGGAATTTGAATTGGAAAGGATTGAGTTAGAAAAGAAGTTTGGATCTTTATTCAGACACTAAATACGGAGGAAATAAAATGCAATTACAAGATCAAAAATTAATATATGGGGAAAGCGTCTTAAGTTTAGATGATGTTTACGATAGCACTAGCGCTTTAGAGTTTATGGCAGGGGTAAAAGATATGGTGGCCATGGGTGGAGCAGTTTCAGTAACTAGTATGGGATTAGAATGTAGGTTGTCAGACTTATTTTATGATCCTGATGTTCCATTGGGTGGAACTAAAGAAAAGGCATTGGCTCCTGGAATCAAATCGATTGCGGTGGATAGGTCAGAATATATAGTTACTCTTACTGATAAAATTTCTCATGATGCTTATCAGGATTTTTGGGAAAGATTAGGATTTGAAACTTATACGGAAAAGAAATCTTTATTAGTGGTGGATCCTATTACTTCAGAGACTATTGTTAAATATGGACGTATTAGAATATCTGTACCTGAAAAACAATTAGAAAGATACTTACATGTCATGGAAGACTTTGGAGGAGATTAAAATGAAAATATTACCTAAGGGATACGAATCAAAATTAGGTTTTTTTGAAACAGAAGAAGCTATTAAACTAGTTAAGGACACATTTCAAAAGAGTTTGTCTAGAGAATTAACTTTACATAGGGTTACCGCTCCCAGATTCTTAATGGTGGGGAAAGGCTTACAAGATGATTTAGCTGGTACACAAGTTCCAGTGGGTTTTAAAGTTAAGTTTAGCAAAACTCCTGTTGAAGTTGTTCATAGCTTAGCAAAATGGAAACGTCATGCTTTAGGTAAGTATGGATTCAAACACGGAACTGGCTTGTATACAGATATGGATGCTATCAGAAAAGATGAAGATGTTTCTCCAATCCATAGCATTTATGTTGATCAGTGGGATTGGGAAAGAGTTATTTCTAAAGAAGAAAGAACAATTCCTTTCTTGAAGAAAATTGTTAAAAAGATTTATTCTGCAATTCTAAAAACAGAAAAAGTTGTTGAAAAAAAATATCCCTCTCTAAAATCTAAGTTACCTAAAACTATAAAATTTCTTCATGCTCAAGAATTGGAAGATCTTTATCCTAAGTTATCAATGAAAGAAAGAGAAAAAGCAATTGCTAAGAAGTATGGTGCTGTTTTCTTAATGGGAATTGGTCATCCATTAAAGTCTGGAGAAGCTCACGATGTTCGAGCTGCAGATTATGATGATTGGTCAACTGAAACATCTAAAGGGAAAAGGGGATTAAACGGAGATATTTTAGTTTGGGATTTAGTAAGGGAAGATGTTTTAGAATTATCTTCAATGGGAATTAGAGTTGCTAGGGAATCTTTAGAAATTCAACTGAAACATATGGGTCTTGAAGAAAGGAAATCGTTAGCTTTTCATAAAGCTGTTTTGGAAGAAAAACTACCTTTAACGATTGGTGGTGGTATTGGACAATCTCGGTTATGTATGGTTGTTTTACAGAAAGCCCATGTTGGGGAAGTTCAAGCTTCAATCTGGCCTAAGGAAGTTGAAGAGGAGTTTGCTGAAAAAGGCGTAGTTTTGCTTTAAGTTAGCCAATAACTTTTTATATTCCCTTTTTTATCTTTATTAAAATGGCAGAAAAATTTGTAAGTATACAGGAAGCAATTAAACAGGGAGAAGGAACAGTTTCAATTAGAGGCTGGATTTACCGGGAAAGAGGCAGCAACAAACTTAAGTTTATTACACTTAGGGATTCTACTAATATAATTCAATGTGTTCTTGAAAAGAGTAATTTTGAAAATAATTGGGATGAAATAGATGGTGTAAGGATAGAAACTTCTATGGAACTAGTTGGAGAAATTAAGAAGGATGAGCGAGCACCTACTGGCTATGAGATTCAAGTTAAAGATTACAAAGTTATTGGCAAGTCTGACAATTTTCCGATTGGTAAGGATTTGTCTCCAGAATTCTTAGCAGATAACAGACATTTATGGTTACGAAGTAGGAAAATGGTAGCTAGTATGAAAATAAGGTCTACAATATTTTTTGCATTCCACGAGTATATGCACAAAAGTGGTTTTACAGAAATGCAAGCGCCTTCAATGAGTAGTTCTACTAGTGAAGGAGGTTCAGAAACTTTTGAAGTAAAGTACTTTGATAGAAAAGCGTACATGACTCAATCATGGCAGTTTTATGCTGAGAACTTTATTAGTGCTGTAGAGAAAGCGTATGCTATCGCTCCTTCTTTTAGAGCTGAGAAATCAAGAACGCCTTGGCACGTAACAGAATTTTGGCATTTTGAAGCTGAAGCTGCTTGGATGGACTTAAAAGGTAATATGGTTTTAGCTGAAGAATGTATTGAATATGCTATTAAAAAAGTTTTAAATGACAATCTTCTTGAATTAGAAATTGTTAAAGCTGATATTGACAAACTTAAGAAAGTTAAAGCACCATTTAAGAGAATTACTTATGGAGAAGCAATTAAAACTTTGATAGATAAAGGACACAAAATTGAACAAGGGGATGATTTTAAGTCTGCTGAGGAAAGAAGTTTAGCAAACTACTATGGAGATGCTTTTGTTTTTGTAACTAATTATCCTTTGAAGTTATTGAAGTTTTATCATGGAGAAGATCCAGAAAATCTTGGAACTGGAACGAACTTTAACCTACTTGCTCCTGGTGTTGGAGAAATGGTTGACGGATCACAAAGGGAACCTGATTTAAATAAGATTGTTGAAAGGCTAAAGAAAGATAATATGGATTTAGGAGCTTCTGATTGGTACTTAGACTCGCGAAGATATGGTTCTGTTCCACATTCTGGTTTTGGTTTAGGGATGGAAAGATTTGCAGCGTGGGTTTGTGGATTTGATACCATTAAAGATTCTATACCTTTTCCTAGAACCCCAACAAGGTTATCACCTTAATTTTTCTTTTTTTTAATAAGTTTTATAAATTCTCATTTTCTCAAAGTTTTAATGGCATTACATTTTGATCATAGTCTCGTAAAATCTTTGGAAGAAATAGATTTTATTGAAGAGGTTGAAGAATTTCCGGTTCATCAAAGTGAAGAATCAAGAGTGTTTACCAATTCTTGTAATATTATTGATAAGTATGGGAATGCTAAGTATGGTGTTGTTAGATTAATTAACGAAGTTTATGGCGTTCATATTAACTTACAAAGTTGGGTTGATGATGATATTCATGATGAAGTATCTTATTTTCTTTCAGAAGCAGGATCTAATTGTTTGAATTATTCTCAATTTAAAGCTCCTGATAAATTTAAAACTTGGTTCGGTCGGAAAGGATTTGTAGTTGCGATTGAACAAAAAGGTCAAGGTTTTAATCCTAAGCTAGTTAATGAAGATGATATTAAGCATAACGAAGGAAGAGCGTTTGAGTTTTATAGAAATTGTAACAGCAAAATATTCTTTGATAATTCAGAAGATGCTAACATAGTTTATTTACAGTTTATGTTTTAGATTTTATTCTTCCTTTGCAAATCCTACGATTCTTCTTGGGGTATATCTGCCTTCAAATAAATCTGCAATTTCTTCTGCAGGATGACCTTCTTTTAAGAATTCTTTAATTATGTCAACATCTTCTTCTTTTTGTAATCTTTTAGTATGTGCTGCTTTATATCCAGCTAATTGCATTTTTGTTAAAGCATAAGTTTGCATAATCTTTGCATCTGGAATCTCTGATGTTATACACTTGTAAATTTCTGTTTTGTTTGGTTCTGGAGGTATGTATTCTGGTGTTGGTTCCATTTTCTGTTCAAGTCCCATTTTGGGTTTTGACTTTATTCTCTTAGGTTTAGTTTTCATCTTTCCAATTTGAACTCTTTCTTTTGGAAAGTCATCAAGCATTTGTTTTTGTTTTTCTTGATAGGTTGCATATGCTGCTTTAAGAAAGTTGTAAAGTTTTTCTGCTTTTCCAGCAGCAACGGGGTAACTGTGTGGACCAACTATTAACTTTTTTGTTTCATCCACCTTGATAGCAAATTCCCTATTTGCAAAAACTGGCCGGGCACCCTTTTGTAATTTTTTGGGGATAGGCATAAAATGATCCTTAAATAAATAAAAATCGCTAAT
>Ga0233431_1005228_pt1 | contig 12873 bp, 11 predicted proteins | sample SI_118_April2016_FD_179867 | JGI IMG/M metagenome (GOLD analysis project Ga0233431, IMG submission 179867) | Seawater microbial communities from Saanich Inlet, British Columbia, Canada - SI_118_April2016_200_MG | ecosystem: Environmental > Aquatic > Marine > Inlet | place: Canada: British...
TTGACCGGCTGTATTCTGACTACCTGGCCGATGCGATCGTAAGCCGATTTAAGGGCTGTCGAAACCCTGTCGATCACATTCTGGATGGCGCCGGTTGAAATTGAAAAACCTAACACCGATTGGCAAATCAAGGGGGACGTCCTTAAATAATCAAATAACTTGATAAAAATACCTGGGATGCGGGACGTTGTTGACTATCGTTACTAAGTGAGAAATTTATTTTATCGCAATAGTTAGTTGGAAGAAATAACTTGATGTTTAACGTAACAGTTTAACGTAACGGAATTGGCAAGGCAAGATAGATCTGATACACTTGGAACATTGCATTATGTCAAAATACGGGGCAAATAGAAGAGACGCATCGAAAAGGGGGCTGCTCTTGACCCCAATACTTTAGCGGAGACCGGTCGCCGGTGACAGTATCCACATAGGATATTTCAAAGACAATGATAAGTGACAAGGGGCTTTTGCGTTAGTCACGCTTGTCAACAACGTTATATATTGAAATAACAGGAGAATCTACTGCCACAAGTGCAGGGGTCAAGTCTCCGTTTGACCTTTGTTGATTTTCCGAAAGCCAGAAATTATGTCAAGATCATTCTTTCGAGAGAAATCGGTGTCAAAACTTGGATAGTGACTAATGATTGTTTTCTTGTAATTTCAGCATGTTTACCTAACCTTGCTGCTTCACCGGACTGGCGTGGCCGGGGCGTTTTGTCCAACCGAGCAGCGCCAATGCCATTTGTTTTAACAAAGGCAGTGCTGCCAACCGCCAGCCCGTGAGCAGCCCGTTCGGCCTCTAAATTATCAGATAGTTTTCTGTAAATTGTATTAAAAAATCGCTTAAAATCCGGCGATAGCTATTTACTGTTACCTCAAATCACATTCACCTTCTGGCCTCAAATGATAAAAATCGTTAAAAAATGGTCTCCATATAGCCCATAAGAGTATTATGCGGTCTATATACGGACAAATTTTGTCTTGACAAGTTAATGAATATTCATTATCTGTGGTTCACAGAAAGTTCATTAAGCTACTTTATGTTCTATGTGTGAACCAAAGGAAAAGCGATGCCAAAGTCCATCACACGCACCTACTCACGCTATAGCCGCGATGCGGCTGCATTGCTCGGCGCGTTGATCCGCGAAGCGCGTAATGAGCGCAAGCTCACCGCTCAGGAATTAGCCGACCGCGCTGGTATTTCCAGAGGACTGCTGCAGCGCATCGAAAAAGGCAACCTCAAATGCGAAATCGGAGCCGTGTTCGAAGCGGCAACTATTGCTGGCGTCAAGCTGTTTGATGCCGATGAAAGCACGCTGACGAAATACCTACGTCAAACCAAGGAAAAGCTGGCACTCCTGCCAAAGGCTATTCGCAAGAAATCCAAAGCGGTGCGCGATGACTTCTAAAACAGAGAAAGAAGCCTTTGTCTGGATATGGCTGCCGGACGAAACCGAGCCTGTCGTGGCTGGACGCCTTGAAGCTGATAACGGCAATATCCTGTTCAACTACGGTAAAAGCTACCTGGATCGTATCGGTGATAGCAAACCTGCGATTGCGATTTACGAACCCGAATTGCCGCTAAAGGCTGGGGTGCTGCCCTTGCCCGAGGGCTTGACCATGCCCGGCTGTATCAGGGATGCCGCGCCCGATGCGTGGGGCCGGCGTGTGATTATCAACAAAAAGTTGGGACTTAAGGGCGCAGGCACAGATACAGCCGAGCTGGATGAACTGACCTACCTGCTGGAGTCTGGCTCGGACCGGATCGGTGCGCTCGATTTTCAGCGATCCCCTACAGAGTACGTGCCGCGTACCGCTAATAACGTCAGCATGGAAGAATTGATTGAATCCGCAGAACGGGTCGAAAAAGGCGTGCCTCTCACACCGGAGCTGGATCAGGCGTTGTTCCATGGCAGCTCTATCGGTGGCGCTCGTCCTAAAGCCCTAATTCAAGACCAAGGCAAAAAATACGTGGCCAAGTTTTCATCCAGCACCGATCTGTACAGCGTCGTAAAAGCTGAATTCATAGCCATGCGATTGGCTGAATTGGCCGGGCTGAAAGCTGCGCCGGTAAAGCTGGCCAAAGCTGCAAACAAAGACGTACTTTTGATCGAGCGATTTGACCGCGTACCAAAAGGTGACAAGTGGGCACGAAAGGCCATGGTCTCCGCTCTAACTCTGTTTTGCTTAGATGACATGATGGCGCGGTACGCCAGCTATGAAACGTTATCCGAAATTATTCGCCACCGTTTTACCAATCCGAAGCATACGCTGAAAGAGCTGTTCTCTCGGCTCGTCTTCAATATTCTGTGCGGCAATACCGACGATCATGCGCGAAACCATGCGGCGTTTTGGGACGGCAAAGCGCTGACCCTGACGCCTGCTTATGATATTTGTCCGCAAGGCCGCACAGGCAATGAGGCTTCACAGGCCATGCTAATATCGGGCGACAAGAATCTGAGTCAACTCAAAACGTGCCTTGAGACCGCGCACAACTTCCTTCTTTCTGAGAAAGAAGCCAGCGAAACATTTGGTAACCTGACTGCCGCAATCGAAAGGCATTGGGAAGCCGTCTGTGAAGACGCTGAGTTGAATGAAGTGGACAAGAGATTTCTTTGGAGACGGCAGTTTCTAAACCCCTATTCGGCTGAGCAATAGGCATTACTTTTGAAAAGTGGAGGGGGCTGCTCTTGACTCTTTTCCCTGAAATGAAAACCCAGATAGTATAGGCAAATACAAATAGAAAATTCACATCATAATCGTGTAGCAGCTATTTGCTGTAATAAGGAAGTAAGCCTTAAAAAGAAACGCAACGGGGTCTTCATTCTTGACAGAATTGCATTACATACGAAGTAGCGGCTTTGCCGAACCATAAAATGCGGCTCTTTTTCACGTTTGCAGAAAAAGTAGAGGGGTTGCCTAACTGAAAACCATTCCATATTAGAAGGTTAGCAGCCAAATCTGATATGGAGGATATTCAATGAAATGGGGGTCAAGTCCGCTCTTGACCTACTTGAATGCGAATGATACTAAGAGGCATTATGTCACGACCACTTCGAATCGAATATCCCGATGCATGGTACCATGTCATTAACCGTAACCGAGGCAGGCGTGTTGAGGATATTTTTTCGGATGAGCAGGACTATGTGATGTTTACGGAGTTGCGGAAGGAAACTTCAGAAATGTGAGACATTCGAATCGTCGAATTCTGCCTTATACCGAATCAATCTCAAAGATCTAAGAGCGGACCCCGTAATTGGTTTGAAATTCAGTGAAAAGGAGGCAAATTGACATGACCCAAGCAATGATTGTCGCGCCCCAGCCGGAAGCTGTGGAAGAAGGTGCGATTATTTTGAAAAATGGCGGCAACGCTGTCGACGCGGCCATTGCCTGCGCGTTGGTTCAAACTGTGGTCGATCCGCAGATGTGCGGCCTTGCCGGGTTCGGAACCATGCAGCTGTACCTCCCTTCTTTAAACCATCATGGTTTTATTGACTTTCACACTACAGCACCGGCCAGCGTCCGCGAGGACATGTGGCAGGATTTGATCGAAGGCGAAGCCCGCGATGGCTTCGGGTTTTTTCTCAAGGGAAGGGTCAACGAGGTCGGTTACCAGTCTGTCATGACCCCGGGCAGCCTGTTGGCCTATTGCGAAGCCGCCTCCGAATTCGGGACAATGGATTGGAAAGATATTATTCAACCGGCAATCGAACACGCGCAGCAGGGTTTTTTTGTCCGCCCGCATGTCCATGAATTCTGGACAAAACCTCTTGACTTCGGCCGCGTGCCGACGTCGGATAAACTGGGTTTCACAGAAGCAGGCCGAAAGATCTATTTCAATGAAGCAGGCAATTTGCTGGGATTGGGGTCAAGGGTGGTGAACCCGGATATGGCACGATCGTTAATGCGAATCCAACAAGGCGGCGCGGATATTTTTTACAACGGAGACATGGCTGAAGAGATCGATGCCGACATGAAAAAGCATGGCGGCTATCTTTCACGCGAGGATCTCAAATCCTATAAGACAAAACGAATCGAGCCGCTTTGGGGTGAGTATCGGGGATACCGTATCGCCACCAATCAGCCACCTGGAGGCGGCATAATGATTCTGGAGATGCTGCATCTCCTCGATCATTTCGATCTCGCGGCAATGAACCACAACAGCCCGGAATATATTCGAACCGTCACCGAGGCCATGAAATACGCGACCATCGATAAAGACATGAAGGTAGGAGACCCCGAATTTGTTGATGTACCGATAGACGAACTGTTAAGCAAAGACTATGCTGCAGGATTGGCCCAACGTATCAGGCGCGGGGAAAGAGCCAATGTGGTGCGAATGGAATCCGGGGAACCATCGAAAGATACCACGCATATTTGTGTTATCGACACCCATGGAAATGCGGTAACCATGACTCATTCGCTGGGAATGCCGTCGGGAGTCATTACCGAAGGGCTGGGATTTATGTACAATGGGTGCATATCTGTTTTTGATCCGCGCCCGGGTCGGGTAGGATCGCTTTCGCCGGGAAAACGTCGTTTTACAGCGATGTCTCCGACCATAGTATTTAAGGGAGACGAGCCTTACATCATCATCGGTGCACCGGGCGGCACGTTTATTACCATGGGGATACTCCAGGGTATTCTCAATGTCATCGACTTCGGTATGAATATGTTTGAAGCAGTTGCAGCACCCCGGTTCACCGCGAACAGCAACACGATAGATGTCAGTAACCGGATTCCGCGTTTTGTCACAAGAGAACTGGAACAAATGGGCTATCCGGTTGCCCGTAACTACCATAGCTATCCATTTGCCGGTGTTCACGGGATACGGATCAGGGATGGAAAACTGGATGGCGGCGCGGACCCCGGTCGCGATGGAATGGCATTAGCGGTTTAAGGGAAAAGAAGTGATCTCACATCATTTCGCGGCCCGAAAAATTATCTGAGACAGATCGAATCCATTATGACTGATAACGCATGGACAGATCAATTGACCGGTTTTCTGCAATTTCTAACCGAAGCGCGATTTTTTCTAAAACAAAACCAGGTTTCCAAACACCATCCAGACGTTCAGTGTATCCGCCGTGCGGCTGAGGAGGACTATCATGACGAAAGCGGCCAGACGGCGACGTACCAGAAATATGAAAGTACCTTCTACGAAGACGCTCCCGCTTTAGTGACCTTGTGGAGCTTCTTCAAAAAATATGAATCTGACAAACTGCGTCGCTACCACAAATTAACCATGGTGGAATTGGAAGGGCTTAAGGGCGATCACCATCCAATGGCCATCTTGGGCCGATCAGTCCTGGGTACGGCAGCGTTATTAATGAGCGGTGTCACGGTTTGGTGGGGGCTGATCAAGGTGGTTTCCGAAGACGATCCCGGGAACTTGTTCTCAGAACTCTCACGCAGCTTGTTGAGTCCGGTAATGGTCAATCGGATTGTGGGGATGATTTGGCTGGTGGGAATGTTTGTGGTGGTCTGGTATGCCTTGCGCATGGTTCGCAATCGAAAACAAGTGGCATTTCTATCATCCCTTTCCCGGGCGCTCGGGCTGTATTTGGACGACGTGGAGCCCCGAATAAAGACTAAGGGGTCAGGCCTTCATTCTTGAGAGAATAAAATAGAAAAGGAAGGAACAGATAGGGACGTCCATTGGATTATTGGTTAAATTTATTCCAATTTTTTAGTGCACCGGCCGCTCGAAATCTCGCGCCAGAATGGGGGTCAAGTCCGGTCTTGACCTACTTGAATGAGAATGACATTAAGAGGCATTATGTCACGACCACTTCGAATCGAATATCCCGATGCATGGTACCATGTCATTAACCGTAACCGAGGCAGGCGTGGTGAGGATATTTTTTCGGATGAGCAGGACTGATGTTTACGGAGTTGCTGAAGGAAACTTCAGAAATGTCAGACATTCGAATCGTCGAATTCTGCCTTATACCGAATCAATCTCAAAGATCTAAGAGCGGACTTGACCCCGCAATAGACGTCACAATTACGGCGAGTTGGAGGTTATGTATGCGAGTTTTTATAAGTTGGTCTGGTATTTTAAGCCGGCAGGTTGCAACCTTATTACACCAATATCTTCCCTGTATGTTACAGGAGATAGACGTTTTTATGTCAGAGCATGACCTTGAGTCTGGAGGCAGGTGGAGTCATCAACTGGCACAAGAACTTGAAGTGACAAACTACGGGATCATTTGCATTACACCAGAGAACTTAAATAAGCCTTGGATTCTTTTTGAAGCTGGTGCGCTTACAAAACATGTTGATGGTCGCGCGTGCGGAATCTTAATAAAAGATCTATCCCCAATTGACTTTTCAGGCCCCCTATCTCAATTTCAAAATAGGCGGTTTGAAAGAGATGAATTAAAAAAATTAGTTAAAGACATAAATGCAAAACTTTCTATCCCCTTGGATCCCAAAAAACTGGATTTAGTTTTTGACAAATGGTGGCCCGATATTGAATCCGAATATATACAACTACTGAATAATGAGACCAATAATGAACCAGCAATAACACGTCGTGACCAAAGAAATATTTTGGAAGAGATCTTAATGAAAGTTAGAGGCATAGAAGGGGCTATTGCAGATAAATTTAATAGAAGTAAAGCTAAAACACTGTTTGATGTTTTTGACGAAATGTTTACGAATAAATTCACCGAAAAACAGAGAAAAATGATAATTGATATTTATAGGCTACAACAAAAAGGTGAATTCCCAACTATGGATGACTTTAAGGACCGATATTCAAATGAAGAAATAGAAACCATAAGAAGATCAGGTCTTGTGAAAGAGAAGGAAGATGGCGTTCTATTTTTTAATAAAGCATTAGAAGATTATTTATCTGATAAATATGTTTTTTTTAGAAGCGCCTAACAAGCTTAATTCTCGCGCCCAGCGAAGTCCATCTTGAAACGGGGGTCAAGTCCGGTCTTGACCTACTTGAATGAGAATGATACTAAGAGGCATTATGTCACGACCACTTCGAATCGAATATCCCGATGCATGGTACCATGTCATTAACCGTAACCGAGGCAGGCGTGCTGAGGATAATTTTTCGGATGAGCAGGACTATGTGATGTTTACGGAGTTGCTGAAGGAAGCTTCTGAAATGTGAGACATTCGAATCGTCGCATTCTGCCTTATACCGAATCGATCTCAAAGAGCTAAGAGCGAACTTGACCCCGTAACAATAGCTCGGCCTGTCGAAAATCCCGTTTCAGAGGGGCACGCCCCCTGTCAACGCTTCGCCGCTCCCCTTACGAAAAGCCGACGCATGACTCGGGGCCACGGCGGGTCTAACCATTACCATGCTGGGGACTTCCACCCCCTATTCTTTGTCCCGCTACATTATTTTGCGGGGCGCTTTCGACCCCTCTACAACCTATTTTTCAAGTGCGGTGAGGGGCTGATGTCACATCTTGCACAGCGAATAAATACGGTCGTATTTAACCTGCAAATCAGAATTATTTTGCAATATTCCGGCTGCTTTTACCTACACCTTGTCTGGATCAACACTTCGTCCCAATGCACGGTGTTGTGGAATTTTAAATTTAACGCTATTTACGATATTACCTCCATCCTGAAGCCACATAAACCGTACGACCACGTATTGTACCGACTAAAATATACGAAGGATATGGATGCTGCTTTCGATACGGTTCAAATCAAAGCTGGTAAAAAAACTGTTGATCTTCATCTGAAATATTGCTTATGATGTATCTTACGCATTTTTCCATAGCTTTTATTATGGAACATTTGGAAGTTGAGGCTTCTATCGGTATTTTTAACTCTAATTCCCTATTGTACAAAAAGTCCGTGATTTTAGTTTGGGATGTGGCATAGAATAAGATTATTATCTGGATCCTGAAACTCATTTGCGATCTGTATTTTCCTTTACTCCACGATTTATATTGATTTTTAAACTCACTGCAGCATTTCAGACCGTGATATTGGGCAACTAATAAATCTTTTGTCTATAGATAAGTTCCAGAATTTCTTAGACTAAGACCGTTAATGTACGTTAACTCAACGACCTCGTATTAATGATTGTCCAGTTGGTTATAGAATATGGATGACTCTTTCTTTCATGGAAATTTTGGCTGAGAATTCAGGGTTCTAAATTTCCGATTTCAGATATTTAATTTGGCAAAACACCGTCATGCACTGAGACGAAACGGAATTGCGTTGTCCAAATTATAAAAATTCTAAAAAACAGGTTTAGCCTATAATATAAGATTATTTGGAGTTGAAAATATGAAAGATTTTTTAAACCATATCAGACAAGAGAAGATGGAAACCCAACAAAGGCGGTTTGCTCTAATAAAGCTAAAATTCTTGCTAATTGTTGGACTGTTTGGCGTTGGGAACTGGAAGTTCTCAGACCCGGCTGAGAATTATCTGCTGCTTTATCTGGTGCCGTTTATAGCATTTGCAATTGATCTTTATGTCCACGGGGAAAATTTTGCGATACGCAGAATTGGTTTCTTTGTCAGAGAAATTTCCGATCCCATCTGCATTGAGCGTGCATGGGAGCTTTTTGTGGATGAGAATCGAGATCGATTTACGCAAATCGGCATCAATGTCGTTTCCGGATTGGTGTTTGCCGCCACTTTATTCATATTGCAATTTAAGGAAAACAATTCATTACGGGTCGACCATCATATTTTTCATTATATGTGGATAGCTTTTAATATTTTGGTTTTATTTATGTTTATCTTGTTGAGCATCTTCGGATACAGATCTTTGTTAAAGAATAAAACACCTATTTCTGTAAATAAGAATACTAGCTGTAGATAGCATTGGTTTTTCATCGATTTCTTTCAACGGTCAATTTCTAGAATAAACAAAATCTTTCACCTAAAAATCATATAAGGGCATGAAATGAAAGATGAATTTCTGGCCAGTATTGATGATCGAGGAAATCTTCTCAACAAACCTGTAAAAAGATCTGAAGCCCATCGATTGGGACTCTGGCATAGAAGTATTTCTGTTTTTGTTCTTAATCCTAATGGTGAAATACTTATCGAACGGAGAAGTGAGCATAAGGATCTTTTCCCGGGCTATTATGATATTGTCGGGGGACATCTCCAATTCGGCCAACGTCCGTCGGATGTGGCCATCACCGAAATAAACGAAGAGATTGCATTGGATGTCAATCCTGAACGATTAGTCCCCTTGTGCAGTGACGATGAATTGATCGAACATGTCGTAATCCCTGAAAAAGGCATTATCAATCTGGAACGAAAAACAGTTTACCTGTTGGAAATCGATAGTGAAGAGGAGACCTCAATTTTAAGGCAATCTGCAAAATTGTCGGTTATGCCGGCCTGGAAATTAAAAAAACGAGGCAATTATGGAGAAGTTGACCATATTGAATTCTGGTCCTGGGAGCGCCTCGGCAAAGCGCTTCAACCTCAGAGTAAAGATAAACTGGCAAGCGGCACCCATTCCTCGCTATCCCATAAAGGGATAAAAGAAAAAGTACGTCGGCGATGTGTAGGGCTGCGTGTAGATAAACGCATCCGGTTTGCAGAAATATTTCCTTGGGTTCAATCGAATAAAGAAAATAGTCCTGGATTGAATGATGATCATTTAAAGGCGTTGTTTTTACCGAAACCATCTAAAAAGGCTAGTGATGTCGTATTATTTGAAATATTTGAAGACGGACCAGGGCAACAAGCCGGTGCTTACGTTTTGGCCATGCTGAGAAATCGGTTGGCCGGGGATCCAATTTGGGACGCTAAATACAAGGATCCCGAAGATAGGTATGTAGACAATTTATTGGGTACCATCAGTTACGGGTTGTCCAAAAAAGAACGTTCAAACCTGATAGAGAAAGCGCCGATTATTAAAAAATTTGTAGAGGATTTACTCGAGTTGCCCTTAATAGATGGTAGACGGTTTCGCGATGCTTTTGGCAATCTGATGGATATTGCAGTGGCTCGGTCAGCTGTGCTTACCTATTTGCAGAATGATTCCGATTTTCTTTCAAAAGAGATGCTTGATAACCCGACGCGGAACATTACAGCCGGATGTTTGAACGCAGGAGATCGTTTTTTTGAACGCTGCTTGAAAGATATACCTGAAAACGGTATCGAGAAATTGGACTATTTAATCAGAGCGGGGTTTAAAGCATCATCTACGGATTTTAACAATCCTTTGTTTCGAGAACAACTTGAACTAAAAAAGGATAGAGAAAATCCCATATTTGAAATTATATGCGAAGGCAATCTTCAAGAACTGAATGCTGAATTGGGAGGGAAAAAGTTTCTGCACGATTTTTATGAAACCTATATAAAATACTCCCCTGATGTCAATATTTCGTATTTACCTGGGACAGCCTCCCAGGCCCTTTTCAGTCTCTTCATAGCGCAAGAGCTCTTGCGACAAAACAAAAATGCCAAAATAACTTTTATTCCGAAAACAGGAAACCCAGGCAATGATCTTTCTTATGGAGACACTGTAAGATTATTAGGGAGCCTCTCACGGGAGCATTTTCGATATCTTTCTGAATGTGTGTCCGATAAACGCTTTGTGAATCAAAAAAACGGGCCTATGACTCATGGGCTTGACCCTGCAGGATTGCATACTTCCGTGGCACGGGCGCTATCTGAGGCGGATGTCATTATAGCAGAGGGACAAGCCTATGCCGAGATTCGTGGTTGGAAAAAACCGGTCTATATAGCCTTCGGAGTTAATGGCAGAATTGCCAGAGCGATTCATGGAAACTCAGCGGCGGGTCAATGCGGGTTTGTCAGACTTACACCGGGTGTCAATCATTTCCAGATGTTGGGCGATCAAATAAATACAAAAATCGGCAAACGGCAGTTAGCGCATCAAACAACATCTCAATATGTTAAGGCCATACTTCACGAAAATTTGAATTTAATTTCTAAAAAGATCTTTTTGGGTGACTTAAATGCAGCGATAAATAAAGTTAAAGAAGAAGCCGTTCGCAAAAATATTACTTTTGCTGACGTCATAATAGGACACGCCTCCCAGCAACCGGATGAAAGAGCGCTAAAAGCTTTCAAAGAAAGACACTATTCTGTTTTTGCTTTCGGTGGCGGCGGCGGTTTCAGTGCGGTAACACTTCAGGCTTTAAGAAAACTTGGATTGCCGACTGTGGCCGGCGTGCCAAGTACCGATGACGGAGGTAGTACGGGTGAACTCCAAAGTGCATTGCGGCCTGTAAGAGGCTTCGTTTTCGGGGTAGGCGACTTGGCCTCAATTGTCGAAAATTCGTTGAATAACGAGAGTAAGAAAGCCATTCTTTCTTTCAGATTTCCGGAAGAACCGACGTCCCTGGTTCAAGGTGTAATTGACTGTATTGATATTGAAATCAGAACCTCTACCTCGACACTTGGGGCAGCTGATGATTTTTTATCTTTTGTGTGCGATCAGCTAAACCTTGCCAGGATAATTGATTCCCGGTTTAGAAAAAGAAAAACCAAAGTCCTTCCGTTACGTGGGGCCAGTATTAGGAATTTGAATGTCATCGCTGCTTTTGAACTGTGCAATGCATTGGGCGACGCGACAAATATAGATGATAATAAGAGAATGGCGGCGCTGATTGTTCTGGAAAAAGCACTGGCGTTACCACAAACATTAATTGCGCAGCCGGTCACTTTTGAAGAGGGCGATTTATACCTCGATTATTCAACGCCGATTACTAGTATACTTCAGGAGAAACTACCTCAAGGTGCTTTTGACAAGAGTGAAAACCGCGTTTATGGCCAGCAGCATATCGATCAACTCCCTCATTCCGGAGGGCGGAAGATGGTGGGCGTGAAAGGTAAAGAAAATAGACCACCGAAAGCTAGTGAGGAGTACCTCAGGCTTCTGCGCGAAGCTGAACTTATTATCATGGGTGCAGGTTCGTTAATCAGTAGCCAACTATCCCAAATGGCCATATCTGGAGTTGTAGATGTACTGCTTGAATCTCAGGACAAACGCAGAGTATTGGTGCTCAATCATGTTAAAATGGATGAGACTATGGATATGTCCGTTAAGGATCATATTCAACTTATCGAAAACGTGGCACAAGAGATGAGCACTGCTTCAGTTCGGTATATGACGTCTCATGGTGGCGCCAAAAAACTTAGGATTTCAGATATCTTTACGGATATTGTAGTACCGCGAACCATCGCTAGGGAAATCGAAAATGAAATGGCGGCACTGTCCTATGAATCGCAAAGTCTGAAGGCTGAAGAATTTGAGTTCGTAAAAATCTCAGCATCGAACAGGACTGATGAAATAACAATATTCTGTAACAGATATGTCGATTTTTTACGGAAAAATCCAAAAATTAAGGAAAAATATGGCGTTACGCTACGGGAACTTGAAATTCTTTCTTTTCAGGAACAACCCAGGGAATTGTATAAGGGGCGTAGTGAAAAGGGGCGTTATCGCGGAGCACTGTATGCAACAGAGACGGATATTGCCTATCTCACTAAACAGGGGATACAGTTGCGTAACATCCATGAAGTCGATTCCATCGGTAAGAACCTGAAAATATTAAAAACAGAAGGCAAAACAGAATTTGAGGAATTTCCGGGACTGATCCCTCAGTCCCTTATGGGCATTTTTCAGCTTGCGCTTGAAAAAGGCATTAACGATCTGGATTCGTATTAGAAATTAATAGAGGGTAGTTTTTGTTGTTGCCTTTTGAAAGGTTTCATTATCGTGCTCTTAATAAATTAAGTCGGGATCCGGAGGCAGTTATGGATATTAATACCTGAATTTTGCACTTAAAATTTAAAAGAGGGTAGATACCACCTGGGAACCCTTGCTATAGTGGTAATTGACACGATTACCCCATAATAGCAGGAGGTACCCAGATGGTAAAATTCAAGA
>Ga0233431_1005235_pt1 | contig 12867 bp, 11 predicted proteins | sample SI_118_April2016_FD_179867 | JGI IMG/M metagenome (GOLD analysis project Ga0233431, IMG submission 179867) | Seawater microbial communities from Saanich Inlet, British Columbia, Canada - SI_118_April2016_200_MG | ecosystem: Environmental > Aquatic > Marine > Inlet | place: Canada: British...
ACCAAGGAGATTGAATCCCGCCTAATATCCGTTCTTGGCACACACATGTCCCCGAATTTCCTACTTTCCGTTCAGACACTATTTAGCTTGCTTCTAAGATTTTACAAAGATAAATGTTTGCAATGAACTTGCGACTGTCATTTCGACAAAAGATCTCTCCTCATACTTCGTCGAGATGACATATGTTAACACTTTGATATTAAAAGTGTAAAACTCAAGTTCCTTAATAAGGATATCCGGACGATCAAAGCAAGTGACGGGTCGATTGATAAAGTTTCCGATAGCGTTCATAGCCTTCGTCATAAATGGGTTTAGCTGTTTCAACCGGTGTAATCTCTTCTTCCAAACGAACCCACTTCGCAATTTCGTTGATGCTGCTAATATAATTGCTTCCTACAGCAGCCAGGAATGCATCACCGTAGCAGGCACCTAACTTCTGGTGGGACAAGTGTTGTGAACAGCCAGTGATATCGGTAATAATCTGCATGAGTTGCAGACTTTCAGAAGCCCCACCAATAGCCATTATTCTATCCGCCTGAGCACCTTCTTTTTTCATCTCATCAATATTATGGCGAATGCCATAACCAATTGCTTCCTGAAGTGACCGAAACAAATCTCCGGGACTTGTTGATAAAGACATTCCAAAAAATACACCCTTTGCCTTAAGATCATTTAATGGGGTCCTTTCTCCTGAAAAATAAGGAAGTGTGGTTACTCCTCCGCTACCGGGAGCAGATTTTACAGCCAAGGCCTCCCACTCAGCCAGGCTTCTACCGGGAAAGGTTTCTTCAAACCATTTAAACATACTCCCGACAGTTGTCATCCCGCCCGCTAAAACATATGATCCCGATTCCAGAAAATTTGAAGCCCAAAAAGAGCGGGTAGGCTTGAGCTCTTTTGTTTTCATGATAAAAAAATTGCTGCTACCATACATCATCATCATATCACCTGTTTTTTCCACACCTGCAGCTAAAGCTTCTGCTGCTGCATCTGCAGTACCTGTCATAACAGGAATCCCAACAGGTAAACCTGTCAATTCGGCTGCTTCTCTGCTGATCTCTCCGGCAATCTGATTGCTCCAGAGCAATTCCGGTAATTTATCAGGTTCCGTAATAAAATCTGCCACAGAAGTATCCCAGATCTTTTGCTGGATATCAAAAATGGGCGCATAACCCATGGCATTGTATATATCCAGGGTATATTCATTTGTGAGTTTATAAACCAGATAACCGGTAGCCGTCAAAACCTTTGCAGTTTTCTGCCAGACTTCTGGTTCATGTTTTTTGATCCAAAGTATTTTCGGACAACATGACTGTGAGGAAAGATCCTGTCCCGTTTTTGCAAAAATAAGGTCATTACCAACCCTAGCTTCTATCTCCCGAATTTCTTTTTCTGCCCGGGTATCAATTCCGTAGAGAATTCCGGGACGCAAAGGTTTTCCGTTTTTATCCACAGGTAGAACACAGGGAGCTATGGTACTTACCGCTACACTTTTAATTGAAGTTTTTGGTTGGTGCAGATTATCCAATAATTTTTTGCATAAAACTCTAAAATCTCCCCACCAGACAAGATCTGCATCCTGTTCATACCAGCCCGGAAAGGGCATTGATGCTTGATGTGGAACAGAAGCCTGACAAAGTACTTTTCCTTCAATATCAACAATGGCACCTTTAGAAGAACCTGTACCGATATCTATGCCTAAAAAGCATTCCTTCATCATTGTTCCCCTTTTTTAAAGCAGGATTTTACCTTTTTCAAGGATAGGTTTTTCATCAATAAGCACAACTCCTTCCTGACGGATGTCTTTAACAATATCCCAATGAATCGGTGATTGATTTGTTCCGCCACATTCTGAATAGGCTCTTCCCAGCGCAATGTGAATCGTTCCACCAATTTTTTCATCAATGAGGATATCATTACAAAATCTATCCACCTTAAAATTGGTACCAAAAGCAAATTCACCGGGAAGAGATGACCCTTTATCCTGATTAATAATTGATTGAAAAAACTTTTCTTCTGTGGAAGATGAAGCGTCTGTTAATTTTCCATCGTGCCAGGTCAATCTAATATCTTTAATCAACCGACCACCAAGGACTCCTGGATGTTCAAAAGAAATTGTTCCATTGACAGTTTCCGTTACCGGAGCCGTTAGTATTTCTCCATCCGGCATGTTGTTTGTCCCTGCAAATGGAATCCAGGTTCTACCTTTTACCGAAAATGAAAGATCCGTATTTTTCCCGATAATCTGAACTTTTTTACTTTTATTTAATCGATCACACCAGGTATTCCATTTCCCAAGTTCTTTTTCCCAATCCAAAAAGCAGGAATTGAAGAACATGTCAGTAATGGTTTCCTCATCCGTTTCTGCTTGCTGAGCAAAGTCACTATTGGGAACCCTAATCAGGCACCAACGCGTGTCCTGCCACCTTTTGGTCGAAACGACTCCCATCGCTCTCTGGTTGATTGCAAGTTTATCTGAGGGAATCTCCTGGAGTTCAAATAGATTATGGGCACCTCTTAAACCAATGTAAACATCCGCCCATTCCATCCCCCAAAGTTCCATTTCTGGCACCCATTTAATCTGTTCCTGATTTCCATATTTAAGAACAGAATGCCGTAGCGTTTCTGAAAGAAACTGAACCTGAGGAAAAGCACCTGCCTTTATGGCTGCCTGATAAACGCCTCTGGCTAAAGGATACGTTTCCTGTTCTATCATAGCGATGATTACTTTCTCACCGGGGACAACCCTGGTAGAGTAATTAACCAGTATTTCTCCTAATTTTTCCCAACGTTTATCCATCTCCTTACCTCATACTGCGGACAACATCCATAAAAGCTGTTACCCTGGATTGGTCTACTTCATTATTAAAATTGCCACCCCGTTTGAAGGTTGTCGCGGTCACCGTTCCGTCAGCAATTGAAAGCTGTTCTTCAACATTGGATATGCTGACACCTGTATTTGCAAAGACAGCCGTGTCCGGGACTGCATCCTTAACCTTTTTTAAAGTTGAGGAATCTGTTTCTGATCCTGCTGTCAACCCGGAAACACATAGTGCATCCGGTAAATTGTTGAAAACTGTAGAACGAGCGATATCGGCAACATCCCGATGTCCTAAATAAGTCGCCGCTTCAGGAACAATGTTAAACAGTAATTTAATACTATCACCACCGATTTTTTGCTTGTGGCGAATGACCTTTCCGCAATTAGTATTCCATAAACCAAAATCGCTGGCGTAAATACCGGTGAAAATTTCCCGGACGAATAAAGCATCTGTTGCTACTGCTAAATCGATAGAAGCTTTAGGGTCCCACAATACGTTAACACCATGGGGAATTTTTATTTCATGCTTCAATTCACCGATAATCCTGGCCATAGTAGTATAGGTAACTGGCTCCACTTCAGTCAGGTAAGGCAGGCTGAACTCATTGGAAAACATAATACCATCAACTCCTCCTTGTTGAAGCGCAATTAAATCTTTCCTGGCCATGTCCATTACCCATTCCAGGCCTTTTTCTTTATCATAACCAGGGTCCCCTGGCAGTGCCTGCAAGTGGCACATAGCAATTACCGGTTTCTTTACTTGAAAAATTTCTTTCAACCAATTCATTAGATCTCCTTAATTTTAAGCAATTTCTATTTTGACCCTGTTTTTCAACAGGGCTTCTTTTAATTTTTGATCCGGTCCATTTTCGGAAACCAAAACGTCCACAGCTTTACAAGTACACACTTGAGAAAAAGCTGTTCGTCCAAATTTTGAAGAATCAATTAAAGCGATTATTTCTTTTGAATGAGAGACAATCATCTTTTTAATTGCGGCATCATCGGTCGTATATTCAGTAAAACCGGCCGATGCACTTAATCCACCTGTAGACATAAAAAACTTATCAAAATAGAGATTATCAAAAGTTGTCCAGGTGATTTCCCCGACCAGAGATCCCTCACTTTTTCTGACACGCCCACCGGAAAGAATAGTTACAATTGTAGGATGATCCAGAAACAGGAGAGCGATATGGAGGCTGGGAGTAACAATGGTGAGATTACGAAAATTTAACAGCTGTTTGGCTAATTCTATGACAGTCGTCCCTGAATCCAGGGCGATTGTATCTCCCTCTTCAATGTGGTGGATGGCGGAGAGCGCAATTTTATGTTTTTCAGTAGAGTGAACCGTTTTCCGAAGTTTAAATGGTGGTTCAAAACTCCTGCTAACTTCCTGAACAGCACCACCGTGAGTTCTTTTGAGAACGCCTTCTTTTTCCAAATCGGAAAGATCTCTGCGAATAGTCATTTCAGAAACTTTTAATGCGACAGCTAACTCCCCTACCTGAACAACGCCTTTGTTTGAAAGAAGGTCCCGAATGAAAAGTTGCCTGTTATCTGATATTCCCATTTAGTACTTAGTGTTTGAATTTGTTAATTCTAACATAACTATTGTTCTAACGAAAATTTAATCACATTAATTTTATTTGTCAATCTTAAAATCGGACTGATAAAGTTTTGAATGGCGATCTCAAATATATTTTAGTTGTTGCTACAAGGTTAGCTTAGTTATCCATAAAAAAAGTGTTTTTATTTTTATAGGGTGACCAAAAAAATTCCAAATAAAAATTAAAATTGATGTTTATTAAAAAAAAATTATCACTAAATTACTAATCATTATTAAAACTATAGCTATTCATGGCTTACAAATAAGGTCGATGATAAGGTTGTGAGAAAAAATATTATGATAAAACTACTCCATTATTCCAGTCAAAAGGGTGAGAGACGGTAATCACGGTATTCTTTTCAGTTGACAAAGACAGGTAGCTAAAATATAGACTGTCATGAGGTTATGTACGATTTGAGTACTAAGGCAGGTCAAGTTAAGGTATGGTTAGACTAAGTAAAAATTCAGTTGGCAAAGTAATCTATGCCGATACTCTTGAACAAAAATCTTTATTTCGGTGAATTTGTTGACCACAAAACATGACACAGTAAAGTTAACCCAACAAAGTCACAAGCACAGAAAAAGTACATTTAATCTTTTTGTATCACACAATACCTTTAGGTAAAATCTTCTCTCTACCGATAATATTTTTCAAGTCTATTACGACCAGAATTTTTCTGAATAAACCCGGGGAGATAAGATCAGTGTTAGTTTTTTTTCACAGAAGGTGCGAAATCGCATCAAATTATGTTGAACTATTATAGTGTGTAATAGGAGGCTGCATGAAGAATGAAAGCAAGATCACTCGTCGTAAGTTCGTTAAAAAAACAGCAACAACAGCTGCTGGATTAGGTGCTTTAAGTCTTAGCTCATCTAGTGGATTGAACATGTTCCTTCAGAACGCCCACGCTGCAGGCAACCTTAGGACTGAAATATTAAAAGTCCCTGGTGTAGGTATGGGTTCTCCAACTGATGCAGACTGGCAAAAAGTTGGAAAGATGTGTTTGGGAGCAACCAGAAACAACGTCAATAAAGGTGAATTCAAAGGTGTTGAACTTACTTTCATGGGATTGAACAATCAAAACCTGCACAATTTTTTATTTCGTGGTTTCCTCAAGCCCTGGGAAGCTTACACTGGTGCAAAAATAAACTGGATCGACCTTGCACAAGCTGATTATAACGCAAGATTGCAGCAAGCGATTGCTACCGGTACTGTTGATTTTGATATTTGCGAAATGGGAGCTCCCTTTGAAGGTGATGTTTGTGGAAAAGGTTTAGCTTCTGAAATGCCGGATTGGGTTAAACAGCAGATTCAGATGGATGATTATGTTGATTATTTAAAGGCCCCGGTTGGAACATGGAACGGAAAGACCTATCGTATTTCAATCGATGGTGATTGCCATAACTTCAATTATCGAACTGATTATTTTACTGATGCTAAACTGGCTAAAGCTTGGAAATCCGAAGGTCACAAAGGTAAGTGGGAAGTACCAAATACCTGGCAGAAAGTTCAGGAAGTGACAAAGTTTCTAGGTGGCAAAAAGATCCAGGGCCAAGATGCCTATGGATATCTGGATCCAACAAAAGGTTGGGGTGGATTCGCTTTCTACTTTTTAGCCAGTCGTGCTACAGCCTATGTTAAACATCCGGATGATCCTGCCTGGTTATTTGACGCAGATACCATGAAACCACGAGTGAATAATCCGGGTTGGGTGAGAGCGATTCAGGATGTACTGGATGCATTACCATACGAACCCCCTAACCAGTTAAATGCTGACCCTGGAACGACAGCCTTCCAGCAGTTTCTGGCTGGAACAGGCTCTATGGTATCATGGTGGGGAGATGTGGGATCCATGTCAAAAACCAGTGATTCATCAGTTGTTGGAGAAGTAACAGGATTCTCTATTCTACCGGGTTCAGATGATGTTTATAATTCAAAAACCGGTCGGTGGGACATGCTTTCAAGCGGACCAAACTTTGCACCAAACATGGCTTATATCGGTTGGGGTATTTATGTGATGGCCAGAGTAGATAGCAATTCCAAGAGACAGAAAGCTGCCTGGAGTGCTGCAGCGCATCTGGGTGGAAAAGATCTTTCTCTGTGGACTTGTGCTTATCCATCCGGCTTCCAGCCATATCGTAACAGCCATTTCAACATTGATGAGTGGGTTGAAGCAGGTTATGACAGGAAGTTTATTTCTTCATATCTGAAATCCGAAGCTGATTCCTATAACCATCCTAACGCGGCTATTGAACCACGTATTCCTGGTATTTTCCAGTATTACAGTGTAGCTGAAGATGAACTGGCGAAGATTTATGCCGGTCAATATTCTGCACAACAGGGTGCTAATAACATAGCAGCTGCCTGGGAAAAAATTACGGATCAAATTGGCCGTAAAAAGCAAATCAAGCTCTATAGAGCTTCACTAGGTTTGTAATGTAAAGATAGTTGGCAACATCCGGCAGAAGGCATCTCTGTTTTCTGCCGGTGATTTTCTTCATTTCATTTAATAATTTACTTTCAATTATTGGATTAGGTTTTAATGAGTAATTCATCATCATTAAATGGTGCTCAACATTACAAAGTCGGCATAGAACATATTTCTAGCAGCCGCAAAAGCGCCGGAAAAGGACTGATTATTGTTGCGTCCCTTAGCCTGGCAATCATCTTATTATTTCAAATTTTATACAAGTCTGACCTTATCGCTTTTGGTTTTGATTCCTGGCGGGCCGTACTTTATACTTATCTTATCTGGGCCGCTGCACTGGCTTACGGACAAGTACTGGTCAGAGGAGAGCTTGGCAAACGGGCCTTATTTTTGCTCCCCGCGCTTTTGTTCACGATTTCAATGGTTATTTTTCCAACATTTTTTGGGTTTTTCGTTGCGTTTTCAGACTGGAATCTTAGTTCCTTTGAAGGGCGTCAATTCAACGGTTTAGACAATATTCGCACACTCTGGAACGACGTCTATTACTGGAATGCCCTAATGAATACAGTCTACTATCTGTTAATGGTAGTAGTTGAGTTTGTGATAGCTTTTGGTTTGGCAGTGCTACTAAATACAGAAATCAAAGCCCGTAAATTTTTCCGTGTCGCTTTTTTAATGCCTTTCATGTTAAGTCCGGTTGCTGTCAGTTGGATGCTGGGTAAATCTTTAATGGAATATCGTTTTGGCCCTGCCGCGACACTGGCACGATATCTTGGTTGGGAAACACCTGCTTTTTTTTCAACGCCCTGGACCGCCAAAATCAGCATGGAAGTAATGGATGGATGGATGTTTATTCCATTTATGATGATTTTAATCCTGGCAGGACTACAAGCCATTCCCAAGGACATTTTAGAAGCAGCGAAAATAGATGGTGCCAGTTCATGGCAGACCTTTCTAAAAATTATATTTCCCATCATGATTCCTGTTAGTATTACTGTTTTAATGCTTCGCATCATTTTCAAGTTCAAACTGGCAGATATTGTCATCAACGTAACCTCCGGAGGACCTGGTGGAGCTACTGACACTGTTACAAGTTATATTTACCGAGTATATCGGGAGCGGTCCAATGTCGGATATGGAACAATGCTTGCCGAAGTCTATTTAATATTAATTATTATTTTCATGTTGACCTTTTTAAGTCTGGTTAATCGCTTGAGAAAAAAAGTCAAGTAGCATGATCTAAAACATATATTATCAATCAAGATTTAAACGGAGTTCTTGACCAGTTATGTCTATTCTAAGCAGCGATATCTATGGTCGTGAATCAATACGACGCTTCAACGTAGCCTGGATTCGTATTTTTATCTATTTTGGATTAATTTTTTGGGCATTTGTATGTCTGTTTCCGGTTTACTGGACATTAACAACCGTGTTTAAAAATGCAGTCAGTGTGACCCAGGGTTATTTAATCCCCTGGATAGATTTTCCACCCAAAATGATCGGTTTGAGATCATTAGGATTATCACCAAATACGATTTTTGAAGTTTCAACAGTTCGCGATGAATTCCTCAAAAGGTTTTCAAACAGTGCCATCGTTTCTATTGGCGCTTCTTTCATAGCCGTATTAATTGGCTCTCTGGCCGCTTATGGCCTGACACGGTTCCAGTATAAATGGGGCTTTTTCAAAAATAACGATATTTCATTTTTCTTTCTGTCCCAATTAATTATTCCCCCTGTTGTTTTAGCACTTCCTTTCTTAGTACTTTACAAGGAGTTAGCATTGTTGGATACAAGGATTGGACTGATATTATTGTATACCCTAATGGTGTTACCGATTGTCATCTGGATTATGCAGGATCAGTTCAGTACTATTCCTATTGAGTTGGAAGAGGCTGCTTTTATCGACGGATTATCAGTATGGGGTGTTTTCTTACGGATTGTAACCCCGCTCTCTTTTCCAGGTATGGTAGCGGCTTTTATCCTTTGTTTTGTACTGAGTTGGAATGAATACTTTTTTGCGGCACTGCTAACCGGAGCAGATGCGACAACACTACCTGTAATGGTAGCCAGTCAAACCGGATCCCAGGGAATTAGCTGGTGGTCAATGGCAGCACTCTCTACGGCGGCTATCGCTCCACTGGCACTTATTGGAATTTTTTTGGAAAGCTATATTGTTAAAGGACTAACCGCTGGATCAGGTAAGTAAATTAAACAATAATTACCATAACCGGCGATTTAATTAAGCAAAAAATACTTTGTACCTACTGACATTGAATTTGGTGAGTAAATTGTAAAAATAACAATTGAAAACCAAATCGTCCTCTCAAGGCAAATTACACTTATAAAATAACCTCAATTTTTAAATTAACATAGGATTTCACATGGGCCAATTACCTGACTGGATAGGAAATTTTCCTTTTCCACCTGATCAAAAAAAACCAATTGTTATGACGCGTTCCAGTGCTAAACAATTCATATATCCTGACAAACCGGAATATAGTGATTTTAATTGGAGTTACGCCAGTACTGATAAATGCTGGATTGCCCAGTATCAGTTATCACCAGGTGTTAAATTCGCACCTGCTGATATACATTCAGGTGATGAGCTCTATTATGTACTTGAAGGAACCCTGACCATGCATAACCCGGAAACCGGAGAAGTACAACAGGTTGAAAAAAATGAATGCTATTTTATACCCAGGGGTGGATGGCACCAGGGATATAATTTCACCAATCAACAAACCAAAGTTTTCCTGATTATCGCGCCAAAAATCTGGCCACCTTCGGGACTCCCTGAAGACGGCTATACTGGAGAAACAAAGATTTATTCTTTTAATAAACAGTTATCCAAAGAACCAAAAACCAGAAAGAATTTCTTCCATGATTGTCCCCGAACTCCGGATTTGGTCGGCCAGTGGCCGGTTCCAGGTCCACAGTCTCGAAAAAGCCCGGTTAACAGCATGACCATCACTGAAAAAGACAAGTTGTCTGTTATTTGGGGAGAGGAATATCCGGTATTACTTAAATTTATGGTCAGCAACGATCTGGTTCATATGGCAGAGTTTTTTATTCCCTCAGGTGGCTTAAGCCCACGTTGCTCTGAAGCACATTCACATAAAGGTGATGAAGCTACCTATGTTTGTGAAGGAGACCTCTGTGTCTTTTTTCCTGATACCAATGAAGCTTTAGAAGTAAGGCCGGAAGAAGTGATCTTCATTCCAGAAGGTGTCAAGCATCAATATATAAATTATTCTGACAAGGTAATCAAAGCTGTTAAAACTGTTGCTCCGGGTTTATAAAAACCCTTAAACAGAATTCAGCTGAAACTCACCATTTGACCATAAAACGCTACTTTAATTCAATATCCATCAGAATTGAAGTAGCACCCATTCAGATCTGCCAGCGAAGTAGCAATTACCAACTAGTGAATATGATATCAGAGGCATATAACACCATGAAAATGACATCGTTATTCCTAACCCTTTCTGCATTTGCTATTTCTGCCAATGCCGTCCCCCCTCTGATTTCTGAAATGGTGGCGACAACAGGAATCGAAGCACCTAATTTTGGTTTTTTTATATTTATTCAATATGTTGCTTTTTCCATGGTAGCGTTCTCCGGAGGATATCTTAAGAAAAAATGGAGAATCTCCAATTATTTAATAGTAGCTATCGGTCTTGGCTGTATTACATTTTCACTAATCTCTGGTGGAATATTTTTACACTCGTATCTATCTCTTTTGATCTGGGTAATTCCCTTAGGGTTATCAGGAGGTGCCGTTGAGACATTTGCTTCTATAGAAATCTCAAACCTCAGTAGTTTTGATTCCAGTAAAAACCTCTGTCTGTCGCAAGTATTCTATTCCCTGGGCGCCTTTTCCGCACCCCAGATCGTCTATTTTTGTTTGGGTTTTGATATGGGATGGAAATCGATTTTTTTTATTTTCTCTGTGATATCATTGTTAGCAATGATCTTTTTTCTGTTCAGTAATCGGCACAGACTGAAACTTACACAGTCAACAAACGAATTACACCTACAAACGAAGGAAGTTAATTTCAAATCTCAAAATGGACAGAATCTCTTTATTCTATTGTTACTAATAATGATATGTTATGTCATCATAGAGAGTCTTTCCGCTGCCTGGCTGTCATACATATTTAAACATAAATTTCATTTAACCACAAAAGATGCAGCGCTGGCGCTGGCAGCTTTCTGGGCAGGAGTAACATCCAGCCGTCTCATCATCGTACTACTCCCTTCCCGACTGACACTCTGGCCGACCATTCTGGTATCATCGGTTTTACTATCGGTGGCAACTATTGTTATTTTATTAGCACCAGGACATATCGCAAGTATCATCGCAGTCGGTTTGATGGGCGTCGCAGCAGGTCCGATATGGCCTGTTATTATAATGATCAGTTCATCTGTCTTTCGTTCGGACAAAAAAACAGCCATCATCATTGGTATGGGTGCTCTTGGCTTTGCCGTTGGACCACTTTTGGGATCACTCATTATCAATGCCGGATCTATCCAGATGTTTCACTATACACAGATCCTTGTATCACTATTATTATTACTATTGATAATCACTGCCTATTTTGTAAATGGGCAACTCTCCAACGCATACCTGGACCATTCAAAACTCATTTAAATAAGCAATGATACTAATAATGGCTTCGTCAACAAACATTGCTATAGTTCCTGTCGTATAACCTGTAATTCATTGCCACTGATCATTCCCGTATTATAAACAAAATCAACAGACTCTCCTGATTTCAAATATTTTATATTACCTTTTTCTGATTCTTTCAGAAACCCCTCTGTTTCCGAAGTAGCTGGCAATGAAACCCCTGCTGCCTTCATTTCAGAATTGATATAAATCCATCGAATCAAATGGTCCAATGTCTTAGGATCATAACTGACAAACAGGGCTTCTTGATCATGCTTTTGAAGTAGTGTATAACATAAGTGATCTGAAATAGGTGTATCTTCCTTAAACCAAAGTACCATTTCAGGGTCGTATATATGGGATTCATCAATAATACTCAATTTTTCCGGCTGATTGGAAAATGATTGATAAAAGGACGCATATGTTTCAATGTCACTCTCTTGAACAGGAGGGTTTTCCCGAATTTTCACATTCTCCCGAGAAAGGACGGCCGTTGAAATAATCTGGTCATTATAACCAGGTAGAAGATTGATGTGCGCAAGGTATTGATATGGCATGGGTTTCTTCCTGGTATTCAATAAAGTATTTTTTACAGAAAACCAGGTTTTAGTATTATCGAGCATTATTTCAGGGGTAAAATCATAACAGATGCCATGGGTATTTCTATATGAATAAGTCCCTCCCAATACAAGACAATCTTTGTTCAGTTTTATCCAGGCATGTTGATATGGGGCGGCAGGAAGTTCACCATGCACAGGATGAGTATCCTGAGGGGTTGGATTACCCATACCGGAAATACCACAATGCAACAAAAAAGCGCCATAGGTTTCAGTAAAAGGTACACCTCTTGACGGCGTTTTTACCGGAGAGACCATTTTAATAGATACTCCCTGAACGGAAAAATCCCAAATCTGTTGTCCCATAAACGGAAGCCAGATCATTTCCCATAAATCAGTATGAATTCGGACAGCTTCTACGCCAGAATCATAATTGAACAATGAAACTTCAAATTTATCAGTTTTTAAAAATTGTTTTTCTTTTTCGGAAAAAAAAGCGGGATTAAGGTTAATTTTCATTATTATCCTTTAGAAATTTGTCCAAAAACAGGACATATGTGGTTGGGGCAAACGTCAAAGTTTCTTTGAGTATACCTCGACTTCGTTCAGTATACAGATAAGAGCAACGAAATTGAAAATCGCTATAGATTGAAATAATTTGCTAATTAGTGTCTGAACGAAAAATACCTAATTTTAAAAATCCGATCAGGATTTTTGATAGGTATTATTCCGCCAGTGCCTGTTGTGGTTAAAAAATTATTCTTGTTAATTATTTTAGCGATAAAATC
>Ga0233431_1005237_pt1 | contig 12859 bp, 12 predicted proteins | sample SI_118_April2016_FD_179867 | JGI IMG/M metagenome (GOLD analysis project Ga0233431, IMG submission 179867) | Seawater microbial communities from Saanich Inlet, British Columbia, Canada - SI_118_April2016_200_MG | ecosystem: Environmental > Aquatic > Marine > Inlet | place: Canada: British...
GGGAAATGACCGTGGGAGAGGACACCCGGCCCGTAAAACCGGGAGACGCCATCTGGATCCCTGTGGGGGACAGCCATGCCCTGTTGAACACCGGTGAAGAGCAGTGTGTGGTCCTGGTGGTGGCCTCCCCTGCCTGGTAACAGGGAGACCCTTAAACCATTGAAACTCCTGATTATCCGGCCCGGCGCTTTGGGTGATACCCTGTTGATGCTGCCCGTTCTGGCGAAGCTTGAGGGCAAAGCGGACATCCATTTTGCGGGAAGACAGCCGGGCCTTGCCCATATGAGCGGTGCTGTCTGCCAAACCATGGACCTGGAGACTGCGGGATGGCACCGGCTGTTTTCGGATCAATCCCCCTTGACGGGACCGTCGCCGCTCCCTGTTTCCACCGCTGACAAGGTGATCGCCTTTTTCAAGGACAAAGAAGGCATCATACGAAAAAACCTGGAGGCGTTTTTTCCTGGTGCCGCGGTATCGGTTTTTCCCTCATTCCCGCCTAAAGGCGAAAAAGTTCACGTGGCACGTTACCTGGCCGGTTGCCTGGAATCGGCGGGTCTTCCCATCAATGGACATGAGGTCATGGACAATGCCGGTAGACGTCCCCTCATATGCGGTCCTTGGGCCTCAAGAAACCGTAACCGAGTGGTCTTTCATCCCGGGTCCGGGGGTCCTCAAAAAAACCATCCCCCCGATTTCTGGCTGGATGTTTTCAATGAATGTATGAACACGGAGCGGTTTGCCCACCTCAAACCCACTTTGCTCCTGGGCCCCGCCGAAGCTCCCCTTCAAACCTTTTTTAGAAATCAGAAGGGTCGTGTTGGCCCGTTGGAAATCTTTTTTTGTCTTGAAAAGGAACAATTGCTGAAGGTTCTGGCTTCTGCCGCCCTCTACCTGGGACATGACAGCGGCGTTACCCACCTGTCTGGACTCATGGGAACCCCCACCATTGCCCTCTTCAAACAAACAGATCCGGTTCAGTGGGGTCCCCTGGGACCACGGGTTCGTATTATCCATCGGCGGAAGGCGGACCGGGAACTGGTTGAACTGATCATGGCCCATGTAAACGCCATATGATCCTTTTACAGCTGACGGTTCACCGTTCTTAGGTTTTTTCCCTTGCCATGATAAAGGCTTTCTCTTATATTCACTTGCTTCAAACAAACGGGTTCCCTCGCGGGACCGTTTTGATCAAACAAAAACCATGAAAGGATGACAATCGATGCCCCCTTATGATGCAAGCAAGGACAAAGTTCTGGCTTCCTGGGAAAACGAAGAGACAGGACTTCAGATTTCAATCAACCAGTATGGAGATGCCGAACCCAAAATGCAGATCGGCCCGAGAACCTACACGCGAAAAGATGGAAAGAAAAGCGCCACCAAAGCAGGGCGACTCACGGTCGATGACGTGCTGTGGCTTGATGAAACACTTGAGGAAGTGGCCGATAAAATGAAAGAAATCATTATGGATCAGGAGCAGGGTTAGCCGAGAGATTTCCGCACCTGATCAACGATCTGCCGGCAATACTGCTCGGTGATGGCCATTGTTGCGGCTTCAACCATCACACGGCACAAATTCTGTGTCCCGGAGTAACGGACCAGTACACGCCCCTCGCGGCCCAGCTCGGCCTCAACCTGCCGGATGGTTTCCACTAAACGGGGCACAGAGGCAATCTCGGGTTTTTCCCGGACCGGCACATTCACCAGCTTCTGCGGGTACACGTCCATCATTTGAGACAATTCCGACAGCGGCTTTTTTTCCTTCAGCATCACCGCCAAAATCTGCAGCGCCGTGATGATACCGTCGCTGGTGCTGTGGTGTTCCAAAAGGATGATGTGGCCCGATTCCTCCCCCCCGATAACCGCCCCCAACCGCTGCATATCTTCGAGGACATACCGGTCCCCCACCGGGGATTCGTGGCGGTCAATGCCGTATTTCCCGCAGGCTCTGGCAAGCCCCAGGTTGCTCATGACGGTACTCACAAGCAGGTTATTTTTTAGCCGGCCTTCTTCTTTCAAATCCCGGGCACGAATGAGCAGGATCTGATCCCCGGTCAGTTTCCGCCCCTTTTCATCCACCGAAATGAGCCGGTCCCCGTCTCCGTCAAAGGCGAACCCGGCAGCAGCCCCCGTTTCCTGAACCTTTTTCTCCAGATCGGCCGTGTACTGGGAACCACAACGGTCGTTAATGTTGATGCCGTTCGGGTGATTGTGAATCACCGTCACATCCGCCCCAAGGGCCTCAAAAAGTACGGGGGCGGCTTCATGGGTCGCACCGTTGGCCGTGTCCAGAACGATCTTCATCCCCGCCATGGAAAGGGTTCGGGGGAAATGCTCTTTTAAAAAGCCCACATATTGCACCAGAACATGGTTCATCGGCCGGATCCGGCCCATTTTTTCGGGCGCGGGCGCAAATTGGGAAAGGGTGTCTTTGAAGATCAACTCCTCAATGGCTTCCTCCTGATGGTCAGACAGCTTGAACCCATTTCCCCCGAAAACTTTGATGCCGTTGTCCTTATATGGGTTGTGGGAAGCGGAAATGACGATTCCCGCACGGGCGCCGGTTGTGGTGGTGAAATATGCGATGGCGGGCGTCGGCAACACCCCTAAGGGACAGACATCCACGCCCATGGACGTAATTCCCGCGGAAAGGGCCCCTTCCAGCATGTCTCCCGAAATACGGGTATCTTTACCGATTATCACGACGGGTTGACGGTCTCGGGCATCCCCTTTGATGGTGACGGCCATGGCCTGACCCACGCGAAAGGCGGTCAACCCGTCCATGGGGTATTGATTGGCCTCGCCCCGGATGCCGTCGGTACCAAACAGTCTGCCCATTGTGCTTCTCCCGTTATTTTTCACGCAAAGCCGCAAAGACGCCAAGAAACTCAAAAACCTCTTTTTAAAACTTTGCGCCTTGGCGGCTTTGCGTGAGACATTTTTCTTTTGTTTGTCGAGATTAAGCTGATTTTCGAAACAGATTCATGGCAGGTAAAAACCCGGCCGCCTTTTCACATCGGTCATTTACGATCTCCTCAAGCCACCGGGTTCCTTCTTTTTTAACCGCCTCGGGAAGCCCTTGAATAACTGAAATATAGTTCGGGCCCTGAGATCTTTTTTGAACTGCCAATGCTTCCAGAAATGGACCGCGATGTTCGTGGGTTGAGGAAAATTCCAGTTCACCCTCAAACACGTCGCAGACTTCGTCAATATGGTGGTAAAATTCGATGTGGGGGTGCCCGGTTTCATGGCCGTTGTCACGACGAACCGATTGAGGCATCTTTTCCGCCACCGCCCTTAAGCGTCTGATCCGTTCTTCTCTGGCCAGTTTTAAATTGTCAAGCGCGCCCTCATAAACCAATTTTCCCAGTTCTTCCCCATGAAAGAAATCCCGCCGCACATGCCGGTACCACTGCTCCAGTGCCACCAGGCCGGCCAGATAAAACAGGTTCTTCTCCAGCGTCCGGGATAAACCTGCGTAGCGGTTCAACGCCAATGGCAGTTCACCGCCGCGATGGGCTTTTCCCATAATTAGCCGACGCTCATTCAGCACATCTTTTCGCAAAATGGTTCCCGCTGAAACCACGTTTCCAAATCCCAGTCGGAGGGGGCCCACGGCGCCCCCCTGGCCCCCTAAGAAAATGGGCGGCTGATTAAGCATAACGCCCCGTGGCACATCCCCGAACAATGACGGGGTTATTTTGTCACCGGCAGGCGAAAAATTGAAATGGATGTAGGAACTCCCCACTTCACTGTGATCCTTCCTGCTGGTGCCGCCTGAAAGCAGGCAGTCACAGAAATTGATGAGACTCCCCAGGGTGGCAAAAGGGAAAAGGATGGTCTGCTTGAGGCCCACACAGTGGGCACCACTGGACTGCTCCTCCAGGAGGGTCCCTTCCCGCACATGGGCGCCAAGCCCCATACGCGATTTTTCGAGGAAAACCGATTTTCTGAAATACCCTCCCTTCAACTGAACCCGTGGGCCAACCCGGCAGTCTTCCAGGGTCACGGGGCCTTCAGATCCAATTTGGGCGCCCTGGGAAATAACCGTTTTCGATCCGTCAATGCGGCACCCGGGGTAAAGGGTAACCCCCTGACCGGAAATCCGGTCCACCTGGACATCATCGCCCAGATCGAGGGTCATGGGGTTGAAAATGGTGACCCCCTTGTCAAGAAGGGCGATGATTTTATGCTTGTTTCGAGGTTCGAATTCCAAGGGTTTTGCTCCCGGAAGCAGGGTCACGACCCTGCCATATGGACACTGACTTGCTGAAAAGGAATGACCCAGTCGTGATGGTTGCACACATCGACGCAAATCCGCTGAATGGCCCTTTCCAGCACCCAGTACTGGCTGCCGGCATCACCATTAAATTCAGCCAGGATGGCCATGTCCAGCGAAGAAGCACCGGCTTCTTTAAATTCCACGCGGATACGCTCGATAAAATTGCCCTGGCCTGCCTTTGCCAGTTCCACGTTAACCGCCTCCTGAATAATTCCAGGAATCTCGCCCGTGGCAATGCTCTGGTGTCGGTAATCCAGGCCGAATACGCCCGTAAGCCGATAACCGTTTGACAGATTTGTGGGTGATTGGGCGAGGTAATCGGATGTGCCGTAATATTTCAGGGCGCCACCCTTCAATTTGAGGGTCACCATTTCGGGGGTCTGCGCCACCACGGAGCCGTAGGTGCCATCCCCAAGACGGACCCAGTCGCCGCTTCGTGAGGGGAACCACGGTTCATTTTCAGCGATGGGCCGGGACCTTAATTCCATCAGGTCGTTGATGTGCAGTCTTATGAAACCGTTTTCAAGGGCAATGTTCTCCAGCTTCGAATTCATGTTGATGGAGGCTACCTCGTAAGGGATCCCCTTGTAAACCACCACTTCCCCTTCCCGGACCGCACCGAAGTTGAGCATGAGGGTCGCCTGCCGCCAGAACCGGGGAAGGGTCTGTTTCGAGGCCCAAGCGATCCCCATCACAAAAATAATGGCCAGGGAAAGGAGCAGCCAGTCTCCCAGGAAATAGAGGGTTCCCAACAGCACAAAAGCGGAGGCAATCACCGTAAAGACCCGGTAGAACAGGTCGAAGACCCGGACCCCGAACGACCGCCCCTTTTTATGAAAAGGGCTCAAATGAAAAATCAGTTTGTGGAGGTAATGCAGACAGCCCCAGATAACCGCAAACGCCAGCAGCGCCAGAAACAGGTTTCGGCCCCTGCTGTGAAAAAAGAATTCCGCCAGTTCCTTGAAAGAGCTGGCGATGGATTTTTTCTCGCCCACGGCTTTTTCAAGCGCCTTTTCCGATACCGCCATCCGCGCACTCACCTCATTTTCCTGGTTCTCCCAGGAACGGGTCAGCTTCCCCAGTTTTTCAATCAATTGTGGATCATCGGCCTCGGAAACCAGTGCAATCAGTCGTTTTTGTGCCCCTTGGGTCAACCGAAGCTGAGTATGGTACCGCGCGATTTCATTTCTCAGGGTTTCAATCTGCCGCGGGCGGGATGTCATTTTCCTGACTTCGCTCATGATGGGCGCCAGGAAATCGGCCAACTCCCGGTTCCAGTCCACGCCCGTTTCCTTTTCCTTCTGGAGCGCATCCAGCCCTACTCCGGCACTCAACTGTTCAAAGCTGCCCTCCATGACCTGCCGTTTCGCCTGCAGTTCATCCAGCCGGGCCTTCAGCTCCTTTTCCCTGCCGACGCCGTTTGGCCCCCTCATGACTTCCCGGGTGGCGGAAATCATCCTCGACAGATTGTTCATGGATTGAACGAGCCCTTCCAGGTCCTGGATAGTTTCCTGGGAATCGATCTGGGCAGCCAACACCGGCTGGAGAGCCCATGGCGCTGCCAGAGCAATCAAGACGAGGCAGAATATCTGGATTTTTTTCAACATAAAATCACCCGTTTTCCGACGATTCGCCGGTGACAACCCCCGGCTGTTTCCTCTACAACCCCTCGCTTCCACACTCCACAAATCCCCCTCGTACCCCTATTTCCCGATGGTCAGGCCATCCTGAGCCACCAGGTCCCTGGCGCCCGCCTTCAACAGCGCCGGGTTCAGGAAAAGCGCCGCCTTTTTTGATCCCCTGGCATCCACAAAGGTATCGTCGAGGGTTATATGGGTTTTCTTCAGCACCTTGAAGCTGCTGTCCATCAAAATGAAATGATAACTCAGAACACCGTAAACACCGGCGGCCAGAATGATCAGAAAAAAGAGTTTTTTCATTGGATTCTCCTCGAAAAAGAAATCAATCCGGAACGGGCATCTGGAAAATCAGTTCCACGTTTCGGTCCTGGGCTTCCCCTGACCCGTCAAACTGTTCCCGGGCGGCCGACTGGAATGACGCTCGGGCATTTTTCCCCAGCTGCCCTTTGGCCTGCTGGTTCAGAACAAAGGTTCGAATGGCGCCCGTGCCGTTTCCCCGGTCAAAAATTTCCAGGATGCGTCCCTGCTGCGGATAATCCATCAACGATGCGGTCTGAATCTGCCAGAACCCCCGTCCCGGTCTGGCTGGATTTCTAAAGGCCTGAATGCGGTGCCGGTGGTCATGGCCGCATACCAGAGCGATCACCTGGGGATGGTCCAGGAGAAGGTTCTCGAGTTCATGTCCCCCTTCCTCAATGAGCCCGATGGGGTGATGGCTCACCACCACCGCAAGGAAACCGGGGTGCCCGTCAAGCTCTTTTTTAAGCCAGCGGAGCTGATCTTTTCCCACATGCCCCAGGGCTTTTCCCGCAGGGCGGCTGGTTTCCAGAACATAGAACCGGATACCCGGCCGGTCAGGGCTCCCGGCTCCCCCCGAGATGGGCGGCAAGGCCGTGAATGCGTAATACCCCCGGACCTCATGGGGATTATCACCGGAAGCCGGACTGAAATCAAACCCTTTGGCCTGGGAACCGTATGCCGTGCGGGACCGGGACAGGTCTTTGGTGGGAAAATGCTTTTGAATAAACTCCTGCTTGTTTAAAAAATCGAGATCCGTGAAACTTTCCAGAAGACTCGGGGGGATATTTCCCATTCCCAGGCAGTCGTGGTTGCCCACCACCTGAAACCAGGGGCATTCCAGCTGGTTCATTTCGGAGAGGAAGCCCACCAGCTCCGGGACCGTGCCGATATCCACCGCATCTCCCGTATTCACCACAAAATCGAGGGGCGGTTTGGCGGCGTTGAGGGTTTTGACCATGGCGCGAAGGTTATCCACATCGTACCGCTCCTGAATTTCCGGGCGATCCAAGCCCCCGAATCCGATCTGCTCCCCGAAACCATCCAGCATCATCTCAAGCTTGGGATGCCCCGAGAAAGTGAACTGTTCCAGCGTAATATGAACATCCGACAGGTGACCGAACTGCAGGAGACGTCTCGGGGCGCCCGTGGCAGCGTCCATACGGGGACGGGCATCCAGGTCGTTTCGCATGAAAATACCCGAAGGGACTGAAGGGGCCGTGGCCGCGCCCTGTGCCGGCGCCTGAAGGAGACTGCCCGCAGAAAAGCCCTTGCCGCCGCAACCGAAGCTTCCCAAGCCAAAGCAGACCATAACGATCAAGCCCAGCCAGGTCATTGACTGACGTTTTTTCGAGTCCATACGATTCACCTCCAAGCCCGAATCAGATGGGAGAAACCTATCAAAACCATGGAGAAAGGTCAAACATGATCTCGCTTTGGTCCATGTCTGCGCCTTGACTTCAAGGCCAAGGAGCTTTACAATCACTCCGTTAGAGGCCAGAACACTCTTCACGTCATTTTGCAGTCGGTCATCATGGAGAGTAAGATGCTTAGTTTTGAATGGGATCCCCAAAAATCCAAAGCCAATATCAAAAAACATGGTGTTTCTTTCGAGGAAGCCAGCACGGTATTTCGTGATCCCTTATCAATGACGATAGAGGATCCTTTACACTCAACGCATGAGCCACGACTGGTTCAAATGGGAGTCTCAAACAAGAACCGTTTGCTGGTAGTCGTTCACACTGAAAGACCCGATCATGTTCGTATCATAACCGCCAGAAAAGCCACCAGACAGGAAAGGACTCATTATGAAGGCCATGAAAAATGATCCGGATTTGCTGGAAGAATATGATTTCAGCATGGGCGTAAGGGGTAAATATACCGAGCGGTATGCCGAAGGGACCAATGTTGTCATGATTGATCCTGATGTGACAGAATTTTTCCCTGATCACGATACCGTTAATGATGCACTCCGTTCAATCATCACAATCATAAAAAAAAGGCAGGATCGATTTTCCGAACCGGATCGGCAACAGCTTTAGCTTGTCGGCTTTCGTTCATGCTGCCCTCCTCTGGATCTATCTCACTCCTTCCGACGCTCCCCTTTAACTCCCATCTGGTTCCCAAGCGGGAGCGTGGAAACCAGATGGAGAAGGAGCCCCGGCACCAGCTCCATTCCAATTTCTAATATTTCGAGGGTTTGCCATCCCCTTTTTCCGCTACAATCTCCACCCGGCGGTTCAACTGCTTGTTTACCTTTGAAGTGTTGGGTTTCAAGGGCATGCTTTCGCCATACCCCACCACCTTCAGCCGGTCCGACGAAATATCGAAATGATCAACCAGATACTGTTTGACCGCCCCTGCCCGGTTCAGGCTCAGGCGAACGTTATATTTTTCCTTGCCGTCAGAATCCGTATGGCCGTTGATGACAATGATCCTTTCCCGCAACCGGGGGTCGGACAGGGCCTTTCCCAGTTCACGTAGGAGCTTGAAAGATGCCGGCCGGATACCGTAACTGTTCACATCAAACTCTATTTTGAGGTTCACAAAACCGCCGGTCCTTTTCTCCGGGGCGTTCACGGTCTCCCATGTTTCAACCCCCTTTTCTCTTTTCAGCACCTTGATGGACCGGGTTTTGATGGCCTGGGTTTTCCCTGCTGGCGACGTCCCCTGGTTGATGGGCTCCCAGCCACCTTCCCCGCTCCGAGAGCCTGAAGGTTCAGCTTTCTCAGGCGTAAGAAGGCTTTCCGTGATGCCGCCTGAAGTTGATTCAAAACCATCCCCTGCCCCCAAACAACTGCCTGAAAAAAACAAAAAAATGCCCACCGTCAGCAGAATTGATTTACCCATGATGCCCCCTTCCATATCGGTTTCATTTTAAATGCGTGTTTATTTTCTACTTTTTGGGTTTTCCTTGTCAAGGACGTAAAACTAGTCTCGACCGGTCTTCGGTTGTGGTGTGGGTCCTCCACAAACGGTCCGAAAGTGATTTTTTCTTGATATTCTCCATGCAGTAATTTAAAGTCATGGTTCGAATGGCAATAATTTTCTGGAAAATGATCCCATAAAGGCTCAGATGTGTTGTTTTAAACCAATCCTGACCAGGGGGTTCTTCATGTCGTATGCGGCTCTGAGAAAAGGAACCGGGGAAACAGGAAATTACCAGGGGAAGTTTTCTGGTCCCAACAGACCCCGGTTGCGTAGGCCAACCCAATCCGTAACCTCTCGCCAGGCGGGCCTGATGGCGACCTTCACGACCCTATCAAATTATTCGAAAAACCAAAGCATTCTAAAATTATCCAGCGCTTGAACGAAAAATCATAAGATTTTTTTAACCAATTTTCGGCTAAGGAGAAAAAAATGGAAAAAGGAATTAAAACCGGACTTTTCTTAGTGATTGCATGGCTGGTTCTTCTGTCCATGACCACCGTTAGCTGGGCCGCTGAGACCATCGCCATCGGTGAGGGCAGAACCCGCCAGGAGGCCATCAACAACGGCATCCGGGTGGCGGTTGAGCAGGCCCTTGGAACCATGGTCAAATCCGATACCCAGGTAACCAACGGAAAACTGATCTGGGACCGGATCGCGTCCGCCAGTGCCGGATACGTTAAAAACTATAATGTTCTGGCGGAAGGGAAAGATCCTGTGACGGATGCCTACAAGGTGAAACTGGCCGTCACGGTGGACGATTACAAATTGAAAGGCGCTGTGGATGATTTTTTAAACGACCCCAGGCAACAGCAGATCTTTCAACAGACCAAATTCGACGAACGAAAAGTCGTCGTGGTCTACAAACCCCAGACCGGTTTTGACCTGCCCTACAATTCCAAAGGGGTTCAGACCATCATGGGATTGATCCAGGATAAGCTGGCGGCGCACGGTTTCAGGGTCTTTTTGCCGGACCAGATCAGGCGGATTAAGGGCAAGAGCGCCGAAATGGTGGTGGATGAAGAGACCGCCATAGAAATTGCGCGCCAGGAAACCGGCGACTGCGCCGTCGTCGTGAGCCTCGACGGTGCCAAAAGGCCCACTTCCGACGGCTTTTTCCTCTTGATGTGTACCCTAAACCTGAGAGCCTTTGATACCGCGACCGGGGCGCTCTTTGCCAATGTGCAGGACCGGGACAAGACCATCAGCCGAAGCGGGGATTATGCCATTCAAGACGGTATTTCGCGAGCCGCCATCAAGATCGGGCCCCGGGCCGTGGAAAGACTGGTCAAGAAAATCGTCAAACGGTTCAGCGGTCCCAAATATATAACGCTCATTTTCAGAAACATCTCCTCGAAAAACCAGAACAGGATGGAGGACATTTTAGATGGGCTCGGCTGGAGAATCCGTGTCGCCCGGCAAACGGGTAAATATATCGAATTCGAGGTGATCGGTGAAGCGGATCCTTCTTCCGTCAGGAAGATCGTTCGGAAAGAAATCCAGAAAGCCGGGCTGCCCCTGAAAGCCGGGGAAATGGTCGGGAGCCGAATTACATTCGGGGGGGATGCCACGGGAGGATACTAGAATGAAGCGTTACCTGCTTACAGCAACAGCAGTCTTTTCAGCACTGCTCCTCACATGCTGCACCTCAACAGGGCCTTCCCAGACGGGGGCCCTGGTGAAGGTTTACCGGCCCAACGTGGAGACCTCCTCCCTGGCCTGCTCCACACCTCAGAGCAAGGGGATATCCTTCATGTATGTGGGGCCGGAAACCATTTCGGGAGACGCCGGTACAAAGGAAAAGAAACTGATTACCCAGTTCGCCCGCTCCGTACTGAGTGAAACCCGGGTGATCAACCCCATCGGAATTCCCCCCATGGAGGGCGAATACCCGAACCTTTCCATTGATGTCCTTGAGCTGTCCGTGACTGACCAGAAAAAACAGAACCGCATCACCCGGAAAGGCGTTTTTGAAGCCAACATCAATATTCGGCAGATGGGTCTCATCGACTGTGCTACCACGGAACCCATTTCAATCGTCAAACAATATGAAGCCCCATCCTACAAATCAGAAACCTTGCTCTCTCCCCGAAAATTAAAGGGGAAGATGATCAAGGAGGCGGTCCGCCGGGCGGTCCGACAATTTGTTCCAGTGAAGCGCACCGTATTACGTCCCGTGAAGACCGGGGGGGATGAACTGGTGGAAAAATCCGGACAAATGATTGACGGCGGCAACTGCCGCGGGGCGTACGAAGCCATTAAACCCGTTGCAAAAAGTCCTGATTGCAGGGATGCCGATCTGCTGTACAATGCCGGTGTCGCCATAGAATGCATGGCCTGGAAAAGGGCCATCAAACAGGAGACACAGGCCCGTTATCTTCAGGAAGCGGAAAAATACTACCGGAAGGCCGCGGGACTTGCGCCCGATGACGGTGATATGCAGAGAGCCAGCCGGGAGGTTTCCTATGAGGTGGAAACCTTCTTTGTTTCCGGCAGCGCTCAGAATGATACACGGCAGGAAAGGGACCGCTATAAAGCGCCCACCGGTTACTGATTCGGTTTGTCACATCAGGTGAATGCCCATGAAAATGATGCTTTGGCTTATAGTGGCGTTGTTTGTTTTGCCGGGGTGCATGAAGGCCATCGAAGGGGCCACCGGCATTCAAATCACCCAGAACACCAATCCCGTTATGGAACTGGAAATGGACTTGGTGTTTCTGGACGAACTGGCCGCTCTCACAAAACTGAACCAGATTATCCTGGAACGGGTCCCCATATCCCTCAGTGACCCATGGCCATCCCTGCTGAACGACTATTCCGCAACGCCCCGTGAAGGAGAGTCAGCGCGGTATGCGGCATACAAGGATTGTTTGGCAAAACTCCTGAAACAGGATTTTGCTTTCTACGGCATTTACAACCCGTCCGCGTACTTCAAGGTTTTAACCGGCAACAGCACCGGCGTTCAGGCTCTGCTGGCGCAAAGCCTGATTTCCGCCCGCAATACCCTGATTATGGATGGCGCCGAGGAAATGGGGCGGAAGTATGAACATGGCAAATGGGTGATCAGTTATTACCCCTTCAGCTGCAAATGCCCTTTCTACAGCCAGAGGTTTGAGCACCTGGTACCGGGTTCCGGCGAATGCCGTCGGTCCATCGACCGAAATGACTGCCCATTTTTCAGTCGGCCAACGGAAGAGATGCTCTACGAGTACCTGCTTGAAAAGGGAGGATTGGACGCGTGGGAGGATTTGAAAATTTCCCCGAACTGCCTCCGTATCGTGGAAGGCGAAACATTGGGTCCTTTCAAAGCAGTCTATTATACCCTTTTTCCGGATCACATCCGCGACGAAGCGGCAGGGGTGGATGCGGATCTGGAGGCGACGGAAACGGAGCTCAAGAGCGTCCAGACGAGGCTTAAGGAAAAGGACCTCTCCTCCGCCGAAGAGAACCGGCTCGAAAAGGAGGAAGACGCCCTCGAAACCACCGTAGAGGAACTCATCGCCGTTCAGGAAAAACTGTATGAAACAGCGCTTTCGACCCTGGAACCAACCCTTGAAAAAGTCGCCATCGCCAAAAAGCTTCTGGAAGTCACCCGGTTCATCAGCGAAGGCTTCGACGAAATTTCAACCGCCATGTTTGCATTGACCGTCAAAATGACCGACGACATGATCGTTTTTTCAAAAATGGGGTCGGTACAGGTCAACGACGACAGCGT
>Ga0233431_1005238_pt1 | contig 12857 bp, 12 predicted proteins | sample SI_118_April2016_FD_179867 | JGI IMG/M metagenome (GOLD analysis project Ga0233431, IMG submission 179867) | Seawater microbial communities from Saanich Inlet, British Columbia, Canada - SI_118_April2016_200_MG | ecosystem: Environmental > Aquatic > Marine > Inlet | place: Canada: British...
TTCCCTGACCCTGCGCTCTGCCCAGGTGGTCATGGTGTCCGTAAGGTCTTTTCGGGTGTTAATGGTGATCACGCGGGGCGCGCCCGGGTCTCCCTCCAGGCGAATCGGCTCACGCGGCACCCCCAACCCGGCCTCCATTTCGGGACAAACCGGAACGAAATCCATATATCGTCCCAGTGTATCCGTTACATACCGATCTCGGGCATGCCCGCCGTCGTACCGCACCGACTCCCCCAGAAGACAAGCACTGACACCCATGCGGATTTTTTCCATAACGAATCCCTCTTCCCGGTTGCTTTGAAAATCGAGCATACAGGAATTTCACCCGGGAGAAAATTAAAAAGCCGCTAACATCAAGAAAAGATGTGGTTTGATACTTATACAGCGTTATGCTAATATTTTGGCCAGTACGCGATGGTCCCATAATGGAAGCATGCGAAAAAAGAGGAGTTCATCGATGAAACCCTTCCTATGCAAATTTTTCGTCTGGGCTGCGACCGCTTGGATGTTGAGCGGTTGCTCGCTGTATGAGCTTCACAAAGACCTCGACAGGCAAGACCGATACGGTACCGTCTCGGGCACGGTCCAAAGCAATTCCTCGCACCACAAACCGATACAGGTTCTCCTGGTCAAAGTAAACATGGAGGACGTTCACGACAATACCATCGTCAATTCCACGGTCATGTTCAAGCCGGGACCGTTCCAGTTCTTCGCGCTTCCGGGAACCTATATGGTGGGGGCTTTCGAAGACAAAAATGAGGACATGATCTTTCAGCCCGACGAATATGTGGGCTGGCACGGGGCCCCCGACCCGATCGTTGTAAAACCGGACAAGAAATACGGGGGGTTGTCGGTTAACCTTCGCTCTTCCGAACAGGCGAAACTGCAATTCCCCCTGTTGTATGAGCTGCCGCCATTCCTAATGTCCAAAGACCTCATGGAAAAATTTCGCATGGGGGAAGTGGTCAAGCTTTCCGACCCCCGATTCGCGGCCAAAAATGGAGACATGGGTTTCTGGGAGCCGCTTAAATTCATGGAAGAGGTCGGGGGAGGCATTTTCTTTCTTCAGGAATATGATCCGGAAAAGACCCCCATACTCATTGTTCACGGCGCCGGTGGAAATCCGGTGGAGTTCAAGCACATCATCGAGGGTCTGAATCGGGACAAATTTCAGCCCTGGGTCCTGTTCTATCCATCCGGGATGCGACTCGGGATCATAAGCAGATGGGTGACCGCAACCCTTTCCATTCTGCTGGTGGAACACAAGTTTGAACGCCTCTACATACTCGCCCACAGTATGGGGGGATTGGTCGCCCGCGACATCATAAATCGGATGGTCCGCGAAGGCGGCGGCAAGGTTCTGCAGTTGTTTGTTTCAATGTCTACACCCTGGGATGGGCATGTATTTGCAGCCAAAGGCGTGAAACAGTGTCCGGTGGTGATCCCCGCGTGGTATGACATGGTGCCCGGAAGTCCCTTTATCAGGGACCTCTTCAAGACACCCCTTCCGTCCCACCTCGAGTACAACCTGTTTTTCAGCTATCGCGGCGGATGGCACTGGACCCTCCCCCCCAGCAACGACGGGACGGTTTCCCTTCAAAGCGAACTCTTTCTGCCGGTGGAACTGTCGGCAAAGAGGGTCCTTGGTTTCGATGTAACCCACGGCGGCATTCTCTCGAGTCCGGATGTGATCGAAAGATTGAACATACTCTTGGAAGAACATTAGGAGGATAGAATGAGAATACTTGCACTCAATTCCAGCCCCCGAACCGGCGGTCAAAGCAAAACTGAACTGATGCTCAATCACCTTGTGGAGGGGATGCGCCATGCCGGCGCCCATGTGGAAGTCATAAACCTGCACAAGAAAAATATCAATAATTGCATCGGATGCTTCACCTGCTGGACCAAGACCCCCGGCCGGTGTATTCACAAGGATGACATGACCGGAGAACTGTTTGGAAAATGGTTGGAATCAGATATGGTCGTGTACGCAACGCCCCTTTACAACTACGGCGTGAATGCCACCCTCAAAGTTTTTATGGAACGTACGATTCCCTCCATGGAACCTTTTTTCGAAGTTCAAGACGGCAGGATGTTCCACCCTTTGCGCAGTAAAACCCCTGCCGTCGTAATGCTTTCCGTTGCAGGGATGCCTGATGAACATGATTTCAATCCTATTTCGGTCCATGCCAACTATTTGTCGGCAACGCCGGGCCGACAGCTTCTGGCCGAAATCTATCGACCCGCCGCGGAATTGATGACCAACCCTTTTTTCAGTGAACAGCTGAAGGATATCCTCGATGCCACCTCACAGGCAGGGCGAGAATTGGTGCAGTCCATGAAAATTGCCCCAACGACAATGGAACGGATCAAACAGCCCATAGTAACGGCGCAATCCTTTTCCGAAATGAGTAACGGTTTTTGGAAGACCTGCATCGCCGAGGGGGTGACACCCAAAGAATTTGGAAAGAGGCAGATGGTTCCGCGCCCCGACTCCCTCGAAAGCTTTATGCTCTTTTGTCCTTTCGGACTCAAACCCGAAGCGGCTGGTGACAGGAAGGTGATATTACAGTTCAAGTTCTCCGGAATTGTGGCGGGATCATGTTACTTCACCATCGAAAAGGGGAAGATAATGGCAGAGATGGGAACCTGGGAAGGCGCCGACATCACCATTGAGGCCCCCTTTGACGTGTGGATGGACATCATGACCCGTAAAGCCGACGGGCAGCAGATGTTCATGGAACAAAAATACAAGGTGATCGGTGACATCCCCCTGATGATTCAATTATTCCAGAGGGGAAATGACGGGTAGCAGGATACCGGGTCAGATCGGCCCCCCGGTTTTTTTACGCATCTCAGCCGTCATCCTTATCGCTGTCGAGATTGCTGTTGGAATCGCTGTCCCCGTCGCGCAGGTCTTCACCATCATCGGTGGAAGGATCATCCTCGGTTTTCCCGTTTTCGGAAAGCTGCAACCCGATTTCCCGGTCATAGAGACCCGGATTTCCGACCCAGACACTATTTTTTAAGACCGCCCCCTTCCCTGAAACGGGAAAAGCGAGCAACAACAGCACCATCCAGCAAAAAGCAGTCGCTTTCATGGTTTATTCCCTCCTTCCTACCCTTAGAGCCCCTCTCTTCTCATCCGGCAGCCAACAGAGGATCCCTCATGAGATTTATTTGACATTGAACGCTTGAATTTATATGACAGGATACACACCAGATGGCATGAAGGAAAGGGCAAAAAACAAAGGAGTACGGCGATGACGAAAATAGGCTGGATCGGAACAGGTGTAATGGGCGCATCCATGGCGGGGCATCTTCAGAAGGCCGGGCATGACATGGCTGTGTTTACGCGATCTAAAAAAAAGGCTCAGGCACTCCTTGACAATGGGGCCACATGGTATGATTCCCCCGCCGAAGTGGCATCCAGTTCAGAGATTGTTTTTTCCATTGTGGGACATCCGGAAGATGTTCAGGACATTTTTCTGGGCAGCAGAGGAATTCTCCATGAAAACGAAACCTGCAAAATTGTCGTGGACATGACCACCAGTCAGCCGAGCCTTGCCCGAACCCTTTATGAAGAGGCGGCGAAACTGGGGATCGAAAGCCTCGATGCGCCGGTTTCGGGGGGCGATGTGGGAGCAAAGGAAGCAAAACTGGCCATCATGGTCGGCGGGAAAAAGGACGTTTACGACACCGTGCTGCCCCTGTTTGAAATCATGGGAAAAAATATTTCGTACATGGGGGATGCGGGCAGCGGACAACACACCAAAATGGTCAACCAGATCCTGGTGGCGGGAACCATGATCGGCGTCTGCGAAGCCCTTCTCTACGCTCACCGGCAGGGGCTCGACATGCAGCAGGTCATCGACATTGTTGAAACAGGGGCTGCCGGTTCCTGGTCCCTCAGCAACCTGGGCCCCCGGATTGTCAAAGGAAACTTTGATCCCGGGTTTTTCGTTGAGCATTTCATCAAAGATATGGGGATCGCCCTCAAGGAAGCCGAGGCGGTCGGCCTGGCTTTACCGGGGCTCTCCCTGGTACAACAGCTCTATCTGGCGGTGAAAGCCCAGGGGCACGGCCGTTCAGGCACCCACGCCCTGTTTCTGGCATTGGAATCACTGAATGGCGGCAAATCCTGACATTCAAAATAGGAACCATAAGAAACCATAACCGTTTACGGTTGACGGTTACCGGTTCACGGTTTAAAACAACGACAAATTGAAAAATATGAACAAGAATTTTATGAGACCGGTATTTTCAAAGCGCACACCACATTACATGAACGCAGAAGGAGATAAGAATGGGTAAATTGTTATGGCAACCATCCGAAGACCGGATCAAGAACACCAACATCTATCAGTTCATGAGGGTCATCAACGAAAAATTCAACAAAGATTTTGAGGATTATGGCCAGCTCTATCAATGGTCCGTTGAAAATATCCCCGAGTTCTGGGCAACCATGTGGGATTTTGCACAGATCAAAACCTCCGAACCTTACCATCAGGTGGTGGATGACCTCACGAAAATGCCCGGCGCCAAATGGTTTGAGGGGGCCCGGCTTAATTTCGCGGAAAACCTTCTCCGCTACCGGGACGACCAGGTAGCCCTCATCTTCAAAGGCGAAAGCCGTGATACGGTTCAAATGACGTATGCGGAGCTCTATGATGAGGTGTCGAAACTGGCCCAGTACCTCAAAGAACTGGGCGTGGGCCCCGATGACCGCGTGGCGGGCTTCATGCCCAACATGCCCCAGACCATCGTTGCCATGCTGGCAGCCACCAGCCTGGGTGCCGCATGGTCCTCCTGTTCACCGGATTTCGGCATCAAGGGCGTACTGGACCGCTTCGGCCAAATCAAGCCCAAAATCCTGTTTACCGCCGACGGATACCTCTTCAAGGGAAAAGAGCTGGATTCCCTGACCCGGGTGGGGGACATATTAAAAGACCTGCCCTCCATTGAAAAAGTAATCGTGGTGCCCTATGTTCAGGAAAACCCCGACATCAGCCATGTTAAAAATGCCGTCAGCTACCCTGAAATCACGGCCGGATACAGTCCGGCGGATATTGAATTTGCACAACTTCCCGCCGATCACCCCCTGTACATCATGTTTACCTCCGGCACTACGGGGCTTCCCAAATGCATGGTCCAGAGCACCGGCGGCATCCTGGTCCATCACATGAAAGAGCTGCTGCTCCATGCGGACCTGAAACGGGAAGACCGGATTTTCTATTTCACCACCTGCGGATGGATGATGTGGAACTGGCTCACCACCTCTCTGGGTGTGGGTGCCACCCTGGTGCTGTTTGATGGGAATCCCTTCCACCCCAATCCCGGCGCTTTGTGGAAAATGGCCCAGGATGAAAAAATTACCATTTTCGGCACCAGCGCAGGCTACATCGCAGCCCTCCAGAATGCGGGGGTCAAACCGGGGAAGGAATACGACCTCTCCCCGTTGAAAGCGATCATGTCAACGGGATCCCCCCTTTCCGAAGAAGGGTTCGAATTCATCTATGACGAAGTCAAAAGCGATCTCCAACTGGCCTCCATTTCCGGCGGGTCGGACATCAACGGATGTTTTGCCGGCGGCAACCCCATGGGCCCGGTCTATGCCGGTGAACTTCAGTGCCGACAGCTGGCCATGAAAGTGGAAGCATTTGACGTTAATGGAAAACCGGTCATCAATGAGCAGGGCGAACTGGTCTGCACGGCGCCAGCCCCCTGCATGCCCATCTATTTCTGGGACGACCCCAAGGGCGAGCGATATCATTCCGCCTACTTCGATGTGTATCCCAATATCTGGCGCCACGGGGATTATATCGAGATCAATAACCGGGGGGGCGTGGTCATTTACGGTCGGTCCGACGCCACCCTGAACCCCGGGGGCGTGCGCATCGGGACTGCCGAAATATACCGTCAGGTAGAGCAGATCCCTGAAATCACCGATTGCCTGGTGGTGGGCCAGAATTGGAACAATGACGTTCGGGTGGTTCTCTTCGTCAAGATGGCCGAAGGTTCTGAGCTGACCGAAGACCTGAAAAAACAGATCAAGACGACCCTCAGAACCCATGCCTCCCCGAGGCACGTGCCGGCCAAAATCATTGCCGTCCCGGACATTCCCTATACCCTGAACATGAAGAAAGTGGAACTGGCCGTGAAAAAAACCATTGAGGGTCAACCGGTCTTGAACAAGGACGCGCTAAGCAACCCTGAAGCGCTGGATTATTACGCAAATATCTCAGAATTAGACGAGGATTGAGAAGCCCTTGGCCCCTAAAATTCTGTTTCCCCACACTCAGGTTGAAAGCAGGCTGCTTGAACGCCTGATTGAAGTCTTCGGTTCCGTAACCCTTTGCCAGCCCTGGTTCACGGAACCAACGGTTCTCTTGAAGGAAGATGGCGGCCTGAAAGTCCTTTTTCCCCCTGAGCCCCTGAAGCCCAAAGATGATTTCAAGCGTCTGCTTTCCGAATATCAAGGATGGATGATGGATAACCGGGGCAATAAGAGCCCCACGGCTTTTTCCACCGGCGAAACGGGGGACGAAACCTGGGCCATCCGTAAAGCCATCCGCGATGCTGAAAAAGATGCGGATGACCCAGGCCTTCAGAATACTTTGAAATGGCACCTGGTGCTGCACCTTGCCCGAAACCTGGAAGAAGAACGTGAATCGGCCCAGGCCCTGCTCCAGCGGGCGGCCAAAGCCAAATCCCCTTTGGCGGAAGCCATGGAAGGAGATGAGCAGATTCCTGATATGTTTGAGGATCTTCCCCTCTCCGGCACTTACCCGTATGTGAATGACCGTCATCTCAACCTCATATTCGATGCCTGGTTCGGCCTTTTTGGGAACCAGATTGAAAAGGACGCGGAGTTGCTGACCCTGGATGGACAGGTGATGCGTTACGCCCTGGATCTTTTCGACGGCTGCGATGTTCAAACCCTTGGGGACATGAACCCGTCACAGGAAACAGAACTGGACGCGTCTGGGTTCACGATCCGCCGGGAGACACTCCCCCGGCTTTCGAACCCGTCCGCCTTAAAAGATCCGGTCCTGCGGGCCCTTTCCGGGAAGACTTTCATTTTGGTGGAATCATAAACACATTTCTCACGCAAAGCCGCCAAGACGCAAAGCATTAAGAGCCTTTTTCTTGTTTTTCTTCGCGGCTTTGCGGCTTTGCGTAAGGTTTTTTTTAGAAAAGACCCATGACATCTGAAGAAACCATCACTAGAGATCTGGAAAGCCGAGGGTGGTGCCGGCAGTTCATAGCCGCCGAACCCCGTCTCAGTGAAGCGGCTGAGATGTACAGAGAGCTGGGATTCCAGGTGCATCTCGAACCGCTCCCCACACAGGAAAAATCACCTAATGACAACCCGGAAGGCGCTGGAAAAAAGTGCCGCGCCTGTTTTGAAGGAGCTGAAAATCAACACAGTATCATTTACACAAAACCCGCCTAATCCGATGGCCAAATATGTTCCGATTAAATGATCTCATACTCCTCCTGGTCATCTTTTCATCCATGCTCACCGGCATTCTCTTCCCTGAACCGGCATCGGTTTTTCAACCCTACCCGCTTTATCTCATGATGTTCCTTCTCTTTTTGAGCTTTCTGCCAATTGAGTTGAAAGATGTATGGCAACTCGTCAAGAACAACGGCAAAACGGTCGTGTGGCTGGCCTGCTTCAAGATGATCCTGCTGCCGGTTCTGGTCTATTTTCTTTTTCTGCAATTCGCCCCCGCCTATGCCATCGGGGCACTGCTGTTGACCGGTGTTTCAACCGGTGTTGTGGCCCCGTTCATTTCCGGTCTGGTGGGCGGCAACGGACCCCTGGTTCTGGTAATGGTCGTCGTCACCTCCTTTGCGGTCCCCTTCACCCTGCCGATGCTGGTAAAAGTTCTGCTGGAACAGGAGATGAGTATTTCACTATTGAGCATGATGCAAATGCTCCTTCTGGTCATTGTGGTGCCAGTCATTATGGTGGAAACACTGAAACGCCTTTGGCCAAAACTCATAGGCACCTTCATGAAGCGCCGCTATCCCATCTCCCTTGCGATTTTCGCGTCCATCAATCTGGCGGTTTTCTCCAAATACAGCATTTTCTTTCACAAACACCCGGCCATCATCATTGAAGCCACCCTGGCCGCGGTTGCCCTTGGGGGCATATACCTGGTGGCCGGACTTGCAGGACTTTTGAGATCACCAGTTAATGATCAACTGGCCGCCGTCATCACCATCGGCAACGTCAACAACGTGCTGGTGCTGGTGTTTGCAGCTGAATTTTTCGGACCACTTGAGCCAACTCTGGCAGCCATGTATATGATACCCTTTTTCGGGCTGATTTTTCCTTTGAAGGTGTATCGAAGGATCAGGGAACCAGGACTGGATAAATAATGGCCCGGTGAAAAAACAAGACCTGTGTATCATAGCGGGATCACTGGAAGTCTCTTTTTGATACAATTATCTCAAAATAGAGCAAAAAAGATGAAATCCCTGTTCCCAACAAATTTGTGTTTTTTAGCCATATTGGAAATTTATATTTTATGATATTAAGATGTTATGAAAAACAAGCCCACACAAAAGCGATGGCTTCTATTTTTCGCACGATTCTTGCATTACTCATCTGAAAATACTTTCTACTACGGATAAGGAGAACGTTATGGGCGTCAAAAAATTAAGAGTTTTTATGTTTCTGCTTATAGCAATATTCGGTTTTTCAAATATTGCCTATCCAGGATATATTGGCGTAGAAAAGAATGATAAAGAAGATGCCGTTGATAAGACAATAGAAAAATATTTTAGTGAAATCTATGATGGTGAAGACTATGATCTAACTTATTTGGGCAAAATTGATGCTGAAACTGGGGTTAAAGAGGGTATCTCATGGGGAGATTTAAACTTCGAGTTTAAAGAAGGGGAGACAACAGAAGGAACATGGACTTCTACGCTTGCAGGCGTTGATTTTGTAACAGTTAAAGCCGGAAAAAAAGGTTTTGCAATATATGATGTAAATGATGATTTTTGGTCTGGAGGTTGGTCAACTGAATTGCTTACCAACAAAAACGGAACACCCCAAGACCTGTCGCACATTAGCTTCTGGTCGGCAACAAAAGAACCCAAGTTCCCTGGTGGTGACGGTGGAGCCCAAGTTCCCGAACCGGCCACCATCTTTCTGCTGGGTTCCGGGCTGCTGGGTCTGTTCGGATTCCGAAAGAAATTCTGGAAATCTAAGTCAGGCTCGAAGGAATAGAACAAAAAGAACACCCAGGACCCTTTATTGCGGTTGCCAAATTAATACTGTACAGTCCAAAACGTACCCTTTAACAAACAACCTTAGCCTTTCTCTCACCTGATTTCAGGTGAGAAAAGGAGTTCAAAATGAAACTGCGTTTATCCATTATCGTAGCTGCTTCATTAGCTCTCTTCTTACCAGACTCAAGCGCCAACGCAGGCTATCTGGATCCCGACCAGGGTTGGAAAAACATCACCAGCTATGACGGACTCAGCGGATCTTACGGCAGCCAAACCAACACATGGTGGAATACCAGTGAAGACCAGGAAGTTGAACCGGGGGCAGCCACAGGCCAACAATGGGATCTTGAGGGCTTCTTTCTGAATGACGACACAGATGAGCTGGCAATGGTGGGTGGCTTCAATTTCAAATATGGACAAGGTGGAATCCTCTCAGGGGATATCTTCATTGATACGGATATGGACCCCAGTTACTACGAATATGTAATGGATTTGGGATTCACCGACGACAAAGGAAATAAAGGAAAAGGTGGAAAAAAGAAGAAATATACAGTTTATGAAAATGATGAAGATAATCCAATTACGTTTAATTTGACACATGGCGGCCCTGCCGGACCGACACAGGATCAGAATTGGACCTATTCGGGTGGGGGTAGTGTTGTTACCGGCTATCAAAACCTTGCCTTGACATATTTGAGAAATAAAAATGACAAAAAAATGGGCGGCGGTGTAACAGGAGGAAAACACAACGCGGTCATTGTGGATGTTTCTTTTCTGGGAACTAATACGGGTTACGATATTTTTAATACCCTTGAATGCGGCAATGATATGCTGAAAGGAGGCACCTCAGGCGCTGTTCCCGAACCGGCCACCATCTTCCTGCTGGGTTCCGGGCTTCTGGGGCTGTTTGGGTTCCGAAAGAAATTCTGGAAATCTAAGAATTAACAACTCTTACACCCCTCCTTATTAAACCCCAATTCAAAGGCTGAATCTTTGAGTTGGGGTTTTTTTGTGTTTTTTGAGACCGCAAGACGCAAATTGTGGTATTATCTTTCTTCAGAACGTGCCAATGGATCAGGAAGGAGGGTAAAAATAATTTGCAACCTGTGTGTTGAAATGGAAATGCGATCGTCTCCTTTTGACAGCGATGTCTCAGAATAGGACGGTAAAAATTGCGGTTTGAGGCCCAGAAAGCTAAAACCCTACGTCTTTCAGTCCTTTTCAGACTCGAAGGATCTTTGTTGTTTTGGTACAAGTGGCTGATTAAATGATTTTTATAATGCAGACATTACCAATAAGGGGCGTCATCTAAATATTTTCGGCACGGATATTGCTGTATAAAGCTGTAAAAATCAAGAATAGCATCAAAACCCTTTTACTCTCATCCCAACCTTCATGACATCGCATCAGCGGTGAGAAGAGGAAACGAAAATGAAAAATATATCATTGATTATATTAACCGCTGCATTTGGCTTGTTCTTGCTGAATTCCAACGCCACCGCCGGATATCTCGATTCAGGCTGGCAAAACATCACTCAGTATGATGGTCTGAGCAAAAGCCCTACTAGTGATTGGCATTCTTCAAATGAAGACCACGAAGTTGAACCGGGTGCAACCACAGGACAAAATTGGGACATGGAGGGTTTCTATTTAAGTGACGGCACGGTTGAAGCCGAAAACGCTTTGACAATGGTAGGCGGTTACAATTTCGTAACTGGAGTGCCAGGTTATCCTTCAGGCGATATTTTTATCGATATAGATTCAGGAACAGAATCACCTTCAGCCAATGATTCCGATTACTGGGAATATATCCTGGATCTAGATTTCGCTACCGGCTCTTACACTGTCTATGAAAATACCGGGACAACGGTCATCAATAAGACCTATGGAGGACCGGGTGGCACCGCGGGTTATGCTTGGACATATGGAAGTGGCGGGTCTAAGGTTTCGTACAATGGAGCATACCTTGAAAACCTTGCATTAAACTATGCGACCTATTCAACCGACAGCGCGGTAGGAGACAACTTAACCGGGGGATGGCACAATAAAGTCACCGTAGATGTCGCATTTCTGGGACCTGACACGGGTTTCAAAGCATGGAGCACAATGAGATGCGGAAATGACATGTTGTTCTCAGAGGGAACCACCTCCGCAGCCGTCCCCGAACCGGCCACCCTCTTCCTCCTGGGATCCGGCCTTCTGGGACTGTTCGGATATCGAAAGAAATTCAGGAAAACGGATAAGTGACAACTTCCCCCCCTCCTCAAACCCCAGTTCAGAGATTGGATCTTTGAACTGGGGTTTTTTTGTGTTTTGAAACTTTTAAGGGCGATTTATGGTCACCCTATGGCATTACCGGAAATGATATGCTAGAATAAGGGTCAACTCGACATATTGATTTTCATGAGCGGCAACCGATTACAGAAAATGGCTGAGAAACCCACATACGATGACCTGCTCCTGCGGGTTCAGGAACTGGAACAGGAATCCCTGAAACGCGCAAGGGCAGAGGAACGAAGCGAAAAGGCCGTGTCCATTCTCCGGGCCACCCTGGAGTCCACGGCGGACGGCATCGTGGTGGTCAACCGTCACGGCAGGGTTGTGAGCTTCAACCGGCGATTCCAGGAACTGTGCGAAATCCCCAAATCCGTCATGGCGGCACAGGATGACAACCGGGTCCTGGGGCACATCGTGAACCAGGTGAAAGACCCGGAAACATTTCTCAGAAAGGTGGGGGACCTTTACGACCAGCCGGATGCCGAAGACCATGACGTCATCGAGTTTAAAGACGGCAGGATTTTCGAACGGTGTTCCCTGCCCCAGCGCATCGGGAAGAGATACGTGGGACGGGTCTGGAGCTTCCGGGACATCACCGCCAACAAAAAGGCGGAAAGTGACCTTCAGGAAACCTTTGTCTCCCTGCGCAAAGCCCTGGACGGCATTATTCAGGCCGTTGCCCTCACGGTTGAAAAACGGGACCCCTATACCGCCGGACACCAGCGCCGGGTGGCCGATCTGGCCCGGGCCATGGCATCAAAGATGGGCCTTTCAAACGAAAAGATCAACGGCATTCGCATTGCGGGATCCATCCATGACTTGGGGAAAACGTGCGTCCCCGCCGACATTCTGAGCAAACCGGGTCGCCTGACAGAGCATGAATTCGGCATCATCAAGGCCCATCCGGAAGTGGGTTACGACATTCTGAAAAGCATCCAGTTCCCATGGCCCATCGCCGAGACCATCGTGCAGCACCACGAAAGGCTGGACGGTTCCGGGTACCCGGCGGGACTCAGTGGTAAAGACATCATTGTAGAAGCGCGGATTGTGGCAGTCTCCGATGTGGTGGAAGCCATGAGCTCCCACAGACCCTACCGACCCGCCCTGGGCATTGGCATGGCCCTGGACGAGATTCAAAAAGGGAGGGGAACCGCTTACGATCCGGATGCAGTGGATGCCTGCATCAGCCTTTTTAAAGTCGATCATTTCAAATTCAGGGCCGCTTCCTGAAAACAACTGCATGTTCCAGAGAGCATTAAAATGGCCACATACAATCCTAAAACGAAAGAAATCGACTGCAAAATCGTCTACTACGGCGCGGCACTATCGGG
>Ga0233431_1005239_pt1 | contig 12857 bp, 13 predicted proteins | sample SI_118_April2016_FD_179867 | JGI IMG/M metagenome (GOLD analysis project Ga0233431, IMG submission 179867) | Seawater microbial communities from Saanich Inlet, British Columbia, Canada - SI_118_April2016_200_MG | ecosystem: Environmental > Aquatic > Marine > Inlet | place: Canada: British...
TGCACCTCTTATTTTAACATATATTGAAAAACCAAGCATTTAAAAAGGTTTTGATTTTACCCTGTAAAATAAAATACCTTGGAAATTTATAATTTTCATTGATTTTGGTTGATTTACCTGGGAATTACATTTAAAAGAAAAAATAGCCCCGTTCAGATACCAAGTCAGTAAGTATTCAAAAATATGGGCTGACTTGTAGGGATTGAATCATTTCTGGATGACTCCTTTTTATGTATGTAGTAAATTGGTTATTGCTTATAAATCTTTCCAGAAAGTAGATTTTGTATGTAGAAAGAGATATTTTTGTAAATAATTATTTTTTCTTTTTCTTTTTCTTATGAATTAATTATCAACTTTTTGTTATATATGATAAGATTTTGAAAAATGTTGCGAGGAATAAAATCATCTCTTTGTTAATTTTTGGTTAATTTGTCGACCATAGGAAGTTTTTTATAGTAGTTAATTTATTAATTGATTATGAAAAGCAAACAGATGATTTTTAAGCTGGAAACAGATTTGTATGAAAGAGTACGAAGTCAAGCTTTCCGAAGAAGGATACCTATGTCTGAATTATGCAGAAAATCGTTAAGTTGTTTTTTGGATAAAATGGATGACTAATAAGGTTTTACTAAATAACCTACCAGATATTAATTCTTTAATTCAGATTAAAAGAGAGGATAATAATGACTTCTCTACTTGAAGAATTGCAAAAGATAGAGAAGAATATCTATCTTAATAAAGTACGCTCTGAAAGGAGCTTAAAGCCAATAGAAGCTACTTCTGAAGGAGGTATTGAGCAATGAAGCTAATACCTCACTCATTTAAAGCTAATGGGATTGAGCATCATTTACTAAAGAGAAGTGGGATGATTGCTTTGTATGGTCAACTGAATGGTACTGGATACTCTTCTTTTGAAATCCATAAGATTCGAATTACGAAAGCATCTACTATGAAGTTTGGTGAAAGAATAGTAGAAGTCCCAGAAAAAGAGACTCTTGCTTCTAATGAACAGTTTGGTACTTATGGATGGGCGTTTCAAACTAAAGAATCTGCTATGATAAAATTTCAAGAATTAATCAAACTTTTCCCAACCTAATGGAATCTGGCATTAGTTTTTTTTGGAGCTCTTTACTCCGAGAGCTCCATTTTTTTATTTTAATATGGAGAAATGAAAAAAATGGAACAAATCAAAATAGTTTGGAATGATGATGATGTGACAAAGATAGCTAAAGGTATTTTTGTTGAAGAAAATGATTCTTTTATTACAGTTGCATCTGAAGATGGGGCTAATATATCCGTTTCTAAAAAGTTTGTTGTTTCGATAAGGAGGTATCCCATATGACCTCTGATAATAATTTCCAAGAAGTAAAACTATTTATTAAACATATTTTAAAGAAAAGGGGAATTGTAGGTATTAAAAAAACTACCAGAGTTGGAGTTACCACCAATACAATAATTGAATCTATCGCAAAAGGTAAAAAAATTCTTGTTATTATGCCTACAAATAAATTATGTGATGAAAAATGTGATTTAATTTTAAATAAATTCCCTAATAAAAATTGTTATGTATTAGGTGCAAATTATAAAATCTGTAAAAAAGTTCAAGAAGAGATTTCGATTAATGAAAATTTAAGAAATTTCCCATTCCATTCAAGAGATTGTAAGGGGTGCGAGTATGATTGTTTATTTAGGGAGATTATTTTTTCAGATTTGGATGTATTGTTTATGACTTCTCAAAAATTAAGTATGATTCCTTTTAGAGTTGATGAAAACTCAACTAAAGAAACTCAAAAATTGGTTGAACTAATTAGAAATCATTTTGATATTGTTCTTGTTGATGAAATAATGTATCAACTAACTAACTTAACAGACTCAATTTCCACAAAAAAATTAGGAATTGTAAAAAATCAGTTATTAAGTATCAAAGAACTAACTAATACTGATAGTAAATTTTTAGATTATGTTAATAAAACATTATCCTATTATAATAAAATTAAAGATTCTACAATTTATTTTAAACCCATTAAAGGATTTAATATTGATATAGACATAAAGAAATATCAAAATTTATTAAAGGATAGATTTGTTCAAGGTGAAAATACTTTATCCATTGTAGAATTATTTAACATTTGTTATAATAAAACAAATATTTTTTTATTAAAGAATTATAAAAAAGAGGTATTCATAGTTTCTATTCCAAATATTGATGTATTGAATAGATTAAGTATTTTCTTTAAGGATAAACTCATCATACTAACCGATGCTGGATTTCCCCATATTATGGAAAGGAATCAGAATATTGAAATTGATTTTGGAACTTTTATGAATCTACCTTATGAATCTGTTACGATACCCAATGAGGGAGACCCCCTAAATACAAATAATTGGTTGTTAGTTGTTGCAGACAAGAAGAAAGTTACACAAAAAACCTATAATCACGATAAGAAAAAGCATAAAGAGAAAGCAATAGAGTTTGTTCGTAAGATAAGGGATTTATTTAGTGAAAAATGTGTTATTTTAGCACCAAACAAGATAATCCATAGAGAACTTAAAACAAATTGGTATTATCGAGATGATAAAAGCAGAGGAGTAGATATTTCTGAAGGTGTAAAACGATTAGGTTTCCTTCTTGCTCCAACCCTACCAGAAAGAAGTTTGTTACCTTTAGCTTATCTTTTTAAGGGGCATATAAAACAAAATGGTCGTATTTTATCAAAGATTAATACAATAGAGTTTAAATTAAGGTGTATGGAGGAAGTTAGTACTTTTATTAATTCAGCTACAAGACAAAAATCTCCAAATGGAAAATACTTCTCCATAACTTTCTTATATGGGATTAGAAAAGAAGATGTTAATAATCTATTTTCTACTATTGGTGTTAGAACTCCTCACATAATTGAAATATACAAACAAGATACATTAATTCAAACAGCTTATTACATTGATAAATTATGGGTTGATTTTGGAAAAACCATTTTAGATAAAGAAGGAGTGGAAGACATTGCAATTCTTTCATATGTTTGTTGGAAAATCAACTCTTTAAAGTATAGTAATAAAGACTTTTCTTTCAAAAATTTAATAGAAAACTCTGTGACATATAAGAATAAAGACGAAGTTAATAGAATCAAACAAATTTTATCAGACTACAGATACATAATTAGTCGATTAGTTGGAGAGGTTGAATTAAAAGTATTGTTATCTACGATGAAATAAACATTTTCAATTACTCCAGCTGGGTAAGAGTGGAGTAAACTTCCTTATTTTATATATAAGGAAAATGTCCAGCTGGAACAAAAATTGATATGCCTTTCGTATGGTGGGTGTTATTTTTTAATAACTAATCAAAACCTAATCGACTCAAAAAAAGTAAAAGGAATTTAAAGAAAATAATATTAAAAATGAAAAAAAGAACCTTAAAACGGATGAATGAAAAAGAAGAGTTAGAAAAATCAAGTGATGTAATGGTTTTCTTAACTAATGGCGTAATTAGAAGAAGCAAACATAATTTTGTTTCGACCCATCTACATTATCTAAAAGTAAATATATTGATTCGATTTATTCTGTATGCCCTCTTTGATTTAATTGAAGAAGGAGAAAGACCTTATTTGAGTTTGGTTAAGGAAAGAATTGAAGATAAGGAATTTAGAAGCAAATATATCACATACTTATATTCAAGAATCCAATCTGATAAAGAACTTTATGCTAAAAAGAAATATACTCCGATTGAAATCTACATAAAAGCAACTTCAAGATGTAAAATATTCTATCAATCAGATTACACAATAGCATTTGGAAGAATTATGAATCATTTTATTGAAATTGTTAAAAGACAAAGTAAAGAAGGTCATTGGATTTCATATATCAAACTTACAAATAAAGGTGAAGAGCTTAGAAAATATTATCGAATGGGTTTTGTTTTTTAAAAAATATCTCGCCCCTTTTTTATATTATTAGCTTTAAATTCACAAGTTTTGGTTAAAAAATCAATGAGGTAAAAGAATATCCGAAATGTCAAAAGGCAATCAAATCATTAAATTTAGGGAAACTGGAAATGAGAAAGAATTAATTAGCATTGCAACTAAAAAGCTGGGCTTAAACAATGAATCTGCTACAATTAGGGTACTATTGAAGTTAGGACTTACCCAAATAGATGATTTCTTAGAAAATGCAAATAATGTGACACACCCCCTAAAATACTCTGAAATTGACTTCTTTACCTCCTCGTTAAATCTCTATCTGAAAGAGGGAAAAAGAAAATTAGCACAAAAAACTGGAAGAAATAATGTCAAATGAGACCACAAGAATATTTGTTTTGTGGATACGAACCATTAGTTTGAACAATTATTTTTAATTAAGCCCCATTAATGAAGAAATAGGTTATTTTTACAAATATGGTCTAATTTGTGAATGATTAGAAACATTTATATGGTAAACATACTTAATTCTTTATAATGGCAGATTCAATAAGGCAAGTATTAGATAAAATTGATGCTGGTCAGATTTTTGTTCCAGCTTTCCAAAGGGAGTATGTTTGGAAAAGAGAGGATGTTAAACAATTATTTCGTTCTCTTATTAAGGAATATCCTACTGGTACTCTATTAATTTGGGAGACTTCAAGTCCACCAGAATTAAAAGGTGAAAGGAAGTATTCTAAAGAAAAAGGAGCAATAAAAATACTACTTGATGGGCAACAGAGAGTTACATCTCTTTACATAATTATGAATGGAACATATCCTCCTTATTATACTGATGAAGATATAAAACACGATGTAAGAAAATTATATTTAAATTTAGAGACATTAGAACTTGAATATTATAAAGCTAAAAAAATGAGTAATAATTTTTTATGGGTAGATTTGACAGATATATTTACTGATAAAATTACTGTGACTGATTTTGTATCCCAAATAGAAGATAAATCAACCCTTCAAAAAATTATGGACAATTTTATGAAAGTAAAAAACATTGAAAAATTCAGTTTTCCAGAACAAACAATTCCAGTCAAAGCGAGTGTTAAAGAAGCAATAGATATATTTTATATGGTTAATGCAATGGGTGTTAATCTTACTGATGCAGAATTAGCTTTAGCACAAATATCTGGTTATTGGGCTGAAGCAAGAAAATTATTTAAAGAAAAATTATTGCAATTAAAACCTAATAACTTCGATTTTAAACTTGATTTTATAATATATGTTTTATTAGGTATTGTCCATAGCAAAGGAGATGAAATGAAGAAGTTACATTCCTCAGATAACTCTGACAAGTTAAAGGAAGTTTGGAAAAAATTAGATTCTGAAGTTTTGGATTATACTATCAATATATTAAAATCTAATTATGTGGAAACCACTAAAGAAATAAACTCTGTTTATGCGTTAGTGCCAATAATTTCATACATATATCAAAAAAATAAGCTAAGTGAGATAGAAATTAAAAAAATGATGAAGTGGTTCTACTATTCGCAAATAAAATCAAGATACATAAGTCAATTACCTCAAAAATTAACTAAAGATTTGAGTATATTGAATAATAGTTTAGAAAATAATCAAAATCCCTTTGATAACTTACTTCAAGTCATAAAAGAAGAAAGAAGTTTAGAAGTTTCAGAAACTGATTTTGATGGTGCTACTACAAGCCATCCTTTGTTTAATTTGATGAAATTCTATTTCAAAAGTAAGAAGGCATTAAGTTTTGATGGTGTAAAAATTAGTGAGTTAAATCAAGGGGAAAAATACACATTAGAAAATGACCACATATTCCCGTATTCTTTGTTAGCAGAAAAAGGATATAAGATTAAGACACCAAAATATAGTTTAGCTCAAGAAATTACTAATAGGGCTATAGTAACTCAAAAAGAAAATAGAACTAAATCAAATAAAGATGCATTTACCTACTTAACTAATGTAAAAAATAATCATCCTACAGCATTAAAACTTCAATTAATACCAGAAGATGAAACATTATGGCAAATAGATAATTATGAAGAATTTTTAAAAGTAAGAAGAAAGATGTTAGCAGAAGAACTTAATAATTTCTTAAAAAACATTACTGAAACAGAAGAAAATGAAATTAAATTATCTGTTCTTGATTTAATAAATGCTGATGAGGATGATAATTTAGAATTTAAATCCACATTAGCTTGGAATATTAGGGGTAATAGGAAAGATGAAGTTCCAGAAAATGCAGTATTAAAAACAATAGCTGGATTTAATAATAAAGAAGGAGGAACACTTCTAATTGGAGTTGAGGATGAAGAGCATAATATTCTGGGATTAGATTATGATTACAATCTTGCTAATTTACAAGATAAAGATAAGTTTGAACTTCACTTAAAAAATATAATTAGAAGTCGTTTAAAGATAGATAAAGGATATATTTCAAGAAATATGAAAATATATTTTGAAAAAGAAGATGATAAAGACATTTGTGTTGTAGAAGTAGATAAAGGCACATTACCTATTTTTACTAAAGATGAGAAATTCTACTTAAGAGATGGTAATAATACTGTTGAACTTAAACCAAGCGAAAGCCATAAATATATTAAAGAAAGATTTTAGATATTGATTTGATAATTCTTTACTTAAACTTTATATATTTGGTTTGATTCTTATATTATAATGAAAACCTTTGTAAAAGACGAAACTCAGATGGAGAAAGTTGATATATTTAAGAAAGCATTAGGTGAAGAAGGATTTGATTTATTTCTTTGGGGTATGTCTTTTGGATTAAAACAGTATTTAGAAACAATGAAGAATGTAGTTGTTGATGGTACATTGTTAAAAGATTCTGAAATTTATAAAACACATTCTACGGTTTTTATTGAGATTGCAAGGAAACATATTAACGCAGATAATCTTTTAGATATTTTTGGTATAGAAAAAGAACAAATCTCTAAATTAAAAGAAAGGCAAGATAATGGAGAAGTAATTCCCAAGGAAGATGTTTTTGCAGTTTTAGGATTTTCTAAAGAAGAGTCTGCTAATCTTGAGAAAGGTTCTTCTAAAGAAGATATTCTCAAACCATTTGTTAGTAAAGTAACTCCAGAGATAAATAAAGAAATTGTAAAAAGAATGTATTTTACTAATGAAGAACTAAACATTCTTCTAAATTCTATTGAAGATTATAATAAAGTAGATGTAGAGAATAAAAAGAATGAAAATCCAACAACAAAAGAATATATGTCCCTCAAGTTATATGGTGATGCAGTAGAAATATATCTTAAAATTCTAAAAGAGATATACTCCAAACTTGAGAAAATAAAAGTTAAAGATATTGATAATAGAAAAATGTATAAGTTCTTTGAAGATAATTACTCAATTCTATGGGATTCACCATATAACAAGTTGAGAAATGATGTTTGTCATTCAAATTACAAAGAAAGAGGTAAATATACCCTTGAACAAATAGATGAAACAAGAAATATAGTTTTATTAAAAGCATATACTGGATTAGTTGCAAAGAATATTGCTGTTGTTGATTTTTTTGAATCTTCTGTAAAAATAGATGAAGAAAAACTTGTTGAAGAATTTTTAAAATTATCAGAGGGAATGTACCTTAAATGAAATATACAACTTATGCCGGATTAGGTTTACTTGCAGTTGCTTTAATATTTGGAAATAAAACTGGTTATGATTATAGATATTTAGGGATTGTTATATTTGGGATTTGTCTTGTTCTAATAGAATATGCTCAAGCGTGGGTTAGTTGGTATAAAAAATATAAAAAGTAAATAGTTTCTATCTTTTTATTTAACAAGATTACACCATTCACAACCTTCTTTTGGACATTCTTCTTCAAGAACTTTTAATCCTTTCTTCCAGAGTTTCTTTGCGTTCTTAATGTCTGTCTCCATCTTAACAAGAGTTGTATCAAAAATAATTTCCCCAGTTGCAGTTACTTCTTTGGGTATATAGAAAAGTAAAAAAGCATAATCTTCTGTTTCATATCCATTCTTTCTTAATAAGAAATTGTAAATGTCCATTTGGTGTTGATAATGTCCAGCTGTATCTTCCTTCAAAGGATAACCTCTTGTCTTATAATCTAAAACAATAAGCTTCTTTCCTTTAACAAGAATATTATCTACTGCCCCACGCAAGATATTACCTTGATTATCCTCAAAAGAAATGCCCTTGAAATTACTTCTCCAAACTTTTAGTAATTCTTCATCATCAAACAATTTAAGATTTTTACATTGATTATGTTCGCATAACTCTGGAGGTATTGTTCCTTGTTCCATAAACTTATCAAAATGAGTTTTTAATATCTTATCCATACCAGAAGGTAAAGAAGGAAATATTCCAGCTGGTCTTTTCCATACTTTGTGATGAGTAAGCCAGAAACATCTTGGACATTCTTTCACAAGAGACAATGATGATGGAGATAGTTTATATTGCATTTTATTTACCTTGAATATTTAGAGTTCCACTCAATACATAAACATTATCTTGTTCTTCAATCATTCTCTGCTCTCTTAACTTGATTATTTTTTCTAATTCTTCTTTTGAGTACTTTACCCAGTTTTCTTCATCAAATAAAACATCATAATTAAATGAACTATCCTCATCATTACCAAATTCTTCTAAATATCCTTCATCTACTTTAATCTCTCCATCTTCTATTACTTCTACATCAGAAATAAGTACATAATATTGATAATAAGTCACATCAACAACCTTACTTAAAGATAAAATGCATTTATTTATTTCGTGAATTATCTCTGCAAAATCTTTTTTACCCTTACAATGGATAGAAATATTAAAATTCTTATCTTCATTTTCTTCAAAACTGATTGATACACTTAATGAATCTTCAGAGTCGCCTATAATAACTGCTGGATATTTTAGATTACTACAATTAGAATCATAAACAGATATGCCTTTTTTCTCTAAAGGTTTGAAAAAATCAATAATTGTCTTTCCTTCTTCTTCATCAGATAGTTTTTCTCCATTATCAAAAGCCCAATTATATCTATTTATTGCCATAACTTCAGCATATTCTTTTTGATTCCCTCTTTTCATAGTAGGATATACTCCAGAACCATATTTTACACAAATATCTGTACATTCATCGAAGAAATCTTCAAAACCTTTTAATTTCATTAAAAATTCTTTTTCAAACATTACATACTCTTGATTATCCTTTCTTGAAATAACTATTTTGTAACCTTTCTTTGTCTTTTTAAGTTCTTTTTTGATTTCATCATAGAATCTTGTATTAAATTCTTTAGGCATATCCTTAAACCAGAATTTATCAAAGTTCTTCAAATCATACTTATCAGTTAGTTTTTGATTAGAATCATTACTTTTTTTATCTTTAGAACTCTTCTTTTCCTTGCCAAAATCAATAGAATTTTTTTTGTTCCCACTTTTAATTACTAATTCTTTCCCAAGTGTACTTATTTCTTTTTTGAATTTAGCAATATTATGTTCACAAGAATCAACATCGATTGCCTTTTCTAACTCTAATAATAATTTATAGGCATTTTTGTTAATCTTATTCAGATTTTTCTTAAATTCTCCATACAATTTAGAATCAAATTTTCCTTCTTGTGAACCATCTTTAAGACTATCCTCTGCATTTTTAAAAATATCTTTAAATTTCTTTTCTATCTCCTTTACATCTTCCATAGAAATATTTAGTTCTTTCCAATTTTCTTTTAGATTCAAATTATTCTTGTAATTACTTATTATGTTAGCATAAAAAAAGTTATTCACTATACTTATTGCTTTACTCTGGACTATTTCGTGTTTTGGGGCAGATGAAACCATTTGTTTAGCTGAATCAATAATCAAATTCATCTGTTCTAAAAAATCATTGGATTTTGAAGTTGTTTCCTTCTTCTTTGTAACAGTTTTCTTAACTTCTTTCTTTTTAGTTGTCTTTGTGGGTGGACTCTTTTTTTTAGAAGGTTTCTTTTTTTCTTCTTCATCCCCAAACAACTTTTTTAGAAATCCCATTTTATTTCATCTCAATTAGATTATCCTCAAAATTCTTGAACTCTTTTTGATATGCTCTATGTGAAATTAAGATTACTTGTTTGTTTTTAGATATTTTTTTGATTGCACTAATTGTTTTTTTCAATCTTGGGTCATCAAAATTATGAAATGGGTCATCAAATATTAAAGGAATGTTTATATCTCCACTTAATAAATCAGACATAGTAGTTCTAACTGCAAAATATAGTTGGTCTTTCGCACCTTGACTTAATGTATCAACTTCAACAAAGTCCTTTATTTCTGGTGCTTTTACTGTTATGTCTAATGTTTCATCATCTATTTTCAAATCAGAATACTTTTCATTAGTTATTTCTTTTAGTATTGGTTTTGAGTTTTTCTCTATTGATGGTGTGAACTTCTGTTGTACTCCAGTCTCTGCTTTTTGAAGGAATGTATGAGCTAAATCATATTCTTCTGCTTTTTCTTTCAATTCATTTATCTTTTCTTCTGTGCTATCAAGGTCTTCTTTTATTTCTTCTGGGCTTTTAACTAATTCTTTCGTTGTAGTTACACTTGTTCGTAATTCGACCTTCTTTTCTTTTAATTCATCCACTTCTTTCTTCAAATTCTCTAAATCTTTAAAATCATTAATATTGAAATTTACAAGATTATATTTCTTTAATGCACTATTAACTTCAGCTTTATCATCAATTAAGTCTTCTTTTTTCTTTTCAAACTTCCCAATATCTTCATCATCACTTTTTTTCACAGTTACGCTTTGTTTCATAAAAAATAATCCTATTCCAACTATAGTGATTACTATTCCAAGAATTGCATTAACTCCAAAAGCAAGAACTAAACCTATAAGAATTAAAACAATTCCTAATACTTTCTTGTTCTTTGGTTCTATCTTATCTGTTCCAGTTTTTTTAAGAGTAGTTAAAGTATCATTTACCCCTTCTATCTTTTCTTCAACATTCTTTCTTTGTTTTAATAACTCTTCTTTCTCATCAAACTCTTTTTTATTTTCTTCTAATTTTTTTAGTTTATCAGATTTTTTTGTTAAGTTTTCATTAACCTCTTCAAGAGTTTTGGCATCTTTATCGACACCTTCACTTGTTTCTTCTGCTTCACCATACTCTTTTTTTAATTCATATAGACTTTCTCCAAGAACATCTGCTTCTTTTAGACTGTCTTTCTTGACTTTCTCTATTTTCTTAAGGGATTTTGTTGCAGAAGCTTCAGCTGTTCCAGCAAATACTTCCTCCACCATATCTCTTATCTTATTTTTAATTGCTTTATCTTCTAATACCCTCATCTGTGATTGTCTAATGAACGAAGTGTTTTCAAAAACTTTCTGTTCATCAAATCCAAAATGTTCCCTTACTAAATCTTTAACTGCTGTAGCTAAGGAAGTAACCTCGGAACTTCTTCCTTTTACTATCTTTTCTAACTTCCTTCTTCCACTTTTATAGTCTGAAGTAACCTTAAATGTTACTCCTTTGTCTGTTTTATATGTTAATGCTACCCTACACACATCTTTATTTTTCCAAGATAAAAAAGAATCAATATTAGTTGAAGAATACTTAAATAATGAAGCAAGAATACCTTCTAATATGGTGCTTTTGCCAGTCTCATTTAGCCCAGTAATAAAGTTAATTCCTTTTTTGAAGTTAATAACTCTACTACTTGCAAACTTTCCAAATCCATTGACTTCTAATTGTATTAATTCTACCATTTTATAGTTTCTTGTCTAAATGACCTATGCCTATTCTTAATGCACTTTCAAGCTTTCTTTTCTTTTCAGCATCTTTTTCTTTTTTAATCTCAGTTTTAATCAACTTGATAAACTGACCTCTAATAGTTTCATCTTCTTTAAGATTCTCTGGAATATGAACTTTATCAACTATTTTCAAAAAGAAATAATCTGATTCAAATTCTCTTATTAACAAATCAACATCTATTTGAAATTCAAGTGAGGGACTGCCCTTTAAGATAAGTCTAAAAATTATATTTTCTCCTTTATTTTTCCCTAAAATCTTTCTAATCTCTGAATCATTATCAAATTTGGTGCAATCTACTTCTAAAGAATGAAATTCTCTTATAGCAGTCTTTATTGGTTTAACAGATACCTTGCCATCTACAAATTTAACCATAAGAACAGAAGATTCTGGATTATTCTTGAAGCTTAATCCTTCTGGAGACCCAGAGTAAAAGCATTTTACTTTCCCTTTTATCTCAAGAACATCGTGGAAATGCCCTAACGCAATGTAATCAAGTTTAGAATTATCTATCTGTGACTTTCTTATTGGTCTATAAGCATATTCTGGTTCTTCAGCTGATTTAATATCTGTAGTAGAACCGTGAACTAATCCAATTTTGAAGTCATCACTATCTTTTGCCTTAAAATCTTTTAGAGGTTCTTTTGTGTTGTTTGTATAAGCTAAACCATAAACAGTAATGTTCCCTATACTTTTTGGTTCTAAATTACTGCTATCAAAGATAACAACATTAGATGGGAAGTTGGAATTGACCCATAAACTATCTTTTCCATAAGGGTCGTGATTCCCAGAGATTATGAAAGCTGGAATGTTTTTATCTTTTAGTCTTTTCAATTCATCAATTACAAAAGTTACTATTGCTTTTGTAGGATTAGGTTTATCAAATAAATCTCCAGCAATTAAGAACGCATCAACTTTTTCTTCAATGCACAAATCAATAAGATTAGAGAAAACATCTTGGCAATCTCTCCTATGTAGTTTAGACTTATCACCTAATGACTTAAAAGTCATCCCCATATGCAAATCTCCAGTATGTATTATCTTTATTTCTTGTGCCATTTTATTATTTTAACATTATATATTTAATAAATCTCCGTTTATTCTTAACCATTCTTTGTTTTTTTCATAATTAGGAATTATTTTT
>Ga0233431_1005240_pt1 | contig 12841 bp, 9 predicted proteins | sample SI_118_April2016_FD_179867 | JGI IMG/M metagenome (GOLD analysis project Ga0233431, IMG submission 179867) | Seawater microbial communities from Saanich Inlet, British Columbia, Canada - SI_118_April2016_200_MG | ecosystem: Environmental > Aquatic > Marine > Inlet | place: Canada: British...
GTTAAAAATCATTACGAAATCCGACGATAGTATCGCGATGGAGATCGTGGTGTCAAATAATACATCATACGGAAAAACTTCCGGATATCTCGGTATTGCCCGTGATATCACAGCACGAAGAAAGATAGAAACATCCGAAAAAAAATTTGAAAGCAGACTCAGCACAATGATAGATACGATTCCGGATATAATATATCAGCTTGACTGTTCCGGCAATATCACATTCATAAATAAAGCCGTGATGAATTACGGATACGGCCAGGACGAATTGATCGGAAAAAGTATATTTTCAATTGTGCATCCCGAGGATAGAAAAAAAGCCAGATATCATATAAATGAAAGAAGAACAAAACAACGTTCAACAAAATCGTTCGAATTAAGGCTGGTTGCCAAAAATAACTGTCTGTTCGAATGCTCGGTCAGTTCACAAAAGATATTTAAGGATCCGGTTATTTCACTTGATGCCGAAGGTGTGTATGACTCTGACCACCCGCAAGAGAGAACCTTCATCGGAACCCAGGGGATTGCACGGGACGTTTCGGATTGCAGGCAGGCTCAAAAAGCATTAAAGAAGAAAGAAAAAAACTATAGATTCTTGATTGAAAACCAAACCGACATGGTTATAAAAATGGATGTTGAGGGCAAAATCATGTTTGTGAGCCCTTCATATTGTGAAATGTTTGGAAAAACAAAAGAAGAACTGATCAACAAATCATTTATGCCGCTCGTGTATGAACAAGACAGCCAGGCGACTATTGACGCAATGGCACATCTGCTTGTCCCGCCGTATTCCTGTTATATGGAACACAGAATAATGACCGTAAATGGATGGAAATGGGTGGCGTGGAATGACAAAGCGATCCTTGATAAAAATGGTGATATTAATGCGATTGTCGGGATTGGACGAGATATTACCGAAAGAAAGAATCTTGAGGCGCAATTCCTTCAGTCACAAAAAATGGAAACGGTTGCACAGCTTGCCGGAGGTATCGCACATGATTTTAACAATATGCTGACCGTCATGCTGGGGTATGCCGAGATGTCTTTGATGAATCTATCATCCGAGGATTCGCTCTATGGCAATATCACCGAGATATCAAAAACAGCGAATCGTGCGGCAAACCTGACACGTCAGCTTCTTGCATTTTCACGGCGTCAGATAATCGAACCGCAGAATGTTAATCTCAATGAAGTGCTTTATGAAATGGACAAGATGTTACGGCGTCTTATTGATGATAATATTGAATATATTACAATTCCGTGTGAAAATTTGTGGACAGTCAGGATCGATCCCGGGCAGATAGAACAGGTCTTTTCAAATCTTATTGTGAACGCGCGCGACTCCATGCCTGACGGCGGCAAGATAATTGTAGAGACCGCTAATATCACGCTCGATGACTCATATGTTTTGGATCATATCGCGGCAAAGAGCGGTGATTATGTGATGATCTCTGTTACCGACACAGGGCACGGCATGGATGAAGAAACCAGAATGCATATTTTTGAGCCGTTCTTTACGACGAAGGAAAAAGACAAGGGGACCGGCCTCGGGCTTTCGACATGTTATGGGATTGTGAAGCAGAATAACGGAAATATCTGGACATACAGCGAACCGGGGTATGGAACGATATTTAAAATATACTTGCCTCGTGTTGCAATCGGTACGATGGAACTTAAAAATAATGACGATATTGATGAGATCGTAAATGGTTCCGAGACAATACTTATCGCCGAAGATGAGCCGTCACTCAGGAAGATTGCCGCGAATGTTCTTCGGGACAAAGGGTATACGGTTCTTGAGGCGTCAGACGGTAACGAGGCGTTGGAAATTGCGAAAGACTATTCTCCGAAAGATATTCATCTGGTTGTAACTGATATTGTTATGCCCCGTATGGGCGGCAAAGAGCTTTCAGAGCGAATGGTTGAATATTACCCTGAAATTAAATTTTTATATATGTCCGGTTACACTGATAAATCAATAGTACACCAGGGTGTGTTAAAGCCCGGAATAAAATTTCTGCAGAAACCTTTTTCGCCTCGTAAAATAGTGCAAAAGGTTTGGCAGATTCTGGAAAATTAAAACAAATACATAGAGAACTATCAATGGAGGTACATGGAAAATGAAACTGCAGGACACGATTAACAAACTTGCTGAGGAAGCTGTCTTACTTGAACCTGGAAATTTGCCGGCATGCGCGAGTATGCTCAAACTTCTTGAGACAATTAACGAAAGCTCCATACGAGAAGAAAAAAAGCTTCTGATCACGTATCTTGAGCAATTGATAATGAACGATCTCGAAGGAGAAGCGCCGAGTGTTGATAAAATAGCCGAAATGGTTGAAAAAATGCAGAACATTATCCGCGGGGATTCCGGTGTCGGCAGCAAAGCTGAGAAGCCGAAGAAAAAAGCTGAAACCGCTCCGAAAAAAACCGAAGTTGAAGAAAATGTGCCTGCGGAAAGCATAGCGTCGGAGAAACCTGCTGAGGCAGCTATTCCCGAGCCGACTGATAATGTTGTTGAGATAACCGAAGACCTTGATTTGATGATGGATTTTATTTCCGAGGCGAAAGAGCATCTCGACTCCATCGAGATCAATATGGTCAACTGGGAAAAAGATCCGCAGGATACTGAAATTATCAATTCAATTTTCAGACCGTTCCATACCATCAAAGGTGTCGCCGGATTTTTGAACCTTACCGCGGTTAACCGCCTTTCGCATCAGCTCGAAAACCTGCTCGATGAGGCCCGCGAAGGAAGAATCGATTTAAGCCCGGAGCTTTCGGATTTGATTTTTGACGGTGTTGATACGTTGAAAAGTTTGATAGATACAACCGAGCTGGCTGTCCAGTCCGGCGAGGCGCAGGAATATACGGTCGATATTGACTCGTTCATCAATAAAATAACATTATTTTTGAATGCTGCGAAGATGATGTCGGATCTCGGTGATGATATAATGGAAGTTCCCAAAGAGCCGATCGGTCAAATTCTTGTCAAAGAAGGAAAAATAAATCAGGACGATATGACTGAAGTCCTCGACAAACAGAAAGAGCAGGACCCACCGAAACCGATCGGTGAAATTCTGATCGAAGAGAAAAAAGTTACTCCGAGAGATGTATCGGGTGCGATTCGGAAACAAAAAGAATCTGCCGCTCCTCCCGCAGGAAAACATATCAAGGTGGATACTGTGAAAATGGATCAGCTCCTTGATCTCGTCGGAGAGCTTGTGATTGCACAGAGTATGGTGACACATAATCCGGAAGTCGAACGGATCACCGACCAACGTTTTGGCCGCGATATTTCGCAGCTTATGCGGATCACTTCGAATCTCCAGAATGTTTCAATGTCGATGCGTCTTGTTCCGATCGGCGCAACATTCCAGAAGATGAACAGAATTGTGCGCGACCTTGCCAACAAAGCCGGCAAAAAGATAAATCTTGTTCTCGAGGGGCAATCTGCCGAGATCGATCGTAATATGGTGGAGGAGCTTTATGATCCGCTGGTCCATATGATCCGTAATTCCTGTGACCACGGTATAAAAACACCCGAAGACCGTACTGCGAAAGGAAAGCCCGCAGGAGGAACGGTTACACTTAAAGCCGAGCATGTCGGCGGAAAAGTTGTTATCACGATCGAAGATGACGGTGACGGGCTCGACAGAGAAGCGATACTTCAGAAAGCGATTGATAAAGGACTTGTCAGCGCAGATGAGCGGCCTGACGATAAAACGATCGATAACATGATATTTATGGCAGGATTTTCGACGGCAAAACAAGTGACCGATGTTTCCGGCCGCGGTGTGGGGATGGATGTTGTGAGAAAAGCTATCGAAAAGCTTCACGGGACCGCGGAAATAAACTCGCGTACGGGTAAAGGCACCGAATTTACGATCAATCTTCCGCTAACGACTGCAATTATCGACGGTATGCTTGTGCAGCTTGGGACGGAACGGTATATCATTCCGACGCTGTCTGTACGTCAATTGGTGCATCCGCAGCAGAGTGATATGAATACTATCATCGGAAGAGGCGATACGGTAAAAGTGAGAGACAGCATTCTTCCTTTGATCAAACTTAAAAACGTATTGAAAATCGATAGTAATAATGACAGTACGGAAAACTCTGTTCTTGTCATACTTGAAGACAATGGGGAAGTTGTCGCTCTTCAGGTTGATTCGGTTATCGGAAAACAGGAAGTTGTTATTAAAAACATTGATTCATCCTCCGAAAAAATGGAAGGTGTTGCCGGAGGTGCTATTCTCGGGGATGGACGTGTCGGACTGATCCTTGATATAAGAAGTATTATTAGTAACAATGGCAAAGTTGCAATGGGTGTTTAACTGGCAACGATCAACAGGATTAAAAGAAATATGGAAGGATATAAAAATGGCAGCACAAAAATATAAAGATGTGGATGCCGGAAATGGTTTTGAAGATACAATGGTGAAACAGAACCCGGACAAAATAAATAAAAATTGCTGCATGCCTGAGAATCTTGAGTTTTCTTTTTCATACTCGGAGGACGATGAGCTGCAGCAAAATAAATTGCCTGTGCCCGATCAGAATCACATTTTGGTTGTTGATGACGAGAAATCTTTACGGCATATGCTGCAATGTGTGATTATGGATGCAGGATATGATTGTTCGATTGCAGAAAACGGCGAAGAAGCATTGAATTTTCTCGAGAAAAATAAGGTTGATGTCGTAATAACCGATATTGATATGCCCAATCTGGACGGGATTGAATTAACGCGGATCATCCGCGAGAAATATGATTCCGATGTTATTGTAATGACCGGCTATGCAAAAGATATGTCATATGAAAACGTCATTGAAAAAGGCGCCCGCGATTTCATTCAAAAACCGTTCAGCTTAAAAGAAATGGTTATTCGGCTCAAACATGTTTTGAAAGAACGGGCAACGCTTTCGGGATTGAATAAGACTGAAAATGAACTAAAAGTGAGCCTGTTGAAACTGACAAGGATCCTTGAGCAAACAGTCAACGCACTTGCGTCGGCGTTTGAGAAACGTGACCCGTATACTGCCGGGCACGAACAGAGGGTGACACAGCTTGCATGTGCAATTTCAACTGAGCTTGGGTTGTCGGATGAGGAAATAGAAGGAATCCGTATTGCAGGGCTTCTTCATGATATTGGTAAGATCTCAATTCCGATCGATATTTTGAATAAGCCGGTAAAACTGAGTAAGCATGAATTCAATTTAATAAAAGAACACTCAGAGGCAGGATATGAAATTCTGAAAGATGTCGAGTTTGACCAGCCGATAGCGCAGATCGTGCTTCAGCATCACGAACGGATGGACGGTTCCGGCTATCATCATGGACTATCGGGGGATGACATAATCCGCCAGGCAAAAATCCTTGCGGTATCGGATGTCGTTGAAGCGATGGCGTCACACAGGCCATACCGTGCGGCGCTCGGAATCGAAATGGCGCTTGGAGAGATTGAGAAGAACAAGGGTCATATGTATGATCTTGAAGTTGCGGAGGCATGCCTGCTGCTTTTCAAAGAGGAACGATTTACTTTTAAATAATAGATATCTCATGTGTCAAAATCAAAATTAACCCCATAATTGAGAAAAAAAATGGTGACAACAGCAGATGACAGAAAAAAAAATGAGTTCGAATTAACCGACAGTCAATATAACAAGCTGAGTAACCTTATATATGACACTGCCGGAATTAATCTGGGCGATAATAAAAAAGAGCTTGTTCATGCGCGGTTATGCAAAGTTATGCGTAAACGTAATATCAGCGGATTCAAAGAATATATAAGTATGATCGAAAATGACAAAACAGAAGAAGAGCTTACGAATCTGCTCGATTCCATCGCGACAAATGTAACGCATTTTTTCCGCGAGGAAAAGCATTTCGATTTTCTAGTTGATAATATTAAAGACAAAGGATACAATGGAAATCTTCGTGTCTGGAGTGCGGGCTGTTCAAGCGGTGAAGAGCCGTATTCAATTGCGATTACGCTGCATGAGCATATTTTGAAACCGTCATCTCTTATGCCCACAATCGTAGCGACTGATATTTCAACAAAAATATTGAGCCGTGCCGTAAATGGAGTCTATCCGATGAAAGCAGTCAACAAGCTGGATAAGAGCATGCTTCGAAAATATTTTCTTAAGGGGAAAGATTCAAATCACGGTATTGTGAAAGTTAAAAAAGAAATATCAAAAATCGTGGAATTCAAACGTTTGAACCTGATTGAGAACTTTACTTTTAATCCCAAATTCGATGTTATTTTTTGTAGAAACGTTATGATCTATTTCGACAATCAGACACGGGAAAAACTTGTCAGGAAATTTTATGATGCTTTAAATCCGGGAGGCTATTTTATTATCGGACATTCCGAAAGCCTGAACGGTGTTCAGCATCCGTATGATTATGTTAAACCTACTATATATAGGAAATAGTTATTGTGAGTAATTCGAAGGATGCTTCTTTTATAATCGGTGTTGCCGACATGAAAGTAACGAATGATCCGAACGCTATGCTCGTTACATATTCGCTTGGATCCTGTCTTGGGATCGTCGTGTATGACCCTGTCGCAAAAGTCGGCGGGCTTCTCCATATTATGCTTCCCGAAGCAACTGAGGAGAAAACCAGCCCGAAATTTAATCCTCACAAGTACGTTGATACGGGTGTGCCGACATTATTTAAAGAAGCCTATAAACTTGGCGCTAAAAAGAACAGGATGATTGTGCATGTGACCGGTGGATCGCAGATTCTTGATGACTCGGGATATTTTAATATAGGAAAACGTAATATTGCCGCTCTCCGTAAATTATTCTGGAAAAATGGAGTAATGGTTAATAAAGAACATGTCGGAGGTTCGGTTTCCAGAACCGTGAGGTTATATATGAACAACGGTGAGACGACCGTTTCAATCGGAAGAGATAGGGTGATAAAATTATGATTACACTTGAAAAGATAATTGAAAAAATTGATTATTTGCCGCCTTTTCCGTTAACGGTAACAAAAGTGCTGCAAATGCTCAAAGATCCAAAGACAACGCCTGAAGAGATCGCTGATGTTGTCAAGTTTGACCAGGCAATCACGACAAATATTCTCAGACTGTGTAATTCGAGCTATTTCGGTTTGCGCCGGACAATTTCGAATCTCAAAGAGGCTGTGGTGTTTATCGGTATAAAGAATTTGAAAAAGATCATGGTTATTTCGGGAACTCAAAAATATTTTGATAAAGAAAATACCGGATATGAAACTCAAAAAGGCGAATTGTGGATTCATGCGCTGGCAGTATCGATCATCGCTGGAAATATCGGAGATAGTATCGATGTAAAGGATAAAGACGAGCTCTTTGTCGCCGCGCTGCTGCATGATATAGGGAAACTCGTTTTAAATGAGTATGTATTGGAATCGTGTGTTGAAATCTCAAAAAAAGTAGAGAACGGCAGTATGACTTTTTTGAAAGCCGAAAAAGATGTTTTGGGATTAAATCATGCTGAGATCGGTGCAAAAGTGCTTGAGATATGGAAATTTCCAGAGGAAATTATATCAGCTGTGAAAAAGCATCATTCCGCATATGAGGAAAACGACTCGGATCTGGAAAATATTGTGAGAATAGCAGATAATCTTGCGATGATGATGGGGTATGAAACCGGAGTTGACGGCCTTGCGTATAACGGTTTCTCCGATATATGCCGCCTGTATGATTTAAATCGAAGCACATTGGACAATGTTATGGCTGATTCACTTGAAGAAATTGTAAAAATCGAAAATGAATATAGAATCTCTATGGAGGTGTAATACAATGGTCTTGAACATCCTTATTGTAGATGATTCCGAGGTCATGCGCAAAGTGATTCGGAGGATAATGAGTCTTTCCGGATTTGAGCTTGGAATTGTCATGGAAGCAGAGCACGGTGAAGAAGCATTGAGCGTTCTCAGCGACAATTGGATAGATGTTGTGATATCGGATATAAATATGCCGGTTATGAACGGCATAGAATTATTGAAGAAAATGAAAGAAACCGAATCAATGTCTTCCACACCGGTAATTGTTGTCAGCACCGAGGGAAGAAGCGAACGAATTGAAGAGATCATGAATCTTGGTGCAGCTGGATTTATAACGAAACCATTTAATCCCGAAGATATTCGCAGCGTCATATGCGAAGCGTTAGGAGTTGAGGCAGATGGAGACTATTCTGAAGAATCTGAAGATAGCGATTTTTGATGTAATGGAGAAGATGTTTTTTCTTCTCCCGGACGAAAGTGACGGATCAATACCTGAGATATCCGATTCTGAAAGCGTATATATAGGAATTACCGGTAAACCGGCATATGTTGTGTCGCTTGAATTTGATCATACTCTGGCAGCAACAATGTCATCGGATCTTCTCGGGCTTGATGCAGAGGATGTTGATACCGAAACGATACAAAAATGTTTAAAAGAGACGGCAAATATTATCGCCGGGAATTTTCTTCTTGGATTCGATAATGAAGAAAACCGCAACGTCACACTTCCCCATATGCAGAAAAATGAAGTTATGGGGAGCTATAATGCATTAAGCGACAATGAGTTCACTTTGTCTTACAATGGGTGCGGCATAAATATATTGCTTGAGGCGGTTGAATCCGAATAAGTACTTGTCTCAGGTCTTAAAAAGGAATGTCATGATAAAAGTTCTCGTGGTCGATGATTCGGCAACTGTGAGAAGAATTTTCTCAAAAGAGTTGAGCAAGCATGTGGATATAGACGTCGTTGGAACTGCGCCTGATCCGTATGTAGCTCGAGATAAAATATTAAAGTTAAAACCCGATGTTTTGACGCTTGATATAGAAATGCCCAGAATGGACGGGATCACGTTTCTCGGGAAGCTGATGAAACATTATCCGCTTCCGGTGATCATTGTCAGTTCGCTCAGCACGAAAGGCGGTAAGTTGGCGCTTGAGGCCATTGAAAAGGGTGCGGTTGATGTTGTGTCCAAGCCCGGAGAAGCATATTCTGTGGGCGATCTCAGCGAACAACTCGCGGAAAAAATCAGAGCGGCGTCAAAAGTCAATATCTCAAGGTTTGTTAGAAATGACGTGAGACCTGTAGTAAATGCGGCTCCTGTAAGGTTGAAAGCGCTTGCCGAGACAACAAATAAAGTGCTGGCGATCGGTGCATCGACTGGCGGGACCGAGGCGATAAAAAGCGTTCTGACAAAACTGCCGCAAAATATTCCGGGCACTGTCATAGTACAGCATATGCCGCCGAATTTCACCACTGCGTTTGCCGGGCGGTTAAATGAAATGTGCGCGTTTGATGTAAAAGAGGCTGCGGATGGAGATTTGGTTCGGCCCGGTCTTGCCCTTATTGCCCCGGGAAATTTTCACATGCTTCTTTCCAGAAGCGGCGCTAATTACTATGTAAAAGTAAAAACAGGACCTATGGTGCATCATCAGCGCCCCGCTGTTGATGTCCTGTTCAAGTCGGTGGCACGGTATGCAGGTTCAAACTCCGCCGGAGTTATTTTGACAGGAATGGGGAAGGATGGCGCCGAAGGACTTCTTGAAATGAAAAACATCGGCGCAAAAACGATAGCTCAGGATGAATCGACATGTGTTGTTTTCGGAATGCCGAAAGAGGCGATCAAACTTGGCGCGGCTGGCAGTGTGCTTAAGCTCAATGAGATTCCCGGAAGAATCTTGTCACTTTTCAGGTAATAAAGTATACATAACATCCAAATGCCGCGATGAATGCGTATGAAAATACCCACTTTCCATGTATTTCTGTGTCTTCACCGTATTATAATAAGTTCAAATACTTCTTGAAAATATAAGAATGTATATACAAGTTGAAAATTCAAAATTCGATGATATAAAATGAAAAATGATGCAAAAATGAACAAACAGGAAGATCATCCGGATTCAACTCATATGGAAACTGTCAAATGTTTCGATCAGTTCCGAGCTATAATGGACGGTTTGCCGTCGCTTGTGTATGTTGCCGACTTCGAAACGCATGAATTGTTGTTTTTGAATAAATACGGCCGTGATAACTGGGGCGATTCCGTCGGAGAAAAATGCTGGAGCGTGCTGCAGAGCGGACAAACCGGACCATGCGAATTCTGCAGAAATGACAAACTAACCGACTCCGAGGGAAATCCCAAAGAAATGCATATATGGGAATGTAAAAATACCGTTAATAATCAGTGGTATGAATGCCGCGATCAGGCAATTCGCTGGTCGGATAATCGATTTGTCCGGCTTGAAATAGCAAACAATATCACAGACCGAAAGCTCACAGAGGAAACTCTGAGGGAGCGGGAAGCGTATCTTAGCGCTTTTTTTAATAATTCCGCTATCGGTATTTCTGTTGAGGACAGTGCCGGAAAATACAAAAAAGTTAATCATCATTATGTGGAAATGTTCGGCTATGAAAATGAGGCGGAATTGTTCGAGTTTACCGTGGGGATGCTTACCCATCCCGATGACCGAATGGATACGGCGACGGCTCTGAAACAGCTTGCAAACGGTGAAACGGATTTTTACCGGACTGAAAAACGGTATATCAGAAAAGACGGAAGTGTGTTCTGGGGTGAGGTCTCTGTATCACCGGTGAAAGACCACAATGGTGAAATAAATACGTTTATTGCAGTCATAAACGACATTAACGAACGGAAGAAAGCCGAACAGGCCCTCAAAGACAGTGAAAATAGAATGAGGAGCATTCTTGAGGCGATACCGGACCAAGTATGTATAATCGATGACACTGGAAAAATTGTCGATTATCATTCCACCGGGGAGATTGAACTCTTAACGTCCGAAGAAAAAATAATCGGCGCCAATATTATGGACGTTATCGGTGCAAAGCAAGCCGAGCGGGCGATGAAGATTGTTGGAAAGATTTTTAAAACCGGCGGGGTGCAATCATTTGAATATAATGTGAAATTTTCCGACGGTTCGACTCGTTATCGTGATGTCCGTATTGCGAAATATTCGGAAAAAAGCGTTATAGTCGTTGTACGTGACATTACCGAGCGGACAAATGCAGTGAATGAACAAATCTATCTGAAAGAAAAGCTTTTTGAAATGCAGAAAACAGAATCTATCGTACGGGTTGCCGGTGGGATTGCCCATGAATTCAATAACATCCTCATGGGAATTATGGGATATGCCGATCTGCTGAAATTGAGTATTAATATTAATTCAGCGCCTGAAAAGGAAGCTGTTGAGGTCATTCTAAAAGAAGCCGGCAGAGCGGCAAGCCTTACAAAGCAGATGTTGAGCTATGCGCGAGGCGGTAAATACTTTCCTGTTCCGATGAATATCAATGATGTTCTCAGGAAAGCCGCAAGGATGGCTGAAAAAAACTTCGACAACAATATTGATATCTCATTCGGATTTGAAAATGACATTTTGAGCATAACGGCGGATATAAATCAGATGGAACTGGTTATTACGAATCTTCTCCAAAATGCGGTTGATTTTATGCCTTCCGGCGGGGAAATTCTTATTGAAACCAAAAATGTTATGCTTGATGATCAATGTAATAATAAACCTCTGGTGCTGAAAGGCGGGCAATATATAAAGTTCTCAATTTCTGATAATGGCCGCGGTATACCCGAAAGTTTTCACGGAAAAATCTTTGATCCGTTCTACACCACCAAAAAAGTCGGAGAGGGAACAGGGCTTGGTTTGGCGAGTGTTCAGGGAATTATCGATTATCATAAAGGAATGATTGAAGTTAGCAGTTTTTCAGGTTCCGGTTCAACGTTCACCGTCTATATGCCGGCATCAAATGAAAAAGCCCGAGAAATTGAGCATGTCGATACTAATGAGAAGATCACAGGGAAGGGCGAGACAATTCTCGTTGTCGATGATGATGAAAATATCAGGAAGCTGGCCAATGTCCAGCTGCAAAGTCTTGGATATAAAGTGCTTATGGTCTCGGATGGGATTGAGGCAGTGAAGATTTATCAGGAACGAAAGGATATGATAGACATGATCATGCTTGATGTTATCATGCCGAAAATGGATGGATTATCGACATTCATTGAATTGTCAAAAATTAATCCTGATGTAAAAGTTATTGTAATGAGCGGATTTAGTAAAGAGGGCAAAGCGGAGAACATTATAGACAGGGGTGCGCTGGGATTTTTACAAAAGCCGTTCAGGATCAGCGAAATATCCAAATTACTTAACTCGATTATGAAAACGAATAATTTGTGAGTAAAATGATATTTAATTGTTGCAGTGTATGGACAATATTTTTAGATTATGTGTGTATAAAAATAATAGTGTGAAATATAGCATTACTTATGGTTTGAGTGTTATTCGGTGCTATTTCATGTTTTTTGCGGGTATGGCGTTCAAGTATAAATTTTGGATACGGCTTGCTTGGTTTTAGGGTAGCCCCATTGTTTTTGAGGATAATATATGCATTATACATTATCTGAGTTGATTGATGTTGATGAGGTTCAGGAGCTTGCTGACCGGCTGTATGAAGTTACCGGAATGTCTAATGCCGTTCTTGATCTCGATGGAAATATTCTTACTTGTTCGGGGTGGCAGAGCGCGTGCACTGAGTTTCATAGAAAGAATCCTGAAACAGAGAAGATGTGTCTTGAAAGCGACAGCACTATCGCAAATAAGATATTGTCAGGTGATAAATATGCTATTTACATATGTAAACTCGGTTTAGTGAATGCTGCGATCAAAATTGTCATTGAGGGAAAACATGTCGGAAATATTTTTGCCGGGCAATTCTTCTTTGAGCCTCCGGATATGTCATTATTTACCGCACAGGCGAAAAAATTCGGTTTTGATGAAAAAGACTATTTGAAGGCCATTTCAAATATTCCTGTTTTC
>Ga0233431_1005244_pt1 | contig 12828 bp, 11 predicted proteins | sample SI_118_April2016_FD_179867 | JGI IMG/M metagenome (GOLD analysis project Ga0233431, IMG submission 179867) | Seawater microbial communities from Saanich Inlet, British Columbia, Canada - SI_118_April2016_200_MG | ecosystem: Environmental > Aquatic > Marine > Inlet | place: Canada: British...
GATGAGGATAGTAATGATGATAGAAAAGATGGCCAATCATATGCCGAAAATTATTTACCATCTTCTCTGGATGGTTCGGTTTATAAAATTCAGAGTGTAAAGTTTGATAATCTATCAAGCGTGGGCGATACTTTGATTTTCACCGCAAGTATTTCCGGCCCTGTTATGATGGACGGGCATGAGTACTATACGATATCAAGCCCTGATGTTTCGGAGACGTTGAAATTCTGTGTGGAAACAAACAACATTTATTTACTTGTTGAGGGAAATATGTTTCCTGTCGTCGGCTCCAATCCCGATACGCCTTTCGGATATAATTCAAAATTCTTTGACTTCTCCGTCTCTCAGGGAAACAAATATGATATACTCGATTGGGGAACAACGACTGATGAATTATATATACTTTACCATTTTACAGGTGAGTTTTTAGGCTATGAAACAGTTGAAACACAGCTTGGCGAGTTCAAAGATTGTGCAAAATTTCAGATTCAATATAATAATACTTTTACTTCTAATGAAGGCGGTTTGGTGACAAATTACTCCCGCACGGAAACGTATTGGTTCGCTCCCAATACCGGCCCTGTTAAGCGTGTTGGTGAAAATTTTAATAACGGGAATTTATTAGACACAACGACTGAAGAGTGGATTGATTTTTAATGGATAAAAATGCTTGTTAAATTTTATTTAAACGATATATTTTAGCTGTCTTAGCGAAAGATTAAATTCGACGTTTTAACGATACCCTCCCTTAGCCGGAGATTGAACATTAACGCTTTTTTGGAGCAGCCGTGATACTCAGCATTGTAATTCCGTTATTCAACGAAAAAAATACCATACATGAAATATTGAAACGTGTCCGCCGGACGCCGTTCGATAAAGAGATAATCATTGTGGATGATTTCTCCTCGGACGGATCCCGTGAAATACTCAAAGGGATGGAGAACGATCCCGATCTCAGGATCTTCTATCATGATAAAAACATGGGCAAAGGCGCCGCGCTCCGTACCGGATTTGGGCATGTGACCGGAGATATTGTCATCGTTCAGGATGCCGATCTCGAGTATGATCCCGAGGAATATGCAGACCTCATAAAGCCCATACTTGATGATAAGGCTGATGTTGTGTACGGCTCCCGGTTTTTGGGAGCGCCGCACCGTGTGCTGTTCTTCTGGCATTCCGTCGCGAATAAAATGTTGACAAATATGTCCAATATGCTAACCAATCTGAATCTTTCGGACATGGAAACGTGCTACAAGATCTTCCGCAGAGAGGTTCTCGAAAAAATATCGATCAAATCGAACCGGTTCGGCGTTGAGCCGGAGATAACCGCAAAAATTGCCCGCCTCAATGTGAGAATTTACGAAATCCCGATCACCTACAGCGGGCGCAAATACAGCGAAGGCAAAAAGATCGGCTGGAAAGATGCTGTCAGCGCGTTCTTCGCGATCATTAAATTCAAGTTTGTTGATTGATATGTCCCCTGAATATACCGATATAGGCTCTGAAACATTGCGGCGCATGAATGCCCTCGAGGGATACAACCGGTGGATAGTCGATGAGATCCGTGAATGGGTCGGCGACAATGTGCTTGAGGTGGGTTCGGGAACCGGAAATATTTCGCAGTTTTTCCTCGACAGAAAACAGCTTGTTCTGTCCGACATTAGAAAATCTTATGTCGATGCGCTTTCTCAGCAGTTTGAGGCGTACCCGAACGTCTCCAGTGACATTTTCAATCTCGAGGGATCGGGCAGCCACCTCACCGGACGGGGTATCGACACGATCATCGGCCTCAATGTGCTGGAGCATATCAAAAATGACCGTAACGCCCTCAGTGAAATGGCATCCATACTTTCTCCGGGAGGCAGGGTGATCCTTCAGCTGCCGGCGCATAAAATGTTGTATGGCACACTTGACCGTAATCTTGACCATTACAGACGGTATACCGTGCGGGACATCAAAGAAAAATTTGCCGAATGCGGGCTTGTCACGGAGCAAATCAGACGGATCAATATGTTCGGTACATTCGGGTGGTTTCTCTGCTCGAGGATCCTGAAAAAAGATATCCTTCCCGAGGGGCAGCTTTCACTGTTCAATAAACTCACACCGGTGTTCATCGCATTGGAGCGTCTGATGCCGGCGCCGATCGGCCTTTCCATCCTGGCAATAGCTCGTAAAGAATAGCATTTAATAGCTTCTCTTAAAGGCGCTAAGACATGGAATCATTGACAATTTTTGCAATCGCGGTCGGGCTCGCAATGGATGCGTTCGCCGTATCAATCGCCACCGGAATAAAACTCGGCTGTATGACCAGGGTGCATCACACGATACGGCTTGCATTCTTTTTCGGGTTTTTCCAGTTCTTCATGACCGTGCTCGGATGGTTTTCGGGATCATCGGTCGAAAATTATATCCGTGCGTTTGACCACTGGATAGCGATCGGGCTTTTGGGCTTTATCGGCGGGAAAATGATATATGACGCCCTCAGCGGAGACTTTGCCGAAAAATTACCCCCTGATCCGACGCGGGGATGGATCCTTTTGAGCCTCTCTATCGCAACAAGCATCGACGCGTTCGCAGTCGGGATCAGCCTCGGAGTATTGAACGCCGGAATTTGGTTCCCGAGCATCGTCATCGGCATTGTCGCCGCGGCGTTTACCACCGCTGGCATAAATTTCGGATGCCGTATCGGATTGAAAATCAGCCATGAGATCGAGGTCGGCGGAGGTGTTCTCCTCATCCTCATAGGATTGAAAATCTTCATCGAACACATTGTAAAAGGAATTTGACCGAGCAAGTAAAAATGCCGGAAATTTTCATTAATTATTTGCGATTTTTGTAATCAGTTAATACTATATTGTATGTGAGGAGTCGAGTGCGTTATCATTTGCTGACAAAAGAGCCGTTTGAAGAAATCGTTGAGCTGGAAATATGGAGATTGTTAATATGAAACGCCGTGATATTTTAAAAGGAAGTGCCGCAATGTCTCTGGGAATGATGAATGGTGATAACGGGATGGCTGCCGATGACGAAAATCCGTTTCCGCCGATGGAAATTGTGTACAAGGATCCCGAGCGGTATTCGCCGCTGGCATACCTTGAGAAAGTGCATGACGAAACTGAGCCTGCGCTGGCGTTCGACGCTAAAACCGTCGGTGATGCCGAAAAATGGCAGAAAGAGCTCAGAGCGAAACTCTGGGAAATCCTCGGCGAAACCCATCAGCCGGGAGCCCGGATTCCCTCCCCGCACCGTATCGAATCTGTTGAGGCCGACGGTTATACCCGCGAGAAATGGGAGCTTGAGGTTGTGCCGGGACGGTCAATGCCGTTTTACATACTCCGGCCGCGCGGTATGAACCGCGATACGAAAACCGTGCTGTGTCTCCACGGGCACGGGAACGGCGCAAAAGATCTGATCGATATGGCCGTCGACAAGGAGACCGAAGAGCTTATTCGGATATTGAACACGGATTATGCGATACAGTGTGTGAAAAAGGGCTGGTGTGCGGTCGTGCCGGAACTGTTTGGATTCGGCGAGCGTGTCGATCTTGTCGAGGGCGCCCGGGCCGGTTTTGACGGCGGCTGCGAGAAGCCGTCACTGAACGCCATACATCTCGGTAAAACGCTCATCGGGATCCGTGTAAAAGATGTCTGCATGCTCATCGACTGGATGGAGTCGAGCAATGAATTTAATATGGCGGATCTTGCCTGCATCGGGCTTTCCGGCGGCGGGATGATTACTATGTATACCTCGGCGCTTGACGACCGGATCAAACGGGCGCTGATCGCAGGGTATGTCACCGAAGACTCGGGATCGATCCTCGGGATCAGGCATTGCAGCTGTACGTACGTTCCCGGTCACGGCAAATGGGCTGATTTTTCGGATGTCGCAGGGCTTATCGCACCCCGTCCACTCATCGTTCAGTGCGGGAAGAGAGATGCCATATTTCCTATCGAAAGCGCACGCAAAGCATTCGATAAAATTAAAAAAGTGTATGAGGTACGGAATGTCCCGGACCGGCTGAAACTGCACGAGCATAACGGATTCCATGAATTCTGGAGCCCGTCTTTAGATTCTCTTTTCGGTTAATTATTTTTAACCGCAGAGGACACAGAGAAAAGACAACTCACTCCCTAACCCCCTCTCTACAAGCAGAGAGGGGGGAATGAAAAGGAAAGTACTTAGCTAATATTGTAAGGGAATTCAACCATGAACAAACTCGGAAAAATCCTTATTCTCATCGGCAGTATCATTGCGCTGCTTATTGCAGTCATCGGCGCGTATAAGGCATAAAATGTCATAACGGCGGTATTCGTGCTTTCACGGCGGATACGGTTTATTTTCAAGGAGAAGTACGATTAAATACTCCGATTATATCTCTCATTATGCGATCGATGCATTTGACAATGCGGCCACTGAAGATATGGGGCACGCGTTCCGGCATTCTGAACGGCGGCGTATACAGCTGATCTCGAAAATGGTTCCCGGAGCAGGCGTGAAGAACGTGCTGGATATCGGATGCGGGAACGGCGAGCTGTCCGAGATACTTGTCAGGCGCGGGATGAATGTGATCTCGACCGATCTCGGATTCGACAGTATCCGGCGGGCATCGGAAAAAATAAACGCCAGGCTTTCGCGCAGGCCCCGTCAGGATTCCCCGATCCGTTTCGTACAGGGCGATATTTACCGTCTTCCGTATGACGATGCGAGCTTCGACGCTGTTGTCGCCAGCGAAATTATCGAGCATCTGGAAAATCCCCGTGAAGCGTTTTCCGAGGTTGCCCGTGTCCTTAAATCCGGCGGATATTTTATCGTTGCGACTCCCTACATGGAGAAACTCCAGTATACACTCTGCATTCACTGCAATGAAAAAACGCCGGTGAACGCGCATCTTCATTCGTTCGATGAGAATGCGCTCACGGACATGCTTTCCGGTGCCGGGCTTGCCGCGGACGGGAGCAAGAAATACTCAAGCAAATATGCGGCGATGTTCGGAATGGCCGGATTGACATTCTTTTTGCCGTACGCGTTCTGGCGGGCCGTGGACAGTATTCTGTGCGGTCTTCTCGGAAAACAGTCTCATATAGCCATAAAGGCGCAGCGTATTGATCGATAATAAAAGTTTCCGCGGAAAAGTCGGCGTTATCGGTTCCGGACGGAGCCTCTATGTCGCCAGCCTGTTTTTTCTCAATATCGGTTTGGCGCGGTCAATGGGAACCCTCGGTTTCGGATCTTTCCAGCAGATTTTCATATTCAGTGCACTGTTCATGATCTTTTCTCTCGGTATCCCCGATACGATATATTTCTTTCTCCCGAGGCTCGAAGATGATGAAAAACCTGCATTTATCGGGCAAACGCTGCTTCTTCTTTCCGCCGCCGGGATTTTTGTTGCGCTGCTGTTATGGCTCGGTGCCCCGTTTTTTGCGGACATCCAGAAAAACCCGTCCATCGAGCCGCATCTGAAATTATTCGGGATCTACGGCGCTTTTTTAATCGCGTGTTCTTTTGCCGATCCGGTCTTTATCATCTATAAGAAAATAAACTACCTGTTTATTTTAAGCGCTCTGCACGGCGTCTTTTTTATTGTGCTCACAATATGGCAGTATGTAACAAAATGTTCGATCATCGCGCTTATTGCCGCCATGAGTATTTTCGGACTGCTGAAACTCTGCCTTGCCGGATTCTTTCTTTTAAGGATAAAATCGTTCAGCGTAAAGATGATATTCGGGCGGGCGAAATACAGTATTCTTCTCCAGCTTATGTTTGCGCTGCCTATCGCGCTGACAAGCACGATCGACATTCTTTCGCGGTGGATGGATAAATTCGTGATATCTTCATATCTTGGGCAGGAGTCGCTCGGGGTTTATTCCGTCGGGGCGATCGAAATACCGTTCGTCAGTGTGCTTGTGGCGTCGGTATACAGTGTGATCTCACCCAAACTTAATTTTCTTCACCACAAAAAAGAGTATGGGGAATTTACGGCGCTTCTGAAAAAAACGCTGAAATTCACCGCAAAAATTGTCTGGCCGCTGTGCATTTACCTGTATATTTTCGCCGATCATTTGATCCCGCTTGTGTTTACGGCAGAGTACCGGGGCGCCGTTGATCCGTTCAGGATTTATCTCGTGCTTATGCCGTTCAGGATTTTTCTTTTCGGCGTGGTCATTATTGCGCTCGGTCAACCCCGCGTTTTGTTCTGGGCGTCGCTGGGATCGCTGGCAGTGAATGCGTTTCTCAATATTTATCTTGTTATGCGAATCGGATTTCTCGGCCCTGCCATTGCAACGGTTGTATCCACCTATGTACAGATCGTGGTGCTGATGTGGTTCGTTCTCTCGAATTTGAAAATCCGGATCGGCGATCTCGTCCCGTTCAGAACGCTGTTTGACACCGCATTGGCCTGCGGATTGTCTGTCGCTATATCGTTCATATTAACAAGAGCTTACCGGAGCGACTTGAAAACGGTGCTAATGTCCTTGACTATCTTCACGGGGGCGTATATTTTTATAGGAGCGAAGCTAAAACTATTCAGGATTTTGAGCTTTACGGATTTGCTGGGGGGAGATTTCCTTGGAAAAAAAGATTAAAATCAGAAAGATCATCGATGATTCATTCTGGGACGAATTTGTTTCAAGTTCGGTACACGGGACTGTATTTTCCACCTCGGCATGGCTGAGAGTTTCCGCGGCGGCCCACGGCGGGGAACACAAGATGCTGGGCGTATGGGCGGGCGATAACATTGTTGCGGGCGTTTCCTTCATCGAAATTATTCGGGGATCTCTGAAAAAAGCAAGCAATCACATTCTCTCTCCGTATTGCGGATTCATATATAAGAGCGGCGAGGATAAGCTCATGGCGGATACGGACAGCATTCAGCTTTTCTGTGCGGAAAAACTGATCCGCTATCTGCAGGAAAAATATAATTACACCTCGCTTGTTCATGCTCCGGCGTTTAAAGATATCCGGCCGTTCACATGGCAGGACTGGGATGCTGATATCCGCTATACGTATCTCATAAATTTACGAGATATTGAGGGGCATTGGAACACCCTCAAAAGTAAAACCAGGCAAAAGATCAACAAGGCGACAAAATTGCTTGATATCGGGAGCTCGATTACCGACGAAAAGATCGGCGAGATCACCGAAATGAACTTCCGGGAGCGCGGAGAAACACCCTCGGTTCCGACAAAGACGCTTGTCAGGATTGTGAAAGACCTGAGAAAGAGAGGTCTGGTCGATATTATCACCGCTCATGATAAAAACGGGGAGCTTGCTTCGTTTCAGGTCCTTACCCGCGATGAGAATACAGTATACTTATGGGTGAACGGCACTATCCCCGAAAAGAAATATCTCGGCGGGGATTCGCTTATGGTATGGGAAGTTATGAAACGGTATTCGGGAACCCATGATACGCTTGATATGGTCGGAGCGAATATTCCATCGGTTGCGTATTTCAAAAAATCTTTCTGCGGCACGCTCACGCCGTATTATGTCACTGAACGTTATTCCTCGACAGCGGCCAAAACCGCTTTTACTACTTTTACGAAAGTTAAAGGCCTTTTCTCCCGATGATAGATTTGATATTAACGTCCCCTGCCGAGGGGCCGGCAACACTTTTTACACGAAATTTCAGAGTTCATTCCGGGATCCCCATCGGCTTGTATGAAAGCGGGCCGCGGTCACCGGTCGCGGTTGTGTACGGCGATGTTTCGGAGGAATCTCTCCGTGAATACAGCGAGAAATACTGTGCGCTGATTGCGATACCGTCCATTTCCAATGACGAGATCCCTGAAAATCCCCGTCAGTTTGAGACGATGACGGTGAAAGCGCCGATACTCGCGAAGATCCAGGATGTCACCCGCGGGGGATTCAACTGTTTTGTTCGGCTGGCTGACGGTGGACCGCTGGTATATGACGGATATTCCGGCAAAACGCCGACCGTCCTTTTTGCCGCCGACCTGATAAAAGCGACGATCCGGATACTCTCCGGCAAACTCGAAGAAAATTCCGGAATCGACCGGCGCGGCCGTCACAAACCGGCTCCCGAAAGCGTTATCTACGCTCCGGCGGTGTCGTTTCATTTCAATCTGATTGAAAATACCATACGCTATACGTTCCGGAAGCTCGGTCTGCCGCTTATGTCAATTCCGCGCTGGCCCGAGTCCGCACCGCTTGCACTTTTTTTGAGCCACGATGTGGATATTGTCAAAAAATGGACATACAAGCGTATCGGATATGAATTTATGCAATCGCTTGTCGAGCTTCTTTGTTTCAGAAAGAAACGGCTCGTTGATACGGTCAGGTCGCTTTCGGATGTAATGAATAATCACGATCCCTACTGGAATTTTGACGAGCTCCTTTTTCTCGAGGATGCCAACGGTTTCAAATCGACATGGTTTTTCGCTCCGTTCGGCGGAGTATATCAGAAACGCGAAAGCCCTATCGATCCGGTATACCATAGAAAACCCTCGGAATTATCGGCGATGATCCGTAAGATCTGTGAAAGCGGTTGCGAGGTTGCCATCCACGGGACACGGCGTGCGTTTCTCGAGGAGCGCTCATTGACCGATCAGCTCGAATCGTTTGAAAACCGGCTCGGAATTAAGATTTGCGGTGTCCGTCATCATTATCTGATGTTCCGCCACGGAACCACGCTCGAAACAGCCTCGAAATGCGGGCTGAAATACGATGCCACATTGGGATTCAGCGACAGGCCGGGTTTCCGCAACGGTATCGCCGCGCCGTTTTTCCCGTTCCCCGTTTCGCACGAGGCCGGGCAGATGGTTGAGATACCGCTGAATTTCATGGACGGGTCATTCCTGCATGCGGAGGGCGATTCTGAGGGTGTCCGACGCCGGATTATAGAATCATATCTGTATGCGAAAGCTGCGGGAGGATTGTTCAGCGCGCTTGTCCATCCCCGCAATATGGATGACGGCGAGATTCCCGAACTCGCGAATTTTTATCAGTCGTTCCTGCCGAGATGCAAGCGTGACGGCGCGAGGTCGATGACAGGCATTGAGATCGCGGAGTGGTGGACAGCCCGCGAAAAGGTACTTCGGTCGCTGGAATATTTTGATGATACATGGCGAGTGCAGGGTGTTGAGATTCCCGAGGGGATGGATTTTTCCATAACCGCGCCCAATATAAAATCCATGCGTTTTTCGATCGATGGCGCTGGCGGATCCTCCGATCTGGATCATGATTCGCTGTGTATCCGGCCCTCAAATGTCGATCCCGAGCGTGGAATAGTGTTTCACCGTCAACCATAAGTTCGCGGTTAATAACTTTTTCGAGGTATGAGATGCATATAAGGGAAGCAAAAAAAACGGAGTTGAAAGATGTTCTTGCTGTCGAAAGTGCCGCATTCGATTCGGTTGAAGAGGCGGAACTTGTGAATGATCTTCTTCATGATCCGAGCGCGGAACCGGTACTCAATCTGCTTGCATTCGAAAATGACCGGGCTGTGGGACATATATTGTTCACAAGAGCGCGTCTTGAGCCGGAATCCTCCGAATCGGTTGCACTACTTGCTCCGCTTGCCGTCGTTCCCGATTCGCAGGGGAAGGGTATCGGAGGACAGCTCATTCGGCACGGCTTAAAGTGTCTGTCGGAATCGGGCGTCGATATTGTTTTTGTCCTCGGGCATCCAGGATATTATCCGCGGCACGGATTCACTCCCGCGGGTAAACACGGATATAATGCGCCGTATCCGATCCCGGAGAAAGATTCGGACGCCTGGATGTTTCAGCGGCTGAATCAGACAGAAACCGGTAACTATACCGGAACGGTCACTGTTGCAGAAAAATTGAGAAAACCGGAGTATTGGCGCGAATAAACGGTTGTCATGCCGAAAAAATTGTAGAAATTCCGCAGTATTTCAGTAATGAATAACAGGAATATGCCATGTCTGAACCGACAAACCGGAAACGAGTCCTTGTGCTTTTGATCGGCGAGGTCCTTGAGGACCCGAGAGTATATAAGACGTGTATGTCGCTCAGGGAAAGCGGCGCTGATGTCACGGTCGCCTGCACAAATCCCTCGGCGCGGATCACCGGCGAAACGCATAAGAACATGTTGATTGTCAGGTTCCCGCATCCGAAAGAATTCATTATCAAAAGACTTTTTGGTTTTCTGCAGGGGAAACTTTTCAGCGGTGTCGGTCGGGCGCTTTCTAAGGCTCACGAGGAAATCCCAAAATCCTCAATAAAAACAGCTATACGCAATTATATCCTGAATCTCAACGCCGCGCACTATATCGAAAGCAATCTGAAAATCAACCATATGATGATCGAAAAATTCTCCGAACACACGTTCGATCTTGTGCATTGCAACGACGTAAATACGCTCTCTGCCGGAAGCGGACTACGGAACGCCGGCGCGGCGCAGGAGATGCTGTATGATTCCCACGAGTACTGGGCGGGAATGGGCATCGAGGGCAGCCGTTCCAATGCCTTAAACAGGGAAGCCGAGGCGGACGGTATTAAAAGCGCCGATTACGTTGTGACAGTGAATCCCATGATCGCCGGGCTTCTCAAAGAGCAGTACCACCTGAGCCGGATGCCGTCGGTCGTGATGAACTGTCCGTACCGTTATGACGGCGAGGTATTCACCGATACGGTTCATTCGCCGGTACGGATCATATTCCAGGGGAAAATGCAGGCCTACCGCGGTCTCGATAAACTGATCCTCGCGTTTAAACATATCAAAGGCGGCGTTCTCACCATGTCCGGATACGGCCCGCTCGCGGAACGCCTCGAATCTCTCGTCCGCGCCGAAAACCTATCGGACAGGGTGACGTTTACCGGACGGTACGATCCCGCGGAATCGACTGCGCTTTTAAGCAGTCACGATATCGGTGTCATTACATATGAGGGGATGATACCGAATAATACGTTTTCGTCGCCGAACAAGCTGTTCGAGTATGCCATGTCTGGGCTGGCGGTTGCGGCAAGCGATCTGCCGTTCCTTTCGGAAGTGGTCGACGGAAACGATATGGGCGCGCTCATCGGCGAGATCACCCCCGAGCGTATCGCCGATACGCTGAACGTCATGATTACAGACACCGAACGGCTCAAAACGCTCAAAAAAAACGCCCGTGCCGCCGGAGCCGAAAAATTCGGATGGAAAGAACAATTCCGGAATAATTATCCCTGGATATCAGATGAATAATATAATGATCCCCGATTCCGCAGCAGATATCTATCCCAATCCGGTGCAGCTAGTCTCAGAGAAACCGGCATGTGTTTTTCGCGATCACCGCTGGACGTTGCCCGTTCTGAAAATGGCTGCCGACAGTAACCTTCTGACTCTCCCGGTGAAAATTGTGACGTTCGACCGTCACAAGGATTCCCTTCCGCCGAAAAACGGCACAGACGCGCTCGAAACATTCAGATCGTCTCCGGGATCGATAGATGAGCTTATCGATATTGTCGCGAACCGGCTTTCACCGAGAGACGACGACTGGATCGTCTCAGGTATGGAGCTCGGATTGATTTCGGATGTGGTTCAGTTCGGATCCTCGGGAGAGGACTCGGATGCTGACGAAACGGTATCGGTTTATACGGATTCCTCCGGCGAAAACCACCGCATTTTTTATCTCGGCCGTCCGGTCAGCGAGCTTTCGTATAAAGGCGCTCTCGAGGATAAAACACACGTGACAGCATCCGCGGGACTCTGGAACGTTCTGGGATGGAATCCCGAAAAACAGGAGCTTACGGAAAACTCCGGCGAATTCATATTTGATATCGATCTGGATTTTTTCACGTTCGCATGGGAAAAATACACGTTTCCATTCACCCGCGAAGTCTACGACGGTGAATTTCTCAATCCGTGCCAATCGCGATTTTATGACGAATATCAGCCGATAGAATTTGCCTGCGAACTTATAAAACATGCCGCGCTTATCACCATTGCATGCGAACCCTCGTTTTGCGGCGGATCCCTGAAATCCGCAAAGATCCTCGCCGACGTCAATGATCTTTTTTTCGGCAATGCCCTGAATCTCGACACAATCAACGTTGACTACACCCCAACATACCCCGACGAATGAGGCTGCGCCTCAACCTGAAGTCTGATAGAGTAGTGCAGATTGCCCGCTGTAAAACGTGAAACGTTTTACGCTGCTTTTGCGAGATCACCTGAGAAAAAGGCGCAAAGGCACAAAGGCAGAAGGCGCAAAGGCAAAAAGTGAAAAGACAAAAATTTCACCTCAGAAGGGCGCTGAAATAAGTCTCACTCCGGGGGATTTAGGGAGCGGAACTTCTTTCGAAAGCCTGAGAATTCTGTATTAGATGCCCGCGCAAAATACTTCATGTTATTGTCCAACAAAAGTTTTTCGGTTCAATAATAAATGATATGTTGAAAAGAGATTAATTGTTTTGTATATTGTAAGACTTGCTCATAGAAAATATTTTTTGAAAAGGCAAAAATAATATTTGACATTTCATTCTCTAAATGTTATAATACCAGTCTATTAATATGGAGGTTAGTTCGTCAATAAGGGCTTTTTTTTTGCTCATTTTCGGCGTATTTTCCTGTTTATAAAAGCCTTATCTGCGGGAATAACTCAATTGGTAGAGTGTCACCCTTCCAAGGTGAAAGTTGCGAGTTCGAGTCTCGTTTCCCGCTCCAGACGTTTTTTTGGGATTTGAATGATTTTTTTGCGCCCACATAGCTCAGACGGTAGAGCGCGTCCTTGGTAAGGACGAGGTCACCAGTTCAAGTCTGGTTGTGGGCTCCATGTTAGATGTTACGTATAAATTTTGGGCATAATTTCACAAAGGGGTAGGAAAAATGGCCAAGGAGAAGTTTGAGAGGACCAAACCTCAC
>Ga0233431_1005245_pt1 | contig 12823 bp, 14 predicted proteins | sample SI_118_April2016_FD_179867 | JGI IMG/M metagenome (GOLD analysis project Ga0233431, IMG submission 179867) | Seawater microbial communities from Saanich Inlet, British Columbia, Canada - SI_118_April2016_200_MG | ecosystem: Environmental > Aquatic > Marine > Inlet | place: Canada: British...
CTAGCAGATTTTGTTACAGCCAGTCAAGTTATGAGTTCAACTACATTTGAATCAAAAATCAAGATCCCACAAATTAATTATGACGGAAAAAAGTATTTACCAATAGTTGCAATCGATGGGAGTGAAGTAGTAGTCTCGGTTGATTTCTTAGCTTTGGAAAAAAGATCTACTTTTTCAATGCAATTAGGGCAAAAAATTGAAGCAGATTTGGTTAATGGTTATTTGATTTCAAGGAACACAATAAATTAATGTGATAATATGGAGAAAGGACAAATATTTTCATTGGATTTTATCTTAGCAGTTGTTTTGCTTATATTATTTTTAGGAACAATTATTAATGCCGCAAATATACAACAATATAATTCCAAGGCAGAACTTTTGGACGAAGAATTTACAAGTTCTATTGAAACCGCAGCTATTACGTTATTAAACGGAAACTATTCTTGTGAATACGCAAACACAAAACTAGCTAGCTCAATTGATTTGACTTTACTAACCCCCGCTAGCGCAACAGAATTAAAATCATATCTTGGTTTAGAAGATAAACTAATATTTTTAGAAATTGATGGCACAACTATTCTTGATGAAACAGCTGGAAGCGAACAAATATATGTATTTGATTTCGAAGTACTCACTTGTAACGCGCCTCTTGATTTATCACAAATTATTCTTTGTACGAGCACGTGCGACCTTAAAAAAACAATGTCTTTTGGGGTGGGTAGATGAAAGGATTTATTTTTTCTATCGAAGCGCTAGCAGCAATAACAATACTCTTAGTTGCTTTGCTAATGTTAACTCAATCGGGTGCCACAACAGAACAAAATAATTATTTTATAATAAAGAATCAGAATAGCCGAGCAATTGCATTTTACACAAGTGATTTTCCAACGACAATAGATGCAAACACATTGTATTGTGGAACAATTATCTATACTCCAGATGGAATCCGACTCGAACAACAATCAATATGTGAGGGACACTCATGAATAGAAAAGGGTTTGCAACATTTCTTGTCGCATTATGTATTTTTGTTGTTGCAATAATTATGCTTAACGCAGGAAATGCCAGTTATAATCATAGCATACAAAAAGAAGTTTTCTCGGAAAACAATTTGTTTTTAACAAACTATACGGTGTTATTAAATCGACAAGCCCAAAGTTGTGATTGGGCCGAACTTGCGACTTGTGTGAAAACAAGATCTGATGCTATTTTGAACGCATTATTATACCAAAATTCATTACAATGCAATAAACCGACATTTAGTTCAAACGGACAAGGAGTTAATGGAACGCTCACATGTACTTACGACATAACTGTTGACGGAGAACTCATATTTCAAAATGAGTTTAGTAAAGAACTATTTGTTGAAAAGTTTGGCGCACCTTAGCTATTTATAGGTTTCTTTAGAAATTATTTTTATGAAAAAGGAAAGAATTGCAGTTATCAATTATGATAATTGTAACTTTGAGAAATGCGGAAATTACTTGTGCGAAAAGGTTTGTCCAGTTAATCGAAACGGCAAAGAATGCATTAAACATGAGACTGGCGAAAAACCCGTTATCTCAGAAGAACTATGTATTGGTTGTGAGATTTGCCAGAATCGCTGTCCTTTTGAATCAATAAGTATTGTAAACGTTGCAATGCATTTAGAGAACCCGATTTATTCTTTTGGACAAAATGCTTTTCGATTATATGGTTTACCCATCCCTCGAGAAAAAGCCACGCTCGGATTTGTAGGACGAAACGGTATTGGAAAAACAACTCTAATCAAAATACTTGCAGGAACAACAATCCCTAATTTTGGAGAAGACAAAGGAAAACAAGAAACTGTGCTCACACATTACAAAGGAAAAGAAGCATTTGATTATTTTACAAAAGTTTATTCCGGATTTCGCGTAGCTATTAAACCACAAAATATAGAAGTGATAAAAGCAAAGGGAAAAGTTCAAAAATTATTGAAAACCATTGACGAACGAGGAGCATTTGATGAAGTTGTAAAAGAATTACAACTAGAAAAATTGCTTGATAGCGAAATCGAAAAGCTTTCGGGGGGCGAATTCCAAAAAGTTGCTATTGCTGCAACCGGCCTTAAAGACGCTGACCTTTATTTCTTTGATGAACCGACTTCATTTTTGGATATTCGTGAAAGACTACGCGTTGCACAATTCATTAGAAAAATCGCGGAAACAAAATCTGTTGTAGTTGTAGAACACGACATGATACTGCTAGATTATCTGAGTGATTACATTAATTTGATTTATGGAAAACCCAGCGTTTACGGTTTCGTATCGCAAATAAAAACAACCAAAGAAGGAATTAATTCTTATTTAGAAGGTTATTCAAAAGAAGAAAACTTTCGTTTCAGAGATTATCCAATAGACTTTTTTTCATCAAACAAAACTATTGACGAAGCAAAAGAAAAACTAGTTGAATGGCCAAAACTAGAAGTAACACTTGGAAAGTTTAAGTTAGACGTTGAAGGAAAAACACTTAATGAAAACGAAGTCGTTGGAATTGTAGGTCCAAATGGAATAGGCAAAACAACTTTTATGAAAATCTTGGCGGGCGAATTAAAACCAGATAACACCACGTTAAAACAAAAAGCAAAGATTTCTTACAAACCACAATACATTTCATATACGGGTGAAAGTACTGTTGAAGACTTATTTAGTGAACTTAATTTAGAAGAAATAAAAAACACTTTGATAAAACCGCTTGAAATAGATATGTTACTTGAGAAAAAAGCAAAAAATCTTTCTGGCGGAGAACTACAAAGAGTTTCGATTGCACTTTGTTTAGCTAAAGACGCAGAAATTTATTTACTAGACGAACCTAGTGCATATTTGGATGTTGAACAACGATTGATTATCGGAAAAACAATTCGAAACCATATCGCTACAAAGAAATGTTCTTCAATCATAATTGATCACGACCTAACATTCATCGATTATGTTAGTGATCGAATAATGGTTTTTACAGGCGAGAGCGCAATTCACGGAAATGCTACGGGTCCATTCGCAGTTGAATATGGAATGAATACTTTGTTAAAATACTTAGAAATTACTGTTCGACGCGACCCCCAAACAAAAAGACCGCGCATAAACAAATTTGATTCAGTACTTGACCGCGAACAAAAACAAAACGGAAATTATTATATCTAAAAAAAGTTATTCTTCAAAAAGAGCTTTTTTTGATTCAGGAGTTAACTCTTCTTTTTCAATTGCATGTTTTTCAAAAAAACTATGTGCTTTGTGATCGTCACTCAAAGACAAGTCACCACCTACTTTACAATAAAAAACAGTTAAACACACTTTTTCTTCTTTTCCGCGAGTATCACTTAGAAAACAAACTTCTTTTTTTAATTCTAATTCAGAACAATAATAACCCGTCTCTTCAAAAACTTCTCTTTGAATCGCTTCTTCGAGCGTTTCTTCGTCCTCAACCTTTCCGCCAGGCAATTGCCATTTTCCTAGGTAATATCTATTCTTATCGCTTCTTTTGAGTAATAATACTTTACCATCGTTATCATGAATTATTGCTTCTACTACACTAACCATTCTAATCATCCATAGGGATTAAATTACGCCACATAGTTTATTTAAACGTGTTTGAGGACTGTTTTTTTATGAAAATCCTAAAAATTGACAACAAATTGAACGAAATAACCGTGCTAACGGAGAGTCTTGACGACTTATGGCATCTAGAAAAGGTAGTGGACACTGGCGACATCGTTTTTGGCAAAACGGATAGAAAAATAAAACCTTCAAAAGAAGGAGAAAAAACTATTAGACAAACGATCTTTGTTGAACTTAGCGTTGAAAAGGTGTCGTTTCAAGAGTTTAGTGAAAATTTGAAAATTGGCGGAGTTATCGTTGGCGGAAAACCTATTGAATTTATTGAATTAAAAGCACACCAAAGTATTGACGTTGGGATTGGAGAAAAAATTAAGTTTAGAAAAAAACAATTAAAACAATGGCAAATCGAAAGACTAAAAAAAGCTGAAAAAGAAAGTGCTTCAGCTAAGTTACTAGTTATTTTAATGGACGATGAAAGTTCCGAACTCGCTTTTATCAATCAATTTTCTATTAATAAAAAAGCAAAAATTAGTTCCGGAAAACAAGGTAAACGATTTGAAGAAAAGAAAAGCGATTATTTCAAAAAAATACTTGATAAAATTAATTTACTCTCACCAAAAAAGATTTTGCTAGCTGGCCCAGGGTTTACAAAAGACAATTTCAAAAAGTTTTTAGATGAAAAAGCTTTGAAAATACCTATTCTTGTTGAAGTTGTTAATTCGATAGGCGAAACCGGTTTTCGCGAATTACTTTCACAAGGAAAACTAAACAAAATAGAAAAAGAAATTCAATTAACAAAAGAAACTCAGTTGATTGAAGAACTAGTTGAATCTCTGCCAAAAAATAAAGCCGAGTATGGCGTATTCGAAGTTAGCGAAGCAATTACAAACGGTTTAGTTGCAAAAGTCATTGTTAGTGAAACCTTTTTGATGGAAAATCGAGAAAAAACTGAAAAGATAATGGATCTTGCAGAAAAAATGAAGTGTAGTGTTAACATTATTTCTTCAAAAAACCCACAAGAAAAAACAATCTACAACTTTGGCGGAATCACTGCGATACTACATTATAAGAAGAAATAAGTTACGAAATTATTTGATTTTTAATTCAAACCACTCAACTTGTTTTCGTTCAATTAAGTCTTTTACTTTTCTTTGTACCTCGCTCAAACCAGATTTATTTGTTTTGAATTCAACAAAAACAACTTTGTCATCTTCAAAAGAAATTCCATCAATCGGTTTACCAATGAAACGAAAGTTTTGAGAATTAAACGGAAAGCCCTTACTAAACGGAATCCATTGTTCGGTTAATTGACCATATTTAACGCTTTGAGAACGTTTTAGATAATGAATTGAAGCTAACTCGTCTTTTAATGAAAATACTTGTGTGAGAAGCGCAACCACGACAAGAATTAGAATAATTACTAGGACTAACAAAACTAATTCGAACATATTAATCAAACGCACTTGTTCTTATTAAATTTTTTTAGAAATAAATGGTTCTTCGAGTCGATAATTAAAGTTTTTTCGATAATATTCTCGCACACCAATTCCTGAAATAACAACTAGTTTATTTGCATCAAAACGGTCTTTTGCAATTTTTTGTGCTTCTTCCATTAACAATTTCCCATAGCCTTTGTGTTGTTGTGACAACAAACTCTTTTTACCTCCCAAAGGCAATGATTTTCCATAAACGTGTAACTCTCGGATTAACGCAGTTCGATCAGTAATTTGTTTTAGAAACGGCTCTGCCGGTTTTCGCAAACGTAAAAAGCCGTACAAGTGATTCTTTGTTTCAAATGAAATAAAAGCTTCTTCTCCACCTGACGCATCATAAAAAGTCGTTTTTAATTTTGGCTTGTTTTTATCTTCTTTTTTACGATCGTTCAAACCAATTTCTCTACAACGAATACAATTACATTTTTCTCCTCGCACACCTAGTTCTTTTTGAACCATTTGTCTTAGATTTGTTTTCTTAATCCCCGCACTAATAACGTTACTAGGAATATCTCGGTTTACTCGCATTATGCGAACCCATGGAGGAATAGATTCTTTTATATCTGCGAGTAACTTAACTGCTTTTTTTTCATTTAACGGAGTAAACTCCCCTTTTTTCCATTCACGATAAAGCTTAGTTCCTTTTATTACTAAACAAGGATAAAATTTAACCATATCTGGTTTAAACTTAGGATTTGTAAAAACTTCTTTGAAATTTTTAAGATCCTTTTTGTACGTGCTTCCTGGAAGTCCCGGCATTAAATGATACAACACTTTGAAAGCAGAATCTTTTAAGCGCGCAGTTGAATCGATAACGTCATTAACTGTGTGCCCTCGTTTAATTTTAGTGTAAATTGCATCATCAATGTTTTGCACGCCAAGTTCTACTCTTGTTCCGCCAAGACGAAGCATTTGTTCGATATCTTTTTGTGTACAATAATCTGGTCGAGTTTCAAATGTTGTTCCAACAACTCTTCGCTTAGAAGTTTCAGCAGCTTTCTTTGTTTTTGTGAAAGAAGAAAATCTTTTTCCCATTACTCCTTCCAAAGCTCTTTTTACAACTTTTTCTTGTTCTTTTTTTGGTAACACTGTAAAAGAACTTCCTTGAAAAATCAATTCGATCTTTTCAGCATTATTTCCTGTTGCATCTAATTGTTCTATTCGGTTTTGTGCAATTTTATAAGGATCAAAATTAAGCCGTTGCCCTCGCATTGCAGAAGGCTCAAAACCAGTATATGATTTTGGAGCAGATTTATCCGAAAAAGAAGTTGGACAATACACACACTTTCCAGGACAATCAAATGGAGGAAGCATTATTGCAATCACTTGTACACCTGAAAGACTCCTAGTTGGTTTAATTGACAGCAACTTAATAATTTTTTTAGAAGGATTCTTTATTTGTTTTAAAACAAATGGTCTTGTTGGAACTTCATTTAGTTTGTGTTCCTTGCACCAAAAAAACTGTCGCTGGTCTAGTTCGCGCAAAGTGTTTATCTTTCCTTTTCTAATATCCCTTGCGATTGATTTCGCATAAGCTATTCGATTCTCTAAAGACTCCATCACATCACAAAAATAATCATACAAAAGAATTTATCCAAAGAACAAAGTTAATACCCCAGTTAAATAATAACTTGGAGTTAGAGAGAAAGAATAAAATGGAAATCCATTAAATACTGCACTAAACTTTCCACCAAAAGTGGGTTTTGTATTCACTAACAAAGAAAATTCTTTTTCGTTGTTACCAAAACTAATTAACGTATTAAACGCGCGTTCTCCAGAAACTCTTGGAGAAATAATAAGTGTGTCTTTTACAATAGATTTTTTTGGAACAACTACTTTTTTGTAATAATCAACTGCATGACTTTTTTCAGATAACCAGTACCACGGCAAGTTAGGCCGTATAAAAAATTCTATGTCTCCGTGTGAATTATTAATTAAAGAAAATTCATATACTGCAGTATCATTCACAAATGTTTCTGCCGAATAATTATTTAAAGAAACATCTAACAAATCTTCTTCAACACTAAAATAAATATTTACTCGCTCTTCATCATATTCTCCTTTTAAAATAAAGTCCAAGTTATAAGATTCTAGCGGAGTTTCCTTTGAAGCACTTATGTAAATCTTGATTGCTTCTAAATAGTCTTCAACGCGAACATCAAAATACTCTGGAAGCGTACTTGTTACTTCTAATGAATCAAATTTACCTAGTTCTTTTGAAACAATTAATTCTAGCGTACTTCCTGGAACAATAGATCCTGCAAAATCACCAAACACAATTTCTTTTGAAATCGGATCTACTAGTCTTGCGCTAAAGGCTGTTGACGTAATCAATAACAGCATCAGCAGAGACAATACAATAAATGCTTTTTTAAACATTGCAAATCAAATTACTTAGGTTAGGAATAAAATAAAAAGGTACTTCTATGGATAAAGCACAAAGCCGATTTAAAATGCTAAAACAGCATCACAACGCCACATTCGAAAAAGCTAAAAAAGACGGTAAAATGGACCTAGAATTCATTTCTATCTGTGATTTTATCAAAGAACTCGACGATTTCTTTACAAGTAGTTGTTGTGCAGGACGAATAACTCTTGTTGGACTCGATGCGCGCGAAAGCAAAAAAGAAAGTGCGTTTCATCGAAAATGGCATCGAAAAGTAACGTTCGCCGAAGTAAAAGAAGGTATTGAAAAGTATAACGGCGAAGTTCTTTGGTTTAAACAAGAACCACTTATTTTCCACCTAGTTGCAAATAATCTTGCGAATGCTCGACGCGTTTTGGCTGCAAGCGGAAGATCTGGAGCAAAAAAAAGCGGAATAAATGTTGCAAAAGAAGGAAAGTTTTTGATCGAAATGCTCGGAGCACACAATATCAATTTACCCGTAAAAGAAAACGGAAAAGTTATGATTGACGACGAAATGCTAAAATATATTGTAAAAAAAGCTAACCAAAAATTTGTTAAAAATCAAAAAGCTTTGAAAAAGTTAGGACAAGAACTAAAAAAAGAATTAAAGAAAAAGACTAAACAAACTAAAAAGAACTAATTATACTTGTTGATAATCATTTTGTTCCGTCAGCGTTTGTTCGACATCATTCCCATATATTAGAGAAAGAACTTTCTCGGAATCATAATAATAGCTTTGAATAAACTCTAATACTTCTTGTGGTTTTCTAATTTGTTTTTTTAACAACCATTCTAAAACAATTTGTCTTGTTTCAATTTCTTTTTTAACCTCGTTTTTTGTCATCGAGCTTTGTTCTGCGAAGTCTTCTAGTAACTGACTAGGCAAATCTGTTTTTACTAATCTATTAGAATTTAGTTCAAATACATTTGCAAGCAAAACTTTTCGCTCCATACTAGTTACTTCGGCAATTTGAGAAACTTTTCTACTCACTCCAGTGTCTTTTGAATACTTCCTTTGCATTACAACAACTAAATCAACTAACGGCAGCATTGCTTCTGGAACCGCCAACGGTTTTTCACGTAACTTTGTCATTGCATCTCTTGCAGAATTAGCATGTATTGTTCCAAGACAACCATTATGTCCATTGTCCATTGCTGTGAACAAAGTAACGGCTTCTTCTCCTCGCACTTCTCCAACCACAATCCGATCAGGACGCATTCTCAGAGAATTCTTTAATAACGCGTCCATCATTACTTCTTCTCCCCGCGTGTGTTTTGCTTCAAGAGCAATCCAATTCTCGCGATCAAGCAAAGACACTTCCAAAGTATCTTCAATTGTCACAATTCTTTCATTCAAACGAATAAAATTTGATAAAACGTTTAGCATAGTTGTTTTCCCACTCGCAGTAGAACCAACTACTAAAATGTTTTTTGCATTAATTGCAAAACCATCAGTCATCATCCACAAAAATGCAGCAGCTTCACTAGTAATCGTTTGCTTTTCAATCAGATCAAGCATAGTCATTGGAACTTGTGAAAACTTTCTTATTGTTAGAGAAATTCCTTTAGGAGAAACATTTTTCATTGTCGCATTAACTCTACTACCATCAGGCAATCTCGCATCAAGCAAAGGATTTTTGTAATCAAAATTGGTCCCAATAGAAAAAGCAATTCTTTGCAAAATATTATTGAAAACTTTTTCATCAAGAACTATATTTGTTTTACACACACCATATTCTCGATGGAAAACAAATACTGATTCAAGCCCATTCACCATTAATTCTTCAAAATCATCTTCTAAAGAAAAAAATGCTAATTGTTTTAACCCAATTGAAGAATGCAAAACCTTTTCAGCGAACAATGCTTTGTTTTCAATGAATGATATCGGTGCAACTAATTTTATTAGCGATTCAAGTAATTGTACAAAAACTTTTCTTGAAGGCATTTTTTCAAGTAAACCATTTAACTCAACCGCCAACGTTATTTCTTCCCTAAATTTGTCTTCAAAATTCTCTGGCAACGCATCACTTGATAGTTGTGAGAAAGGAGCTTTTCTTTGAATAACCTTTTCTAACGTTTTTGCAAAAACTTCTTCTTGTTCGGATAAAAGCACTGGTTTTACATCATAGAAGTTATGAGTAAGCCCTTTGTGTATTTCTCCAAGCGCAGTATCCGCTAATTTCGCTAGTTTTATGTCTGTAAACTTCATGCAAATCAATTTATATAAAAAGTACTATAATAAGCTTATTATGAAGCAAAAAAATACAAAAAATGGCAAGAGTAACTCACAAAAGAAAAAAGATATTTATAACAAAGTTTTAGCGCGAGTTACACCCACAAAACAAGATTTACTCGAAGAAAAAGAATTATTTTTAGAAATCAAAAAGCAAGTTGAAACGCTAGAAGGAAAACACTCTCACCTAGAATGGTGTGGTTCAAGTGCACGCGGAACACATTTGAAAGGTGACCGTGACCTAGATTTATTTGTGATGTTTGATGAAAAACTAAGCGATAATTCTCTTGAAGAAGAAGGTTTACGAATAGGAAAAGAAATTTTTAACGGCCACATATGGGAGATGGCATATTCACAACATCCGTATATTCGTGGAGTGATTCGTGGTTTTGATGTTGAAGTTGTTCCAAGCTATATAGTAAAAACTGGTGCTGAAAAAAAAAGTGCTGTTGATCGAACACCTTTTCACAATAAATATATTAAGAAAAAGCTTAATTTGCACAAAAGACAAGAAGCACGTTTGCTAAAACAATTTTTGAAAGGAATTGGTTCGTATGGTGCAGATTTGAAAAATTGTTCTTTGCCAGGTTATGGTGTAGAATTAATGATTGTTTATTATGGTGGATTTGAAAGTGCTTTGAAAGGCATTAGTAAATGGAAAAACGGAGAAATAATACGTTTTAATTCGAAAAAAACTATTAAGCGTTTTGATGAAGCACTTGTTTTAATTGATCCAGTTGATCCCCAGAGAAATGTTGCTTCTGCACTTTCTAACGAACAATTTGATCGAATGAAACTAGCAAGTAAATTGTTTTTAGCAAAACCAGATATGAAATTCTTTTTTCCTTCTAAGCGAAAGATTTGGAGTAAGGATCGTGTTCGCAAAATGCTTGACAAAAAAGAAGTTATTGCGGTTAAAGCAAGTTTTCCTCAAAAGTTTTTATCAGATATTGTTTGGGGACAACTACGAAGATTCTTAAGGAAGCTTTCTACTCAATTACGCGAAAACGATTTTGAGGTTTTACGCGAAACCATTTGGAGCGATGAAAAAGACATCTATTATATTTTTGAATTAGAAACGCTCAAACTACAAAAAGCAAAGAAAGTTTTAGGACCGAAAGTTAAAGACGAAGAAAATGTTGAACGATTTTTAGCTAACAAGAAAAAAGTTCTTTCAGGCCCCCGAATTGAAAAAGGACGAGTTATTATTGAAATAGAAAGAAAAGAAGTTCGAGCAGAACGCATCTTGAAAAAGTTTTTAAAATCTACAAAAAAAGGAGAACGAAACGCAATTAGGAAAAGTTTGAAACGACCAAACGTTCTTTCTGAGAAAGACTTGTTAAAAATCTACAAAGGAGAATTCGCAGAATTCTTTACACATTACCTAGAAGGAAAAGAAAGTTTTGAGTGAGAACATGGGCAGACCAAGACAAAGAAGAACTGACCGAAGAAAAGCTAATCAAGTACATTACGAAGGTGAAGGTTTTTACAGTAAAGAAAGTGAAGGATATCAAAAACGGGATCCGCATCGAATGCCAAAAGACGCGCTTAAACGTAATCCACACGCTCCAAAAAAGCGACAAGGCCTGGGCAACCCCCTAGGCGAGGGACTCCCAAGAATGAGACCAATAAAATGGCGTAGGAAAAAAGCGCAATGGGCTGCAAACCGCACAATATTAAGTGAAATTCTCCCACAACTTTTTTCAAAACATTCTATGGAATTTTTTAATAACCTCCCAAGTCTTGGCGGCGGGAGAGAAGGAACCGTGCGCATAGCTAAATTAGCAAAACCTATTGTAACTGCCAATGGAAATAGGATTACCTCCGTAGCTATAAAAAAATTTGAGAAAGGTGCCAAAGCTGGTGCAGAAACACAGGCCCGAACATTATATAGTTTACATAAATTAATGCGGTATTTTGTTGAACATGGTGTGTTACCTAAACCACCATTTAACCTAAGCGTGATTGAAACAATAACACACCACGGAAATTTTTTAATAATGCTTAATTTATCGGGCAAGAGACATGTTACTGCAGAAAGAACAAACATGCGAGATCGTGATGTATTATACAACTACCTCTCACACCTTTGCAAAACTGTAACTTTTGCAGAAACTAGATTACTGCGTGAAATGCAACGTGCCGGTCTAGAATTACCAAATCTAGATTTAAAAGCCGATAATCTTATTTGTACTCTTGATCCACAAGGAAATATTCGAAAAGCACGAATACTTGATCAATCAGCAAAATCAAGAGTTCGCCGATATAGGAATAAATCTTTGCGAATTTTAAATCGAGCCGCGTGGAAACTACCTCAAAGAAAGCATTAAAAAAACCTTTTTAGGAAAACTAAATATGTTTCCAGGAGAATTTGAGACTCTTTTTCGAGAAATGGCTAATATATTTACTTTAGAAACAATTGCTAAAAAGATGGATCTTGAAGGAGATTATCCTAAACGAAATCCACATAGCCCTATTTGGGACACCATCGACACATTATATGATTGCGAGTATGTTGATGTTGGAAATGGAAAATATGTTTCTTGTCAATTATTTTTCAAAAAAACTGTTCGAATTCTTTTCTACACTTTGATGATTGAACTCGAAGGAAGATTATTTAGAATTCATGAATGGAACGGAAAATCACTTGATGAATTGAATGAAGCTAATTTGAATGTATTAATAAAAGAACTTGTAGACTCTGAATTAATCGACAAACAAATCGAATATGATTCACGAACCGAATTCAAAAAAGATTTGAAAGCAGTAAGTTCTTTTAGAAATGTTATCATGCATGTTAACAAAAAGTTAGAACAAACAGTTGATGTTAAAACCGTTGTACAAAGAAAGAAACAAATGTTGAAGTTATTACTCGCTTTACAACAAATTCTTGATCATATGTACTCTAAGCGAAAGATTAATTAGATATAATCAAAAAGAATTGACTATTACTTCGAGTGAAATTATCTTCTTCGTTTCTGTGTTGGTTTAGGTGCATAAGTACCTTTCTTTGTTGGTACAAGATCTGCAGATTCATAAGCTTTGGCAACAACGCGTCTTTGTCTCGGCAAATCTTTTTTATTTGTCGTCATAGCATAACGTTTTGGTAAAATTC
>Ga0233431_1005246_pt1 | contig 12823 bp, 14 predicted proteins | sample SI_118_April2016_FD_179867 | JGI IMG/M metagenome (GOLD analysis project Ga0233431, IMG submission 179867) | Seawater microbial communities from Saanich Inlet, British Columbia, Canada - SI_118_April2016_200_MG | ecosystem: Environmental > Aquatic > Marine > Inlet | place: Canada: British...
AAGGCTCTTGCGACAACTTTTGCTCCTCGGTCGTGACCATCTAAACCTGGTTTTGCGACCAAAACACGGATATTTCCTTCGACCATTTCTTCCTCCGGCAAAAAAAATTCTAAGAGGCGAAAATTATACTATAGGGAAAGTCTATCTCCCTATGGAAATGTGGGTTTGGGCTCTTCAAAAAACAGAAAGATCAATTTTTTCTTCTTGACTCTTTTTTTGCTTTTCACTATAGTATAAGTACTATAGTGAAAGGAGCACAAAATGTCACTAAAACATGCCATTCTCGGATTTCTCAGTTTCAAAGCCCTCAGTGGTTACGATCTTAAAAAAGCCTTCGATAATTCTGTTCGTCATTTTTGGACTGCAAACCAGAGCCAAATTTATCGTACGCTTGCCAAAATGACGGATGAAGGATTACTGTCAAAAGAAGTCATCGAACGCGATGATCGGCTTGATATGAAAATCTATCAGGCCAGCGAAAAAGGGCGCGATGAGCTTCATCGGTGGCTTAGCACTCCCCTCCCCAGACAAAATATGCGCGAACCATTTCTTATCCAGATTTTCTTTAGTGGTCTTCTCGATGATGAGGAATTATTCGAACTTCTACACCATGAAGCCAAAATTGCAGAAGAAGAGTTGGCTACCTATTCCCAGATATATCAGGCCAGCATAGAAAATGCCAGCCAAGCCGAAGACCCCCGCGCTTTTTTCCTCAGTATGCTCACGCTAGATTACGGTCTCAGAAGCAGTCAAGCCATGCTCGATTGGCTCAACAATGCCATCAAAGAAATCGAAACAAAAACTTATTTCCCGTCAGAACTCTAAAAAGGTATCCGCATGAATAAAACTATTCGCAATCTCATTATTGTCGCACTCTTTACAGTGGGCGGCGGCTGGCTGGGTCTTTGGCTTAACAAGATCACAGGCAATACCCAACCCCCTTTGCAAAGTTTGGGTGCATTAGTCTGGCTGGTTACACCCGCTCTCTCAGGCATTTTATTACGTGCGTTTGGAGGGGATGGCTGGAAGGATGCCGGCTTTAGACTGAATCTCATCTCAGGCTGGAGATGGTATCTGGTAGCGATTCTCGTTTATCCGCTCGCTGCGCTCCTGACCTTTGGGCTTGCTACCCTTATGGGAGCAGTTTCCGCCGACGGATTTTCTACACAGGGATTCAACGCATATTTAAGCGCAGCCGGTATTATTCTCGCTGGCTCTCTGATGAAAAACATCTTCGAAGAATTTGCTTGGCGAGGCTATCTCACCCCTAGACTAAAAGCAGCAAAAGTACCCGATTTGCTCAACCATTTCATCGTCGGAATCTTGTGGTGGGCATGGCATATTCCCTACTATTATTTCTTTCTTGACCGTGACCTTCTAAGCACGTACTTAGGAAATTTTAGTATCCCCGCTTTTTTAGTGCTCGCACTGATCAGCTTGCTCCCAACATCCGTTCTTTTCGGTGAACTACGTTTAGTAAGCAAATCTGTCTGGCCCGCATTTATTCTGCATAACTTTATCAACGGTCTGAGTATGCCGCTCATTCTTAACGGATTTATCAAACTTAATGGTTGGCCCGGAACTATTCTATCGCCCACCAATGATGGGATCATCACATCCATTCTTTTCGGTGTAGCGGGGATATTCTTATATCGCTATCGGAAGCAAAGGGAAAGCATTTAAATATAGATCAACGTGAATTGACATGTCCGATATTAGTCATACGTTGAAATGTATGGCTAATTCAAAATCCGTTACTGGTTCTCCCCCCGCTTGCGGGGGGAGTTAGAGGGGGGCTTTTACAAATACGTCTCTTGTTTATGCACTAGATATCTAACACCCTCATCAATATCCGTCGCCGATGTGGACGCGCCCGATGTTCAAAAAGATAAACGCCCTGCCACTGCCCTAGCGAAAGGTCGCCATTATCAACGGGGATAGTTAGGCTAACGTCAGTGACCATCGCACGGATATGGGATGTCGCATCATCTGGGCCCTCAAGCGTATGCGTATACCATCGCTCTCCTTCTGGAACGAGTTTTTCCATGAAAGTTTCCAAATCTCTGCGCGCGGAAGGATCCCAGCTTTCTGTGATAAGTAAGGATGCGCTAGTATGTTGTAAGAAGAGATAGCACACCCCTTCATCTACTTGCCACTCACGCAATTGCTCGCGGATCGCGGCGGTCACGTTATAAAGCCCCTTGCCAGATGTTCGAACTTCAAGAGTAGTTTTATGCCAATTCATGGGGACATTTTACTCCATTCGTATTGCATATTGCGTAAAACCTAATAAAGTGCGTCGCACCTTTTTCGATCAGCAAAATGCTTGGAGAGAAGTTTTTTGCCTTTTTAGAAAGAGAATCTCTTCGATTTAGGTGCGACGCACTTTCCTGGAAAACTTTTCAGACAATCTCTAAGAAAAACCATTACGCAATACGTTTCAAGGTAAAATCTTCTTCATGTCTAAACTCAAAAACTCTCCCTTACTATCTTTTCTGTTAACCCTCCTCGCTATTATCATAATGACCTTCTTCGGTCCCGAAGAAGCGACTCTTGGTCCGAGTGTGCGGCTCGTCTATTTGCATGGCGCGTGGGTCATGACCGCAGAGCTTCTATTTGCCCTTGCCGCTCTAGCTGGATTAGTAGCGCTGGTCATGCGCAAGGATATTTTCCATCGTTGGTCAGCAGCTCTTGGTCGTAGTGGAATCTTTTACTGGATCACCTACCTGCCCCTTTCAATGCTTGCAATGCAAGCCAATTGGAACGGTCTCTTCCTCGCCGAGCCGCGCTTCCGTTTTGCAATGACATTCGCCATTGTCGGATTACTACTCCAAATCGGTTTGTGGATACTTAATATTAACTGGCTCACGGCAATAGCCAATATTCTTTTCATCGTTGCGCTGCGTTATATTTTTGCTACAGCTGAAAATATCATGCACCCGCCACCCTCGCCAATATTCAACTCTGGCAATTGGACAATTATCGGCTTTTTCGTTGGGCTAAATTTGCTCGCATGGGTTTCGGCCTACTTTGTAACGCGCTTTTTTCTCCTTCGTACAGAATAACGCCAACTTATCACTAACTTAGAAAACGAGCATACCCTATGCAGCTAGCGCTATTTGCTTTTATCCGTACCATCTTTAATACCGCCTATCGGATGGCATATCCTTTCCTGGGCGTTTTTGCCCGCGCGCTTGGTGTAGACCTCGAAACAATGTCGCTAGCTCTCACCGTTCGCTCGATCGGTGGCGGGATCATTCCCTTCATTGCCCCTCTTTCCGATAGCCGTGGGCGCAAATTTGGCATGTTGCTTGGGCTGGGGCTCTTTACCATCAGCATGGGCATTGTCGTTATCTTTCCGACCTTCCCTGCCCTTTTTGCCTCGATGTTTTTCGCCACACTCGCCAAATATATCTTTGATCCTGCCATGCAAGCCTATCTTGGCGACCGCACGCCTTACGAGCGGCGTGGGCGCGTCCTCGCTATTACTGAATTGGGCTGGTCTCTCGCCTTCATCCTTGGCGTCCCGCTGATGGGTTTCCTCATTGCCCGCAATGGATGGATGTCTCCTTTTCCTCTTCTTACTATCTTGGGGATTGTGACCTTCGTCCTGATCATCTTCCAGATCCCCAACGACGAAACGAACGTGCTTCAACGTGGTACCACCCGAGCAAATTTTCGACGCGTCTTTAGCTGCATCCCCGCAATAGCAGGGCTGAGTGTTGGCTTATGGGCAACCGTTGGTAACGAGATCGTTAACCTCGTCTTCGGCGTTTGGCTGGAGGATTCTTTCGGTTTGCAAATTGCTGCGTTGGGCGCATCTGCCGCCGTAATTGGATTCTCCGAACTCGGCGGCGAAGGGCTGGTTGCCCTTTTTGCCGATAAACTCGGAAAAGAGCGTGCTATCGGCTTTGGATTGGCAGCCAACTCAATTGCTGCACTGCTTTTGCCTTTTTTAGGACAAAGTACCTTTGGCGCGTTACTTGGGCTTTTCCTCTTCTATATCACCTTTGAATTTACCCTCGTTAGCACCGTCCCGATGATGACAGAAGTGATGCCCACTGCACGGGCCACGTTAATGGCTTTTAACGTAGCCGCCCTTTCTTTAGGACGTGCAATCGGCGCACCTTTAGGGACTTTTCTTTATCGTTTTGGTTTTCCCTTTGTCGTTCTAGGCGCAGTGCTTTTTAATCTCATCGCAATTTTGGCTTTGCGTAAAATGCAAAAAACAAGTTAATTCACCCTTGACTCTCCACTTACTGGAGGCTGTATACTGCTAAAGAAGATCTTCAGAATGCTCAAATTTGGGCAAAAAAATGATAAAAATTGGATTCTTTTCTAAACTCAGCCAGGTTCCAGTAAAAACATTGCGTTACTATGATGAGATAGGGCTACTTAAGCCGTTGAAAAACGACCCTTTTACTGGCTACCGCTACTACTCTATTTCTCAGCTTTCGCGTTTAAATCGCATTTTAGCCTTGAAAGATTTGAGTCTCTCTCTTGAGCAAATTGCTCTTTTATTAGCTAAAGGGCTTCCTGTAGAACAACTCCGTGGGATGCTCCGCTTGAAAGAAATTGAAATTGAAGCAGAGATGAAAGTGGAACAAGAGAAATTAGCGCGTGTCGCCGTGCGGCTGAAACAGATCGAACAGGAGAATAAAATGTCAAATTACGATGTTGTGATCAAAAATGTCGAAGCACAAGAAATCGTATCTTTGCGAGAGATTATCCCTACCTACCCGGAGCAAGGTCAGCTTTGGGAAGAGTTGGAAGGAGTTTTGGTTGAAAAAAAGATCAAAGCCATAGCCCCTTGCTTTACGCTTTACCATGCTGATGAGCCAGAAATTGATGCCGAAGTATGCGAACCTATCGCCAAGGATGACATCTCTATAGAGCATCCGCGTGTAAAAAGTCGTTCATTAAAAGGTGCCGAGATGGCGACCCTTATCCATCATGGTCCATATGCTACACTGAGTAATGCCTACGAAGCATTGGTCAAATGGATCGAGAGCAACGGATACCGCATCAATGGCCCCTACCGAGAAATTTATTTGCAACCCCCATCTGAATCTGGGAACCAGCAAGATCACGAGGCTATCACCGAGATACAGTTCCCTGTAGAAAAAATATAATATACACAAAGACCACCAACAATAAGCTTTAAAGTTGGTGGTCTTTTTTTGTTTTTCAAAAAGGAATATACGAGGGTGGAATATTCCCAAATGCAAAAGATGTTATAAATATCATCTCGTTCTTTTGGTGAGCGGTGTTTATATCACCTTGAATATGGGAAAAAATATGGCAGAATTTCTTTTCTTTCTTTTATATATAGCAGCTATTTCCTCGCTGCTATACGGCTTGTGGATGAGTATCCCTTTTTTCTATGGGGTTCCCTGGGTGCCGACTGCAAGGGATCGTATCCGCTGGGCATTAGAGATGGTGGATTTGCAAGAGGGTGAACTGCTCTACGATTTGGGGGCGGGAGATGGTCGCGTTCTTTTTATGGCGGCAGAGGTCTTTGGGGCGCGGGCTATTGGTATCGAGGCGAGTCCTTTGCAGTATGCGTTTACGTGGCTGAGAATCTTTTTTAACGGAGGCAAGCCTAATATAAGCGTGCGACGCGAGAATTTCCATCAATCCGATCTCTCTGATGCTGATGTCGTCTTCGCTTATTTGAGACCTGACCAAACTATCCCCATGCAAGATGTTCTATCTGCGCAGTTGAAAGTTGGTGCACGTGTGGTGGCGGTCGCTTTTGATTTCCCCAAGTGGAAGCCAAGCGATTTTGATGAGGGCTATTTACTTTTTACCTATGAGATGCCCCCGCAAAAGGGCGGTATAGCAGCATATTTGGCAGAGCAGGTAACTTTGTGAATTTCAGTACTTTTGCTTTGTTAAAAAAATAAAAGGGCTGAAAAGCCCTTTTATTTTTTACTTTGCTCAAATTATTCTCTACTAATTGGCAAATTGGGTTACTGTATTTGCAGGGTCAGTATAAACTGGAGCCTCACAACCTTTTAGGCTCAAGCTCAACTCACGCGCTGTATATGCGTATTCGGCGGGCAGATTGATCTTGCAATATAGTCTTTCGGCATAGCCGCTAACGAACTCACAGTTGCTTGTTAAGTGATCGCCGATCTTTCCTGTGTACTCCCAAGTATTGGATGTGTTGGGAATTGCTTTTTCCAACCCAGGCACTCCGCCGGGCATCTTGAAATAAAATTCCAGGGGCGTATCTCTCATCCAATCCAGATAAACTACCGATATACTCATGTTGGTAAAAAGATCGCAAGATTGTGTTTCGCCAGCTGGGGTGGATAATTCTTGTGTGGCTGTTGCCGTTGCTGCTGTTGCAGGAGTCGGTGAAGATTCTTGACGTGCTGGTGCCGGTACTTGAACCTGAACATCAGGGGCTTGAACGACGATCGGAGCAGGCGGCGCTACCGGATAGTCGGGGCCCCCACACGCCGCCAACAAGAAGGTCGCTGCCCCAATTACGCCGAGAATTGCTCTTATGTATGTTTTTTTCATCATGATGCTTTGCCTTGAACGGTGCTTAAATGTTCTTTTCTATAATTTAAAGATTTCATATTTTGCTCCACTAGTATCTGTTTTATAAAAGAAAAAATATTGATAAAACAGTTTGAAAAACGAATCTGATAAAATAATAACACAAATGTCACAAAAATAGTCCGATTGAGTTCGTAAAATAATAAATGATATGAAGCAAGAAGACTTAGAAGGAGTTTCTTATGGCAGAAAATAAAGCGCAGGTCGTCTATCTCTCTCATGGAGGTGGCCCCTTGCCCATTTTGGGGGATCCCGGACATCAGGCAATGGTCGATTTTATGACGTGGCTGCCCTCCCAACTCAGAAAACCAGATGCGATCCTGGTCATCAGCGCCCATTGGGAGGAAAATGTTGCGACACTCTTAGGCGCGAATAATCCCCCGCTTTACTACGATTATTATGGTTTTCCCCAAAAAGCCTATGAGATCACTTACCCTGCTTCGGGACACCCCGTATTTGCAAAAAGGGTTGCAGCTCTTTTTGAGAAGAATAATATCGCCAGTCGGATCGACATAGAACGCGGATTTGATCACGGCACATTCATCCCGCTCAAGCTGATGTACCCTGAAGCGGATATTCCTGTCATTCAACTCTCCTTGCTGCGCGGACTTGATGCGGCTGCACATATCGCGTTGGGAAATGCTTTGGATGAGTTGATGAAAGAAAATATCTTGATCGTTGGTTCGGGATTTTCCTTCCACAACCAGAATGCGTTCTTTGGACGTGAACTTGGTGCCCCAGACCCAGCTAACGAGGCCTTTCAAGATTGGCTCATTGAAACCTGCACCGATGCATTTTCTCAGCAAGAACGAGAAGCGCGCTTAATCACATGGGAGAAAGCCCCCGCAGCCCGCTATTGCCACCCTCGTGAAGAGCATTTATTGCCTTTACATGTTTGCGTTGGGGTGGCAAAAACGCCCGCCAAAGTCGTTTTTGACGATCAAATTTTGGGCAAGCGAAGCGTGGCGTTTTTGTGGTAGTTTCTCGTATGAACCAATAGAAAAAGCCCTCTTAAACAGGCTCACTACTCCTGAAGCCATAGCCGACTTAAGTTGGTTTCTGCCGAAAACAGTGCTTTTGTGTATAATATTCAAAACGGTTGATTCTGTGGATTATTTTGCACATATCCCTTAGTTAGAAATGACAATGACCAGAATTTTAATATACAATAAAGCACAGAAAAACAACTACATTTATTGATATGTTATTTTAAAGATGGAGTAGCGATGGAAGGGAAAAAAATTGAAAAACTCATAGAAGTGTTAGATAATTCTTTTAATGAGGGAGAGTTGCGAACATTAGCTTATGACTTAAATATTCACCATGACTATTTTCCCAGTGTTAGCAAATCAAGAAGAGTTAGAGAAATTGTAGCCTTTACTGATCGCCGTGGTAGATTAGACGATCTCATCGCTTATGTTAGAGACCTTCGACCAGATGCATTCCAATCTACCCCTGCAATACAAAGTAGTACTGATTTTAATATTGGAAAGGTAGGGATTAATGGAAGTGTAAGCATAGGCTCTTCAATTCACACAAATAACATCAATATTGATAACACAAAAGTTGCTCTATCTTCATCTGAAGATAGAGAGAGAATTAATGAACTTTTGACAAAACTACAAAAAATTATAAAAAGATCTTCTCAAGACTCTATAGAAGAAAGAGAATTATTATATGCACTTGAAAACATTAAAACTATTGAGAAAGAAATAAATTCGCCCAAACCTCGCCCTAATTTACTGCTTCACCAATTAAAAGATACTGATAGAATTTTGGAAACGGTAGCAACCCGACCAAAAACAAGAGGCCGGTTGTTCGAAAATATATCTATAGCGATAGATATATCAAAAGAGCTTTATCAGCTAACGATGAAATTACTCTAAGTATTTAATCGAACTCGTTGAAACTTATTGTTGAATAACCTGACGTAAGTTGATCATAGCAAAAGCAATAAAATGAGCACCAAGAAAATAAACTTCACGTTGTTCATATCTGATAAGCAAAGCTCTGAATTTATCAACCCACGCAAAAGTGCGTTCACTGGAAAAACGATGCTTGTAGATTTCTTTGTCAAAGAAGCGCTTTGGCCCTGGTTTCTTTTTTTTACGATTGCGCTTGTTTTCATCAATATTTGGAATGGTTCCATGGTTGAAACAAGTTTTTCTCGCATCTTTGGTATCAAATGCAGCATCAGCATTGAAATAAGCACCCGAAATACAGAGACCAAGTCGTTTCAGAAATTTGAATGCTTCTTGTAAATGCGGTTTCAAATTGAAAGCATCATTGTGGTTGCCTGCTATCAAACCAGTTGTTGCGATGATGAAACCTAGCGCATCTGTGATTGGCAAAATATTTGTCGTTCTGGCTTTTTTACGACCTTGATAGGCAACTAACTCACCACCTTTCTTGGCGATTGCATGACTGCCATCCAGATTGAGTTCAGATAGATCCAAATAGGGAAGAACCCGTAAAATGCTGGCTATCCAGACCTTTTTCAGGCTACCATCCCTGCTCCACTTACGAAAATGATAGTAAACAGCGTGATAACTGATCTCCTTTTTATCTGAACCATCTCCTAATCCAGCGATAGGGAGTTGATACCACTGACAACCTGTGTGAAGGCGATAGAGAATGTAGTTGTATATCTTGCATAACGGAATTTTACTTACATAACCTCGTTTTGCGATGGAAAGATAAGGCAAAACATGCTCGTTAAACGCTTTTTCGGTTAGACTAATGGGGATAGTGCTCATTTGGAAACTCCTTTTCAGATAAGGTTTTCCATAATGATGCACTATCATTTTTCTTTAGGAAATAGTTTCAATGAGTTCATCAAGATGCCTACATTCAAACACCTCTCGGGAATAGCCAAGCGCCGTTTCTTTTTGTTTGTTCATAGAAGTATTCTGTCTCGTAAGGGAACCTTGCTATTCTGGCTATTAGTCATTTTCCCTACCCTATTTTTTTTAATTTATATTATAGTTGAAACTGTAAAAGCGGAAAATACTGGATTCGATAAAACATTATGGCAGTGGATGGATTTACTTTTAGTGCCGGCCGCACTGGGTATTGGAGTTTGGGGGCTAAACAGAGCAGAAAAAGCAAGAGAGCGAGAAACAACAAAAGATCAACTAAGGGAATCAGCATTGCAAGCCTATTTTGATACAATGACAGAACTTTTGCTAGAGCATGATTCTAAGAAACATCCAGTAAATGATTTAGAGATTAACCACGATAAGGAAAAAAAAAGAAAAAGCCTTGCACGCAGTAGAACCCTATCAATTTTAAAAGGATTGGGAAAAGAGAGAAAGGAACAAGTAATTCAGTTTTTATATGAATCCGAACTAATAAAGAAACCTATTTTTGTAGGAATGAAACTTGCGGATTTAGCTAATGCGAATTTCAAAGGAATAACCCTTGAAGGTGCATGCCTAAACGGGGTGGATTTAAGTAATTCACTCCTGGATGAAGCAAAAATGGAGGGTGCTGAATTAAGGCAGGCTAATTTACGTTGGTCAAAAATGAATAAATCTCATATGAGTTTAGCTGACTTAAGTAATGCAAATATGGAAAATGCTAACATGAAGGGAGCCATCCTTTCAGATGCGATATTACGTGAAGCGTATTTACACAATGTAAATCTAAGGGATAGTGTATTACGTGGTGCAGACTTTAGAAACGCGACACTAAGCAATGCAGATTTACGAAACTCAAACCTTGAAGGTGCCGATTTTAGACGAGCTATTTTAAAGGGGGCAAAAGTTTCTGTTGAACAACTGAACAAAGCTTTATCATTCGAAGGAGCTACAATGCCAAACGGTGAAAAACACGAGGAGGCTAATCCTAACCTCAATAACAAAACAGCTGTGTAAAGCCAAAGCTCCCTTGCGACCGTTTTTTCTCTAAAACTCCCCTCTATTCCCTTCAATCCAATCAAATAATTTCTTAATCCCTGTTTCCACATCGACTTTTGGTTGCCACGCCAAATCTTTCTTCGCTGAGCGAATATCGGCGTAAAAAACACGTTGGTCGCCCGGGCGCCAATCGTTTCGTTCGATGGGGATTTTTCGTCCCAGCAATTCTTCGAGCATGGGGAAAAACTCAGCGTAAATTGAGATCACATTTTCAACTCCCCCACCGATGTTATAGACTTTACCCTTCACATCATCAATGCGCGTAACCGTTGCGTCGTAAGCATCCAGCAAGTCCTCTACGTGCAGCACGTCGCGCACCTGTTTGCCGTCGCCATAGATCGTGATCGGCATCCCCGTCACCGCCGCGATCATAAACCACGCCAGCCAGCCCTGATCCTCCACGCCAAATTGACGCGGTCCATAAATGCAGGATTGGCGCAAAACGACGGAGCGCAGCCCATAGATGCGGGAATAATCACGCACATATTGATCGCCTGCGCCTTTTGAACAGCCATAAGGGGAATGGAAATCGAGCGGCTGCGCCTCGGGACACCCGTGCTTTAGGCTTGTGTATTGCCAACGCGATTCTTTTTCTGTAAGAGGCACATCTTCCATGCCCCCGTAAACCTTATTTGTGGATGCGTACAAGAGAATCGGATCGCGCCCCGAAAGCCGCGCCGCTTCAACCACATTGAATGTACCCAGCGCATTGATCTCGAAATCTTCGCGGGGGTGCGTGACAGATGTCGTTACCGCGACTTGTCCTGCCAAGTGGACGATGATGTCGGCATCTTTAGCGGTAGATGTTAAGGTCGCGGCATCGCGTATATCCGCGTGAGCAAGTTGAAAGGAGTCCGTACCGTGCGTTTGGCGCAGCCAATCCAAATTACGCGGCGCACCCGCACGGGATAAATTGTCATAGACGATAACGTCTTCCCCACGTTCGAGAAGACGGTTGACATAATTCGATCCGATGAACCCGGCACCGCCGGTGATGAGATATTTCATAATGATCTCCATGTAGGGGCAACGTCTTGTCGCCCGGGCGGGATAACCCCGCCCTACGCAGATTTTTTTCTAAAATCCATCAACTTCTGATAAATCCCCGATAATGTTTCGCCTTCAGTGTTGAATCCGTAAATGCCGACAATACCTGTAAAAAGATAGTTGTAAAGTCGCACGACGAGGGCAACGGCGAGGGCTGTGGAGATGTCGCCAGAGAGCAATTCGAGCGAACCACCAACGGCTGCTTCGAGGGTGCCAATTGCGCCCGGCAGCGAGGGGACGGCGTTGCCGAAAGCTGCTGCGCCAAGCCCGAACATGCCCCAAATGAGATTTGCCTGCGGGAAAAAGGCGATGATGATGAGGGTATATTGCAAAATGGCGATGCCCCAGTTGAGGAGCATCCAAAAAAGGAAACGCAGGAAAAGTAAGCCCTCTGTAAAAACAGAAAGCCCCGCCAAAAGTGATTCAACTAGCTCGCCGCCAACTTCCTGTAATTTGGGAATGCGGGCGGTCAATTTGTTGAAAAGGTCAAGCGCCCATTCTTGATGATGAGCCACATTATAGAGGACGGCGATAGCGACCAAAACAATCCCGCCGATGATGTAGCCGATCTGCTCCGTACCTTCTGCTTCTGCGACAAAGGGAACGGCGGTGATGAGAATTGCTGCCGAGATGACCAGATCAAAAATCCGCTCGACGATGATCGTTGGCAGGATTTCGGTGAAAGAGAGTTTTGTCTTTTGGCTGAGGAGAAAGGCGCGCCCGAATTCGCCAAGGCGAAAGGGCAGGAAGTTGTTCATCAGGTAGCCTTCGCCGAGGGTGATGAAGGTGTCGCGATAGGAGGGGATATCTCTGAGTAGTGTGCGCCAGACAGCACCGCGCACTATTAACCAGAGCAGGGTGAGTAGTGCCGCGATAAGCAGCAGGGCATGGTTCGCATCACGCAGCGCAGCGATGGTTTTGGGGATATCCACCGCGTTCAGGATGACGGCTATCAGCGCAATGCTGATAACTGCGCCGGGAAGCCAGCGTTTTGATTTTTGGAGGAAAGTTTTCATGGATTAAGGGGTAGGGGCGGGGTTATCCCGCCCAGGGCGACAGGACGTCGCCCCTACGAAGGTTAATCGTCGTCCAGTTTGAGAACCGCCATGAAAGCCGCCTGCGGGATTTCCACATTGCCGACCATTTTCATGCGTTTCTTGCCTTTTTTCTGCTTTTCGAGCAATTTCTTCTTACGAGAAACATCACCGCCGTAGCATTTTGCCGTCACGTCTTTACGCAAGGCTTTGACGTTGGCACGGCTGATAACTCGTCCCGCGGCGGCGGCTTGG
>Ga0233431_1005247_pt1 | contig 12817 bp, 10 predicted proteins | sample SI_118_April2016_FD_179867 | JGI IMG/M metagenome (GOLD analysis project Ga0233431, IMG submission 179867) | Seawater microbial communities from Saanich Inlet, British Columbia, Canada - SI_118_April2016_200_MG | ecosystem: Environmental > Aquatic > Marine > Inlet | place: Canada: British...
ATTTTTGATTATGATATCGGTGTATCAAAATCAGGATTTTTAAATCCGGACGTTGATGAAGTTATTGATAATTGTGGTATGGGCGGCGATTTGTATCGAACACCTAACCTAAGTACGATTGCGGCATTAATAGCTTCTGCAGATGGTGTTAAGATGTTAAAGCACGGTTCTCCAGGTAATACTGATAGTGTTGGTAGTAGCGACTTTTTATCATATTGTGGTGTGAATCTTTTTGCTTCTAAAGAAGAAGTTGAAAAAGGTATCGCTAAATTTAATTTTGCTTATACTGATGCACTTGATGAACACTATAAAAAAATACATACTCAAACGCACGGTTTTGCAAAGCTTGCACATATGAATGATATTATTGGACCGATAACTAATCCTGTAAATCCTAAATATATGAAAAAGAGAGTTATTGGAATAAACCATTTAATACCTGTTGAGAGAGTAGCTCAAGCGTACCAAATACTTAACGAAAAAGGAATTACTAATGTTGAACATGGACTTTTTATCAGAGGTTTTGCTGATCAGAAAAGAAATGGTGGTATTGACGAAATTTCTATCATGCCTGGTGGTTCAATTGTTGCAGAACTTTATCATGGAGATATTAAAATGTATGATCTTCATGCAGAAGATTTTGGATTGGAAGAAATCTCTGTGGGTGATTTAGATCCTGGAACTGATAAAGCTGAAACTAGTAGGAAAATTCTTAGTGGAGAAATTGAAGGAGCACAAAGAGATGCAGCTTTAGCTAACACTTCAATATTGTTGTATTTAAGTAAAGGATTAAATTTTAGAGACGGAACAACGAAAGCAAGAGAATTGTTACAGTCAGGAAAACCTTACCAGGTTTTATGTGATTATGCAAAGTTCTCACAGGAAAAATGAACATAAAAACATTCGGTAACGGTAAACCAGAATTATCTCTGGTTTGCTGTTTACATGGAACTGAAATTAACGGTCTTTATGCTTTAAATTCAATAGATTTTAATGACGTTGAAGGAACTGTTAAAGTGATTGTTGCTAATGAAGAAGCAGTTGCTTTAGGTAAAAGATATGTTGATGCTGATCTTAACCGTTCTTATCCCGGAGATTTAAATGGGAATCATGAACAACAATTAGCAGTTCAGTTGTATTCAGAAATTAAAGATAGTGATTATGTAATAGATATTCATACTACTTCAGCAAAAACAGATCCGTTTATTATTACTGTTAAAGAAAATGCTTTACTGTCTGCGTTTGCACAAGCGATACCTTTAGAGAAAGTTGTCGTGATGAATGATCCTGATGAGAAATCTTTGATTAGTAGATTGGGTTGTGGTTTAGCAGTAGAGTTTAGTGAACAAGATGGAACTAACCATATCTGTGAAACAGTAATTGGGACATTAATTAATTTATGGATGTATGATGGTCTTCCTAAAATTACAGAAAAAATGACTTATCGTACATATGGTACGTTGGAACAATCTTCAGTTCCTTTAACAAATTTTGAAAGGGCAGAAATAAATGGAGAATCGTTTTATCCTGTGTTGTATGGGGAGAAGGCTTATAATTTTGTTTGCCTTAAAGCTAGAAAATGAAAAATAAAAAAACAATAATCGGAGCGTTACATTTCCTACCCTTAATTGGGTACGATGGTTTTACTAATTATGAAGATGTGTTAAGTAAAGCAATCATGGACTTAGAAACTTTTGAATCAGGAGGAGCAGACGCAGTCATCATCGAGAATAATTATAACTTGCCACATCGGATTGAAGAAAATACCGAAGCAATAGAAATGATGCTTAAGTTAACTAAAGATCTTGCTAAAATTTCTGACATCCCTTTAGGGATAAGTGTTCTTTGGAATGATTACGAATCTGCATTTAAGATTGCTAACGAATCCGGAGCAGAATTTATTCGTGTACCTGTATTTGTGGATAGTGTAAAGACAAGTTATGGTGAGATTATTGCTAACCCTGAAAAAGTGTTGAAAGTAAGGAAAGAATTGGTTGCTGAAAATGTTAAGATATATGCCGACGTTCAAGTTAAACATGCAGAGATGGTTAATGAAAGAAGTATTGAAAAATCTTCATTGGAAGCTATTGAAAAAGGTGCTGACGGTATAATCATCACAGGCAAGTGGACTGGAGACGCTCCAATCATGGATGAGTTAGAGAAAGTACGTTCTGTTGTTAATGATTTTCCAATCATTATAGGTAGTGGTGCTGATAAGGATAATATCCAAGAATTATTTAAGTTTGCTGACATGGCCATAGTGAGCACTTCTTTGAAGGAAGGTGTTGTTTTTGATGGTGAAGTTAATCTTAAACCTTTTAATGCTCGAATCAGTTTGGAGAAAGTAAAGGAGTTTGTTGGGAAGGTTAAATCTGATTGAAACTAACACCCTGTTAAATCCTTTTCCCATACGAAGTGTGGGAAAACTGCGTCCGCAGAGTTGTGTTTAAGTTCCAATTAATTCGAGCGTAGCGAGTGTATATGTGCGAAGCATGGGGGGAGTTCAGTTCTTTCTAGTGAGCGAAGCGATACACCAAGAACAAGTATCACTTAATTTGATTCCATATATTTGAGGGATTTTTATAATTTAATTGTTTAATTATTTTTTTTGATTTTGCTTTATTTTCTGGGTCCCATCCATTGTACCATGATATAAAATTAATCAAACACATTACATCTTTATTTACATCTAATTTTCCATTAATAAACATTTTTTTAAGCGCATATAAAAAAGTAGGATGTTGAATGGTTGAGAACATCTTTTTATTGCCTTTAAACAGATTATTCTTTTCAAGGCATTTTTTATAACAATCTAAGATTGCGTTATATCTAGTTTTAGACTTGTAATTTTTATTTAAGAGTTCATAAAGAATACATCTTACATTTGAGCAATTATCTTCAGGGAGTTGATTTAAATTTAAATTACTTAAGGTGATTTCGAATATTTTAATAAATTCATTTACTATTTTATCGTCATAATTATTCCAAAGTAATTTTTTTAAATTCCATAAATTGTTAGGATCTTTGCAGTTTAATTTACACCAATTAAGAGAATATTTTTTTAAGTTGATTGATAATTTACATTTTTTTGAGATTAGTTGATTAATAATATCTTCCAAATGTTCGTTTAAATTTTCTTTTATAGATATATTAATAATATTTTTTTCAATAACTCCGATTTCTTTAAAATTTCTTACATATTGTTGAATAGCATGGATTGAATATTCATCATCCTTTCTAATTTTCTTTAAAAAAAATTCTTTTAAATGACTAATATCTCCTCCAGCTTTAGTATACAAACCAATTAATTTTCCACTTTTATTCCAATTATCTTCATTTTGTAACCATATATTTAACCAGTTAGTTTCTATATCTGATTTTCTTCCTGACTTAAAAAGTGCTTGTAAAACATGGTATGATTCAAAATCAGTGGGATGGATTTTAAACCACTCTTTAAGTTTTTCCTCAATTAACTCATTATTGTAATTTGATCTTATATATGCACATAAAACAAAAGATAACTTAGGACTATCCTTATTTTTTTCAATCCACTCAAATAACTCATTTGAATATTTTTTAGGATTAAATTCTATCGCTCGACAAATTAAATAATTGTTTTTAATATGTTTCAGACTTGGTGATATAAATGGTTCGATGATTTTTCTTAAAAAAATAACTCTTTCTGAATTTTTATTTTCTTCTCTACATAACCAACCAATTAACCAACCTAAAGCTTGATGGAATAACGGTTCAGAATATAAATCAGTCCAATAATTTTCAATTTCTGCAAAAAGCATAATTTGTTGAGATTCATTAAGCAACGATGTTATTAATAATTTTAATCTATACTGTTTCCATTCAGATGGATTTCGAGTAACTTCATTAGTAATTAAAGAGTACCAATCCATATTTATTAATGGTTCACACTCATTAATACGTTCAAAAGCCACTATTATCGAACCTAAACTATTAAATTTGGTTGCAAAATCAAATGCAGACTTAACAAAATATTTAATTTCGGGTCTAATAGTATAACAATATGAAATTACAATTTTATCAGAAATAATATCATGAATTGCATATCTTTTTTTATTATCTTCTTGAGGGGATTCTATCCATCCGTCTGTTGAAAGCTTGTTTTTAATTTCTTCAATTTCGGGAGGTATTTTTTCCAATACTTTTTCAGATATTGGAAGACAAAGCATAAATTTTGCAACGAGAGAATTTTCAGTAAAAGGTAGGGTTAACTTTAAATGTTTTGAAAGCCAAATACCAAAATCCTTAATTGTTAAGAGTTCTGTAATATTTGTTGATTCTTTATTTTGATACAAATATATTATTAATACAGCAAGTACAGGAATTTTATTACAAATAGGAATATATTCTTCATAACAAGGTATTTTTGAAGTTTTTAATATATGAGTTACAACCATTTCCATATATTTTATCATCCACATATCTAAAGGGTTAGTTTCTAAAGTTATACTTTCATGAGTTGCTTCTTCAGAAAGTATTTTGTGATAAAATGATTGTCGAACTGTTGCAATATAAAAAACTTTTTTCCCAAATTGAGTATTATAATTGTTTATTTCTTCTGTAAATATCTTAAAGTTTTCCATCAGCTCAACATAATCAATGATTAATAATACTCTATCGGATTCTTTTAATTTTTCAAAGAGACATTCTATTGATGATACTTTTATAGACGCCGCATTTATTTTAAATACAATCCATTTTTCTTTAGTTGCTAATTCTCCAACTTGGAGAGCCAATCTAGTTTTACCAACACCTGCGGGCCCAATTATTATCTTACCTATTTTGTTTGTTTTATCAAACGAATTAAGAATTTCTTTTTCTGTTTTAATCGGGCATTTTTCCCCAGATTCTTTCTCAAAATCACTCAGCGAATAATAAGATAATTTCGAATAGTCTAAATATGATCTAAACCCGCTTTCTTGTTCTATTTTAAAAGGAACCATTCCTTGTGGCCAAGTTTCCCAATACCATTTATATAATAGGTCTGTATTTTCTTGTATTACAGGTTTTATTTTTCCCCAATCCCAAATTTCAATTTCAACATGTGCTAAGTGTTTAAGATTTTGACTGATTTGAGAAAGTTCATTAAACACATTTGAGACATATTTTATTATTTCTTGAACTGCATTTTCATTTGGTAGTTGGGCATTAGTAAAGATAATATATTTTTTAATTTTATTTTTTGATGAAAACCAAGGTAGATATTGTTTTTGACAATTTGTTTGTCCTTTTGCTAATTGAGTTCTTAATGATTTTTCAGTATCTGTCCATTTTTGAATTACTGCTGATGATTTATTTTCAGAACAAATTTTACATTCCGCCCAAGTATCCTCCTGGATACCATCAATTGCTCCATCACGACCCAAAGTTGGAAAAACATAAAAATTAGGATAAGTATATCTTAAACAATCTTTACAAAGTTCTTGCAAGGCTTCTGCTAGAGAATCAAATTTTTTAATAGCTATTTTTGAAGATTCTTCACCAAATCTTGAAATGTTTGTCATATTATACTAGATGAGATAATTAATATATAAATATATTTAGTAATATTAAATGAATTTTACTAAGTAAAATACTATCTGTCCGGAGGACGAACTCCCCCCATTTTGCTTCTTTTTCTAAAAGAAGAGAGAACTTAAACACAATTGAAACTAACGTTGCAACTATGCGAAGTTTCCCGAAGGGAAATTTGGATGAAGTGGAAGGAGCTACAAAGTGGCGACTGGAACGTAATCGCATAGTTGCTGTTAAGTTCTCCCGACTACAAAGTGGGAGGGACGTTAGAGTCATAAAACCCGCTAAAAATAGTGTTGTTGCCGTAGTTTTTTCTTGTTAATTTTCTAATATGTTCCTGCGTAGCAGACAAATATATGGGGGGCTTAAGAGTTAATAGCTTTAATGATAAAACCTATCTCTGACATTTCTCGTATTTGCAGATATATCTTCTATGTTGAACATATTCTCCAAATAATAGAAGGATTTATATAATATCTCCTCTCTGTGAGATATATGGGGTGGTTTAATATGATGAAACCAAAAATGAAAACCGAATCTTCAGAAGAACGATTTAAAAGAATAGCATCAAAAAGAACCAATCGATTGTTGAATGAGTTACGTTTGTTAGGAAATTGTTCAAATAAAGGCACTTATTCTTACGATGAAAAACAAGTGAATCAAATTTTTAGTGCACTTGAACAAGAAACTAAACGTGTCAAAGCATTGTTTATTAACAATAAAAAGAAGAGGATTACTCTTTGAATGGCAAAATCAACAACCCATGCTGACGGAATTATGGCTACATTAACTATACTAGGTGCTGATCAAAAATCAGTTGATGCGGAAACTCTTACAGTTGCTTGTTTTAAAGCATTTCCATCACTATTTTCAATGGACTTGTTTAAAGAATATCCCCGAATAGATAGAGTGAAGAATAGGATTAAAGATTTGTTACATTCTAATTTAATTGTAGAGTACAAAAATAGTTTTTATAGATTAACCGAAAAAGGCAAAGAATGGGGATCAAAAAATACTGAACTCGTCAGAAGAGCAGGACAGTTATTATCAGCAGAAGGAATGAAAGTTACATGTTCTCAAAATATGGGCGTTGATGAGGTTGAAAGAGAAAAAAAGAAATTTATCAAAACGGCTGCATATAATAAATTTAAGAAAAATAAAAATGAGATTACAATTATGGATTTTATGGATTTTCTTAAATTAGATATTTATTCTACGAAGCAACTGTTTGAAAGAAAAGTTAAGAGGATTAAAGCTATTTGTCTGATGGATGAAGAATTAAAAAAATTATTTTTATTTATGTCAAAAAAATTTGGTGAGGACTATACTAGCTTTAAAAATGAGATAGACAAGCTAATAGGTTGATAAAATGAATGGAAACAGATCTTGGAAAGGCAATATTAATAGGGCAATATTAGATGCATCCGCAGCGTTTAATAATCTTGGAAAAGTAGCAGAAGAATATTTAACGAATAGTCTTGATGCATTTGAAACTGTATTATATGATCATTCAGATAAAGAACTGAAAAGGTCTGATTGTAAAATTCAATTTATTATTGACAGAACAAATAGTAGAATTATTTTCAAAGACGAACATGAATTGATGGGAATGTCCTCTAAATTTATTTTTAATAGCTTCTTTAATATACATGGAACAAATGTGAGTAGAAAAAGATTCGTAAATGTTCGAGGAAAACATGGAACTGGGAAATCAGCTGCTTTTGGAATACAAGCAGAATATATTTTATTGGATTCTGTTTATGATGGGAAGAGAACTACAGTAAAGTCAACATATAAGAGTTTACAAGATGAAGATGGAGAAGCAGCTCGACTTTCAGTAACAAGAGAGGATGAAAATACGCACTTACCAAATGGTACTTCTATAGAAATTAAATTGCCAGTAGATAAATACAAAAAACATTTACAACTTCGTTTAGAAACAAAAGCAATTATGCATATACAAAGGGTCTTTGGTCGTCACTTAAATAAATATGATGTAGAATTAATTGAGATTTTGGGAAGGGGAAAGAAGAATGAAAGTAGAATCATTTATCAACCACGAGAGGCAGTGTATGAAAAACAATATTCCATAACTTCTGATTTTATAGAAATCATTGGGGCATCTACTTTAATTATCAAACGTGCAGCCGAGCCCATGGAAGATACGGGAGAAAAAGGAATAAATATTACTTCGGGAGAATATACCAAAGAACAGACAATGTTTGGATTAGAAAATGAAGCATATGCAAACCATTTTTTTGGTGAATGGGAGATCCCTAAGCTCGATCAATATAGGGGACCAAACCCACCATCTTTGTCAACAAGAGAATTAAGATTGAATAAAGATAACGAAATAGTACAAGCCATTTATGAATTTGGGAAAAAAATATTAAAAGAAGAAATTAAAAGTTTTGCAAAAGATGAAAGACTAAGAAAACAAGATGAAACTTTGAAAAAGCTTTCACATATGGCAAATGAATTAGCTACAATTCTAAATGAAGATTTTGCAGAATTTGAAGAGATAAGCAAGATAGAAAAAGGTCTAAAAGGAGAATTAGAACAAAAAGGTCAAGAATCTGTTTCTGCTATTTCAACTAAACCTCAAGAAGATAGCACAGCAATTTCCCACATAGGTGATGATATTAAAGTTGAAGAAACTGAAGATGGATCTCTTATGGGAAGCATAACTAGTGGGGAATTGCCCGCTGGTGCTGAAGGATCATCAGAAAAACCTTCTGAAATTCATGCGGGTCCACTTGAACCAAAATTTGATGAGAATAAATTAAAAGAAATCAAAGAAAACGCAGCAAGAAGGGCTAGAAGAAGAGTTCGAACTGGAGGTGGTTTTAGGATAGACTTTATCAATCCAGGACATAATTTTTTTATAACAAGATTTGATGAATCCTCAAAAATTATTTTTATCAATATGGATTCTGGAATAATGAAAGCCCATCTTAAGAATTGTAATTCTGAAGAAGAAGAACCTGCATTTAAAACTTATGCCTATACTTTAGCAATTGACGAATATGCCAGGGCCGTAGTAAACATTATGGCAGCTAACCATGAGTTTTCAGGTATGTCTTTTGAGGAATATTTACAAGAAGGTGTAACTGAGTTGGGCATTATAAAGAGGAGAGTTCTAGATAAATTATCAAATATTATTAAAGATGGAGTTGATGAATGAAGAGAATAGACATTAGTCACTTACCTAAACCCATAGAATGGTTTGTTTTTTTATTTATTATTACCATTTTAATATTTGTAATGACAGAGTTTTCTGAAGAAGTTAAAGAAACTGTTGGGGACGAATGTGTCCTGTGCAAGAAGCTCTGAAACTGTCAAATATCGGAGTTTCAGAGTAGAACTTATAAAGCACTGGTCAACTGGACAAGTGCGAATAAAATATTTAAATGAATTCTCCACATAAACGGGTTATGTGTGGGTTCTTTTTATTATATTCTTTAGTATAGAAATGGATTTAAATAAATTCTAAAATAGATTGTTTTGGTGATGTTATATGGGTTTAGTTGATGAAGTTCTTAAAAATGTTGATCCTAAAGTTGTACAAAGACAACTTAATGCTAATGAAGTATTATTTAAAGAAGAAATTAGCTTAAGTAGTCTTACAACCTTACTAAATATTGAAGAAGATTCTTTAACTCCTCCTAATTACAGTCCGTTAGCACCAAAACTATTTCGAGGTAAAGGTGCAATTGTAATGGACATTGAAGGAAATAAATATTATGATTGTCTTTCAGGTTACTCAGCAGTTAATCAAGGACATAACCATCCAGATATTAAACAAGCAATGAAAGATTTCATTGATGAAGATTTTTTACCATTAACATCGAGAGCATTTAGACATGGCTTTTTCAACGCTTTCTTGAAAGAAGCAACCACTTTTTCTGGTACAGAAATGCTTTTACCAATGAACACTGGTGCAGAGGCTGTAGAAACTACAATTAAACTTGCTCGATTATGGGGTTATGAAGTGAAAGGTATTCCTATTAATCAAGCTAAAATTGGTGTTTGTGAAGGTAACTTTCATGGTAGAACTACAACTATTGTAGGAATGTCTGACGATCCTGTTGCGAGAGGAAAGTTTGGTCCGTTCACTCCTGGATTTGAAATTCTTCCTTATGGAAACTTAAAAGCTTTAGAAAATTTCCTTAAAGATCCTACTGTTGCAGCAATTCTTCTTGAACCAATTCAAGGTGAAGCGGGAGTAATTGTTCCTCCTGAAGGTTATCTTGCCGGGGTAAGAGAGCTTACTACTAAGAAAGATGTTCTATTTATAGCTGACGAGATTCAAACTGGTTTTGGTAGAACTGGTAAAGATTTCGCTTGTCAACATGAAAATGTTATCCCTGACCTTTATGCAGTTGGTAAAGCTTTATCTGGCGGATTTTATCCAATCTCTGGAGTGTTAGGTAGTTCAGAATTGTTAAGTTTGTTTACACCTGGAAGTCATGGTAGTACTTATGGAGGAAACCCATTAGCTTCACTTATTGGTACCGCGGCTTTAAGAGTAATTAAAGATGAAAAATTGTCTGAACAATCTGCAGAGAAAGGAGAGTATTTAAAAAATAAATTTAAAGATACTTTTAGGGACGTTGACGGAATTAAAGAAATTCGTGGTAAAGGTTTAATGGTTGCGATTGAGTTTGAAAAAGAGATTGCTCATCCTGTGGTAGAAGCTTTAGTGAGTTATGGTATCTTAGCTAAAGACACACATTCAACAACTATCAGATTTACGCCACCTTTAGTAACTACTAAAGATCAATTAGATGATATTGTTGATAGGGTGGGTATGGTTGTAAATAAAAATTTGTATCGGAACATTGAACAATATATGCATTAATTTATTAAATAAAAATTTAAAAAAAATAAAAAAGAATTTATCTTTTACTTTTTTCGTACAAGTCTAACACATCAATTTTCATTCCTCGTTTTGGAATGATAACTTCAGCATTCTTGACGCCAGCTTCTTTAATAATACCTGCAAATTCTTCTGGATGTTCTCCATGTACTGGAACAAAGTAGACAGTTTGATCTGGGTTCGCTTCAGCAAGGGTTTTAACACTCCAAACTAAACCTTTACGATCTGTATGTCCAGAAGAATGATATGCCATTGATTCTTCATCTGAAAATTTCTCTGCCCAGTTGTACCATCTATCTCTGTCAATTCCTGTCTCTGTATCAAACGGATCAGGATTTAGAGTTGTAAAGGTCGTATTACTTGGATTTGGTCTGATATCAAATAGTTCAGAAAGATCATAAGTACTATCTACATTTAAGAAATATTTACTTTGATTTCTATGGATATCATGTGCAGTATGAACAAATTTACTCATTTTACCGTTAGGCATTAAGAATTCCCGCATCCATTTGACATAATCTTTACCAATCATTTCATCTGAATGACCATACTTTAAAAGTCTACCCATTTTTTTCTGAGCAAGATAAACGCCCATGTTTTCTCCTAATAAGTTGTTAATATCATCTCCTGGTTTATAATTAGGATTGATGAATGGATGTTGTACTCCTGTGTCAGCTAACAATTTAAAGTAAAAAGCCATCTTTGGAGATATTAAATGGGTCATCCCTCTTTTCTGTGAAGCAATATAAGCACTTTCATGTGTTTGTGTATTTCTTCCTGGAGAACTTGTAAAGAAAAAATCTTGATCACGTTCTTGAACTAATTCTATTAATCCTTCCTTACAATCTGCTTCACTTAAAACTTCTTTATCTCCTTCCTTAGCATTAGTAGTTTCGATAATTACCACTAATGGTTTTGCTTTAGCAGCAGTTTCTATCATGGTTTTTGAATCATCAGTTAATCCGTGGAATCTGAAATCTCCTGTTTTTAATATACTTACTTTTTCACCTTTAACGTTTCCTGTAACTAAGTAACCGCCTGAACCAGGAACAGAATGGTCATTAGGAAGAAATTTTGCAGTTAAATTTTTACCAAATCTTGCAATCATATTTTTTAGATCTTCAACATGTGTTATTGGTCTGTCTCTAGATTTTTCTTTACGAGAATATCCTTCTCCCCTAGTTACAAAAGTTACTAAATCTTGATATGTTCCTGCTTCTTCCATAAACCTGCTTCCTGCAGTAGAGATTTCTGTTTGATAAATTGGAACATCTTCTCTAACATTTCTAATTTCTCCAATATGATCAACATGATGGTGTGTTACCAAAATCCCATCACATTTACGTTTGTGTTCAGGATTTAAAAGAAATAACAATTCTTTTCCTAATTCCATTTCTTTTAAGTGTTCATTATTATGTGCAGAATGTCTTAACAAATCTGGTCTTAACAAACCATTTTTCATTGGTATCATACCTAATAATAATTGATCAGTTAGTCCATTAGAATTTCTTGGCTTAGCCATCCCTGGGAAATATTTTTTTAATGTATTAAAACTTGTTCCAAGATCTATTCTTAAGGTTTGTTCTTTTCCTCTTCCTATTTGATAAACTAATTCTGTTTGTTCATCACCTACAATGTTTGGATCACCATCAATATTAATTTCAAATTTATCTGTCATTTTTGCCTCCGCTTATCATATAAGCATGTTTAATACACTCCATCACACCTTTCAATTGTTTACTATTGTATACATTTATTCTTCTATAACCATCATCATCTTTACCACTACAAATGTCTCCATGTTCAAATCCTTCACCAACTTTAAATTTAACATTGAAAGAAGGACTATCCTCATAAACTCTTAACCAACCCAATACATCTCTTTGCCCGTCAACCCTTATACTAATATCATTTTGATTTTTTCTTCTTTTAACTCTACTCATTTTTCCTACTTTACCTATTAAAGAACCTAACGCTCTTTTTGCTCGATCATCTGTTAGTCTAGAAATATAATCACTAAATGTGTAAGCTGGAGTAGTGCCTTTGTATGCATTTAATGTTTCCAAAGTTACTACTGGTTTAACCATCGCTAACCTTTTTCTTCCTGAACGATATGATTCAATAATTTGTAATCTTGGTGTAATCTCACCATAATCTAAATCACACTGTCTTCTTTCTTCATCACTAAATGTTGGTTTGACCAATAACAATTCAATTTTTTTATCTAAAGAATCTCCTATCCCTAATTTTCCTTCACATTTTAATTTATCTTCAACATATTTTCTGATATCTTTATAATGTTCTGCAGCCCAACTTGCTCTGTCTTCAATAGACATTCTTTTAGATTCACTTTCTAACATATAATCAATAATAATTTTGTTATCAAGA